>JAESFG010000190.1_pt1 | contig 179696 bp, 146 predicted proteins | sample 9269371 | NCBI WGS metagenome assembly JAESFG01 (sample SAMN14506227, study PRJNA617093) | algae metagenome | isolation source: Aetokthonos hydrillicola CCALA 1050 (B3-Florida) and co-occurring... | place: USA: South Carolina | collected 2013-01-01 | reverse complement strand
TTTAGAACACGCGGTCACGATTTGATGCAAAACTTACTCATCCGTTTTGGCTAGAACCCTTGAAATAGCGTTAACTTTTGGTCAGGGTATGATTCAAAATTTGGTCATTCGGGGGGTAAAAGCACACTTCATTTTTAAGCCAAAATAGGCTATAGTCAGGCAAACAACTGAGGTGGTAATCATTGCCGCAAAAACCCGCCAAAGTTTTTTACTTTGCTTCAGCATTGTGTAGCTGCTATTAGATGAAATAAGTAGTTGGGCAGGAGAGTCAACTATTACTAAACACGAATCTAAGAATGCAGATGCTTTTTGCAAAACCTCATTTGCTTCCATTTTTGGCGGTAGGCGATACCATGCTTGAGTTTGGGGGTCAAACACTGTCACAGCAGCGATAGAGTGAATATTGAGTGCTGTGGAGTAAACAGTCATCGAAGCTGGTATATTTTCTTTGGAGTTTAATCCAAAATAGGGAGTTTCAAAATCGTCATCATCATTTAGAGTTCTAGCTATAGGTTGTGATGGAATGACGTAGGACTTCTGTTTTGACAAACTATTCAAGTCAGAGAGAACCTCTGTCGCTGATTGATAGCGTCGCTTAATTGGTTTTTGCAGTAACTTGCATATAATCTGCTCTAAAGATGGATTGATTGGTTTAGTCAAATATGACCTCCACGCCCAAATATCTTCGCCGCAATCATAGAGATCAAAGGGTGGGATTTGTGTCAGTAAGTGTAAACAAGTCACACCCAGACTGTATAAGTCACTAGCAAATACAGCTTTCCCTTTAATCTGCTCTGGTGAAGCATACTCAGCGCTACCAATTAAAGTTCCGGTTGTGGGTGCGATCGCGCTCGGTGCGTACTTAGCAGATCCAAAATCTACTAAAACAAGTTGGAGATCGCTTCTGCGGCGAACAATATTAGCAGGTTTAATGTCACGGTGAATCACCTGATGCTCATGAACAAACTGTAATACAGGCAGTACCATCTCAAGTAGCTGACAAATTTCATCTTCATTGAATGATCCTGCTTCTGCCAATTCCTGTTCTAAAGTTTGCCCATCAATCCATTCTTGAACTAAGTACTGCTGTCCATCTTCCTCGAAAAAGTCCAATAATTCAGGAATTTGGGGATGCTTACCGAGTTCTTTTAATAGCAACGATTCTTGACGAAAAAGCTCAGAAGCTTTCAAGTAATGATCAACATTGTGGCGTTCTGGAAAGAACTGTTTAATAACGCAAAACTGCGGTTTTGAATACCTAAAAAGACTGCCATTTCTTGTTTGAAGTTGCTGTTTGTGTTCAACAGCAAGAAATGTTTTACCAAAACCACCTTGCCCAAGAGGTTTAAGGACACGGTAACGATTATTTAACATAGAATCGGACTGGCTGAGGAAGGGAGAGCTACTGTTATCTAGGTGCTGAGAAGAATAGTCATACATAAAAACTAATTGTAAGAACGCTCCCTTGATCTGCATTCCAGGGAACGTAGCCTGTAAATGAACTTAGATTTAGTCTGCTAAAACTAACTACAAGCCCTATCTGTAAAAAGAATGGGTTGGCATTTAGTAACAGCTATAGTCTTGGCATAGAAATATTTTTACATTTAAAGTACATTATGAAACTGTTTTTTTCAAAAAATCAAGATATATTTTTATGTTTATTATGTATATACTTGCTCTTATATATCTTTAAATAAGAGAAGCTTTCACTGTGTTTATAAACAATTTATATATATCCTATAAACAAATATTTAATGTATAATTTTGGAGAACTCACTGGTCGCCTCTAGGGATAAGGGGTAATGGGAACTGGGGATGAGTTATAAAGCAATACAGGTACACGAAATGCGAATATTGCACCATTAGGAACACGATTTTCTGCCCAAATTTGACCACCATGTGCTTCAATAATCTGACGAGTCAAGTACAGTCCTAAACCTGAGCCTTTTGCTTGGCGATCGCTGTGTCCCTGATAAAATCGCTCAAACAAATGTGGTAGTTCTTCAAGAGTAATGCCTGCTCCAGAATCTATGACTCTGATATTTTGGTATGATGAATTAGATTCCAGCATAACCTCAACTTTGCTACCGCGTGGAGAATGATTAATAGCATTAATTAAGAGATTTGCAAAAACTCGTTGTATCTGAAAAGCATCACCATAAACCCAAAGAAACTTACGAAAGTCTGATTCACCGTAGTTGAATGAAATGTAAACCCGACGACTTTCCGCAAGTTCGGTTAAAGTTGCTGCAACTTCCTGTGCGATCGCAGCCAGATCGATAGGTGCTAACTGTAGCTTTAGCCCTTCTATATCGTTACGATAGACATCCAGAAGTGTTTCCACCATCTGCAAGCTCGTCTGATGACTGCGAATCATTGTAGCTAAAACTTTTTTCTGCGTAGGAAGAACAGAGCCAAAATTCTCTTGCTCAAACGCTCGTATTGTTTCAATAGCGCCCAATAGAGGAGTTTTTAAGTCATGGGTTAGAGTCGAAGCAAAGTCTTCTCGGACAGTAGCCAACTTCTGTTGTGCTTCAAGTTTTGCCTCTTGTTGCAATAGTGCTACTTGATATAAACGGTTACGATAGCTGAGAAAGTCTGTCACAGTCAGTGCCAAAACTGCAATTGCTCGACTCGCAATTGTGGGAAATCCTACAGGATATATCCCTGGAACCCAAATGTTCATCATCGTTAAAATACAAGCAGCTAAAGTTAGTTTTTGTGCTGATGCTCGACTTAGACGAGCATTTGCTAGCAGAATCGGACCAATATAAAGATAGCCAAACACATAGTCCGGTGGAGTCAAAATTTCCAACAATGCTATAGTTATGAACATTCCCCCAATTGTCCAGAACGTGCTTATATGTGGTTTATCTGTATGAGAAAGAAGCTTAAGAGGAAACATCTGGAGAATAAATGAACTGTAACCTTATTTATCTAAACTAACAAATTATTCAAAAATGAATTTATTCTTTGAATAAAATATACAGGTTATAGCTATAAACAAAATTTATAAACGGTTTTGGTTTGAAATAAACAAGATATATATACCTTTCGTTTATCAAGTTTAATAAAAAACTATATCTTGAATTCGATAGAAAAAATATGATTTTTTCGAAAAAATGTTACATAATAAAAAGTGTAGAAATTTGGTTGTTATGTACAAACTAAATCAAGCCAAAAAATATACATACTTTCAAAACATCATTAAATAAAACTCCTGAAAAACAGGACTTCCCTTAGTTTTGTCCAGTACAGAACCTACATGTATTTTCTATTCAAATATGAGTTCCTCTAAATCCTCATCTCTAACAACACCTTATTCTCCATCTAAAGGGGAAGTACACTCGTCAAGGACGGTGAATACGAGCGGTCTTTACTCAAGAGCGATCCGCGAGTCTTTCGTTAAGCTTGACCCTCGGATTATGGTTAGAAACCCAGTCATGTTCGTGGTTTGGGTAGGTACGATCATCACTGCTATTACAGCCATTACACCCAATATTTTTGGCACAACGCCTGGAAAGGATCAACATTTTTACAATTTTCTAATTACTGTGATTTTGTTTTTCACTATTGTGTTTGCTAACTTTGCCGAAGCGGTTGCAGAAGGTAGAGGTAAAGCGCAAGCTGATGCACTGAGAGCCACTAGGTCAGACACCACAGCTCGTAGACTTTCACCTGATGGTTCAGTGCAATCGATAAGTTCTACTAACCTACGCAGGGGAGATCTGGTAAAAGTCATTGCTGGTGATATTATTCCGGCTGATGGAGAAGTCATTAGCGGGATAGCTTCAGTAGATGAATCTGCTATTACTGGTGAATCAGCCCCAGTCTTAAAGGAACCAGGTACAGATATTTCCAGTTCCGTAACTGGTGGTACACGTATTCTCTCTGACGAATTGACTATCCGTGTAACGGCTGATCCAGGTCAAGGCTTTATTGATCGGATGATTGCTTTGGTAGAGGGAGCAGAACGGACGAAAACTCCAAATGAAATTGCTCTGACGGTGTTACTTGCAGGACTCACGTTGATATTTTTGGTCGTGGTAACTATACTGCCATTGATGGCTAATTATCGAGGTAATCCAGTCAGTATTGCTACTTTAATTTCTTTACTAGTGGCATTGATTCCTACCACTATTGGTGGATTGCTGAGTGCTATCGGGATTGCGGGTATGGATCGGGTAGCTCAGTTTAATGTGATAGCAACTTCAGGTAGGGCTGTTGAAGCGTGTGGAGATGTCAATACTCTAATTTTAGATAAAACAGGGACGATCACCCTTGGTAACCGCTTAGCTGAAGAGTTTATAGCCATTAATGGTCACACTCAAGAGCAATTGGCTGAAGTCGCTTTGGCTGCTAGTATTTTTGACCAAACCCCGGAAGGCAAATCAATCGTCGGCTTAGCAAATCGCTTAGGAGCAAAGGTAGATTTTGACGAAAGTCAAGCGGAAGGAGTTGAGTTTACAGCTAAAACTCGTATGAGTGGGACAAACTTGCCGAATGGTGTGGAGGTGCGTAAAGGCGCAGTTGATGCTGTTAAAGGATTTGTGCGATCGCGCGGTGGTTACCTCAGTCCCGAACTTGATAAAGCTTACGAACGGGTTTCACGTTTGGGTGGTACACCACTAGCGGTATGCAAAGACGGAGAGATGTACGGCATTATATATCTTAAAGATATCGTCAAACCAGGTATCAAAGAACGATTTGACCAGATGCGCCGCATGGGTATCCGCACTATTATGCTCACAGGAGATAATAGAATTACCGCCTCTGTCATTGCTGAAGAAGCTGGTGTTGATGATTTCATTGCCGAAGCCACACCAGAAGACAAAATGAGAGTGATTCAAGCCGAACAAGCAGAAAATAAAATAGTTGCAATGACGGGGGATGGTACTAACGATGCTCCAGCTTTAGCTCAAGCAAACGTGGGTGTAGCAATGAACTCGGGTACTCAAGCAGCCAAAGAAGCAGCGAACATGGTAGATTTAGATTCCGATCCGACAAAGCTGATCGATATCGTCACGATTGGTAAGCAATTACTGATTACACGAGGTGCGTTGACTACGTTTTCAATAGCTAATGATATTTCCAAATACTTTGCAATTATTCCTGCTATCTTTGCTGCTGCTGGACTGAGTAGCTTAAACATTATGGCTTTGACAAGTCCGCAATCTGCGGTTCTTTCAGCTTTGATCTTTAATGCTCTTATTATCCCTGCCTTGATTCCATTAGCACTTAAAGGCGTGAAGTTTAGACCTTTGACAGCAGATCAACTATTACAACGCAACGTCTACATCTATGGAGTTGGCGGTATTATTGCTCCATTTATTGGGATCAAAATTATTGACGTGATCATTTCCGCTATTGGCTTAGCATAATCTGTGATTGAAATTTAGGAGGTGTTTAATTTATGAAGAAACAGAACTTAGTTGATGAGACACTAACTCAACTAAAGGATTTTACAGCAATGTTTGAATCTGAAGGGAAGCTGCGGTCTGTTCCGTTAAAACTCTTTATTGCACTATGCTTAAACCTGATAGTTGCTCCTGCTGTTTTGGCTGCTTCAGGCGGAGCAATTTCGCGAGTGAATGCTTATGCAATCGGGTTATTAGGACTCGTAACGGTAGGACTAGCGATTTATCTAATGATGGTGATGTTACAACCAGAACGCTTTTAAAGAACGAGCCACAATACAGAATTCTGAATTCAGAATAATTAGATAACTCTATCCATAAATAATTCTTAAGCTCCTTCTGACTCCTGACTCCTGACTTCTGAATTCTTTTATTAATTCATCAATTAAGTTAAACGAAACCATGAACGATCTTATTTTTATTGGTCTGATTTTAATCACTTTTCTCAGTCTTTTTCCCTTAATTAAAGCTCTTGAATGGTTTTAAGGAATAAATTTTTATGATATTGAACATTTTGCAAATAGTGATCATTTTGTTGATCATCGGGTTTGGTTTGGTCGTACCAATAGGTAAATATTTAGTCGGGATTTTTACCGATGAAAGGGACACGTTGCTAGAGCGATATACTTATCGCTTCCTGGGAATCAATTCTCGAGAGCAAATGACTTGGCAACGTTATAGCCAAGCTTTGGTACTCTCCAACTTAGTTATGGCACTTTTAGGGTATGGATTGCTCCGGCTCCAAACCTTTTTGCCTCTCAACCCAGATAAAATGTCTGCTGTTTCTCCGGATCTTGCCTATAACACAACAATTTCATTTATCACTAATACTAACTGGCAGTCTTATGGAGGAGAGACGACGCTTTCCTATTTCAGCCAGACGGCAATGATCCAATTTATGATGTTTACCTCAGCAGCAACAGGCTTAGCTACAGGAGTAGCAGTCATCCGAGGATTAAGTCAAAATGGTGTTAACAATCTGGGTAACTTTTGGGTGGACTTAACCCGAAGTATATACCGTTTATTTTTACCCCTTAGCTTCGTTCTAGCGCTGGTTTTTGTATGGCAAGGAATGCCTCAGACTTTAGCTCCCGCAGCTCAAGCCACCACTTTAGAAGGCGCAACTCAAATCATTGCTCGTGGTCCGGTTGCTAGCTTAGAATCAATTAAGCACCTTGGTACTAATGGTGGTGGGTTTTTTAATACAAACGCCGCTCACCCATTTGAGAACCCCACACCCTTAACCAATACCTTACATATCCTATCGATGTTGCTGATTGTTCCAGCACTTACATATGCTTTTGGGACGATGATCAGACGACGACGTCAAGGCTGGGTATTCTTTGGAGTATTTACAGCTTTGTTTATTGGATTTTTACTGATTGTATTTCCATCTGAGCAAGCAGGTAATCCCTTGTTAACTAAAGCGGGTGTGGATCAAACTTTGAGTACATTGCAAAGCGGTGGCAACTTTGAAGGGAAGGAAGTTAGATTTGGCATTGCCCAAACCAGCTTATTTGTCACCACTACAACAGCTGCTACGACTGGAAGTGTCAACGCAATGCATGATAGTCTCACACCAATGGGTGGCTTTGCTGCTTTGAGTGAAATGCTTCTTAACGTTGTTTTCGGCGGTAAAGGCGTGGGGCTGATTAACCTGATTCAATACGCAATTATCACAGTCTTTCTTGTCGGGTTAATGGTAGGTCGCACTCCAGAGTTTTTAAGTAAGAAAATTGAAGCTAGAGAAGTCAAACTTGCATCTGTGTCGCTACTGGCTCACCCCTTTACAATTCTATTCTTCACTGGATTAGCTTTAGTTTGGCCAAACGCATTAGCTAGTTTAAATAACCCTGATGCCCACGGATTTACTGAGCTACTATATGCCTACGCTTCCGCAACAGCCAATAACGGTTCTGCTTTTGCTGGGCTGAATGCCAATACTCCCTTCTATAACACCTCCCTTGGGTTAGCTATATTTTTAGGCCGTTACTTGAGTCCTTTGCTACCACTGTTGGCGGTTGCTGGTTCCTTAGCTGCCAAACCCAAAGTTCCTGCTACTTCTGGGACTATGTCCACTGATAATGTATTCTTTGGGGTGTTGTTACTAGCATCGATTTTAATTGTTGGTGGATTGACTTTCTTCCCAGCTTTAGCTCTTGGTCCCATAGCAGAGCATTTTCAGCTAGCGGCGGGTAAAACTTTTTAACAAGAATTCAGGAGCCAGGAGCCAGAATTCAGAATAAATCAGTAGAAGATTCAAACTTACCTATTCATCTACGAGATATACAGCAATTCCAACTCCTGAATTCTGACTCCTATATTCTGACTCCTGAATTCTGAATTCTGACTTCTATATTCATTAATCCTTCTACTTTTATGACAGTTCAGTCTCGTTCACCTTTAATTAGCTTATTAATACCAGCAATCACTACTGCTATCTGGTTTATTATCCTGTGTGGTATAGTATACCCTTTGCTGACAACAGCAGTTGCAAACGTTATCTTCCCTTACCAAGCCCAAGGGAGTTTAATCGCTGTTAATGGTAAGGTCATTGGTTCGGAACTTATTGGTCAGAACTTCACGGATCCTAAATACTTTCATCCCCGTCCTAGTGCTACTACCAAAACTGGTACTACTGACAAAGCAGAGCCTTATAATGCTGCTCAAAGTGTTGCTAGCAATTATGGTCCCACTAACAAAAAATTAATTGATGGCGTTAAAAATGCAGTCACTGCTTACCGAAAGGAAAATGGCTTAGGTGCAGATACACTAGTACCTGTTGATGCAGTCACGGCTTCTGCTTCTGGACTTGACCCTGATATTTCCATCGCTAATGCTAACTTACAAGCGCCTCGCGTCGCTAAAGCCCGCAATATCCCAGTTACAGAAGTTCAAAAGTTGATCAGCAAAAATACTATATTGCGCCAATTGGGAATTTTGGGAGAACCTCGGGTAAACGTCCTCAGACTTAATTTGTCGCTAGATAATTTCAAGTAGAGGTGCACTCCTAATGGTTGTGTGCCGACTTGAATAAATTTCTTCCTCACCACACCCCACACCCTGCATTTCTGATTTGTGAGAAATGCGGGTTAAAAAATATAAAAGGCAAAGAAGGGATTGCCTGCCCTTTACTCTGAGTATTTGTACTATCCTATCAAGACATTATTAAGATATAAAAACTTATAGACACTTAATGACTTTTTAGTTATAAAGTTTTCAATAATCGATTTGTTGAGCAAGATCTTGTTTGGGAAGCAAAATTACCTGCAAGGTATTGTTCAATACCGTCATGATTTGAGCTAGAGGTATTTGATATGAGGCAGGATTTAGCCCAACGCCTGCGAGAAGGAACCAAACACGCCCATACTATCCACGAAAACACCGCATTTATAAAGTATTATTTAAAGCCATCTTGCTGGCGGCGATAGCGTTAGCGAAGCGGTAGCGAGTCTTCTCCCAAGGGGAGAAGCGCAGATCGCTCAAGGGGCAATGCGCTTTGCGCAATCGCCACCCCTTATAAATGTCGCTATTTATTTTTTCTGCATTAAACCACACTGCTCATCTGGACAAGAACCTGTACGATAGTACAGCATTTAGGAGAACACCCACCCATGCAACAGCTGCTGCCCACAGTTCAGTTTGATCGTCAATTACTCCAAAAGTATGATCGCCCTGTACCGCGCTACACCAGTTATCCACCTGCAACTGAGTTGAAGCCAGAGTTTAATGTCATTGATTTTAGAGCTGGGATTGCGGTTAGCAACTACAAAAAAACGCCCCTGTCGCTCTATTGTCATATTCCGTTTTGTGATACTCCTTGTTACTTCTGCGGTTGCAATACAGTAATTACGCAGCGTAGAGAATTTGCTGAAACATATTTGGGCTATCTGATTCGGCATATTCAGCAGATGGCTCAATTGATTGATCAACAACGTACTGTCCAGCAAATGCACTGGGGCGGTGGGACACCGAATTACTTGTCCCTTAGTCAGATCGAAACGCTGTGGGCAGCTATTCAAGAGCATTTTCGCTTTGATCCCAATGCTGAAATTTCAATTGAAGTTAATCCTAAATCATTGGATCGGAATTATCTTTTTGCCCTGAGAGATCTCGGTTTTAACCGCATCAGTTTTGGCATTCAAGATTTTGATTTGAACGTGCAGGAAGCTGTAAATCGGGTGCAGCCAGAATCAATGTTATTTGATGTCATGGAGTGGACTCGTGATGCAGGTTTTGAGAGTGTGAATGTAGATTTGATCTACGGACTGCCGTTTCAAACGCTGGAAACGTTCCGAAAAACAATTCGTAAAACCATTCAACTCAACCCTGATCGCATTGCCAAATTTAATTTTGCCTATGTCCCTTGGATGAAACCCGTGCAGCGACGAATTCCTGAGCAGGCACTACCCTCACCTGCTGAAAAGTTGAGCATTGTGCAAATGGCGATCGAGGAATTAACCGAACATGGTTATCAGTACATTGGTATGGATCATTTTGCTAAACCCAATGACGAGTTAGCGATCGCGCAAAGAGAAGGACAGCTTCACCGGAACTTCCAGGGATATACGACTAAGCCAGAATCCGATTTGATCGGTTTTGGGGTGACTTCAATTAGTATGCTAAATGATGTGTATGTACAAAATCATAAGCGTCTGAAAGACTTTTATCAGGTGGTTGATGCAAATGAACTGCCGATAGAACGAGGCGTTACCTTAGATCAGGATGACATCATTCGACGCACAGTGATTATGGAGTTAATGTGTCAATTCCAGCTTTCACCTGATGATATTGAACAAAAATATCACCTCGGCTTTGATCTGGATTTTGACACATATTTTGCTCATGAACAATTTCAACTACGCTTATTGGAAGCAGATGGATTGGTCAAGCTTTCTCGTAATCACATCAAAGTTACACCCGCTGGACGGTTACTGATCCGAAATATTGCATCGACGTTTGATGCCTATCTCAGGCGAAACACAAAATCTAGCTTCTCAAGAGCAGTCTAATGACAAGAATTCAGGAGTCAGAATTCAGGAGTCAGGAGTCAGGAGTCAGGAGTCAGAAGTTAGAATAAAGGTGCATCGTGGCTGGCGGATAAACACAGGGGTTTCAATTATAAATATACGTACTTTGTCTTCACAGGTTTTGGAGTAAAATCCTGATTCATTCTGAATCCTGAATTCTGACTCCTGACTTCTTCATCATCATCTCTCCCTCACAACTATATATATCGCCGTTAGAAAGCAGGAAGGCAACTAATGCGTATCTTGATGATTCAACCTAATTATCACTCTGGTGGTGCAGAAATTGCTGGAAATTGGCCAGCTAGTTGGGTTCCTTATGTTGGTGGAGCTTTGAAAACCGCAGGCTTTACCGAGATCCGTTTTGTTGATGCAATGACTAAATACATTGCTGATGCAGAACTGGCGGAGATTATTCGCGAGTATCAACCCGATGTGGTGCTGGCAACAGCAATTACACCGATGATTTATCAGTCACAACGTACATTGCAACTGGTGAAACAGGTGTGCCCGAATGCAAAAACTATTATGGGTGGTGTGCATCCAACCTATATGTATCGGGAAGTACTCAACGAAGCACCCTGGACTGACTATATCATTAGGGGAGAGGGAGAGGAGATTACGGTTAATTTGGTGCGGGCGATCGCCAACGGCACAGATGAAAAAGACCGACGGGAAATTTTGGGCATTGCGTTCTTAGAAGATGGTAAGGTGGTAGCGACGCCTGCTCACCCACCGATCAAAGACTTAAATACCCTCACTCCAGATTGGAGCCTGCTAGACTGGGACCATTATATTTACACGCCACTTAATACAAGAGTTGCTGTTCCTAACTATTCACGGGGATGTCCTTTCCGTTGTCGCTTCTGTTGTCAGTGGAAATTCTGGCGCAAGTATCGTTCGCGTTCTCCGAAAAATTTTGTGGATGAAATTGAACTTTTGGTAAAAGAACACAAAATTGGCTTTTTCATCCTGGCAGACGAAGAACCGACAATTAACAAATCTCGGTTTGTGGCATTGTGTAATGAGTTAGTTGACCGCAATCTTGGTGTTCACTGGGGTATTAATACACGAGTTACTGATATTCTTCGGGATGAGCAAGAACTACCCCTCTATCGTCGAGCGGGTTTAGTACACGTATCATTAGGAACTGAAGCAGCTGCTCAATTAAACCTCAATTTGTTCCGCAAAGAAACGACTATTGCAGACAACAAGCGAGCCGTTCAACTCCTCCGCCAAAACGGGATTTTAGCAGAAGTCCAGTTTATTATGGGCTTACCTAATGAAACCCCAGAAACGGTTAACGAAAGCTACCGCATGGCGCGAGATTGGAAGGCAGACATGACCAACTGGAACATGTACACGCCTTGGCCTTTTTCTGAACTTTTCCAAGATTTAGCTGATAAAGTTGAAATTCGAGATTATTCTCACTACAACTTTGTTACGCCGATTATCAAGCCAGACAACATGACACGGGAAGAAGTTCTTAAAGGAGTACTTCGCAATTATGCCCGCTTTTATTCTTGGAAATTTCTGGAATACTGGTTTGAGAAAGATCCCTTCAAGCGTCGGTATTTGTTAGGATGTCTCTGGGCGTTTGTTAAAACAACGCTGAATAAACGTTTTTACAACCTGCAACGAGTCAAACAGAAAGGGCTGCACACTGAGATTGAGTTTGGTTTTGATGAATCTAGAATTCTTAGTGCCGAACAAATGGCTCAGATTAAAGGCGATCGCCCCGCAGATGTCAACTTTGTAGGAACAGTTTCGGCTTGCGGTGGGCCAAGTGATCTGCCAGAATGTGATACTCACCCAACCATGCCACAGAAACTTAATGAGATAATTCAGGTTGCTGTTGTTGAAGATGATGAGCAAACCCGGATTAACTTGCGAGTAAATCTGCGAGCCCAGGATGGTATTGAAGTTGCAAGTGAAGCGACTAATGCACAAACAGGTTTGGTGCTTCTAGAATCTATTGACGTGGATGTTGCCGTTATTGATGCGTCACTGCCGGATATGGATCTAGCAAAGTTTATTCGCATGGCACGCAAAGTACAGGCAAATTCCTACGTCACTCACTCTAGAATCCTGGTTTTATTGACGCCTGAGCAGCGATCGCTCCTTACTGATGCAGTTGCCGCAGGAGCCGATGGCTTTTGTTTAAAAGATGCACCCATTGAACAACTAGCAGAAGCTGTACGAAGTACGTATCGAAATGGAGCGTATGAAGATCCGCATCTGACTAGCCTAGTCGAGTCAGTTCCAACTGCCTGGTAGTGATGTCAGTGATCAGTTATCAGTTATCAGGAAGAGCCGCTGGTACTGAAAAAATCCGCGAGGGTTCATCGATGGGGGTTAACTGATAACTGTTTACTGATCACTGTGAACCAATTATTTATTTTTTTGTGTGGTTGAGGATTTATTTAATGACTGCAAATAACTTGTTAACAGAACCCAAAGAGCCGTCACTGAATTGGATACCTGTGATTTTCTTTGGTAGTGTACATCTACTAGCATTACTAGCCCCTTGGTTTTTCTCTTGGTCTGCTTTGGGCATTACTTTATTACTGCACTGGCTGTTTGGTAGTATTGGTATTTGTTTAGGATACCATCGGCTCTTAAGCCATCGTGGTTTTCAAGTTCCCAAATGGTTAGAGTATGCGATCGCCTTGATTGGTGCTTTAGCTCTTCAAGGTGGACCTATTTTTTGGGTTGCTGGACATCGCCTTCACCACGCCCATACAGAAGATGAACAAAAAGATCCCTACTCCGCTCGCCGAGGATTTTGGTGGAGCCATATGTTGTGGCTGTTCTATCCTCATGCAGAATTCTTTGATTATGAGCAATACAAGCGGTTTGCACCGGATCTCGTCCGTGATCCCTTTTATGTCTGGCTGAATCGCTACTTTTTACTGCTGCAAATTCCTTTAGGGCTATTGCTTTATGCGATCGGTGGTTGGTCGTTTGTTATTTGGGGTATGTTCGTCAGATCAGTTTTACTGTGGCATAGCACCTGGTTTATTAATTCTATCACTCACATGTGGGGTTACCGCACCTTTGAAACAAACGATAACTCTCGCAACCTATGGTGGGCAGCCATTCTCACCTATGGTGAAGGCTGGCACAATAACCATCACGCCTATCCCAATGTGGCAAAGGCTGGCTGGTACTGGTGGGAACTTGATATAACCTGGTGGGCGATCTGGCTACTCAAGCAGACAGGTTTAGCGCGTAAAGTTGTTATGCCTCCAGAACAAGCCTTTGAAAACAGGGGTTGAATCAGTCTCGTCGGAGTATATTTAATCTCACTTTTTCTCGTCGTAATTCCTCGGTCTTTTTAAGCCGGGGAATTTGTCTTATATAATCAGTTAGCAGTCGCCAACAAGTAGTTTTTATGAAAAATGTGTCCATGGAATTTCCAGACAGCGTTTTTTCTGCTCTCAGAAAAGCTCCTGATGAATTTGCTCAAGAAATGAGGATAGCTGCTGCTGTGAAATGGTACGAAATCGGGGAAATATCTCAAGGGAAAGCCGCAGAAATTGCTGGTTTAAATAGGGCAGAATTTATTAATATTCTTTCTCGATATAAGGTTTCTCCATTTCAGTACACCAATCAAGAATTAGCGGAAGAAATAGCCAATATAGATGAATAAAGTTGTGATTAATACTTCCCCTCTAATTGTTCTGCTAAAAAGTCAGCTTGACTACTTGCTACCACAACTATTCACTGAAATTCTCGTTCCTTCTGGTGTTTGGGATGAAATTGTCGAAGCGGGAAAAACTGATAAAGCATCGAGACAATTACCTCTTGCTTCTTGGGGGAAACGAGTTACCCTGACCAGTGTCTCATCTTTAATTCTATCTTGGGGATTAGATCGTGGAGAATCTGAAGTTCTCAGCTTTGCTCTAGAAAATACTGATTATCGGGCAATTATTGATGATGCTGCTGCTAGACGAGTAGCTAAAACCTTAAACATTCCATTCATGGGAACTTTAGGAATGCTTGTCTTGGCAAAGAAACGAGGTTTAATTCCTGAAATTTCAGAGCCAATTCAAGCTATACAAGATGCTGGCTTATGGCTGTCTGATGATTTAATCCAGTTCGTTAAACAGCAAGCAGAAGAATAAAGCTCGGAATTGGCTTTGACACTTGCTATCAAAAATAGCATCAGATCAAAGATCTGATCGCATTAAGACTGACGGTTCTAAACGCGATCGCACCAATCAGCACGACTAAGCCTAGCCCTCTACGAAAATAATTAACGCCTTGAAATAATTCCAGCCACGCCCAAGTAAATATAGAGCCAAAAGCAATTACGTCTAACGCTGTACTGATTGCATCTGCTCTAAAAACTAGTCTGAGTAAACTAGCGGCTAACCAAAGGATGAGCGGTGGGTTTGGCGGCTGGGCTATAACAATTTCGCCGTTACTGTCGCGGAATATTTTATCAAATAATGTATTTTCCATAACTTTAAATTGCTAATCATACCAAAAAACTACTACTCGCATTAAAACATTTACGATGATCTGTCATCATGCACCATTGTGCTGATATCAGACGGAGTACACCCAATTGAATAATCACAAAACAAAGTGCCGCGTCTAACAGACTACGGCAAAGAAAGAATTTTCGAATGACAGACTGTACAAAGTATGCGAACTTAGGTTGGCATTACTTCTGGGTACTCGTCAGTGTAGTCCTCCAAAACTGTTTTGCGGACTTTCTCTGAGCGTTGATGGGCTATCTCTGATTCCAAATCTTGCACAATATCCCAAGCTGCAGCACATTCTTTAGAATAAGGACCAGTTTGAGCGCAGATAGCACGAGCTTCTTTAATTGCATCCTGAAGCCTGTTTTCTAGCACGACTGTGCCGGGTTGCTCAATGAACTTACTCTTAGTAACAATATCGGTTATAGAAATTATACCTAATAGTTCTCCTTGAATAACAGGTGCTCTGAGCAGATTATAGTCAGCAAACAACCGCGCTACATATTCCAAACCTAAATCGGGATTGACCACGATACAAGGCTTGGTCATTATCTCATAGACATGCACTTGATTGGGGTCTTTCCCAAAAGCAATTACTTTGTAAACAATATCAGTTTCAGTGATCATGCCGTAAGCATCTTGGTCATGGTGGCGATCTACAATTAGCGCTCGCCAATCTCTTGCCTTCATCAGCTTAACAGCCTCAGCCACGGTTGCTGAGCTGCGAATGGTGGCAACATCTTTAGTCATGATGTCAGCTGCTTTTAACATAGGTCTACCTCCTCAAGAATTTCTAAGAAGTGAAACTAATAATATAGCGGTAATTTCAATGGTTACAGCCCCCAATCGTAATTAACCAAATTTAATAAATTCGCGTCCTTTCAGCAGTGGTTTTTCTCCTTGTAAAAGCTGCTCCAGCACTGAGCGGATCTGGGTTGCTGATGGTGGACATCCTGGTAAATAAATGTCAACTGATACTAGTGCATGAACAGGTCGCACCCGATCCACCAAAGGTGGTACAATACCAGGCTCGTGGGGAATTGTTGGGTTGAGATCGCCACCTTCAAGGTAAGAACGCTCAAGGACTGGTTTAGCGCTGCCTAAAGGATTGCGTAAAGCAGTAACATTCCCAGTTACAGCACAGTCTCCGAAAGAGACAAGAATTTGCGATCGCTCTCTCACTATCTTGATCATTTCCAGATGCTCTTCGTTGGCGATCGCACCCTCAACCAACACCAAATCCACGTGCTGGGGATATTCCTTAAAATCAGCAAAGGGACTATAAACCAAATCCACTTTTGCAGCTAGATCAAACAGCCATTCATCCAAATCAAGAAAGGACATATGACAGCCAGAACAGCCGCCTAACCAAACTGTTGCTAATTTTAAACGATCCATTGCTTTTTCTCCCGTGCTGTGATAATGAATTCAAGTTTAGATCGGTCATGTTTCATTTCACCCACACTCGAACCCTGGTGAAAAATAGCACCTGTTGGACAAGCATTAACACACTTGCCACAAGAAGTACAAGATTGCGACGTTCCCCACGGCTGATTCAAGTCAGTAATAACAAACGAATTTGATCCCCTACCTGCCATATCCCACGTATGCGCGCCTTCAATCTCGTCACAAACACGGATGCACCGGGTGCAAAGAACACAACGATTGTGGTCAACACCAAAACGCTCATGAGAAGCATCGACCTTGCGGTTAGGAAACTGGTATTCTAAACGCACATGATCCATACCCATTTCAATACCAAGGTTTTGCAACTCACAATTGCCATTTGCCACACAGACTGAGCAAACGTGATTGCCTTCAGCAAACAGCATTTCTACAATCATGCGCCGATATTGCTGAAGGCGTTCAGAGTTCGTACGAACTTCCATACCCTCAGTAACTTTCGTGACACAAGCCGCTTGCAGTTTAGGACTACCAGCAACTTCTACTAAACAAAGCCGACAAGCACCAACATCTGAAACGCCCTCTAAATGACACAATGTTGGGATATGAATTTTTGCATCCTTTGCTGCTTCAAGTATAGTCTGCTCCTCGTAGGCGCTGACCAATTGTTCGTTGATTGTTAAAGTTTTTACTGTCATTGTCGCCTCAGTGAGAAATAAAAAGGAGTCAGGAGACAGAATTCAGGAGTCAGAATACAGTGAACAGTTATCAGTTATCACTTAAACACTGATAACCGACAACTGAATAATGGGAAAAGGTTTTAACCAGCATTTATTCTGACTTCTGTCTCCTGACTCCTGAATTCTGTTTGCTTAATTAACGCCAAATACTCGTCACGGAAATAGCGCAAAGTACTAAATACTGGATTAGGTGCCGACTGTCCCAAACCACACAAACTTGTATACTTCACCATATCACACAGTTCTTCTAGTAGTTTTAAGTCAGCAATAGATGCTTCACCAGAGTGAATCTTTGTCAATAAACTGTGCAATTGTACAGTACCGACTCGGCAAGGAATACACTTACCACAAGATTCATCCATGCAAAACTCCATGAAGAACCGAGCAACATCTACCATATTGGTACTGTGATCCATCACTATCATCCCGCCGGAACCCATCATAGAACCGAGGTTTGTCAGTGATTCGTAATCTACAGGAGTATCAAAAGCTGACGCTGGAATACAACCCCCAGAAGGACCACCAGTTTGTACTGCTTTGGCAGAACCGCCATCTGGTACACCGCCGCCCATTTCTTCTACAATCTGTTTCAGTGTAGTTCCCATGGGGACTTCTATCAACCCAGTGTTGCGAATTTTCCCTGCTAAAGCAAAAACTTTCGTACCTTTGCTCTTTTGCGTACCGATGCTGGCAAACCAGTCAGCACCTTTACGAATAATAGGTGAGATATTAGCAAAAGTTTCTACATTATTAATTAGAGTAGGATAACCCCATAAACCCGATTCAGCAGGATAAGGTGGACGTGGCTCAGGAGTACCGCGTTTTCCTTCTATAGAAGCCATTAATGCAGTTTCTTCCCCACAAACGTAAGCCCCTGCACCGATACGGATTTCAATCTTAAAATCGAAGGAAGACTCGAAAATCTTAAGACCTAATAAACCAAGGTGCTGTGCTTGACGAATCGCAATTTGGAGACGATTAATAGCAACAGGATATTCTGCCCTAACATAAATGTAGCCTTGGTTTGCTCCTACAGCATAAGCGGCGATCGCCATTCCTTCTAAAACGCGATGGGGATCACTTTCTAATACACTGCGATCCATAAATGCACCTGGATCTCCCTCATCGGCGTTGCAGATAACAAACTTACGTTCTCCTTTCGCCTTAGCGACTGTCGCCCATTTTAATCCTGTAGGATAACCTCCACCACCACGTCCCCGTAAACCACTACCGGTAATCGTCTCTACCACATCACTGGGTGTCATTTCCCGCAGAACATGGTAAAGAGCTTTATAACCATCTGCTGCAATATAAGATTGAATACGTTCTGGATCAACTTTGCCACTATTTTCCAGAACAATAGGCATCTGGTTAGTGAAAAATGGATGATTCAGATCAGCTTTTTTAATAGTTGTCGCTTCTCCATCGAGAGCAGCGACAATTGAGGAAGCATTTTCAGGAGTCACCTGCTCATATAGTACAGATCCGCTCTCTACAACAGAGCCTGGTTGTGTATCAACTTGTACTAATGGTCCTTGAGAGCACAAGCGCATACAGCCAACACCGGAAACCTCTACTTGATCATCTAAACCGGCTTTTGCGACAGCTGCTTCCAGATTTTTTTTAACGGTTTGTGAGTTCGTGGAAAGACAACCAGCCGCCATACAGCAACGAATCTGAACAGGTTTCTTTAAAAACCGTTCTTTTTGAGCAATTTCTTGTAATTCAGTCAGTTCCATGTTCCAGCCATCCTTGGACTTGCTTGCAAACCGATTCAGCAGTTTGATTCCCAGACACCTTACCATCAAAAACTACGGCAGGCGCAATACCACAAGCTCCCAGACACCGTGCAGTTAGTAGCGAAACTTGAGAATCTGGAGTTGTTTCACCAGGTCGAACCTTAACAGATTTCTCTAGATCTGTCAAAATTTCCTCAGCACCTTTTACATAACAAGCCGTACCTGTGCATACCACACAGGAATGAACTCCCTTGGGTGCAAGTGAAAATAAGTGGTAAAACGTTGCAACACCATAAACCTTGCTAGGTGGCAGTTTTAGGCTGTGGGCAATGTAAAGTAGTAAATCATTTTCTAAGTAGCCAAACAGCTCTTGAGCCTTATGGAGCATTTCAATAAGCGCATCTTGCTGATATTGATAACGCTTCATTGTTGCGTCCAGAATCTTAAAACGTTTATCACCGCTAGGATGAGAGAGCGGAGTCGAGGTTTTCATTTTTTCTTTATTGGGGGATTTTGTTTCCTAGATTCTGGATTGGTAAAAATTTCCAATCTCTATACTTTTATACACGAACAATTTGAGGAATTTGTGAGGAAGATCTCCAAAAACTCTGACAAACGGCGGAGTATCTGGTACTTCAGACACTGTTCCCTCAACTACCATTACTGGGAGTTGAGCCAAAAAAGATCTAGGGTCTCGATTGTGACTAGGAAAATACACTACTTCGGTTCTACCAAATTATATCAACAGGATACTGTATAATTTTATTATCCGCAGTTATTATTGGCATCTCTTCCAATTGACATTGAGCAATTTTGAGGGAGTTTGCAATGTATATTTTCTGGGCATGCAAAGCTGCTGTCCTCCCGCAATGCTGCCGTTGTGCTGTCGCCAAGCGCCGCACTGCCATAAATTCAAGGTGATTCACGGCTGCGCGATCGCGTACCCTACAGTCAATTTACATTTCTTCATATACACCGAAGTTTTGGTAAGCAGAATTTATCGTTTTCAGAAACTCTGGAAGATCAAACGGTTTACGAAGATAATAGGTAATACCCAAATGTGAGGCTAATTCCTCTAGGTTGTTATTGGAAGAAACCAGTATAACTGGCAGTTTGATTTTATGTAATTGCAGGTATCGATAGACTTCGGCTCCGGTCAATTCCGGCATTTGATAATCTAAAATTAATACATTTGGTCGCTCTTTTAATACCATTTCTATAGCTTCTCTGCCATTCTGTGCTTCAGTTACTTCCCAACCTTCGTGTTCTAGTATAAAAGTGATACAACGCCGATAGGTCGGTTCATCGTCTGCAATTATTACTTTATTTTTTGCTGAATTTTGAAGTGTCATAATTAATCCTATTGTGTTTCCTGGAAAACCGTTACGGTTCTCTAAGGACAGCTTGTTTATAATTTTGTTAAATGAATTAATTGCAAATAGATTTGTGATTGACTTAAACTCTAATTGATTCAATGTAGACAAATCAAATAAATAACTACTTTGGGTTTACTTACCAGTCTAAAACGTTAGCAATCTGACAAGGAAGTGCGACTGGAGCAAATGGTTTGAGGATAACACTAGCGATTTGATATCCTCTATATTAGTCATTGAATCTGCTTGACAAGTAGTCATATATCTTTGGTGCGATAGTCAAAATTTTTTTTCTACCATCGAGAGTAAAGATAAATTAGAAAAATAAAGAACTAATAAAGAAGTTAGAGTTCTTCACAAAATGTAAAAATTAGTCCTCCCAGCTAAGAATATCAGCTATTTCCTGAGAGACAGTCGTAGGGTCAAAAGGTTTAGTGATGACTCCGGTGATTCCCATGTGGGCAAACTTGAGCATTGCTAGGGTGAATATTAAAGTTAATATTTTGCTGCTTGGCGATCGCGTGTACTCCCTCTACAGCTTGCGCAATTAATTCATCTGCATTACAGGTGGTTTTTTCTAAGACCCATGCATGCGGCTGATAGAGCCATCCGTAGTTGCTCAGCATTCTCCTGAGCTAATTCTTCACTCAGTTGTTTAATCTTCTTTTTACTTTTGAGAAAATTGTTAGTCATCACTTTCCTCTTGCCATAGGCGACGAAAATTAAAAACTATGGCGCGAACTCCTTCTTTCTATGTGGCTCAGCACCCGTGTTATCAGTTGTGGCTCTAGCACTGGCTTGCTGATAAAATCATCAGCTCCTCTAGCAAAGGCTTGTTCAACAAACTGAGCATCAGAATGGGCTGTTACGACTAAAACAGGCAAATCTCCCCACTGAGCATCTTGGCGTACAACTTGACATAACTCTAACCCATTTACTATCGGCATTTCTAAATCTAGCAAAACTAAATTTGGCGATGTTGCTATTAATACGTCCCAAAAATGCTGTGGCTCAGATAAGGTCACTACTTTGAGTCCCCAAGGCGAAAGTAACTGCGATAATTCTGTGAGCATTACGGGGTCGTCATCAACTATTAATATTGTTGCTTGTGATAGTTTAACTTCAGGTAGGACACTAGCGATCGCTTGAAAAATTTGCTCAGTTGTCGAAGGCTTATGTAAAAATTTTCGTGCTCCTAAGCGTGATGCAGCCAATCTATCTGCAAGGCTATCTCGCACAGTGAAAACAATAATTGGCAGATTAGGGTAGCTTTCTACGAGTTCATGTAGCAGCGTTAATCCATCTTCTTGGTTACCGGGAAAGTTCAAATCCAGTAAAACTGCGTCAGGAGTAGCTAAGGCTAGGCGCGATCGCGCAGTCGTTAAATCAGGCGCGATTTTCATCTTTATTCCCCAAGCATCTGCTTTAGACAATAACTGATCCGTCATAGTCGCATCATCATCAATCACCAACACACGATGAGTCCGGCTTAGTGGCTCAGGTTCAGCAGTTATGGTAGCCAAAGGCTTTGTTAATACCTCTTGCAATTGGGTTATCAGTTGGGAAAATAGACTGATTTCATGATCTTTCTGGGTACGATTCTCTAGTAGCAAATGCTCTATTTCTCTTGCCAGTTTAGAACCTTCTGGATATCCAAACATTGCCATAGAACCTGACAATTTGTGTGCTTCATGCAATGCTTGCTGTTTTAACTTGGTATGTAAATCTCCTGCCAATAAAGCAGTTTTTGCTTGCTCTAGTATCTTTACTTGTTCACTAAAGGAATTACGGAATTTTTCTAGTACTCGATTAACAGAGTCTAAATTTTTGGAAGTCCCTTTTTTGTGAGTATCCTGTTGTTGAGAAGTCACTGTATGATTAGAAACAGGATCACCTGGGGCTGGCTTTAAGCGATAACCCATTCCATAGACAGTTTCTAGAATTTCTTGAGTAAGTCCCCCTGCTTTTAGTTTCTTGCGTAAGTCCTTAATATGTGTTGTTACTGCATTTTCTCCTGGTATATCATCAAATCGCCATAGATGATCTAAAATTGCCCGACGGCTAAAAATGCGATTAGGATTTTGCAAAAACAATTCTAGGAGTTTATATTCTGTGGCTGTGAGTGAAATTACCTGCTCGTCACAAGTCACGCTACCATAATTTAGGTCTAAAATAAGATTTCCCCAACTTAACTTGGATGATGCTATTACGCCACCTCGGCTTAACAAAGACCGAATTTTTGCTAGTAATATTTCTGGTTGATAAGGCTTAATAACATAATCATCCGCTCCAGCATCTAACCCCACTACAATGTCTGCCGTCGCATTTTTGGCGGTAAGCAACAAAATTGGTTTACAGTAGCCGTGCGATCGCAGTTCCCGACACAAGGTGATACCATCCAGCTTCGGAATGAGCCAGTCCAGCAAAATTAAATCAAATTCTGCTGACATCGCTAGATTTAAACCAGTTTCACCATCGTTAGCTGAGTCAACCGTGTAATGATTTGCCCTTAGCAGATCGGCCAGTGCTGTACTAATTAAGATGTCATCTTCTACTAATAAAATTTTCATGAGTAATACTCTGGAAGATGCTTATCAGACATTTACTATATCTCGGATTATCTTCCAGCCACTCTTGCTCGTTTTTAATCCACATAGATCGTTACATTTTCTAGTAGGATCGTTTGCCAAGTTTGTGTATACTTAAAATAAAGTGGCAATCTCTGCTCTATGATGGCAATAAAGTCTTTTTGTTAAGCAGTAGAAAGAATTATACCCCGACATTCTCCAAAACCTATCCTGACATAACCCTCTTTCTCACAGTAGGCGTGAAAGATAATTTCATCACCATCACATAGGAAAGACCGCATTTCATGAGTCGGGAGTTCGACTAAATAAGTACCACGCTGGGTAATCTCCAGTAGACAACCAAGGGAGCTTTTTTGAACACCAGAAATGGTTCCAGTAGCAAGCAAATCACCAGGACGGAGGTTACAGCCATTACTTGTGTGATGGGTGAGCATTTGCGCCACTGTCCAATACATCTGCTTGAAAGAACCACGGCTTAAGCAAAATGGTTCCATACCTTTTGCACGCATCAGGGTTGAACGTATAAACACTTCAACTATGATGTCAAAGCCACCTAATTCAGTGTTTAATCTTGAACAGAGATAAGGTAGTGGCAAAGGATCGTCTTGGGTACGTTTAAAAGCAGGACAACGGAACGGTGCCAAAGCCTCTAAAGTTACAACCCAAGGCGAGATAGTCGTGGCAAAGCTTTTGGCTAAAAATGGACCCAGAGGCTGGTATTCCCAAGCTTGAATATCCCGTGCTGACCAGTCATTAACCAAGCACAGTCCAAAAATATGTTCTTCAGCATTATCTATAGAAATAGGCTCTCCTAACTCATTCCCAACACCAATGAACAATCCGACTTCTAGTTCGTAATCTAGCATTTGAGTTGGTTCAAAAATAGGCGCTGACACTTCAGGTTTTTTGATCTGACCCTTGGGTCGCCTAATAGGAGTATCACTAGGCACAATTGAAGAAGCACGTCCGTGGTAAGCAATAGGAAGATACTTGTAGTTATCAAGGATAGGTTTGTCCGGGCGAAATAGTTTTCCTACATTGAGAGCGTGAAAAATTGAAGCGTAAAAATCAGTGTAATCACCAATATTAGCAGGTAATATAAGTTGAGCACGAGACATGGGAAACAGCATTTCTTGTGCTGAAGCTGGTGGATGTTCGTCCCATTGCAGAAGCTGGCTCAAGTGATGACGCAAGATTGACACAACTTCATTCCCCATAGCCATCAGTTGATTTAAGTCGGATTGTGCACAAGCTGATTGAAGTTGTGCTGGAAGTTCTTGCAATAGTCCAGCTTGGTAACAAAGATACAAATTGAGAATTTGGTCGCCAATAGCAACTCCAATACACGGTGTTTCAGTAGTACCGTGAGAGCGAAAAACCCCAAATGGTAAGTTCTGAATCGGGAAATCACTATGAGGCTGATTCGCCGATTCTACCCAACTGCGCAAATCTGGATTATGGGTGGTATTGATGTGGTAACTCATAAGAGCATTTTGAGATTGTGTATTCTGACTCCTGAATTGTGTCTCCTGACTCCTTTTTATTACATAATTTATTTTTTGCAAATCGTAAGTTCTTACCTAAGGTAGTTTGATTTTTGGGCAACTTATATCTTCAGGTGTACTTATTCACGATATTTTCTGAATATCGTAGTTGATAAAAGATACTAAATCCAGCATATAAACTAAGAAGTAAATCAACAATAAAGCTAAAAAAATTAACATATAATCTTATTCAAAGATTTTGTTTAAAACCTCGTCCATCAGGGACGAGACAGGAGGTGAATTCAGTTATCAGTTAGCAGTTATCAGCGTTCAACTGATAACTGATAACTGATAATGCGGGTAGTGTATTCTGACTCCTGACTCCTGACTCCTGACTTCTGACTCCTGAATTCTCTTTTATTCCCTGTTCATAATATTTTCTCTGGGTGGGAGGAACCCAAATGAATGATTTTTGCCCTATAAAGTGCTTCGACCACCTAGAGTTCTATGTTGGTAATGCTAAGCAGGCAGCACTATTTTATTCTAAACTTTTTGGATTTACTAATATCGCATATCGAGGTTTAGAAACTGGTAGTCGGCAAGTTACATCCTATGTGATGCGACAAGGTAATATTTGCTTTGTGTTGAGTACAGCGTTGAATCCAGATCACTGCATCTCACAAAGTGTGCTGAAGCACGGTGATGGGGTTGGTGTAATTGCCTTGGAAGTGCCAGACGCCGTTATCGCCTACAAAGAGACAACCAAGCGGGGTGCTGTGGGTGCTATTCCTCCAACTGAAGAAGAAGAGGGATCCGGAGTGTTGCGCTACTCTGCTATACATGGCTATGGTGATACACTGATCAAATTTGTAGATCGCAGCGATTACTTTGGGGTGTTTGCTCCTAGCTTTGAGCCTCTACACCACGCTGACACGAGCAAATTTGTACGATTACATACGATTGACCATGTGGTTGGAAACGTTGAATTGGGGGCAATGGAAAAGTGGGTGCAGTTTTTTGCCAACACTATGGGTTTTAAGCTCTTAGTACATTTTGATAAACAGGCAATTTCCACAGAATATTCAGCATTGATGTCTAAAGTAATGCAGGATGGTACGGGAAAAATTAAATTGCCAATTAATGAGCCAGCTGAAGCTAGACGTAAGTCACAAATTGAAGAGTACTTAGAATATAACAATGGTCCTGGGGTACAACATATAGCCTGCGCAACCAATAACATTATCGATACAGTAGTCCAGATGAGAGCAGCTGGCGTCAAGTTTTTACACGTACCAAAAACATATTACGATAACTTAGAACAGCGGGTAGGAAAAATTGATGCGCCTATCGAGCGACTGGCAGAGTTAGGCATCCTAGTGGATAGGGATGAAGATGGATATTTGCTCCAGATTTTCACCGAACTGTTACAAGATCGACCAACACTTTTCTTGGAGGTAATTGAGCGGCATGGAGCGCAGAGTTTTGGTGAAGGTAATTTCAAATCCTTGTTTGAGGCAATTGAGCGCGAGCAGGCACTGCGAGGAAATTTGTAGCCCAAGGGTGAGGTAGATGGCTTATGACATACTATTACAAGTTGGGAAATATTCCACATAAACGCCACACACAATTTCATCAACCCAACGGTTCGCTATACCACGAAGAATTAATAGGGATACGAGGTTTTACAGGGATCCAATCCCTACTCTACCATTTACATCCACCCACTCAAGTACAGAAAATTTTTCTAACAGCAACGGTAGACATTTCGTATGAAGAACTTGGTCCATTGTGCCATCGTCACCTACGCACAGCAACCGCCGTTTCAGGTGGAGATGCCGTACAAGGACGTATCCCACTCGTAGTAAACTCAGATGTTTGCATTTCCGTTGCTCAACCAAGCTCACCTATGTCGTACTGGTATCGGCTTGCGCAAGGTGACGAAGTGATTTTTATCCATCAAGGGAGTGGTGTATTAGAGAGTCAGTATGGCATCTTGCGCTATCGTCAAGGTGATTACTTGGTCATACCGGCAGGAGTTCTGTGGCGTATATTACCTGATACAAATATAGAGCAGCGAATGCTGGTGATCGAGGCAACCGGGCACATTGAACCGCCAGCGCGCTATCTCAATCGTTACGGGCAATTTCTCGAACATGCACCCTACAGTGAGCGCGACATTCGGCCACCGGATGAACTAGTTACCCACGATGAAACCGGAGAATTTGAGGTGCGAGTTAAGGCTAGAGACAGAATTACTAGCTATCTGTATCACTATCATCCGCTAGATGTCGTTGGGTGGGATGGGCATCTCTATCCATTTGCATTTAACATTGAGGACTTTGAACCGATCACAGGTCGAATTCACCAACCTCCTCCAGCACATCAAACCTTTGAAGCACCAGGCTTTGTCGTTTGTTCCTTCGTGCCACGTCTGTTCGATTATCACCCCTTAGCAATTCCAGCACCCTACAACCATTCCAACATTGATTCGGATGAGGTGATCTACTATGCGGCTGGAAATTTTATGTCCCGTAGAGGAATTGAGCAGGCTTCAATAACCATTCATCCTTGTGGTATTCCTCACGGTCCCCATCCAGGAATGTATGAAGGATCTATTGGGAAAGAACGGACTGATGAACTAGCTGTGATGATTGATACTTTTCATCCTCTACGGCTGACAAAGCAAGCTTTGCAGTTCGAGGATAAAGACTATGCGTACAGTTGGATTGCTTAACAATAAGGTATATTATATGACTCAGGTTCTTTCTACAGATCTCATTGGTTTGAACATTTAGACCCAAATTCATCCACCAGTCCTACAGAATTTAATCAGTAATTCTGACGACTGAGGCATGTATTCTTCTTTTGTGTCTTACAACCTAAAATTTTTTCATTCTTAAGACAGATTCAAACTTAATACTTGAGATAGACTTTTATCTTAACTGTCTTAACTGTCGCTTGCTTTTTTAAAAAAACTTTAGCAAGATAAAAACGTGCGTGCTAACTACATCATTTAAGAATGTTTATAGGCGTTAAAGAAACATCTAATCGTCTCCAATAAAGAGTTTAGACAATACTGCTCGGGGTTTTGGAAAATCGTAGGTTGGGTAGAGCGCATAAGCGTTACCCAACAAATCCTTATAAATGTTGGGTTTCGTTCCTCAACCCAACCTACATTAAATTTAAATTTTCGGCTTAACCGAGCAGTATTGGGGGGAGAAGGCGTTTTCGCCCGCAGTCACCGCAGCCAAACCACCTTGTGACCATCTCAGTAGCACGACCTTATTGCCAGCAGGCGTCAGTTCGCGGGCTGCTTTGGCGATATCAAGCGCGTTCCGTGTTGTTTAAGGATTACTCATCTACATCCGGATTGCCAGAGTATTCCAACAGTTTACTAACCACGCTCTCGGTAGCCGCTAGATCTGCCTCTGGAAGCTGTAAATCAGGCGGGAGTTGTGTTCTATCCGTAAGCAACCTTGTGAGTTCTGGTGGAAACATCAGGAAATCGAAGTACGCCTGCACATGTTGGTATGCAGCCTGTTGCAAGAATTGCTTGAATCCATTGATATCGTCATCTGACACAGACAAATTTTCTGTTGCCAATCTTGATTTGAGAGACTCTGCCAACTGAACATCTAGCTCTACTTGCTTAGAACTTGTTTGTTGAGTTTGTTCTCTAGGCTGAAACGTACCTGTGAATGCAGGCGTTAGCCGCTCAAGGTGGGTATATCTTCTTGCGAATGACAAGAACTTACCTATCTTCACAAACTTCTCAATCAGGGGGTTAGTGGGTATGTGAGGCTCGTAAAGGCTGGGAATTTGATCGAGCAGTTTCCCGTTCCAGGCATGGGGAACAATATCAAGACTATTCCAAATGCGGATTGTGTTGTTGCCAAGTCGCAGCCTATAGCGTTCTGCAAAATCGAAATTGCCAGGTGTAGGGCTAGCAAATGTAACAACCTTTAATGTAGCTCGATTATTTGGATCCCATGTTGATTTTGTCTCATGCAAAGCAAGTGCCAGGACAGGAGACAAGGCACCACCTAGACTAGTACCCGTTAGTAGAATCTCTATGTTTTGCTTCGCTTGTTTTAATAAATCTGTGAAAAAATCAATGATAGTTTGCCCTGAGCCAGGATGTGGTCTTAAGAGATTGTCGAGGCCAATCTTAGTTCCCATGGAAATTTTGGGATGAAGCAGCGGATCGTTCTCGGCATAGTCAGCCCAATTCGCTAGTGATCCAACGTACAAATCTTCAATCAACCAGTTCTGAAAAGAGTTCGGATTCGTACCAGCAACACCAACTACGTAATTATTGTCTTTCTGTGCCACATAAATTACATTAGTTGCATATTTATTGAACGGAGGCTGAGCCAGATAAACAAACGGACCCCATACCCGTGTCCAATTCCCAATAAAACCTGAAAAATTCGGGTGCGCCAGGAAAAAATCTATACGGCGACCAAGGACGTCTTCCAACTCCTGAGCCGGATTTGGCACTATTACACCATCAACAGGCGGCCGTACTTGTTCATTGGCAATTCCATTAACTACCCATCCAAGAGCCTGCGCTCTCTGTTTGTCATTCTGAGAAAAAATCCTCTCAGTTTCTATCACTTGTCCAGTCATTTGATTTTACCTTCTAATTAGAATTTTCAACTTTGCAAAAAATGTGACATTTATGTGGTAGCTAGGTCTCTTCTTGGGATCCATATCGGTGTCTTGGGAAAAACCTTCGTGCCACCTCCCAAGCTAACCACCCATGTTGACGCTCTCGAATTGGGCAGGCTAAGCGCAAGGCGGACGCTACCTGAGATCTTGCACCTTCGAGTGGGAGGGCTGGTCGGCAACGCCCACACCACGAAAAAATAAGCTTTTTGGGCTTCGAATTTCGCAGCAAAGATGGTGGTGCAAGATCTAAGTCAACCCCTAACACCCTTGAAACCAATAGGGCCTTCACCTTTGTAAGTTATAGTTCCATTGAGGGTTTTTCCGTCGTCATCAGACTTGACATCGATAGCGACGACGTTCTGGTCAGAGCGACCACCGAGTACCCATGTACCCCCGTCATGCCAAGGAGCGGAATCCCCTCCCCATTGGTTGTCCACTGTGTAACTGTTACTACCGGAGCGCTGCCCCCGAAAACCAATCGGCCCCTCACCGTTGTAAGTTATGGTTCCATTGAGGGTTTGTCCGTCATCGTTAGACTTAACATTGATCGCAACGACGTTCTGGTCAGAGCGACTACCGATCTCCCACGCACCACCCTCATTCCACGGGGCAGAAGAGCCACCCCACTGATTTTTCACTTGATATTGTGCCATATTTGTCCTTTTACCTTATTTTTGTGTAAAACCGTAAGTACTATAAACCAAGTTGCTAGTTACATCATTGATAATTGCTTAACACTCACCCTTGCCTCGTAACTCAGGGTTATCCTTGGCCATCTAAAACTTTGCCACTTTTTTTCGAGATGATATTGAAAAATTGGTATGCCATGTTAAGTTTTTCCTTATTATTGCCAACGGATTCAGGCTAGGCAGATTAAGTGCATAAGCTTGGGCATCTAAACTCTTTATTGGAGACGATTAGATGTTTCTTTAACGCCTATAAACATTCTTAAATGATGTAATTAGCACGCACGTTTTTATCTTGCTAAAGTTTTTTTAAAAAAGCAAGCGACAGTTAAGACAGTTAAGACAGTTAAGATAAAAGTCTATCTCAAGTATTAAGTTTGAATCTGTCTTAAGAATGAAAAAATTTTAGGTTGTAAGACACAAAAGAAGAATACATGCCTCAGTCGTCAGAATTACTGATTAAATTCTGTAGGACTGGTGGATGAATTTGGGTCTAAAGCCCCCGATTTTAATTTAGGATGCCCGTTCAACGCTCGAGGCAAGTAGCAAAACAAGCAGTGGATGTAATAGATACTCAGTAAGCAATCATTACCATCTAATGTCAGTAGACCGAAAACTTTTGCGATGTTCTCGATTTTTCCCACGATTAGCATTTATTTCTATTAAATCTTTAACATTATCCCAGAGAAGACGAGGGGTTAATTTTTCGTTCTTTAAATAACGGTTGATTTTATCATGACTGATCTGCTCTAAATGCTCCGCCAAATTTGTGATATTATAGTTTATTTGGCTACTTAGTAAGTACTGACAGTAGTTAAGTTTACGCTCATCTCATTACCGTGAGCAAGATTTATCTAATACATTCTCTACTTATTTTCTCATGAATATTTCAATAGTGCCTCAAAACATGCGATTTAAGAGTGCCAATACAAAGCTTTCGCGTGGGTGGGTTAAATAATACTTATGTACTATAAAATGGCGATCGCGCTGGGACATCCTATTGGAGCCTCCGGAGCAAGGCTCGTTGTGACTTTGCTCAATGCTTTAAAAGAACGGAACAAAACTGTAGGTATCGCTACAGTATGCCACGGGATGGGTGGTGGGACTGCAATTGCAGTTGAGATGCAATGTACAGCCAATTGCATTTGCAAATAGCAACCACTTGGTAATTGACGAGCGATCGCCTGTGTGAAGAGACACTCGAATCAGAGCTTTTTGCATTCGCTGCAGGTGAGTCCGCTCACTTTTGTTAAAGTCGTGTTGGGTGTTCAAGTGTTTATAACTTGTAATAAACTCTTCAACATTAAATAAGATGAAGTTGCACCTGGATCTTGATGTCCTACACTCCGTTCTCCCAGGTAGCTAGACCGCCCTTTTTTGGCTAGCATGGGTATGGTGTCCTTCATACCCTGTTCAGCAGCAGTTACAGCCTGTCGTATTGCTTCAAGCATACCATCACCCATAGCTTCCTCAAAAGCTATTACACTAGGAGATAGCACATCTACCATCGTCTTATCTCCTAGTTGAGCCTTACCACGTTGAATTAACCCATCTAACCCAGCTTGAAGCATCCCAAGCATATCCTTTTCAGTGAGTTCTTGTTTACCAGTTATCGCCGTACTTGCTCGCAAAAAAAAAGTACCGTAAAGAGGACCACTTGCACCTCCAATTGTGGAGATCAACGTCATACTCACCGTTTTTAAAATACTGCTAATGTCCTTGTCTGCTACAGCCGGTAATTGAGCCATTACTTTTTTGAAACCACGCTCCATATTTATACCGTGATCTGCATCACCGATCGCAGCATCCAATTCAGTCAAGTAGTCCTTGTTTTGCTCTATTTCTAATGCAAATGTCTGCAACCACTGCAAAATTTGCTCTTTTGTTATATTATTAAGCATTTAAAAACTCCCCGATTTGACCAGATGATATTATTTTGTAATATATCGAAAGGTTTATCTAATCAGTTAGATTAACTTCCTTTAAGTTCTTATAGAATAAGTAATATCACTGTTGTTAATAGTAAGTAATAATTGCTATATTGGTACGTATTCTTACTTGAAGAAGAATACATCCGTCAGCACAAGAAGGAGGGGGATTCTGAACGCCAGGTGCTACAACGCGGCGAACCTGAACGCCAGATTTCTACACCGGTAAACCTGGCTGCGTAACGCACTGGCTCCGGCTGAATTCTATCTCCTGACTTTTGACTTACCCACCCGTGCCTCGCAAGCGAGAAACTGCGTTAAGTACAGCGTCGCTGCCAGGAGAAGGGGTTAACTCCTTGTTATATTTTTGTTAATTTTTTTACTTTTTTTTATAAAAACATATCAAATAAGAATGTGAAAATTCTTTGTGTAGAAGAGGATATTAATTTAGGTCACTTTGTGAAGGAGAAATTAGTCAAGCATAGTTATGTAATCCCTGAGTTAAAGGAGCTTTGGGATCAGTGTTGTAAGTCTTATAAAGAACGTTTGTTTGTAATTCAAGAAGCTGTGGCTGCTCTAGATCAGGGAAAGCTCAGCCCAAAACAACAGCATGAAGCAGAAGCACAAGCGCATACGCTAATTGGTTCATTGGGTAGTTTTGGATTAGATAAAGCTTCTGAGATTTGTCGTCAAATTCAACAAATTCTTCAACAAAAGCGAGCGTCCGAAAAAATTCAGGTTGAAGAATTAAAGCTATTGGTAACAGAGTTGGAGCATTACTTCGAGCTAGATGAGTCGATTACATCCTCTGTTATTTCTCCTCGTTTATTGATTATAGATAACGAAACTGTTCTAGCCGAAAACGTAGTACAAGAAGCAATTAGCTGGGGATTTACAGCACAAATTTCCACAAATTTAGAGAAAATAGAACAAATTTTAGCTAATTCTACTGTTGATATTATTTTATTGGATGTAAATTTCCAAAACGACATCACGGTTGGGTTAAATTTTCTCGCAAAGCTACGGAGTGAAAAGCCAGAGATTCTAGTTGTAATAGTCACACAAGAAGATTCTTTTAGTACTAGGTTAGAAGTTGCTAGATTAGGGGTTCCATGCTTTCTACAAAAACCCATTGCTAGTACTCAGATCTTGACGATACTGAAAGAAAAATCAACACAGAGACATCCGTCTCTGTATCGATTATTAGTAGTAGACGATGATCCTGAACTATTAAAACTTGTGTATAAATTATTATCACCATATGGATATGAAGTTATTTTATTAGCTCAGCCTCAGCAGTTTTGGGAAACTCTAGAACAGACAAATCCTGATTTATTAATTTTAGATGTGCAACTTTTCCCTACAGAGACATCAAAAAACATCAGAAATATTCCTTTAAATGGGTTTGATTTATGTCTGATCATACGCAGCGATTTGCGTTGGAATCGCTTACCAATTCTGTTTTTATCAGCTCATACCAATTCAGAAACTATACAGCGCAGTTTCGCTGTTGGAGCCAATGATTTTTTAAGTAAGCCAATTGTGGTAGAAGAATTACAAACTCGTGTGGATATAAGGCTACAACAGCGACAAACTTGGAAAGTTGCAGAAATTGACGCCCTCACAGGAGTTAGTTTGCGAAGTAAAGCTTTACAAGATCTGACAAGATTACTTCAACAAGCGCAGCGGCGACAGCTACCCTTTAGTTTAGCAGTTCTAGATCTAGATTTTTTTAAGCCGATTAATGATAAGTATGGACACCAAACAGGAGATCGCGTTCTTAGTTATCTCGGTCAACTTCTCAACCAATCTTTTCGCACTGAGGATGTCATTGGACGTTGGGGTGGTGAAGAATTTGTCATTGGGATGTATAACACAACTGGACAGGTTAGTAGAGAACGGTTGACACAAGTCTTAGAAAAATTTCGGCAGCACTTATTTACTATAGGAGGAGAAGATTCATTTCAAGTAACATTTAGTGCAGGAATTGCTCAGTCGCCCCAGAATGGTAAAGATTTGCAAACGCTTTTTCTAGCAGCAGATGTCACACTTTACAAAGCTAAAACACAGGGGCGAAACCAGGTTTTATTGACAGCCAGTGATTATCCTGATTAGGATTGAGAAACAGGAATATATAAAAAGGAGTCAGGAGTCAGAATACAGGAGTCAGAATACACCACCCATAAAGGAATGGTGTTTTAACGTTAATTTTCAACCCCTATCTCGTCCACAAGGGACGAGGTTTTAACCAGTATTTATCATTCTGACTTCTGACTCCTGACTCCTGAATTCTTCATAAAAATTTTAACCTCTAATTAGAAAAAAATGGCTATTAACAAAACCCAAGAAGAATTAATAGCTGAAGTAGAGGCTTTACGGAAAGAAGTGAAAGCCCTTAAACAATTAGGGTGTTCACATTTTTCTGTAGCTGTCGATGAAGTGACAGCATCTCTAAATTCTGCTAAGGAACAAGAATACACCATTCTTGTGCTAGAAGATTCAGAAGAAGACCGTGCCGTTTATCGCCGATTCTTAACACAGAATAACCACAGTATATACAAAATTATCGAATTCGATAAAGGCGAAGATGCTTTAGTTTTCTGTCAACAGACAAGACCAGATATTTTATTAATTGACTTTTTTCTCCCGGATATGAACGGGTTAGAATTTTTCGAGCAGCTTTACCAACAAGCAGATCTTCCTAAAATTCCAGCTATCATGATCACAGGTCAAGGAAAGACTGAGATAGTTATTGATGTATTCAAGAAGGGTGCCCACGATTTTATAGACAAAAATAAAATTACTCCTGACAGTTTGAATCAAGCGATCGCAAAAGTTCTTTTTCAACAGCAATCGATTAAACAACAGGTACGGCAACAGCAGCAACAGCAATTAGTTATGAGGACGGCACTTTCTATCCGTAGATTTCTCAAACTAGACGATATTCTTCAAACTGCTGTTACCGAAATTAGACAAATCCTGCAAAGTGATCGCGTAATTATCTACCAATTTCAGTCTGACTGGAGCGGGATTGTAAGTACAGAATCTGTTGTAGACCCAGCGTTGTCAATTCTTGGACGAACAATTCAAGATGATTGCTTTAAGACAACTTTGGTGGAACAATATCGGCAGGGGCGTATTAGAACAATTGATGATATCTATACAGCTACAGATTTGCAACAATGTCACTGCGAGCTTCTGGCAAGTTTGCAGATTAGAGCTAATCTAGTTATTCCAATTATTCAAAATGATGATTTATGGGGATTACTTATTGCTCACCAATGTTATGCTCAGCGCCATTGGACAAAGGCTGAATGTGAATTGATGAACCAATTAGCCATCCAAATGGGAATAGCTCTTCAACAAGCTATTTTATTTGAAAAACTACAAATTCAATTGTTACAACACCAAAAATTAGTCTCGATTGTAGAAAATAGCTGTGATTTCATCGCTACAGCTAATGTCAATGGTCAAATATTATATATAAACCAAGCAGGAAGACACTTGTTGGGGCTGGAGAATACGCAAGTACAGTACACAGCTATCTGGGAATATCAAACTTTAGAATTTCAGCAAACCTTACAACAAGATATTATTCCCACTGCTATTTCTACAGGTCGATGGGAAGGTGAGTTTGATATACAACATGTTCAAACAAGGGAATTCATTGCAGTTTGGTGCAATGTTTTTACACTGAAAGATTCAAAAACAGGTCAGCCAGATACTATTGTCACTGTTCTACGGGATATTCGGCAACGCAAGCAAGCTAAAGAGGCTCTACGAAAATTGAATAATGAACTAGAATTACGAATTTTAGAACGAACAGGACAATTAACTCAGGTTAATAATCAACTGCAACAAGAACTGCTTCAGCGGGAGAAGTTGGAACGAGAACTTAGAGAACGAGAGAAATTATTAGATAACTTTTTTCATGCAGCAAGTCAAGTCAATATAGGATTAGGGATAGCAGACAAAAACTTTTGCTTTTTAAAAGTTAATCAAGCATTAGCAGATATAAACGGTCATTCCATCAAAGAACATAATGGTCAATCAGTAGCAGAAATAATTCCAGAACTTGCCCCAACAATCTTACCTTTATTCCAAAGTGTTATTGATACTCACGAACCTATTTCCAACATGGAAATAAGCGTGATGGTTCCCACCAGACCTCGAGCCATAAGTCACTGGTTAATTTCCTACTTCCCAATTCTGGGAGAATCGGCTGATTCAATAAATCTGGGTTTTATTGTTTTAGAAATTAGCGAGCGCAAACAAATAGAAGCCGAATTAAGAGAATCAGATCGCAGGTGGCGATCGCTTCTGGATAATATTGATTTAATAGTAATTGGTTTAGATGATAAAGGTTATGTGGAGTATGCTAACCCTTTCTTCTTGCGTCTCACTGGATACACCGAAGCAGAAGTTCTAGGTAAAAACTGGTTTAAGGATTTTATCCCCAGGAGTGAAGAACTTTTAATAAAAGCTGATTTCCAACACTTATCAGAACAGAATATAAATCCTCACTATCAAAATCTTATCGTCACCAAATCTGGTGAAAAGCGGATGATTAAATGGAATAACACCATATTACAAGATATCGATGGTCATCCTATCGGTACTCTTAGCATTGGCGAAGATATCACCGAGCATTACAAACTTGAACGCATGAAAGCTGAATTTGTAGCTATTGTAAGTCATGAGTTACGAACTCCCCTGACTTCTATGCAAGCATCCCTGAGTTTACTCCATGGGAAAATTATTGATCCAACCTCCCCGGAAGGCGAAGCAACTATTGAAATCGCAGCTGATGGTGTTGACCGTTTGGTACGTCTGGTCAATGATATTCTTAGTTTGGAGCGCTTGGAGTCTGGCAAAATTGCTTTAGAGAAACGTTTTTGTAGTACGGCTGATTTAATCAATACTGCTATTACTCAAATCCAAGGAATGGCTACGCAAGCTGGTATTCACATTAATACTACAGATGCAGATAATAAAGAATTTAAGATTTACGCTGACCCAGACCGCCTATTACAAGTGTTGATCAATCTCCTAAGTAATGCTATTAAATTTTCTCCTCCAGGCTCAACTATCTGGTTAAATTTAGATTTTCACACTGAGTCCTCTAGTAGAGAGATTATTTGCCCATTCAACTTATATACTTGTGACATCACTTGCCCTGACGAGTCATTTTTAATCTTTTCAATTAAAGACCAAGGACGAGGTATTCCTCAGAATTGTTTGTCAAGTATTTTCGAGCCGTTTGCGCAAGTTGATGCTTCTGACTCGCGCCATTTAGGTGGAACTGGTTTAGGACTGGCTATAAGTCGTAGTATTGTTCACCAACATGGAGGGACTATTTGGGCTGATAGTATCTTAGGAATTGGCAGTACTTTTTACTTTACGCTTCCGGTGGGGAATATTTGCAATGACTACTAAGCGAATTTTAATCATTGATGATGAACAAGGTATCCGCAAAGTTATTGAAATTTCACTTCGTACTATTGCGGGATGGGAAGTTTTGCTAGCAGAATCGGGATCTGAAGGTTTAGCTATTGCCCAGATAGAATTTCCGGATGCTATTCTCCTAGATGTAATGATGCCAGGGATGGATGGAATTACAACTTTGCAACAAATACAAGCCCATCCTGCTACTTCCATGATTCCCGTGATTTTACTGACCGCTAAAATTCAAACCAGTGAACAGCGCCAATTTTCTTCTCTCGCGATCGCAGGTGTCATTGCTAAACCCTTCAAAGCCCCTGATTTGGTAAAACAGATGCGTTCTTTGCTGCATTGGAATTGAACTGATTAAACACTTACGCCTCCCCGCAAGGCGATGGGGACAAGCTTTAGACTATATTATGGGGAATGTTCTACGAGCATGTTTGAGAGGAAAGCAGTCAGAAGTTACACTGACTGCTGTAAAGTCAATGAATGTAAACAAAAACTCATTGACTCAGACGATCCTGATTTCCACAAACATACCGCTACGTGCAAACGCCTCCTCTTCAGGGGTAAAGTGGGGAGCTTGATCCACAAGTTCAGGGTTAAAATAGTATGTCTCCTGTAGGAAGTTACCACTTTCAAGAGCCGACTCTAAGTCCTTGATGTAATCTTGTGCGACTATACATGCCTCTTTGATGCCTTCGTGATCACCTTTTTCCAAAAGCTTTTGTAATGTTGTTCTCACCCCAGCAAGCCGTGAAGCTGGTTTGATTACACCATAAAGGCGGGAGATAGAGTCAGTTAAAATGCTGTCATATTTCAGTGCACGAGCTTGTGCTAATTCGGAGTCAAGGCTAGGCCAGTACCGAGTGGTGTATAATGCTTTCTCATCCCTATGATACCATTCTTCCGAGCGTGCAATAGATGAGGAGACGGTATTGTGCAGCTTCCATAAGAACAAGCGCAGGGAGGGACCATCTACAACATAAGATAGCTTCGCCTCCAATGATACCTCAAAGTTTGTTAAATGTATATCACGCCCAAGTAACAGGTACTCTACAGGATACATTTCCACTTCTTTATTCTGTACAACGTACATGTTAAGATGATGGCGGCAGTAAGGACAGGGGTACATACTGGCAAACAGCTCAAAGAACTCCTTAAAAACTGCCACCAATGCTGTTTGTTGATCAGGTGTTTTGGTAGACACAATCTCAGCAGTAGTGTGGAAAAAGCGCCACACCGCAGGTCCAAGGTAGTATGGGAAGCTTAGGCGCATCTGTGAATTCTCCACATCACTGCGACCTATATATGCATCAATGAACGCGACGTATTGTGAAAGTGCGCCTGAGTCGCGCCCAAATTCTTCACGTTCGCGCCGTTTCTGCACCCCATTAAGGTAGTGGTGTGTGAGCTGCCACGCTTGCTTGAGCATGAGTTTTTGTTTGGGAGTACAGTTTGCAAAGCCTTCTGCAACATCCGCTCCATAACGGCTAAATTCCCCACTAGCTTTGACTGACTCGTACCACTGGTTCAAAGCTGCTTCATCAGGTATTGTATTACTTTGGATATCTGCTTCTGTAGTGACACTAAATGCAGCTAGCAGCTTTGGCATGAAATCCTCATACCAGTAAGACACTGGCATCATCGCACCATCTACCTCTTCTGATACGTTAGAGAGGACAACACGGTTCCACTTCTTCAAGTATTCTAGTGGGTTTGACTTTGATTTTGCTGGTGGTGGAGCTAGTTCTTCAGTGATTTCCATCTTTCTGAGTCTATTAAGTTCATTGATGGCAAGCACACCTTCAGCAATATCACGTATGGTAAACTTTTTCTTTTTCAAAGTGATTGCAAACTCAACTCCCGCCGCGAATTTCTGCTTGACACTAGCAGACTTACCGCGCAGATCCAACATTGCTGTTTGTTCTGCCAACATCTCTGGTGTCTTTTGCACTGTTTTCCAGTTCTTGATGCGTTCCTCTAGTCGTGCATATTCTTCTGTAATTGATTGAACTACCGCATCGAGTACCGGGTTACAAGCTTCAGACGCGATACCCAATCGTTTGTACAATTCAATTGCCTTCTTGACATACTGCACGAAATCAGTTATTCGGTATGGTAGATTTCTTACACGCAGATGAGTTTCGTGGTGAGCAGAAAAACTCTCGCGGAAGCAACGGTATGCTGCGCCTTGAAGCAGGCGAAACATGCCAATTTGCATCTGCAAGCGGGAAGTACCGCGCTTTTCCTTATGAGTTGGGTGTTTAGCAAGTAGTTGCGATAGCTGTGCTACTTCTGACTCCAAGTTAGTCGATTCTTGCTGTAAAGTGGTCTCGTTGGTAGCAGCTACAGCACTATTTAAATTGTCTCCTGTTTCCAATAAACTGATTTGTAAAATTGGTGAGTCTTTATAGCCTATATTTGTTTCTGACTCCTCTGGTATTAGCTTACAGAATTCCTCAAAGTTAATAGAACCATCCCCATCGTGGTCGATCTCGTTGACCATCTCGTCGAGTTCTTCGTCAGTCAGCCCAAACTGATTCATCACAGATCGCATTTCGTCTGCGGTAATCTCACCACTGTTATTCTCGTCAAACACACTAAATGCAAGCTGAAACCGGCTAACGCGATCGCCTTGCTTGGACACCATTAGCGCTTTGAACTCCTCGAAATCGATAGTTCCCGACAAGTCAACATCTACTTCTTTAATTAAGTCGCGCAGTTCGATCTCATCAGGACTTTGTCCTAGGGAACGCATGACTAGACCTAATTCTTCTGCTGAAATCCCACCGTTAGCATCTTTATCAAACACGTTGAATGCTGTCCACAACTTTTCGACTTCCTCGTTAGTGATTGTTGTGTTTTTAAGTTCTGTATTTGTCATAAATCTATAACATTTTGGGAAATTCCTTCCTAATTATAGGACTTACGCACGCTCTCAAATGAATCATCTTGTGCATCAACGATCAAATCCCCCAGCGCAAACTCGGTGTCTTTACAGGCGCATCCCACAATTGAATCATTTCATCATCTAACTTCAATAGGGTGATTGAGCAACCTTGCATATCTAAAGAAGTGATGTAAGAACCAATCAAATTTCGGACAATTTGTATTCCCTGCTGCTCACAGATTTCTGCTAGTTTCCGGTAGACAATATAAAGTTCACTTAGGGGAGTTCCGCCCATGCCGTTTACAAATGCTAGCAAGCGATCGCCCTTTTCAAAAGCCCGATTTACCAATTCTACATCCACCCATTCCCCGTTGTTATTATCCCACTCTCGTACTGTACGACTGTAGGATGAATCGTCAATTATCGATAGCGTTAGCATTTGTATAAGTTCATCTGCCGATTTTATGCTAATACGCTCTCTTCCAGGTTCGCCATGAATTCCAATGCCTATTTCTATTTCGCGATCGCCCAATTGAAACGTTGGTGTTCCTTTAGCGGGTACAGTGCAGGAAGTTAGCGCAATCCCCATGCTCCGTCCATTCTGATTTACCCGTCGGCACAAATCCGCTACTTGTTGTAAAGTATACCCTTTCTCTGCTGCTGCACCGCAAATTTTTTCTGCAAGAACCGTTGTACCTACACCTCGACGTCCTTGAGTATACAGACTATCTTTTACAGCAACATCATCATCTATCAAAATATTTAGCACCGGGATACCCTCACTATGAGCTAACTCCGTTGCCATTTCAAAGTTCATGATATCGCCACTATAATTCTTAACAATATAAAGGATACCAGCCCCACCATCTACCCTTTTCGCTGCTTCCAACATTTGGTCAGGAGTTGGTGAGGTAAAAACCTCTCCCGGACAAGCTGCATCAAGCATCCCCATCCCCACAAAACCAGCATGCATCGGTTCGTGACCACTACCACCCCCAGAAATAATTGCTACTTTACCTTGTACGGGTGCGTCAGATCGATAAACAAAGGCTGGCTCATAGTTAACTTTAATTAAATCACTATGAGCCACTGCCATACCTTCTAAACTTTCGCGGATAAAGTCAACAGGGGTATTAATCAGCTTTTTCATAACCGATATCACTCACTAGTAGGCTGTGTTTGACTGGTGCCATGCAGTTTGATAAAGCTATCAAAAGCATACCAACCCAATACATACCAGGGAATGGTCTCGAATTGCAAACCCTTAGTAAATAGCTGACGCACTGACAGTGTAGCTAGTCCCAAAGAAAGGGAAAAGAAACTTTACAAGTTAATGATGGACAGACTTTTATGACATGTGGGTTTGCACATAAGTTGAAAATTTAGGCACGAGTTTACAGCACTTTCAGCCATTCGATTTGCGCATAAGTGTCGGTTCGCGCATAAAGTGAAATTTTGAGAACGAAGTTATAAGTGTTTCAGGCGACGAGATTCGCGCATAAAGTGAAATCTAGTGTGGGGTAAGGGTTTTAGCGTAGAAGTCAATTCGCGCATAAAGTGAAATTTACTCACAATATAACCCTCTTTTATCACTATGGGTAGAGAAAAATCAAGCCTAAATGATGAAACTTAGACTTGATAAGGAGATTAGCGATCGCGAACATTGCAAAACCCCAAAACTGGACTTTTTAGGTAAAATCCTTACCCATAAAGGGTTTCAGATTATTCCCTGCCGAAAGTGATAAAAGAGGGATAAGCTGGCACGCATCTAAATTTGATAATTTAGCGCCTGAACCTGTTTTAATAGATCTAAGTTTTCGACACAGAGAATCAGGGTTGGATGTTTTTGAGCGTGCCATTGGGGTCACGGTTACATCCAGGTGGAGCGCGGGCGAGGGGTGAGGCACGCTTCGCTAAGAGCCGTCGGACAGCCTTTCCCTGGACTGGTACTTCTTGGGGGAGCAGCTAGGCTTATCGCCAGGAAAAGTTGCCGCGTCTGAATCCTCCCCCCTCTTGGCTTGGGGACCCCAAAGATGGCTTCAGTGCAAGGTAACCCAACATTTATAGACGTAGTTTTCCCTGTTCTCTGCTCCCTACAGCCTACAGCCTACACCCTGTTCACAAAGATAAATCCCCAAACCTTTCCCGATAACGAGCAAGCATAGCCTCCACTTCTGCAAGCTGCTGCTCGGCTTGTTGCCGTTGTTGCTGTTCCTGCTGTGCTACTTCTTCGGGTGTAGGTACAAGTTGTCCATCAGGAGTAAAAAAGCGCAGTTTCGATTGATGAATCCCCAAATATAACTCTAATTGCTGACTCCACAGCCAGCCTGCTTCATTTGGTTGCAGTTGTTGATAACGACCATCTAATAAATGAAATCCTTTAAATTCTAAACTATCTGGGTCAAACCAAAAATAGTCAGGAGTTCGCCAAATATCTTGATATATTTCTTTCTTCAAACCTTTATCAGTAGCAGACGTTTTATTAGAGAGAATTTCGACAATCACATTTGGGTATTTCCCATCTTCTTGCCAAACTACCCAGCTTTTACGTGTTTTGCGTTCGGTATTTAAAACTACAAAAAAGTCTGGTCCCCGAAACTGCTCAGATTTCCGTTGACGAGGACTATAATATACTGTCATGTTGCCGCAAGCATAGAAGTCTTGACGCTGTTTCCAACACCATTCTAAACACTGAATTAACAGTAGTATTTGTCTTAAGTGTAGTTCCGTTTCCAAAGGCGGTTCATCACTGTACAAGTCACCAGGAGGAAATATAACATCTTCTGGCGCATCTTCTGAAATTAGTGCCATATCTTGAGCAGAAGACATAAATAATTTCTCATCTGGAACTATTTGAACAAGATAACTCTTATCGAGATGACGAATTAGAGTACTAATATACTATACAGAAGTAGCAAATAAAGCAATTGAAAACCTACAAAACTCCGGAGAATTTCTTGAAGCTCGCTAAATTTAAGTAAAGGCTTAATGAACTACAAGCTTTTGGTACTCCTGATCTGTGATGATGTCTAGATTCGTTTCCAGGCGATCTAAAAAAACGATACCGTCAAGATGGTCATGCTCGTGTTGAAAGATACGCGCTACAAAATCGGTAAATTCTTGCTTTTGAAGCCTACCATTTTGGTCAGTGTATTCTACTTCAACCGCTTGATACCTAGGAACTAAGCCCCTAATCCCTGGAATACTAAGACATCCTTCCCAATCTTTAACAATTTCTGTTGAATTTGCAACGATTGTGGGGTTAATCATCGCAGTTGGTTCCATTTCCGGTGCATTGGGATATCTAGGATTTGGACGGGACGCTACAATGAATAGACGCTTAGATTCTGCGACTTGCGGTGCTGCGATCCCCACTCCGTTAGCCTTGGCTACTGTTGCCATTAAATTTTCAATGAGTTTTTGAATACGATCATCATGTATATTTTCTATCACCGAGGCTTTTTGGCGCAGTACCGAATTGCCTAATTGAATGATTGGGAGTAATTCGGGCATAAGAGAAATTTTTATTTTTTTACACTATGCAACACTTATTTGATCGTAACGCAAAAGTGTGAGGGCGATCGCGAAGCGCTGCGGTGCACCTCTTTGGGGAAGCAAGCTACACGTAGCGTCGCACAGGGAACTAGCGACGATCGCACTCGTTTTTCGCTTTACCGAACGGAAGTGAAGAACAAAGGAATCTCAAAAGGTAATTGTAAAGTATTTGTCAACAAATCTTAAAGTTTTTGTAAAAAAGTTCAGAACCTGTTGCACGCTTTATTGGTTCAAGTGCTAAGGTCAATCATGTAACGAGCAAATGAAACTACTTACATCTACTTAACATAAGTTTGTTTCTTTATCGAAAAGCTCAGTGTGCATACAAACAGGTCAGTAACTCGTATTCGTCTACACTGTTGTTATCTACACTACACAGGCGGCAATAAAGTAAACAATAAACTATGTACCGTAAAGTTTTATGACCTCTGTAGAAATTAAATATTGATCCCCGTTGCACAAGGCTTTGATTTTCTTTTTCCGAACTCTCTAACGGAGACTATTTGCGTTCCCAATCACAAATGGAGCTTTTTGCAATTAGTCTTAAATAGACATCTACATCTCCGAAAATGAATATACAATTCTTATTTAGCCTGCGCTGATAATTAATTTCTGGAGATGTCTAAAAAAAGGAGTTGAGCAGTAGTTAAGTTGTGCAAAAAAGAGTAAAGCGGCACAATTTGAACTCAGAGGTTACTTGTAATGTTTAGAACAGATTTTCTCAGATTAATCCTCGCCGCTCGCATCCAGCAGCCACTGCTAAAGGGTACTCTTTTTATTGCGTATGACTTTGTTGTTCAAAGAGTCCCGGCTGTAAGAATTCCTGGTGGTTTAACCCCACCTTAAATTGACTTGTCTCTGAACCTCAATAGTACAAATCCTCATATCAACTCAATTTTGCATTGTGTCGTTGATACATTGTGTTCGCGTCAACCAATGAATAGGTTTTGGTTAGCCAACATGCAAGAACAACCTATTATTTTTAGTGTTTGCGAATATTCATGTATTAAATTGTGAAATTGTGTGATATCACTCTAATCTCTGCAATTAGAAAATTGGGTTGCACATAAACTTTTTGCTCTTAATTATTTGAATCCAATGAATCAGATTTCTCCAGACCTCAAGAGGGGTAAAATTCATCTTTCTTACTTAGATGGACTACGTGGCGTTGCATCTCTATTTGTCCTTTTCTTTCATCTGATTCAACATCAAGAAGGAAATCTGCCTGTATGGATAACTTTGCCACATAAAGTTCTAAGATATGGTTTCTTAGGGGTGCCAGTTTTTATAGTATTATCTGGTTATTGTTTGATGCTGCCTGTAGTTCGTTCTCAAACAGGTTATATTCGAGGTACTTTGTTAGATTACTTCAAGCGGAGAGCGAGGCGAATAATTCCAACATACTATGCATCTCTTATTTTTTGTTTACTAATAGCTCTATCTATATATGTCTTAGAGAAATTTACTAACTTCCAATGGCATGATCTTCCTTGGGATTGGGTTTCGACTAAATTTTCCTTGATTGATGTAATTTTACACTTTCTCCTCATCCACAATCTGGGTTTAGGAACACAAGCTTATAGTATTAGCATTCCATTTTGGAGCGTAGCTGTGGAATGGCAAATTTATTTTCTGTTTCCACTACTGTTACTACCGTTATGGAGGCGTTGGGGATGGTTGTCAGTGTTTGGCGCTGCTTTTGTCATTGGACTTGCTCCAATTTATTTGTTCAATGGTGCAATGAAGGATACCAGTTTTATTTTTTTAGTTTCATTCTCCATAGGTATGCTAGCAGCAGAAATAGGCTTTTCTAATCAGCCACATTTCCTTTCAGTGAAAAAGTCTTATCCATGGGCTTTTCTGACAGTAATTTTTACTGCTCTTTGTTTATTAACAGAGTGGGAGCAATTAAAAATAGATAGATGGGTTACTTTTATTTTTGCTAGCATGGCAGCCGCTTGTCTAATGATCTACTGCACTAAATCCATCTGTGAGGGTAAAAGATTGCCAATGATTCTAAAGATATTCGAATCCGCGCCCTTAGTCAAATTAGGAGCATTTTCTTACAGTTTATATTTAACTCACGGCGCAGTGACTACGCTTGTACGTCACTTTTTGCTCAATCTACAATTGACTCCAATTATGTTTGCAGTATCAATATACTTTGTGAGTGGAGGAGTAGCTTTGACATTTGCATATTTGTTCTACATAATCTTTGAAAAGCCATTTTCATCTATATCTCAAAAAAACACGAGGAGATATGTTCAGACAAAAGCCCATTAACTAGTGAAGAAATCTCTTGTATAAGACGAAAACGTAAAATTATTGTAGTGCGGGCCGGAAAGCCCGCGTCCCATATACAAATTAAATGCCCACAGTTTATTGGACAATTCCTGTCAATGCGTAAGTCATCTTTTACATTCTAGACTCTGTGCTGTATTAGCTCGTGTGAATGGATTCCAAGTTCCCAACTCTTGAGAAGAACGACTGCACAAATAAGCTCTTTCCCAATCGCTCAAGCCTTCCACATTCGTAAAATCTGCCCCCTCCAAGCTTTGTACTTGTTCCAAAACTGCGCCTGTCAAATCCGCTCCTCGTAAATCGGCAAACTGTAACTCTACATTCACCAGTTTGGCATTGCGTAAATAAGCACCAGTCAGTAACGCTCTTTGCAGATTAGCCCCACTTAAGGCAGCTCCCTCTAAATTAGCCCCCGTCAAATCCGCCCCACTCAAGTAAGCTCCCCGTAGGTTAGCGCCTTGTAAATTTGCACCTCTGAGATTGGCGGTGTTAAGATAAGCACCAGCTAAATTGGCTTTTGGACCAACTGCACCACAGTTACGGTAATCGTAGCCTTCTGGCCAGATAGTTTGCGAATCATACTGAGCAAGTTCCAATTTAGCACCATTGAGGTTTGCCTCGCTCAAATTACAACCACATAAAATCGCCCGATATAAATAACTATTCTCTAAGTTAGCTTGATGGAGATTACTGTTTATCAGATTAGCTCTTCGCAAATCTGCCCCTTGAAGATCTGCGTTACTGAGATTAGTTTGGCTTAAATCAGCTCCAATTAGGATAGTTCCCCTAAAACTAGCCGAAGCTAAGTTTTTTTGACTCAGATTGATCTCTTCTAAATTAGAATTGTTGAAATTTTTGCCATGAAGAAGGGATTGTTGAACATCATCGGCAGAAACGTAAGCAAAACTAAGACGAGCAACTAGGGGATTCATAAGCAAGTAAAAAGTAAAAAAAGAGAAAGCCTTGTGAGACAATACTTTTAGTTAGGAATTAAACAATCGAGGTTTAACTGGAAATGTTAATAACAACGCCCATGACAATGATAGATTTCTTCGGCAAAAGTGAGGGAGTTTGGTTTTCTCAGCGCACCGTTCATCGCTTTGATTCTGCCGGAGATGAGTCAGGGGAATCTAATTTAATTATCAAGGTTTTGGAGCAAGATAACCCAAAAGTTTTAGAAGTTTGTCAAACCTACGGAGTAAATCCCAGTTTAATCAGTGGGGGGGCAAGTTTCCAGTGGCAGGGCAATTTAAGTGAAAAAGAACCAGACCCCAATTACGAAGCCATTCTAGTAGATATTCCCCATCCTGAAAACCCCCGCAAGGGAAAATTTTTACGCAATCGAGGCTATGTAGAAGGGATTCCAGTGATTAGTGTTTACCAGTTTGCAGATGATGGAGTCTTAACCATTGAGACAGAATACGAACGCAATCAAGGACAAGAAAGATGTTGGTTTGTGACAGAAAACTTTCGAGTACGTGTCAGCACTGTCAAGATGATTAATGGGGTTAATTTGATGACTTATTGTTCTGAGCGTCGCTGCGTTTCTCCTGCTTTCTTAGAGGAGTTGATGGAACAAAACCGCGTCAGAGCGTTGGCTGAAACTGGTACGCATTTAAGCTTCTAGATGGGCAATGGTCAATGGGCAATGGGCATCGGGCAATGGGCATTGGGCATTGGGATTTAAATGTATGTAATTTATTTATTCTGTCCAAGTAGTTAGATGCTTTTAATGGCTTAGCTTCTTACTCTTCAACTTGGTGTCAACTTTGACTGTACCAAATCTAGCCGAGATAAGGCACTGATGGCCGTTTCCCTAATATAAGTATCCACAGATTCATTATTAGCTAATTGGGTTAAAACTTCCCTAGAACGGTCATCACTGATAGAACTAATAGCATTAACAATGGATACAGCCAACCCTATATTATCTGTTGTTTCTAGTACCTCTAATAAACTCTCTAATGCAGGTAATCCCACTACACCTAAAGCCATAGCCGAAGCGATATGAACCACAGGATTAGGATCATTAAGAGCAATTTTTAAGGCTTCAATTCCTTGGGTTGGAAAAGGTACATCAGGATAGTTGACAGCAACTTGAGCAAGAGCCTTCGCACAACTTCCCTTCACCGTCAAGTTCTCGCTGTTGAGCAATGAATCAGCCAAAAGAGGAACACAATCAACCCCAATCGCCCCTAAAGCTTTCACCGCCGCCCGTCGATAGGTAGTATCTTCCTCATCCAAAGCAGCCATCAAGGAAGAAATGGTCGTTTTATCCCGGATTTCCACAAGTTCCCAGATTGCTCGTTCACGCAAGTGGGGATTAGGGTGTTTGAGTTGTTCGAGTAATTGCTCTTGTGTCATGGGTGTTCTGAACGGTTATTTTTAACTAGCACACTTCAGCAGAAATAAGTAGACCATTTCAAACAGCCATAAGCCTTGTTTTATAACACTTTTGACTTTTGACTTTTGACTTCCCCAAAGGGGCTGGGGGGACTCTTAGTGCTTAGCTTACCTCAAAATAAGACAGGCTAAGAACTTAGAGTCCCCCAGTGTTTATTTTAGACTAGATGTGAAGTGAATCTGCGTCCCTAGGACAGAGAATTGATCACATAGTCGAGGAGAGCATTGTACTCAGTTAAAGCTTGAGCGGACATGTCACGAGGTGCACAACCGCGATTACGAGCAAAGCTTAGAGCTTCAACGTAAGGAGCTGTAGGCAATCCCAGAGCGCGATAGACTTCTCTTTGACCAGCAATTCCCCACTCATCAAGGGGACCAGTTCCACCTACAACTAAGCAGTAGTTGATCAAGCGGAGGTAGTGTTTGACGTCACGCAGACACTTTTCTTTGAAGGTGGGGGTAGAATTTGCTTGACCAGCATCATTGAGGTAAGGATACTTTTTAATGCAAGCGTCATAAGCTTCTTTAGCAACGTTATCAATGTTGCTAGCAAGCTTTTCAGCTGCTTCTAAACGAGCTGCAGACCGTTGAATAGAGCCTTGTACGGACTCGAGATCGGAGGTGCTAGGAAAACGTCCAGCAGCATCAGCAGAGGCAATTGCGGTGGTAATAACTGATTTCATGTCTTTACGCTCTTAAAGTTTGATTCGATTGGATTGATTAAGACTGGTTAGAGTTAGCTCAGAGCAGCAATCACGCGATCAAAATAGCTACCTGCTTCAGCAACTAAGCTAGCGCAACGATCTTCTACAACGGGTGTTCCCATTTTGCGTAATTTAGCACCAGCAAAAGCTTCACTTGGAGTGTCTTTAATGTGAGCAGCAGCTTGAGCTTTCATGATTGCTACAGCACGAGCAGTAGATTGCAGAGGAACACCTAAAGCTGTGTAGGTTTCTTTGAGTCCATTTAAGCAACGATCTTCGAGAACGGAAGCATCGCCAGCAAGTAAGGCATAGGTAACGTAGCGTAGGATAATTTCAGCATCGCGTAAGCAAGCAGCCATACGACGGTTGGGATAGCAGTTACCACCTGCTTGAACTAATCCAGTGTTCTCGCAAATCATACCAGCAACAGCATCAGATACCATGCAGCTTGCATTACTAGCGATCGCGTTAACTGCATCTAAACGACGGTTACCTTGAGAGATGAAGTTACGGAGTGCTGCTAATTCAGCACCGCCAATAGGAGCGGTTTTAGCGTCGGCAGTAGTGACTGCTCTGGAAAATGCGTCAAGCATTGAGCTCTCCTTATGATTAACTGAAACGGATGTGAATGTTTATGAGGTCGGTCGTCAACGGGGTATTTGTGACTAACCACAATAGAAGATATGAAGAAATTGTTCGCTTCGTCCCATTTGTGAGAAAGAAAGTTACATTTGTTTATATTTAATTCAATAATGTTACAAAATATTGCCTTCTCAATTAGGAATGAGACTAAAGTTAGGGCTCTCCCATATAATTTCGCAAATTTTGAATCTTTGTTTTGTACTCCAAAATTGCTATACTAATTCGCATAAATGTTGCTACACATCAAAAATCTTGTAAGGGGCTTTAGACCCCAAATTGATTCTGACTCCTGACTCCTGAATTCTGACTCCTGACTCCTTTTTTCAAATAATGTTTTTCAAATTTTGTGATTCACTTCAGCTAAAGTTGATTATAGGAATCCGGTTTGATTTATGAAAAAATCAAGTCCTAACACCCCCTACTGACTCCTGAATTCTGACTTCTGACTCCTTTTAACCATGTCCCTTTACCAGCCCTTTTTAGACTATGCCCTAGCCTTGATGCAACAGAGGCTTTCCCTAGAACCCTATCCCATTCCTAAAGGGTTTGAACGAAAAGAAGCCCTCACCAAGCAAGGAAAACGAGAAGAATTAGTGATTACCACTAGCCACGCCTTTAAATCCCCAAAATTAAGGCAGATTCGGGCTGCTCATGTCCAGGGAGGCAAGGGGTTACAGGTGCTTAACTTCGTTATTTTTCCAGAATTAAACTATGATTTGCCTTTTTTTGGGGCAGATTTAGTGACTTTGCCGGGAGGGCATCTGATAGCTTTGGATATGCAGCCCCTTTTCCATGATGCGACTTACAAAAAAAAATATAGTGATCCTATTTTGCCTATTTTCCAATCTTATAAAGAAGATCTTCCTTGGGGAGGGGATTTTCCTGAAGAGGCTAAACCGTTCTTTTCCCCTGCTTTTCTCTGGAGTCGTCCTCAAGAAACCGAAATTGTTGAGACTAAAGTATTAGAAGCATTTAAGGATTATTTGAAGGCTTATTTAGATTTGGTTGAGCAAGCCGAATTTGTTACAGATAACCAACGCTTAGAAGAGATAAAAAATGCTCAACTGCGGTACATTGGTTATAGAGCCGAAAAAGATCCAGCAAGAGGAATGTTTACAAGGTTGTATGGCCAAGATTGGACAGAAGAATATATTCACGGGTTTCTGTTTGATTTGGAGCGACAATTAACAAGGCAACAGTAAAATTCTTGTTGTTCCCTTGTCTTGGCAAAAATGTTAAATAGACCATTCCGAAATTAAATTTCCGTAAAGAATCGAAGAAATACGAAGCATGGGCAGAAGGGATAAAAAAGCATTAAGGAGTAACTTAGAACAATTATTAAACCAAATTGCCCAACACATTCGTCAATCCTTGAATCTAGAGGAAGTGCTAAACACTACCGTTGCTGATGTTAGGGAATTCCTCTTGACAGATCGGGTGTTAATCTATCGTGTCTGGGGAGATGGGACAGGTACCGCCATCACAGAAGCCGTTTTGCCAGAATATCCTTCTATTTTGGGCGAAACCTTCCCGCCAGAAGTCTTTCCCCCAGAATACCACCAAGCTTACGCTGAAGGAAAAATCCGGGCGATTACCCACATAACTCGCGACAACGTAGAGCCTTGTTTGGTAGAATTTTTACAGCAGTTTGGTGTTAGGGCGAAATTAGTAGTTCCTATTATCCAGCAATTACGAGAACTGGATGCTCGAAAACCGACCCTAACCGAGTCTTCTAGAGAAGAAGGAAATCAGGGAGAAACTAGCCCTACTCCTGCAAAACCCTATCTGTGGGGGCTACTCATTGCCCATCATTGCCGTGCTTCGCGACGGTGGCGACCGTTGGAAATGGATCTGATGCGGCAACTAGCAGCACAAGTCGCGATCGCCATTCAACAGTCAGAACTCTATGAGCAACTGCGGAAACTCAATGCAGAATTAGAGTGTCGTGTCCAACAACGAACAGAGGAACTGGCTAAAACTAACGAAGCTCTCAATCACACTAATCAAACCCTTCTTTCTCTGATTGCTGCCTCACCCCGTGCCATTTTTACCCTAGACTTACAAGGAAGGGTGAAAATCTGGAATCCTGCTGCCGAGAGGATGTTCGGATGGGCTGTAGAGGAAGTGATTGATCGCCCTAACCCCGTTATGACAGACTTGGAAGGGTCAGAGTATGAAGCTATCTGGCAGAATATTTTGGCCGGGATTACCCCTGCAAGCTTAGAAGTGCGCCGCTATAGAAAAGACGGTTCTCCCCTGGAGATTGTTTTTTCGGCTGCACCCTTAACTGACAGTGAGGAGCAGATTACCGGACTGGTGGCTGTTGTGGCTGACATCACCGAACAAAAGCGTCAAGCTGAACAGGTACGTTTGCTTCAATCAGTAGTTGTGAACACCAATGATGCGATCATAATCACCGAAGCTCAACCTATCGATCCCCCTGGCCCTCGTATTATATACGTTAACCAAGCTTTTACCACCATGACGGGTTATACTTTGGAAGATGTGTTAGGGAAAACCCCCCGCATTTTTCAGGGGCCAAAAACAGATCGGGCTGTTATTGCCCAGGTACGTTCTGCGCTCTCTCGTTGGCAATCCATCACCGTAGAACTGATCAACTACCGCAAAGATCGCAGTGAGTTTTGGGCTGAGTTTAGTATCGTTCCCGTAGCAGATAAGCAAGGTCGCTACACCCACTGGATTTCGGTGCAGCGAGACATAACTGAGCGCAAACGCACAGAAGCGGCTCTACGCCAGAGTGAAGAACGCTTTCGTTCCCTGATCGAAAATTCCTTAGATATCATTACCATTCTTACACCAGATGGGACGATTTTTTACGAAAATCCGTCTGTTGAACAAGTTTTAGGTTACTCACCGCAACAATTAATTGGTCAGAACTTTTTTACCTATATCCACCCCGATGATTTAGGTCATATCCAGCTAATTCTCAGCCAGGCGTTCCACAAATCAGAAGAAACTAGTCCCATCGAATTTCGTCGTCGTCATCAGGATGGACAATGGCGGACTTTTGAAGCTTTATCAAAAGCACTTAGTTTTACTGAAACAGAGGGGTCTTTATTTGAGGGGAATCAATCCCCAAAAATCGTGGTTAATTCAAGAGATATTACCGAACGTAAAAGACTAGATGAAGTTCGACTTGCTTTAGAGAGAGAGAAAGAATTAAGGGCTTTAAAAACTCGCTTCTTTTCTATGGTTTCCCACGAATTTCGGACTCCACTCAGTACCGTCCTCGCGGCTGCTCAACTCTTAGAAACATCACCAGGAGCTTGGGAAAATTCTCAAAAACGGGAGCGAAATCTGCGGAGGATTCAAGATTCAGTGAAAAATATGGTGCAACTTTTAGAAGATATTCTAACGATTAATCGTGCTGAAACTGGCAAGCTAGAATTCAACGCGCAATGGCTTGATTTAGAGAGATTTTGCCGTCATTTTGTCGAAGAAATGCAACTGAGTGCAGGGGTTCAGCATACACTAAATTTTGCCTGTCACGGGAAAAATACTCTTGTCTATGGCGATGAAAAGTTATTGCGCTCTATATTATCTAATATTCTCTCAAATGCGATTAAATATTCACCTCCATCGGGACAGGTTCAATGTTTGCTTACTTTTGAAAAAAAAGGTGTTCAAATTCAGATTAGAGATTGGGGTTTAGGTATTCCTATAGAAGATCAAAAACAACTGTTTGAGCCTTTTTACCGTGGGAAAAATATCCGTCACATTGCAGGTACTGGACTAGGTTTAGTAGTTGTACAAAAATGTGTGGAATTACATGGGGGGAATATTGAGATTACCAGTGACGTAGGCAGGGGAACAACGGTTACTATCCGGCTCCCCCATTGCCGTGATACTTCCGCGCTTTCCTGATGATATCCGATATTTTTTCGTGAACAATTCCCAACACATGTTAACAGCGAAATTATGGATTGCCTTCGCTACTGAGGTAGTAATACTAACAACATAGATGTAACTGGGAATAAGGGTAGCACATTTGCTCAGTTGCCTTTTGGAGGAAGTACGGCGACTTCCTCTAATTACAGTTTACTTATAAGTTAAACAAACAATTTACTCTAGGTGGTTGCAATACGGTTTGGTTAAGGATAATTGTAGGTTGGGTAGAGCGTGAGCGAAACCCAACAAAATCTCAAAAACGTTGGGTTTCGTTCCTCAACCCAGCCTACGCAATTTAGGATTTTAAGCTTTAACCGAACCGTATTGTAGGTGGTTGGGTTAGCTACTTTAATGCTCATGCAGAGGCTTCGCCTGTTGTAAGTGCTGTCAATGGTTCAAAAGGTGCTAATGCTGATATCTGGAGTTGGGCTATGACAGTAGTATTGGCCGATATGGGCAAATTAGGTAGCCAATTAAATTTTGTCTTTGGTCTGCCTCCCAAAGTAACAAATAATGATATTTCTTCGCGAGTAGATCGCGATACCTATGGAGAAGAAGTTACACTTGAATCTAATTCTTTAGTTTCAGCTTATTTAATAATTTGGTCATAAACCTCTTCCAAGAAATTAAAGAACAATATATAGCATTCTTGAGTAATACTTTTGGCTAAATTGTATTCCTCTAGTGTTAGGTTTTGGCTTAAAAATTTTTCTTCGTTATCACCTTCAAGATGTAATCCTCCTGGTTCATATCCTAAATGAATTGAACCAAAATATTTACTTTCATGCCCATCTAGTCTACACTTGTGTGAAATTGAAAAAAAGGTATTACCTAATTCTTCTATTGTACGAATTAGACAGTATCTTATTCGTGGTTCTGAAGCAATTTGCGTTAATTTTGCAATTCCAAACCCAACTAGACGACTATTTTTAATATTATCATTCCACAAAAAAGTTAAATAATCAGAAAAACTAAAATTATTAAATTTTACTTGAAATAATTGGGTATCATCATTAAATAAAATATTATGCGATTCATCTTCTTCCATGTGTTTATTAAGTTTTTTCTTTAGTCCTAGTTCATCATTTTCAAGTTCTGTATCATTGTAAGGCAATATATACTTGTTTAAGTCGGAAAATGAGTTCACAAAATAAGCAAAATAAGGAGCAAAGTCTAGTTTTCTGGTATGAGAAATAGTTTCGTCCTGCATATATTTAAGTAGTTTAGTTTGTTCGAATTCTTTTTTTAAACAAAAAATCAAAGGAATTACATCAGCTACTTGATACAAATGTTTTTGTTCTTTGATTGGTTGATTCTCTCCATCAAAACCGCCAACAACAACCTCAATGTCTTTTGTCGTCATTTCAATCATCACTGTGGCATCCCCATCCACCACTGGTGATTTGGAGTTTAGTTCGGGTGTAGAAAAGACAAGAGATTGTCTCAGGTTGTTGGATAGAGCGAAACTATTATTTTTCAGTTTTTTGGCTTTCATTTTGAACCTCTTTTTATTTTGCGGAGTAGTGGCGGGCTTTAGCTGTATTACAACAGGCTTTGGTATTTAAGCAAGTCAAAAATCACAGGAAAGTCTGATTAACCGGTCTGCTGATGATGATAACTTACAACTGGAGTTTAGACTAACGGCATGACAAAATGAGTTGCTGCATCACTCATCTGACTTTTCACGGCATGTTGAAAACATTTAATACTTCCAATACTTGGTCTCAGGAAGAAAGTTTAGGCACCAGTATTAACCGCACCCGCAGTATGTCTGTGGCTATGGGCGGCTCTTGGGAAGGGTTGGGCTAAAAAAGTGCGAAAAATCTGCCAGCATAGCTGAAAAATCGGCCCATAAAATGAGTCGGAAAACCCGGAAAAATCTGGTATTGGGCAGATTTTTCCGGGTTTTATGAAACGGGCAGCATCAGGACAGCAGCTTAACAAATTGACCATCATGTGTATTAATGGATAATGGTTGTTTCAGACTTGTAAGGGCGCAATGCCTTGCGCCCCTACAGGTAGACGGTAAAACTCTCAATTGTGGAAAAATCAAACGTTGGACGCTATTAATTCCTAACACATATCTGATGATTTTTGTGAATGTGTAAGTCCTAATTTCAACCGTCAAAAGGTTGAATTTTTCAGGGCAGTCCAAATGAAACAACTTTCACTGTTAAGCATGAAAGTAGCTTTGTTCCTTTGCCCATTGCCCTACTTACAAGTTAGTGAAGGTTTAACAATGCCATTTAATGAAGAACTCGACGGACTTAATCACCTAGAAATCAGTTTGCTGTCTGGGCTTCAACAAGATTTGTTACGAGCAAAAGATGGTTCGTACTGTCCAGACAAGACGTTAGACTATGAAGTCGAACTCTCTTTGATGAAAGAACGCTCTCGAAGGGCAACTAAGTTCACTTTTTGGCAGGAGGCAGGGCTTAGCCCTGGTATGTCTGTGCTTGATATTGGATGTGGATCTGGAGTAACAACAGAATGTCTTGCTCATGCTGCTGCTCCAGGTAAAGTCGTGGGTATAGACACAAGTGACGTTGTACTAGAACAAGCCAGACAGCTTCAACACAAGAGTTCTCTCCAGAATTTGCATTTCGAGAAACATGATGTTTATGACCTACGTTTTCCACCAAACTCCTTCGACTTTGTATGGTCACAGCTTTTGTTTCAACATTTGCAAAATCCTGAACAAGCCCTACGTCAAATCAGTCGAGTTCTTAAGCCTGGAGGAATTATTTGTATAGTGGACGCAGGTTATCCTCCTGCTGGACTGGTCTATCCAACCTCACCTATCATCGAATCTTTTCTTAAAAGAATATATCAGTTACAAATGTTTTATGGGGGAGACCAATATGTCAGTTTTAAACTCGGTTCATACTTAGTAAATACTGGTTATACCGATGTCAATGTGCGTCAGCTTATGAACATTGAGCGGGGAGAAGGAATTCGCTATTGCGCAGACAATTATATTCCTACGGCGAGTATTATGTTGAAGTTAGAAGATAAAAACCTTATTGAGCAGGTAGTTAGAGAATACTACCGCATTGCTGCATTACCGGAAGCTTTTCGCTACGAAAGTTGGTGGGTTGCTAAGGGGATCAAACCAGCCCTTTCAAGGTGACTAACCAAGACATGTTATTTCACAGTACTCTTGCTGACTTCTGTTCTGAAAAGGTCATAATAAAACTAATCAAGCAATGGTTAGAATTATAGTTAGACGATTAGCATAAATTTTTTGTGGGTTCGCGCATCACGTTCTTTCATCCAAGTAATCTGTATCTTTAGCTACAAAAATACTGTGATTAGTAGTGAGGTAGGCAGGTGAACAACGGTTACTATCCGACCCCACAATTGTCTTCCTCAAACAGCTACAGAAACAGCATCTTCAAACAAAAACTCATGTAGAAATTTTTCTGACCATTCATGACCAAAATAGCTACTAAATAACCCAGAAGCTGGATCTCTTTCTGCACTGTATTGATCGTAATCTTTTTGAGCTTGAATAACGTTATCTATCTGTTCTGAGTCTGTTAGTTTTTCCGCTTTATCTAATAATTGCCAATACAATTGAATATATTCTTTATAGGCTGGAAAAAGTCGATTAATGACTGTTTCTGCATCAGTTTTTGCAAACAAAAGGTAAGGTGAAAAATACTGATTAGCATCATAAAATTTCATCGGTAAATCTTGCGCCAACTCACTATACTTGTCTCTGAGATTATGCATTGGCTCGATGTATTTTTCTAAATACTCTGGAGTACGGAATAAAGGTTGAAAATCTAAAACAACTAATATTTTCTTTTTATTAAATGATAAGAAATCAATCCCCAGTAAGGGCAAATCGTAGTGATAGTTAGGATAAATAACACTATTAAAAATTTGAGCAGTTTCGCCCGCATTGATGTAAGTGTAGCGAATTTTGCGGAATTGGGGACATTGATAACACCAACTTTCAATCATGGCTGGATTTTTGCCACGTTGACTCACTTGAAATTCTAATTCTGGGAGAACAGGACGGCTCCGTAACTCGAACCGAGTAAATAGTTCTTGCTCTAAATATTTGAGGAAAGGCTGAAACATAAACTTAACTCGTCCCTAAGTATGCTCTTTTCGTGAGCATAGGGAAGAGTTCTAACATTAGTCTCATTTCTCATTAAGAAGGCAATATTTTGTTACAATCTACGTTAAGAAGGGTGTGGGGTGTAGGGAAAAGACGAAATATCACACCCCATAAAGCTAAAGTTATTTATAGGACCCCTACACCCTTCTCATTTTCTTCAATGACCGAACGGTGAGTGTTGGAGTATAGATTTTGGTTAGCTTTAGCACGAATTAGCCATTCGGGGTCATCTTTAACCATCTCTTTTCCTGTAGTATCTCCTAATTTTTCTAACGCTAGTAAACAGGCATATTTTAAATCAAAAATTTTACTATTTAAAGATTCTTTAAGGAGAGAAATCACTTTCTCATCTCCCAGATTGCTTAGCGCGATCGCTGCTGCTGCTCTTGATTTTTGAAATTGAGGAGATGTATTTTGCAGTGCCTCTACCAATAAATCATAAGCTGGATGATATCCTAGCCATCCTAAAATTTTGATAACATGATAATGCGCCCCATAATCATTGTGCGCCTCTTTCTCCCAGGTTTGTAAAAGAGCTTCAGGGGCTTCTTTTGGATAAAGTTCTAGTATGGTTTTACTAGCTAGATAACAACGGCCAAAATCAGTATGATAAAGTTCATTAACCAAAAAATCTAAGGTAGGTTTTTGGTCATATTCATGGACTAAATCTAAATTATTAGGATGATCTAAAATAACTTTATCTAAATGAGATTCTACATCTGCAAAGCAGATTTTCTGCTGAGAAAAAGCATAATCTGCTAACAAGCGAATTCCTCGTAACCGAAAGACAATGGAAACAGGACAACGCGCTATTTCAGGAATAGCTTGATAATATTGAGCATCTATTAAATCTTGAATCGAAGCACGTCTTGCATTGACGCTACTATGTTGCAGAAATTCCACAACCTCACCAATCTGGCCGTAATCTCCACTGAGACGACAAGCAGCCGTAATTGCTGCACTGGAAATTGTTGGGTCATCGGCTTGTTTAAAATTTTTTAACTTTGCTAAAGCTGGTTGATAGTTGAGTTTAGCAAGAGTTTGAATAATCGTTCGATAGCTCTGATTAGGTTGGTCTAGTAATTGCGAAATTGTTTCTAGAATCGAGAGATCTTCTGTGCCAATTTCTCCAATAGCCCAAACCGCATTCTCGACTGTATAACAATCTTCATCTCCCAAACATTGAACAATAGGAGGCAAAGCTTTTTGAGCTTGCAAACGTCCCAAACTTTCTAACGCCTTACGCCTGGTAATCCGATCATAGAGATTGCTAGCAGAACTTTCTACAACTTCAATAAGAGCATTAATTGAGCGCTCTGTGGGAAAATTAATCAAATGGGAAACCGCAACGTAATGCTCGGTAGGTGCAGCAAGTTGTTCCATGGGGGTTTTTAGCAGGGCGATCGCTTGGTCTTCGGTCAACCCAAACATATTAAAAAAACGTTTATCCATGTTGCTGTTTAATTCTTCATTACTACTTATTACAATTTATCTGACAGAGGTAACAAAATCTGAGAAAATTAGACAAAGTGAGAACTTGAACAGAATAAGGCAATTGTCAACATGGCTGAAGATTTAAACGTCACAGCACCCTTACCAGAACCAGTCACCCCTGAAGAATTGGCAGAAGTCATTCAAGAATTTGAGCAATATCGACAACGGCTCGTAGAAGACATGACTACAGCAGCCCAAAAAGCTAAACTTTCCAAATCTAAACTCATGAGCCGCCTTGAACCTGAATTAGCCGAAATAGACGCAGCCTTAGCCAATCTTCGCGCCCAATACGCGATCATGACTAATAACTGAGAAGGGATAACGGATGACTAATCAACTTGAGGCTTGTTCCTTATCTTCAGAACAAGTGGATGAATTTCTCTTGATTGCAAGACAGGAGGTGGCTGATCAGACTTTTGATGACAGCGATCGCCAAAAACTTCAACTGATGGTAGAGTGTCTAGGAGATTCGAGAGGAATGGTGCGGCTAGGTTTTGCCGATACCCTAGGGAAAATTGGCAAACCAGCAACGCCTTTTTTAATAGAAGCTCTCCTTAATCATGCCAATCCCGTCGTGCGTAGGGCAAGTGCTAAAACCCTGACCCTAATTGCCGATCCGGAAACGGTTTCCCCCTTAGTCCATGCTCTTTTACATGACGAGGATACGGTGGTCAAAGGTTCAGCGGTAGGCGCATTAGCCAGGATTGGGGAAGCCTCTGTTCCCGTCTTATTAGAGATTTTAGCTTCTCCAGAGCACCCGGAAAGCACCAAAGGTCATGCAGCTTGGGCGCTGGCGTTTATTGGAACCGAAGCCAAAGCATATCTCTATCGAGAAATTAACTCAGAGTCAGAGTCGGTGCGGACAGCAGTAGTAGGCGCGATGGCCAAAATTGCGCAAGATAGTGGAGAAGAAGAAGCCTTTACTGTGCTGATGAATGCTCTTCATGATGTTTCACAAACAGTACGCTGTGAAGCAGCCGCAGTTCTAGGCAATTTAGCCTACAAGCCAGCCGTCTCCCGTCTGGTTGAGTTACTCCATAATCCTGAAGGGGAAACTCGTAAGGCTGCAGCCTTATCCTTGATGAAAATAAACGACAAAAGCGCTATTAATCCTTTACAAAGTGCTTTAGAAATAGAATCGGAAGCAGGTATTCAACAAATTATTAAGTTAGCCATCACTAATTTACAAAGGGAGTCGGAAACAGAAGAATGGTGATTAACAGTTATCAGTTAACACGACACCATACACTTTGATAACTAATAACTAACAACTTTCAAAGCCCCACCTATGAGTGGGTGATTTCTCTCGTCTGCTCCCCTGCTCCTCTGCTCCTGTGCTCCCCTGCTCCCCTGCTCCCCTGCTCCCCTGCTTTTTCACGGTTTTTCATCAAACCGAGTATTAAATCCTCCATATTTGAACCAATATTGTCTCAAGTCATTATGAGAAGTATGGAGACTAGCTTTAGCTTGGTAGAGCAGAATTTTGCGATGCGTACCGATCCAAACTCGCTTGATAGGTTCGACAGAAATTAAAGTTCCTCCCAGACTTGTAACACATTGTTCAAATCGCTCAACAGCTGAATAGTCTAGAGTTTCAAAAATAAAAAAATTTCGCGAACAAATCAGGTGGCGACTGCGAATCCAAGCTTGCATTTTTTGACGAGCAATTGGAGGTAGCATCGTTATAAAAAGATAAAAAAAGATAACAAGTAAAAAAGCAGGGAAGCAGGGGGAGCAGGGGAGCAGAGGAGCAGGGGAGCAGAGGAGCAGGGGAGCAGGAATTAGTCAAACCCCCTATGCCCCATGCCCAATGCCCAATGCCCCAATCCCCTTTACATAGGAACTTCCGCAGCATAACTCTGGCATTTTTCAAATCTCAACGGGCCTACGGTTGAACCCCACACTTGTTCATGGTTAGTCACATCTAACCCTCTATCTAAACTGACAAAAGTTGTTTCTGTCAATTCGACATCACTAACTAGATAGGTTTGTTTTCCGTATTTTTCAATCAAACAACAATTGCCCTCGACATTTCCTCGGAATAAATTTTCTTCCCAGCGAAAAATCATCGAACAGTTATAGCGGCGTTCAATACAATCGGGTTTAATGGTTTTTAAAATACTGAGTTCCCGTCCCGATCCTGCATAGAGAATGGGATCTTTTAAGCTATAATTCTCAACATAAATTTGATCTCCTTGATCAACAAATCGATGCACTCCTTGACGGTATGGTCTCCAGAGATCATAGTCATAGGCTTGTTCAGAATAAAAGCCAATTCCTGAAAAAAATGCCCAAGGTAAGGGACGAAAAAAAACATGAATGTGGGCATAATTTTTAGCGTCTGCAAAGGATTGTTTTTGATTACTAAATTCTCCCGCTAGCCAATAAGCTAAAGTTAGCATTAAATTTTCTTTAATAAAAAAATTATTCGTTAACATGGGTTGTTATAAATTGTCATTTAATTCTCGGAATTGTTCGATAAAGAACGAATTTCTGAAGAAAAAGAAGCTGTGACTACTCCTGTACCTTCACTGGTTTTAATCATGGAAACTCGCAGGCGAAAATTAGGATTAACAAACCAAATTTTTTCTTCTGCTGTCGCTCTTTCGTATTGAGTTAAAAGAACAAAAGTGCCGTCTTCAGTAATATGGTAATTCCCAATAGAAGGAATAGTTTCTGCATAGCCTTGATCTCGTAAAAGTCTTCCTGTTTGCGAGTTATCTAGGTCTGGAATTGGGACTAAAATAGTCGTTCCTTTAAAGCTTTCTTCCTCATCCCAATCTGATTCTCCTTCCCAACTCATGCGAAAAGGGTGGTTCACTGTTTGTGGATCAATTTCATGGGATTTACATAATTTTATCACTTCCAAATCGTCTTTATCTAAGGGCACAATATCAATAATAGAAGTTACTTGTTCAAAGTGTCCAAAAGCAAGGTGATGCGCGCTACGTTGAGAGCGCCAACGCCCTAAAGAAAGCTTGACAAACTCGGCAATATCCATGAAAAAAGAGTCCTTTTTTATGTAATAAAAGAGCGAATTAAAGTCAATTCCCCCTAATTCGCTCTAGAGAGATACATTAGTTAGGAGATATGGAAAATCATGTTATATTCTTAGAATAAAATAAATTTCAGACTAACTCAGTAATACTGAGAATTTTGCCTCCCATTTTTTGAATGTTTTGAATTTTCTGGGACAGTTGAGCGTAGCCGACCGTATATGTGGTGTTACTCCGCCTTGTAATAGGAGTAAATCCTCCTTTCGATACCGCAATGCGAAATCGTTTAGTTGTAGGACTAGAAGCACCACCTTTTGATGTAGAAACCTTGATTTTCTGGGGCAGGTTAGCAGCTAATGTAGATATCAATTGAGCTTGCTTGCTGCTATCGCTAGTGGCGAATCCGCCGAGTAAAGAAACTGTTTGATTGAAGACATTATTTTTTACCCCAGTTTGGCTGCGGATCGAGCAGGGATAAGGTACTACATTTTCCCCAAACTTCTGAGTGTACTCTTCACTATTGATGTAAGAATCAATGTCCGCTGCGTAGCCTTGTTCACTGTAAATTTGGACATGCTTGGAAATTTCCGTTTGGTCTAGTGGCGCACGACCGAGCAAGTGTTTGCAGTTTAATTCGATAAAACGATAGGGAGGATTTCCTTCAAAAAATAAGGATTTATAGAGCTCAGATTGAGCGACCATCCTAACAAAGCCCCGTACTGTAATATCGCCATTTTTCAGTGAGGATTCTGCAGTGTATAATCTCTGGGCAGAAAACAGGTTAGCATTGCCCAGCACTTGCTTGTAAACGGCGCGAATGACCACCTCTAATTCATCTTCTGATGGGCTAGGCCGCAATTTTACCGGGTCACTGACGAACCCTGGTGTTAAAGTTGCCATTTTTGTTTCCTCAATTGATAAAGTTGTTTCAAAATTCTTGATTGCTATAAGGTTGATAATCCCCTAGCAACAGTCATTGTCCCTAAAGCCAACTGAAAAATTAGGAACTTTCAGCATTAAACGGGGGTAATACTAGCAATCACGCCGCCTTGTTGGTGAATTCGTTGGTATTCCTGCGAGAGTTTACTAAAAGGTACAAAATAAACCTGATTGCTAGAGCGGAATTTGGAAACCCGATTGACTTTCCCTGAGGAACGATAGCCAGTAACTTCGATGCGATAGACTTTGCCATCTTCTCCAAGGCGAGCACCCAAGCGAGCTTTGGATCCAGTATAAGTCTCTTGGAAAGACCAACCATCTCCAATAGTTCCACCAGAGGGAGGAATTACAGGCAAAGGGGTTTCTTGAATCACATATTGGTTTAATACCGGTGCTTTGCCAGAAAGACTTCCTTTGAAATCGCTGCTAGAAGCTCCTCTTAATAAGGCGAAAAGGTGGGTAAAGCCCACCATATTTTTGCCTGGTTGAGTTTTGTAGCCCCGGTAGTAGGGAACAATATTTTCTCCGTAAGCGTTCTGGTATTCTTCGCTATCTATATAGGAGTCAATTTCCGCCTCGAATCCTTGAGTATCTAAAATAGTGCTGTGGTAGCGCATCTCTTCTAAACCATCAGGAGTGCGGCCTAGAAAATGTTTAAAGTTGAGTTCGATAAAACGATAGCGAGGGGAAGTCTCGAAGAAACGGGAACGATAAAGGTCAGATTTAGCCACAGCCCTGACAAATTCTCGCACGCTCAATTCCCCTCGCTTAAATTGAGATTCGGGAATAGTTGCCCGCTCGCTTTCCATCACATAGGCATTACCCAAAACTTGACGGTAGACACCACGAATAAGGGCTTCCACTTCTTCTTCTGTGCGTCCAGGGGTCAGTTCCAATGGCGGAGTCTCTTCAAATAAGGCTACCCCGAGCCGCGAAGCAGGTCCAAATGTCATATACCATCACCTCAATACTGAGAATCTAAATTGAGTTATAAAAACTCAATTACCTTAGCAAATTCCTAGTAAAGAAACTGGTGAGGAAATTGTAAAGAAATCGGAAAGATGTCTAAAGCCAGAGAAGGGGTATCTAAGTCTGGCGACTTCACAGGCTATACCGATGCATAATTTAAGGTGCGTTACGGCTTCGCCTAACGCACCCTACAGTCAATTTACATTTCTTCATATACATTGAATTTTTTTCGCCAACATAGTTAAAGCGATTTTAGGCGATAGCCAATGCCATGAACCGTTTCAATAAAATCATCATCTGCGCCAGTGGCTTTAAGTTTTTGTCTTAAGCTTCTGATGTGGACTTTTACCGTATGTTCATCTGGAGAGGATTCGGTTTTCCAGAGATGTTCAATAATAATGCTACGGCTCAGAACTCGGCGATTATTTCGTAACAGTAATTCTAATAAACTAAATTCTTTAGGTGTTAACCGGAGAAAATTCTGATTGTAACTAACTTCATAACTACTGGGATTCAGTTGCAACCCACCCCACTCTAGAATGGGAGGGGTGATATTGCTGCCTCGTCGGAGAAGGGCGCGAATTCGGGCAAATAATTCTCCTAGATCAACTGGTTTAAGGATGTAATCATCCGCTCCAATATCTAATCCTGTAATTTTGTCGCTAATAGTGTCTCGTGCTGTAATCATTAACACGGGCATTTGATAGCCGTGCGATCGCAGTCGATGGCACAGGGCAAACCCATCTGTTTTTGGTAACATCACGTCCAGCAACATCAGGTCATAGTCAAAGGCTTTGGCACAATCCCAACCTTGTTCACCATCCTGTGCCAAGTCAACAACATAAAGTTGATCGCTCAGAGCTTCTGCTAAAGTTTCTGCTAAAGGGATGTCATCTTCAACTAAAAGAATCCTCATTTGGTATAGACGACTTACTTAATTCAGTATTCAGTTTCAGCATAGAGTAAAAGAGGTTCTACCTATCTTTAAGATAAGTTAAGAAAAAGACTTTGTTGGCGAATTCTTTGATCTCAAACTTTATGCGGGTAAAGCCGTCAAGAGAGAAATAATTTTACCAAAATTATTAGCTTCGGTTGACCATGACGCTGTTGGCAAAATATTATTTAACTATTGAACTTATATCAATAAAATACACTTTATCTATTAATTTTTAGGAGTATCAGAAGACAAATGCCAAATCTTTATAGTCTTATCTGCACAACCACTGGCGATCTTTTGACCATCTGGACTGAATGCGACAGTTAGAACCGATGCTGAATGCTCCGTGAGAGTGTAAAGTTGGGTAGTGGTTTTGAGATCCCACACAATCACAGTTTTGTCACGACTGCAACTAACAAGTTTTTGAGTGTCAGGACTGAAAGCAACACAATTAACCCGTTGTGAATGACCGGTCAAAATGCAACATAAAATATCTTTTCTAAAAGAATACAAGCTAATTTCTTTGTAACTACCAACAGCAAATGTATGACCATCTGGGCTAAATGCTACAGAGTCAACCCAGCGTGAATGTTCAGTGAAAGTATGAAGAGGTTTTCCTGTATCAACATCCCAAATAATGACGCTCTTATCACGACAACCACTGATCAGCTTATTCCCATCTGGGCTAAACGCGACAGAATTAACCCAACTCAAATGACCTCTCAACGTACGAATACGCTTACCCTTACAAACATCCCAGATAATAATGTTATTGTCTAAGCTTCCACTGGCAAGCTTTTGACCATCTGGACTGAATGCAACGGAATTAACCCAACCCGAATGACCCGAAAACCATTTTCCAAGAGTGCGAATCGGTTTTGCTGTACGAACATCCCAAATAATGACAGTCTTATTGCGACCACCACTAGCAAGCTTCTCCCCATCTGGACTGAATGCAACTGACGCAATCCCTTCTGAATAACCACTCAGGGTACGATACTGTTGACCCATGCTAACATCCCACAAGTTAATAGTCTTGTCATCACTGCCGCTAGCCAGTGTCCGACCATCTGGGCTGAATGCAACTGACCAAACCCAGTCTGAATGACCATTTAACGTATGTATGCATTTGCAAGTTTGCATTTTGGGCGAAAGCTCCTAGATATATTAATTAAAGGATGGTATAAGCTCATCGAACAACAGTTGGGTATTAGATAAAGGGAAAGGTTTTCGGGCGGGTGGTCTATGCATCTGATAAGCACCTTTTTTTCCCACTACAACTATAATAGTTTGTAGCAAAATTTGCCAATCTAATCAGAGCGACCAATTGTGGTTCATGTGACCAGCGTCACTTCCCCAGTGTCCAGATCGTAGCGACCACCAACAATTTTTAGTTTCCCTGACTCTAGTAGTTGAGTTAAGATTGTTGAGGTTTGCTTCAATATTTCCACTTGATATTGAATATTGGCGATAACCACTTTATCAACCAAATCGCCAGATCTAGTTTTTACCTTGGTCAGAGATGGTTTGATGCTCTCAACAAAAGTACCTATTCTACCAGGAAGTGGTTCGCCTTTTACCGCAGCACTTACTGCACCACACCTTTTATGTCCCAAAACTACGATCAGTGGAGCACCTAATACGGATGTAGCAAATTCCAGGCTACCAATACCCTCAGTCGTCACGACATTCCCAGCTACGCGGACGACAAACAAATCCCCAAATCCCTGATCGAAAATAATTTCCGAAGGTACTCGTGAATCAGAACAACTCAGCATTGCTGTAAACGGATACTGAGCTTTAGCAACTAGTTGCAAATGTGCTACTGATTGGTTGGGGTTTTGACGCCTTTGCTGCACAAATCGTTTATTCCCATCCACCAATCGGTTCAAAGCTTCGTCAGGACTAAGTGCTTTAGGGTTTGATTGAACAGCAGGGCTAACGGGTTTAGGGTTTTGCTGAGCAACAGCTTGCTGTTTGTCCCAGACTGCGCTGCTACCAGCAGTAGCCCCCAGACTGACTCCTCCCACACCTACCAGCTTCAATAGCTCGCGACGTCCAACAAAACCATTTATCCAACTCATCGCTATAACCTCTTACAATTGAATTTAGTGGGTCATGAAGTTTCAGTTCAGCACTACCAATGAAAATTTGTTTTCAAAGTAGACTATAAGTGTCAAACCTTAGAGCCAAGCAGCAAGTTATGCCGAGTCACATCCCTAGACAATTGCTCGACTAACCTGACATTTACAAAATAGTCAGGTCTTATCAGCTATCCGGGAACTACGTTACACGGCTGTGAAGACCATTATGCTGACAACTTGATACTTTTTCACTTACGTTAACTGCGTTGTCGCAGGTTAACAATAACCTTTTGTAGATAACCTTACCATCTTTAAAGGGGAATTTATTAACCAGAAAGCTATTATTTTTTAATAAATATTAGATACCTTTGATAAGTATTGAAAATTTTTATTAAAAACAGAAGAACAATTAATCGTAAAGATGAGGTAAAACAGAAGGAGCCAGATTTCCACTGCTTGACTGACTCCACATCTTATGCAACTAAACTAGTGCTTAACTGGGTCTTCTAACTGGTAAAGGTGCTGGTTTCACAGTTATTTGTGTGCTTTGCCCATTACGTTGCACTTGTAATTGCAAAGGGGCACCTATTTTACTGTTTTCTATTAACTTTTGTACCTCTTCAATGCTACTCACAGACTGGCTATTAATGCTTTGAATGACGTCACCAGCTCGTAATCCAGCAACAGATGCAGGGCTACTAGGAACAATCTTGAGCAACAAAACCCCTTTATCTACTGATAGATTGACGCCAAATTCACTATTTACTCTTTGTTTAATATCTGGTGTCAGTGTGACCATTTGAACACCTAAGTACGGATGCTCAACTTTCCCTTTAGTGATTAATTGTTGACTAATCCTCTGAACAGTATTAATAGGAATAGCAAATCCTAACCCTTGCGCACCTTTAATGATGGCAGTGTTCATTCCAATTACCTCACCGCGAGCATTTAAGAGTGGTCCACCAGAGTTACCTGGGTTAATTGCGGCATCGGTTTGAATGTAGTCAAGGCGCTTGCTGCTATCACCAATGTCAGTACTAGAACGACCTGTAGCGCTAATAATTCCAGAAGTTACCGTGTTGTCTAAACCTAAAGGATTACCGATCGCAATGACTGCTTCTCCCGGTTGCACAATATCTGAGTTACCCACAGCAAGGGTTGGCAAGTTATTTGCATCAATTTTAACCACAGAAACGTCTGTTACTGGATCTTCTCCTAGTACACGTCCCTTAAAACTACGACCATCTTTTAATTTCACTGTTACAGTGTCAGCACCATCGATCACATGAGAGTTAGTCAAAATTTGGCCATTAGCGTTGATAATAAATCCAGAACCGCTGCCTCGTTCTATTTGCTGCCTAGGTTCTGAGGAATCCCTGTCTCCAAAAAACCGCCTAAAAAAAGGATCACTATACTCGTCTGGAGCTTGAGAAGTTATAGTTCTAGTAGAATCAATACGAACCACTGCTGATCCCACCTTTTGCACAACTGTAACAATAAAATTCGGATCTCCATTCGCTGCAATCATCGGGGGTGGAACAATAGCAGGATTTGTTTGGGTGGTCTTTTGAGTTTCATTTTGGGACTCAGTATTAGGCTGTTGAGTCTTAAAAAAGCTGCTAGGTATAGAACATCCTCCAAGAGACGCGATCGCTATTCCACCTATTAAGATAGACAGAATACTCTTTGGTGAACATTTGTGAAGCTTACGTGTCCTTATTGGGAGGATGACGTAACGGAAAAAGGGGGAGTTCATGTTGCTCTGTTGCCTGTTTTTTTCGTTGCTTATCCCCGATACACCATTTTTTATGATAATTCTAGAGTATTTTAACTTAATATCATCTTCTTTTTTGTTCATATGTTTTCGCTGCTCCGTCGAAATCAGTCGGTGTTAGGATCTTGTCTACTAAGGGGAGTTCAACAATAGTTACAACTTTCTAGAGTTTAGTTTGCTAAATTGGCGCTTGCCTTTTTGTATCTTCTATTGTGACGATTGCTAGCATTGGTGTAGATCATGGAAATTACCATAGAAAGTCTGTGGAGTCAGGTACTAGAGCGCTTGCAGTTAGAGCTATCCCGTCCCACCTTTGAAACTTGGATCAAAACCGCTAGTGCGGAGCGATTGGAAAATAATTCCTTGGTGATTCGCACCCCTAACCCCTTTGCTCGTAATTGGTTACAGAAGTATTACATAAAAACTCTTGGCAATGTAGTAAAAGATATTCTGGGTTATCCAGTAGAGATTTACATCACGGTTGCAAAAGGTGATGAGGTATCGCCTGAAGGCGAACGAGAGATTTCTTGGGGCTTACCACCCCAAAACAGTTCTGCTGAGAGTATTCCCAAAAATAAAGCAACAACTACTGATTTAAATTTGAAGTATGTATTCTCCCGATTTGTCGTTGGTGCTAATAATCGCATGGCTCACGCTGCTGCCTTAGCTGTTGCTGAATCTCCTGGAAGAGAGTTTAACCCTTTATTTTTATGCGGTGGTGTCGGCTTGGGTAAGACTCACCTCATGCAAGCGATTGGTCACTATCGCTCCGAGATTTGTCCTGATTCTAGAATATTTTACGTCTCTACTGAGCGGTTTACCAATGATTTGATTACTGCTATTCGCAAGGATAGTATGCAGAATTTTCGGGATCACTACCGTGCGGCTGACGTGCTTTTAGTAGATGACATTCAGTTTATCGAAGGCAAGGAATACACTCAAGAAGAATTTTTTCACACTTTTAATACTTTACATGAAGCTGGTAAGCAGGTGGTTTTAGCATCTGATCGTCCACCAAACCAAATCCCCAGACTGCAAGAACGTTTATGTTCTCGTTTTTCTATGGGGTTAATTGCTGATATTCAGCCACCTGATTTGGAAACCAGAATGGCAATTTTACAAAAAAAAGCTGAGTATGAAAATATTCGTCTGCCAAGAGACGTCATAGAGTACATTGCTTCTCACTATACTTCTAATATTCGAGAATTAGAGGGAGCTTTAATTCGCTCTGTTGCCTATATCTCTATTTGGGGTTTACCTATGACGGTAGAAAATATAGCACCAGTTTTGGAACCACCAACTCAGAAGGTGGAAACAACCCCAGAGATAATTTTAACAATCGTAGCAGATGCTTTCGATGTCTCAGTCGAAGACCTTAAAAGTAATTCGCGCCGACGGGAAATAAGTTGGGCTCGTCAAATCGGAATGTATCTGATGCGTCAGCATACGGATCTGAGTTTACCTAGAATAGGAGAGGAATTTGGTGGTAAAGACCACACAACAGTGATTTATAGTTGTGAAAAAATTACCCAGCTAAGAGAAACTGATCAAGCTTTGTCACAAAGACTGCGTCAATTGAGCGATCGCATTAATATGACAAGCCGCCCCCTGAAATAAGTTGGATTTTTGGAACTTAATGGTACTACAGAACTTCTAAGGATAAGTCACTAGTTCATTATTAAGTAAAGCCTAAAAATTGATTAAGATAAAATTACTTTGTGGAAAACTTTAACATTTCTGTGGAAAACTTCAACTTTTCTGTGGAAAAAATGATCATTTGAGTGAAAAAGTTTCATCTGTATCATTAATTTGTGGAAAAATAGGGGTTTTTCCACAGGTTTTCCACAGGTGTTGATTGACAGGACTATCAGCAATCAGTACTCAATCAGATTTCTCCACAATTTCCACAGTAACTGCTTTTTTGCTGAAGAACGATTCAGTCGCCACAAATTATCAACAACGGTGCTACCATATCCAACACATAAGCTGAAATTCCGCCATGAAATTAGTTTGCACCCAAAGTGATCTCAGTACTAACCTCTCACTCACAAGTCGTGCCGTGCCTTCACGCCCGACTCATCCAGTACTTGCGAATGTGCTGCTACAAGCGGATGCAGAAACTAATCAGGTAAGCTTAACAGCCTTTGATCTTAGCCTAGGTATCCGCACAAGCTTTAGTGCTGAAGTTTTAGAGGGGGGAACAATTGCTATTCCTGCTAAGTTGCTTAATGATATCACCTCTCGTCTTCCAGAGGGAGAAATTACTTTGGAAGATGAATCATCATCTATGGGGGATACCCTAGGGGCTGAAGGCTTAATTGTTACACTCACATCCAAGAGTGGACGGTATCAAATACGGGCAATGGGAGCCGACGATTTTCCAGCACTTCCTGTTATTGAAGGCGATCAAGCACTTCATCTCCCCACCACTGCATTGCTTGAGGGACTGAAAGGTTCATTATTTGCTACTAGTGCTGATGAAACAAAGCAAGTACTCACCGGAGTACATTTAACAGTTAAACAAGACACCCTGGAATTTGCTGCTACTGATGGACACCGCTTAGCAGTAGTGGAAACAACTAACGAGAGTAAAGTTGAAAATACCGAAAATCAATTAGAAGTTACAGTACCCGCAAGAGCACTACGAGAATTAGAGCGGATGTTAGCTCATAGTAATTCAGAAAATCAACCAGTAGCCTTATATTTTGATCAAGGGCAAGTGGTTTTTGAATTGGCTTATCAAAGGCTAACTAGCCGCACTTTAGAAGGTCAATACCCTGCTTACCGGCAACTCATACCCCATCAATTTCAACGAGAATTAACTTTAGAAAGAAAACAATTCTTAAGTGCTTTAGAAAGAATTGCTGTTTTAGCAGATCAGAAGAATAATATTGTAAAAGTTAGCCTAGATAATGCAGCGCAAGAAATTACCATTACCTGTGAAGCTCAAGACGTAGGTAGTGCCCTAGAATCAATGCCCGCACAAATATCTGGAGAGAATATAGATATAGCTTTTAATATCAAATACTTAATGGAAGGGTTAAAAGCCTTGCCAGCCACAGAAATCTTAATACAGTTAAATCAAGCCTTAACCCCAGTGATTTTCACACCCCTGGGTGGTTTGAAAATGACTTATTTAGCTATGCCTGTGCAACTACGAAATTAAAGGAGTTCCGCATTCAACCATCTAGAATGCCCTCCCCGAGGATCGGGGAGGTTAAGAGGAATGAAAGGGAACTCGAAGCCGTGAAAACTAGGTCGCCCGCAATTCCACTCGGTTTCAACCTACCCTACAATGAAAAGATTCTTTCGCCCACGTCCCTTGCAGCGTCTCGTAGAGAGGGGCGAGGCTTTAAACATTAACCTGTTTTCGTAAAAATAATGTCCAGCTTCACACAGAATTGGTACCAATCATTAATACGTAGTTAATTTTTCTAAATCCTCATGGAATCAAATAAAGAACAATTCAATACAAATTTAGAAATCCCTGTTGAGATAGAGGCAGTCTCAGAAATAGAAATAAAACTAGATATACTGAGCTACTTGTCAATGCCTATAGCCGTATTTCTATTGTCTCTATCTGCAATTTTTATTAAATTGAGCGAAACCGAAATTGGTTCAAATGCTACGATTTTCAACCGTTTTTGGCTTGGTGCCGTTGCTTTTGGTTTGTGGAATAGTATTCAATCGTGGCAATATCAGCTATCCACAAATTTACCACGCAAGCGAGAATCTTATACAACCAATGACATTATCTATTTTGTGGTCTTATCTATTATTAACATCGGCTCGTTACTCTCCTGGGCTTCGTCTATAACTCAAACGAGTATTGCTAATGCAAACTTACTCCATAACCTCAATCCATTGTTTGCGATTTTGGGAGGATGGCTTTTCTTTAAGCATCGTTTTAGTAAAAATTTTTATATGAGCTTTGTATTAGTTTTAGGAGGGACGATTATTTTAGCAATTCAAGATTGGCAACTGTCTACTGATAATTTTATAGGTGATAGTATGGCTTTACTTTCTGCCATATTTTATGCTGCCAGCCTTTTGCTTAGAGAACACCTACGAACCAAATTTGAGACAACAAAGATACTATTATGGTCTTGTACACTAGGTAGTTTGTTTACTCTTCCAATTACACTTATTACTGAAGATAGAGTCTTTCCTTATTCCGCTTTAGGGTGGTCGGCAGTAATCGGGCTAGCAATTCTATGCCAATTTGTAGGACAAGGACTTATAACCTATACGCTCAAAAAATTTTCTACAGGTTTTGTTTCTTTGTTCCTTTTACTTGAGCCAATCATAACTGCAATGCTTGCTTGGCTAATCTTCTCAGAGCGGCTAAATTTGATTAATTGGCTGGCTTTTTTTGTAATTTGTTTAGGTATATATCTAGCCATCCGTGAAAGGATGAGAAATCCTATAGTAGTTAAAAATACTTAAACTTTAAGAAAATATTGTGTTATCGAAACAACATATAATTAAAGCAGAATCAGATAAAAAATAACTGACAACGAATAATTAAATTGTGAGAAAATAGTATACTATATAGATTTATTTACTTTTTTATCATATTATAAATATTTAATAATTCAAGATTTCTAGAATCTTAGTTACAAAAACTGCTAATCTCTTAAAATGAATTGTTAATCAGAGATATTCAACTTTTAGTTGATAATCCAGTCATATTTCAGAATCAAACACCAACAATTTGAAAGACTTATAATGTCAGATCAGACACAACGACCAACCAAGAACGAACAGGTAACACAGGAAGTTGATATTAAAGAGAATTGCGGCATAACAACAACTCATACCATCTCGTCCCGACTCCAGAGGGCGATTCAAATCCAGACCCCTAGCGAACTGCTTGCCAAGGCAAACTATATGAATCGCAGGCTTGAACCGGGGAGCATTGATTTTACAGAGGGTGATGCCCACGAACTACCCCCACCAGGTTTTGCGGAAGCCCTTCAGCGCTGGAGCATACCGCAAAATGAGAGTTGGTTCGGCTATAAAGATAATCTTCCGCAAGCACAAGCCGCTGTATCAGAGGGTTTAAAGACACAACGCGGAATTTTGATTGCACCTGAAGATATTTTCATGACCAATGGTAGTCTTATTGGTCTAGCTATTTGTCTTCAGATGGTGACTGAAATAGGGGATGAGGTTATTATCATTAGCCCACCCTGGTTAAACTATAGGCGGATGATTCATGTCGCTGGTGCAGTTCCGGTTGACGTTCCAGTAAACCCAGCCTCCTTTGATCCGGATCTAGATGCGATCGCAGCTGCTATAACCGAACGTACCCGAGCAATCATCGTTAATTCACCCCAAAACCCCACAGGCAAGATTTTTTCAGCAACAATCCTACAGCAATTAGCAACTCTGCTGACCGATGCCTCCAATTGTTTTGGTAAACCCATCTACCTGATTTCGGATGAAACCTTTAGCCGCATTGTGTTTGATCAACGGATTTGTCCCAGTCCTACCCAGTTCTACCCGTTTTCCTTCCTCATCTATGGCTACAGTAAAGTCTGGATGGCTCCTGGTCAACGCATCGGCTATATAGCCTTGCCACCCACGATGCCTGAACGTGAGTCGATAAGGCGCATAATCCGTACGCTACAAGGTAGTCCTTTTGGTTGGTGTTTCCCCAGCGCCTTGATGCAATATGCCCTCGTTGACATAGAGCAACTTACCCTCGATATGGATCATCTACAACGCAAGCGTGATTGGATGGTAACAGCACTCAAGGAAATGGGTTACAAGTTGCAAGTTCCTGAAGGGACATTCTTTTTGTTAGTAGAGTCGCCGTGGTTGGATGATTGTGCTTTTGCCGAGTTGCTAGCAAGCCACAATGTTTTTGTGTTCCCTGGAACACTCCAGGAAATACCAGGTTATTTCCGGATCTCTCTGACTGCAAATGATGATATGATTTCGCGTGCCTTGCCAAAATTTCAGGCAGCTATACGACACGCTACTGCTATAGAAAATGTTTTAGCTTAGTCTGAAGTTTTTTTGTAAATCACACGGCAATAAAAGATTATAAAGTACTAAAGACATTCTAATGACGACTTACAATAATATTCTGGAAGCGGTTGGCAGAACTCCCCTAATTAAACTTAATAATATTACTCAAGAAATTCAATCAACAATTTATAGTAAGGTAGAGTACCTTAATCCTGGTGGTAGCACGAAAGATAGAATAGCTCTTGCCATGATTGAAGCCGCAGAGAAAGCAGGTAAACTACAACCTGGCGGAACAATAATTGAGGCGACAGCAGGAAATACGGGAGTTGGGCTGGCGCTAATCGCAGCGATTAAAAAATATCGATGCATATTCGTAATGCCAGATAAGATGAGCCAGGATAAAATTAACTTACTTAAAGCCTATGGAGCAGAAGTAGTAATTACGCCTACATCAGTTCCGCCCGATTCTCCAGAAAGCTTCAACGGAGTAGCAGAAAGACTTGCTCAAGAAATATCAGGAGCTTACAGACCAGATCAATTTGCCAATCCTAATAATCCTTTAGCCCATTACTTAACAACTGGACCAGAAATTTGGTCGGATACTAATGGAAAAGTTGATGTTTTTGTCGCCGCGATGGGGACAGGTGGCACCATTTCAGGAGTTGGCAAATATCTGAAAGAAAAAAATCCAAATATAGTAATTGTTGGTGCAGATCCAGAAGGTTCAATTTTCTCCGGTGACACGCCTAAACTTTATAAAGTTGAGGGAATAGGTGAAGACTTTATTCCAAAGACGTTTAACCGCCAAGTCATAGATGAAATGGTGAGAGTTAGCGATCAAGAGTCTTTTAATATGGCTCGTCGTCTAGCAAGAGAAGAAGGTTTATTGGTAGGAGGCTCTTGCGGCACAGCAATGGCTGCAGCTCTTAAGTATGCAGCCAGATTATCAGAAGCGAAGCAGATTGTGGTCTTATTACCAGATACGGGAAGAAACTACATCAATAAAATATATTCCGATACTTGGATGCAGGAAAATGGTTTTTGGGAAGATATAAGCAGAAAGACAATAAAACTTCAAGACATACTTATCCAAAAAAAAGATTTTCCCCCACTCGTTTATGTCAATCCACAGGATACATTAAGTCAAGTCATTGCAGTGATGGAACAACTGAATATCTCTCAAATTCCAGTTATTGAAGACAATCACATCCTTGGGAGTTTAAATGAAGCTGCTTTAATGAAACTACTGCATGAAGGTATTAATTTCTCCAAACAAAAAGTTTCGGAGGTGATGAGTAAACCTTTACCAATTTTAAACGAAACCACTGATATTTCAGAAGCTTATCGAGTTCTTTTATCTGCCAATTCTGCTATCATAATTGAACAGAATAGTATTCCAATAGGATTAATCACTAGGTCCGATTTAATAAAGTATTGGGTAAGCCAAACAAAGTATGTGGATTATAAATAATTATACATAAAAAATTAACGATTTCATCAAAAATAAGAATATACAGTAAACTATCTTTTACAATCACCGCAAATAGAAACTGATAACTCCTGAATGATTATATTTTGGGATGTTGAAAAGTTTTGTATAAAACTGTTGAAGAAAAACAAGAATCTAGTTAGCTAGAATGAATGATTTAGTTTTTTTACCTGCTCATCAAATAGCAAAAGCAATTCGCGATCGCCAAGTCTCCTCTGTAGAGGTCACACACGCTTATTTGAATCAAATTGCTAAATACAACCCACGATTAAATGCGATTGTGACTCTGGATGCGGAAAATGCGATCGCGCAGTCGAAAGAGGCAGATAAAGCATTAGCTCAAGGAGAAAATTGGGGGATCTTACATGGAGTACCCGTAACTATCAAAGACACCCTTGAAACCAAAGGATTACGGACAACCAGTAGCTATCAACCCTTAGCTAATTATGTTCCAACACAAGATGCTACCGTCGTCGCTCGGCTACGCGCTGCTGGAGCAATTATTTTGGGAAAGACCAATACACCACAACTAGCTGATAACTTTCAGACTAATAGTCCCCTATTTGGTAGAACCAACAACCCGTGGAATCATGAATACACCCCAGGCGGTAGCACTGGGGGTGGAGCGAGTGCCATAGCTGCGGGGCTATCCCCTCTAGAAATCGGTAGTGATATTGGTGGATCTATCCGTGTTCCAGCTCACTTCTGTGGTATTTTCGGCTTGAAACCAACTGAGCATAGAGTGTCCACATTTGGACATATTCCAGAGTTACCAGAAACACCTAAAACCATCAGACACTTACAGACAGTAGGACCTCTTGCCCGCTCCGTGGAAGACTTGCGATTGTGCCTATCACTGATTGAAGGTTCAAAATCGCACCAGCCAGAAGTTATGCCACTCTCTCAACAAGTCAACCCAGTGACCACACTACAGTCTTACCGCTATGCTTGGTCAGAAGGTTTTGGTGATATTCCAGCAGCAGCAGAAACCAAAGCTGCTCTACAAAAACTAGCATTATCTCTAGCCGCGTTAGGTTGCTGTGTAGAGCAACACAACCAACTGCCACATTTTGACAGCAATGCGGTACGAGATACTTACCTCAAGATTTATAATTTTGAATTGGGTTTATCACAGCCAGAACTAACACAGTTTGAACAACAACAAAATTATATTACCGCCCTCAGGGAACGTAGTATTTTAATTGCGAATATAGAAAATTTCTTATCTGATTGGGATGTTTGGCTGTGTCCAGTGGTACCAGTCCCGGCTTTCACCCATCGTCAGCCAGGAACACCGATTGAGGTGGATGGTTGTGAGTTCCCCTATTTGACAACAATAGGCGCTTACACTACCATCTTCAACCTAACTGGCAACCCTGCTGTAGTTATGCCCTTTACCCAATCACGAGACGGATTACCTATTGGTGTGCAAGTGGTAGCCCAACGTGGGAGTGATATGAAGCTGTTACAGATTGCTGAAATTTTAACTCAAGTAACTGGTTATTTTAAACGCCCACCCAGATATTCAATGTAGCCACCTACGATGGTGTGCATTTTAAGATTCCCTTGCTCTTGTCTATATTCATAATTTGCCTGTGCCTTGCTATGGGATAGGAGTTAGAGGTTCGAGTTTTCGCGATTGCTCTTGTGCGAGAAATCACGAAAAATGTAAAGAAATGTTAAGCATTTTGGGAATATGTAGCCCGGCTTATGTTGAAATAAATAAGAAAATTCACTGAATCATAAACTTTTGACCGAGTTCTACTAACATACATTCATGGTGGTTTTAACTATGTTGAAGAAAAATTACATCCTCTTTGGTCTATTAACTACAGCTTTAACAATCGCTCCTGTTGCTGCTCAGGCTCAACAACAAGGTGGATCCACTTTTGGTAAGATCTTACAAGCTGCTCCTGATATTATCAATGGTATTAACACCCTGAGAGGGCAAGGTAATCAAGGCAATCAAAATAATAATGTTCAACAAAATCAACAGACTAATCAGCAGAATCTGACTAGCCAAAATGGTAGCGCTCCTCAACAAGATCAACAAAGTAACCAGCAGAACCCAACTAATCCAAATAATTTCTGTGGTGTAAGTGGTCAGTTACAAGTATCTGTTCAAAATCTCAACCCTGCTGCTGTCGCTTCTGATCTTGGTAACTCCATCACTAATTTAGTTCAAGGAAAACAAACAAATCCAAATCAACTTAACACTTCTGGAAATATTGGCTGTTCTAAGTAAAACGAAAGTGATTACTATTTTTTGTGAGCGATTACGCACCGCGTAATCGCTAGCCTCCTCCTTACAGACAAAGCTATACAGCGTTCTTTTTAACCAACTTTCACGTCTTCGGTAAACCGGATCTTTAGGTAATCTTCCTCCATCTTTGCTCCTGAAGGTTTGAGTGCTGCTAAGGCTTGCGGTAACACTAAGTTACGGCGGTGGTTACCGATGGTAATATTTAATTCATCACCTGTTTTACTGAGTTGAATCTGGTTTTTAGGAATACCAGGTAAGTAAAGCTCTAAGCTGTATTGATTTTGCTCTTGAGTAATTTTGATAGTGGTTTCTTTATAATAAACCTGAGTTGGATCTTCATCTTTGTAAAGTGTTTCCTTGAGCCGTTCCAAGGCAGGTAAACCACACATCTCCTCAGAAAATAAGGGCACTTCCTTTACAGGTAAAGGGTGAAAATTTTCATGAATTTCTTGGCGATATTGCTGCTGATTCTCTTTCCATCGCTGGAAAAAAGGATCTTGTACTTCGTTGGGAAGAATACGATTTGCAACCACTAAATCTGTTGCAACATTATACAAACTTAAGTAAGCATGGGCGCGGAGTGATTCTTTAATCACCATTTTTTCTGGATTTGTCACAAGGCGCACAGAAGTTTGACTATTGTCAGTTAATACTTTTTCCAAAGCCTCTATTTGTTGATAAAACTCATAAGGCGCATCCATAACCTCTTTATCTGGTAACGAGAAACCAGCGATCGGCTTAAAAAAAGGTTCTACTAGCGGTCTAAGCGCTACTGAGATGTTTTGAAACGGTTTGTAAAAACGTCTCATATACCAGCCACTAACTTCTGGCAAGCTTAATAAACGTAGTGCTGTACCTGTTGGGGCTGAATCGATAATCAGCACGTCAAAATCGCCTTCATCGTAGTGGCGTTTCATTCTTACCAAGCTAAAAATCTCGTCCATACCTGGTAGAATAGCCAATTCTTCAGCCTGTACCCCATCCAACCCTCGTGCTTGTAACACTTGAGTAATATAGCGTTTTACAGAACCCCAGTTTGCCTCTAGTTCTAGCAGTGCATCTAGTTCAGCACCAAATAAATTTGGGCGGATCTGTTTTGGTACATGCCCTAATTCTAAATCAAAACTATCTGCTAGAGAGTGTGCCGGGTCTGTACTTAAGACTAGTGTACGATAACCGAGTTCTGCACACCTGAGTCCAGTTGCTGCGGCTACGGAGGTTTTTCCAACCCCGCCTTTGCCAGTTAACAAAATTACACGCATGGATAGTTTTCTCTTAGCTGAGAAGTGTTTACATTTATTTACATTATCAATTATTTTTCGTGAAGAAATGCTGCTTCACCACATCTAGCCGTGAACAATTCCAATAATCAATGTGAGAAACGATAAGTTCTTCTGCGTTTAGGCGTAATTCACTCCAACCAGGGATAGATATCCTCGGTTTCCAAGGGAGAGGAGTATTCCAGTGAAGTGTCCACTCAGTTTTTATGGTGTCTCCTAAACGCTCAATACTGTGTAAGTCCATTTTTGGATCTATAAAAAAAGTCTCAATGAATTTAATCATCTGTTTGTAGCGTTGAACACCACGAAACTTATTAAGCGGATCTTGAAAATAAACATCGTCAGCGTAGATGCTGTAAGTTTGATTAATGGGAAATCTTTGATAATCTTGTTTTAAAGTTTCAACGATATTCATAACGATATTCATATTGTTGGATGTTAGGGGTTGAGTGTTAAGGATTGGGGATTGTTACAAAGGACTAAATGACAGGTGAGCCATAACCCCTATCCCCTAACAATTTTATTTTCCGATGCCCCATGCCCCATGCCCAAAAACTCCACCCGCAAGGGGATGGAGTTTTTTATTAAGCTTCTACCTCATCCCATAGACTTTGCAATTGACGACGCCAAGCAGCTAAAACTTCTTCTTGAACCTCTGGGTTTTGGTCTATTTCGCCCATAACTCCTTCAGCATACAACCGTTCTAGGTTTTGCATTGTAGTTTGCAATGATTGACCTTGCTGTTTTGCAGCCTGAATAATTTGCCGAATACGGCGTTCTATGAGTCTATTAAAAACATCATCTAAGCCAATCTCGTGCAGTATCTTCAGTTGATCGATCGCCTCGTGAAAATCTTCTACAACTAAAGTATTACAGTTGTGCTGAAATACTCCCCACACTACATTTTGCTGAATAGCGTAGCGCACTTGTTGAGTATCATCAAAGTTTGCTTCTAGGAACTGTTCTACAAAGGGTAGGGCTTCGTGTACTGATACAATTGGTAGTAAAATTCGCAACCAGCTTTCATCATCCGAAAGTATGACTAGTAGTCTATAAGTAGGAGCTTCTATCTGCCAAGAACCAGGTGCGACGGCGTTGACAGACTCTGCGCCAAATAAGTTTGTAAGTGTATCTGCGATTTCTGAGGGTTTCATAGGGTGTTGTTTTGCTTCAGCCTCTAGGGTATCGCGTTGATGCTTAAGTCATCACCTACACGACAACAGGAGTTATGAGTTATTATTTTTGAACTTTCTCCGTAAGTTCTAAATTGTTTCATGCAATCCAAAATCATACCCCCGCCCTTAAAACCTGGTGATTTGTTACGAGTTATTGCGCCTAGCGGTGCTGTGCGAGAATTAGAGGATTTTTTACGAGGGGTAGAAATTTGGCGATCGCGTGGATACCGAGTAGAAATCAGTCTAGAGATAGATGACAAATGGGGATACTTAGCTGGTAAAGATGAAACCCGCCGCCACCAGTTAGCAGAAGCATGGAAAGATCCGGCGTGTCGTGGAATTCTTTGTGCTAGGGGTGGTTATGGTAGTACCCGCCTTTTAGAGGATTGGACTTGGCAAAACAGCGAAGATCCCAAGTGGCTGATCGGTTTTTCTGACGTTACCGCCTTATTGTGGAGTCTCTATAATATAGGAATTTCTAGTGTTCATGGCCCTGTACTAACAACCATAGCAGCAGAACCAGATTGGTCAAAGCAAAGGCTATTTGATTGGGTGGAAGGTCGTTCTCTAGCTCCTTTACAAGGTTGTGGTTGGGGGGGTGGAGTCGTTAGCGGTACTTTACTTCCTGGTAATCTTACAGTAGCAACCCATCTTTTGAATACCCCATTGCAGCCAAGTTTCGACGGTGTTATTCTTGCTCTTGAGGATGTAACAGAAGCTCCCTATCGGATAGATAGAATGCTGACACAATGGCGGATGAGCGGAGAATTGCAAAAAATCCGAGGTATTGCATTGGGTAGTTTTAGCCGTTGTGAACCACCGCCAAATGTTCCTAGCTTTAATGTTGAGGAAGTGTTGCGCGATCGCTTGTCTGATGTAAATATTCCTATTGTTTCGGATTTACCCTTTGGTCATGATGGTTCAAATGCAGCTTTACCTGTTGGGGTGCAAGCAACATTAGATGCGGAACACGGAATATTGGATATTACAAGATAAATCGGTCTCAATGCCACTAATGTCACCACCGATATCTAATGTTCTAAAATCCATATTCAATCAACAATAATGATAAAATTCAGGTAAACAATCACTTTTATCTTAAAAATAATTGAAATTTAAACATGGGATCTTCTCAAGTTCTGTGGCAACCTAGAAAAACTCACGCAGACTTACTTATCCGTTCAGCTGTACTCTCAAATTCCTTCATTTGGCATCAGACAAACTATACTGGGATTTCGTTTGCTTGTTTTGAGTCTGATGAAGAGATTCAGGATCATCCAGTAACAATGCTAACTCGATTCGATCCAGGAGGCTTTTTCCCACTGCATGGTCATCCTGGTGGAGAAGAAATTTTGGTACTTGAAGGAAACGTCCAAGATGAAACAGGTGTGCATCCACCAGGAACTTATATGCTTAATCCTGAAGGCTTTAACCACCTCCCCTACAGCGATAAAGGATGTCTAACTTTTGTTAAATTACGGCAACATGGTGGCAAGACTCGTCAGCAAGTAAGAACGAATATTTTCGAGTTACCTTGGCAAACTGGAACTGTCCCAGAAATTGAGGTTCAACCACTGTACGAACAATTGGGATACCCAGAAAAAGTCTGGATTGAACGGTGGCAACCAGGTACTAAGTTATCTAATGTCGTTGAAACTGAGGTTAAAGAAATCTTTGTTATCGAAGGGACTTGGAGTGATGAATTAGGGGATTATCCAACTTACAGTTGGCTACGGTATTCACCAAATTGCCGTTATAGTCCCGCTTCAAAAAATGGTTGTCTTATTTATGTTAAGACCTATCCTACCGATACAATCAGGTTTATTGTTGGAGAAGACTTCCGAGAGCCTTGGGAAACAGATGTATGATTGTTGACAGTTAACTGTTAACTGTTAACTGTTAACTGTTAACTGTCAATAGGGGGTGTTTGACCCATCCCGTGTGGCTCTACAAAGTAGGTAACAAGTAAGTTTAGAGTTTAGTCAAAAGCTCGATAAACTGTCGAGCGATCCGAGGTGCATCAAATTCCGACACTTTAGCACGACCTGCTTTCCCCAAAGTAAGGGCTTTTTCAGGCGACAGGAGTACCTCTGCTAGCTGGCGTGCTAAATCTTCCGGATCTAAAGGGGTCGCAAGCATTCCTTGTACACCATGCTGAATTAATTCAGGTGTAGAAGACGAACGACTAGCTACAATTGGCTTAGACGTCGCCATCGCTTCGGCAAAGACAATCCCAAAGCCTTCTTGCAAACTTGGTAAGCAGAAGACATCGCAGCCAAGATACTCAGATACAAGATCCTCATAGGAAAGATAACCAAGAAACTTTACATTTTGATTCAAACCAAGTTCTTCCGCGAGACGACGCAGATTGTGCCATTCTGGACCCTTACTAGCGATTCGCACTTCCACATCTGGGAGTTGACGGCAAAGAAGTGCCGTAGCTCTAATCAGGGTAGCAACATTTTTGCGCGGATATTGCACCCCCACACATAATATGGTAGGATGCGTAGTCACTCTGTTCTGTTGATTTTGTCTCGTAGCTGCGACTCCAGCATCCCACCCTTGAAGATTTATCGGTGGCGGTATTATTTGAATATCTCTTTTATACTCGTAAAGTTCGGCTAGTCTAGCGCAGGAGTAGTTGCTAGTAGCAATTACCATACTAGCACGATTGACACTAATTCGCTCTGCTTTTGCCATTAACTCTAGCGATGTACGCACTAAACCCCGCTCAAATTTGGCTTCATCAGCAATGATACCGTGAATGTAGGCAATAAAAGGTGCTTTGATGCGATTAGCGATGGTGTAACCATCCATATCTAGCCCAACGACTGCATCATAATCATCGAATCGGCTTGGATCAAGTCCCCAATTCCACCGAAAACGATCTACCACATAACCCATAAGTCCCGATGGTTTATCTGGAGTAAATACATCAACGGTATGACCTTGCGATCGCAGCTGATCAATCAGGTATGCATTACCAACAAAGGTACCACTCCCAAGCTTAGCATTCTGGGGTGTAGCTGTAATAAATGCTAGGTTCATTGAAAACAGACTTGATAGTTATTTAATTAACCTTGCTATTATAAAGTTATTTATATTGAAACTATGACAAATATCCAAACAACATTGGTTCTTGGCATGACGGCTGATGGAAAAATTACTCCTGTAGATCAGAAAGCACCTCGTATTTCTTTTCCAGCTGATTCTTTACACTTGCAATATCAAGCTTCCCTTGCAGATTTATTCTTGATAGGAGCACAAACAATTCGGATGGAAGGAGTAACTTTTATTCTTGATAATCCCGAATTATCAGCCGCCCGTAAAGTTCGAGATCAGTCTGCTCAACCGATTACCTGTGTTATTTCACGCTCACTAAATATACCAGCAAATCTGCCTTTTTTTACCCAGGAAGTTGAGCGATGGATATTTACAACACGGGCTAGTTTAGAGCAAAGTTCTAACACGGCAATCTTGAGTAAGCAGGCAGAATTAATTGATGTGGGTGAGACAGATATAGATTGGGAGAAAGCCTACAACTTCATGGCAAAAAGGGGTATCCGCAAGGTTGTTGCTCTGGGGGGTGGCTCTTTGACAGCTTCTCTAATGGATGCTGGGCGAATTGACGATTGGTGGTTGAGTATTTGGCCTGCGATTTATGGAGGTAAGCAGGCACCTACTCCCGTAGAGGGGGAAGGTTTTCTGCCTAAAAATGCTCCTTTGCTCGAACTGATCGAAACTCGTCAGGTTGGAAATGAATTTTTTCTGCACTATCGTATATTGAAAGAATTACCTGATGGTGTAAAGAAAAAATTTTATTCTCCATCATAATCATAAGTACTCACATATACCCGATTAAAAAACGGAGATTATAACTATATTTGAACTGGTCGCGCCCAAGAGCCTCCGAATAAAGGCGCACTTCTGTTGGGGAGGAATGGGCGCTCCGGAATTGGTGATTGGGGGAGATCCCAGTTAAGAGTCCCAGGAATAGGGCTCTGTAAAATCTCTCGCGATACAGACTATATTGATAGTGTTCCAGTTCTTCACAAAAGTAGGGCATCCTCTATGACTCATTTTGGGATAGTTTGTCCCTGTGCAGCGTCTCACATCAGTACAATGACAACTTTGGGTTGGGAACTTCAACAACGAGGTCACCAAGTCACGTTTTTTGGTTTGCCCTATGCTCAATCTATGGTATCAGACTTAGGATTAGGCTTTCGTGTAGTAGGAGATTCAGATATTCCCAAAGAAAAGACAGCCCAAAAGCGAGCTAAGTCATCTGTAAAGGTTGGTTTTGCTGCAATGCGATCGCACATCGATTTAGCCGCAGAGGATGTAGCTGCTTTACTGCGAGATGCGCCCAGAGCCATGAGAGAAGAAGGTGTAGAAGCCTTGCTAGTGGATCAAATTTCCTATGAGGGGGGTTCTCTTGCTGAATTCCTAAACATTCCCTTTTTTAATATTTGCTCTGCTTTACCATATAACCCTGAAAACAGTGTTCCTCCCTGTTTCACTTCTTGGAATTATCAAAAAGTTTGGTGGGCAAAGTTACGTAATCAAGCTGGTTACGCACTACTTAATTATGTTGGGCAACCTATCTTGGATGTGGTAAGGGAATATCGTCAAGAATGGAAGTTACCTTGGTTGTCTAAACCTAGCGATTCTTATTCGCATCTTGCTCAGATAAGTCAACAACCTGCTGAGTTTGAGTTTCCTCGTACTCAATTGCCTGATTGTTTCCATTTTGTAGGACCTTTACAGAATCCACGCATAAGGAAACCAGTTCCTTTCCCTTTTGAACAACTAACTAATCAACCACTGATTTATGCCTCTCTAGGTACTTTGCAAAATCGCCAAATACAGATTTTTCAATGTATTGCTGAAGCTTGTCTGGGGTTGGATGTACAGTTGGTCATTTCTCTGGGTGGTGGTATCAGTCCAGAATCTATGCCAAAACTACCAGGTTCTCCTTTGGTTGTAGGCTACGCACCCCAATTAGAACTGCTGAAGGTAGCCTCTCTTGTCATTACCCATGCAGGTGCTTGTACGGTTTTAGAAACCTTGAGAGATGGAGTACCGATGGTGGCGATCCCCATTACCGATGATCAACCAGGGGTAGCAGCCCGTCTCACTTGGACAGGAGCAGGTGAAGCTGTCTCCCTCTCCCGTTTGAACGTTCCTCGATTGCGAGCAGCTGTACAACGAGTGCTAAACGAAGATTCTTACAAGAATAATGCTTTGCGTCTCCAACAAGCTATTGAGCGAGCTGGTGGAGTGACTCGTGCTGTAGATATTATTGAACAGGCTCTATCTACAGGCAAGCCTGTAAAATTACTTTATAATTTTCCTTATGAGTAAACCAGCCACTTCTGTAGTGAATAATTGTTTAAAGTTATCTTAAATAAATAGTTAATTTTTCTGATTTGATGAGTTTTTTTTCAATGTACATAAACCAATTCCTGGAATAACACCTAAAATAACTGCTGTCAATCCTTGTCCAAAAAAATACAATATTTGATCGCGATATACTAGTGGAATAAATTGTTGTATAAGGGAAAGAAAACCTATCGAAATACTGATTAAAGAAAATGAAAAAGAGGGTAAAAAATTCCACCACCAAGAACCTACAGTATATCGTCTCAGTATCAACCATTGAAAAAAACCAAGCCAAATTCCTGAAATAATGTATGCGCAGGTTGATAATATCCCAAAAAAGAATATTTCATGAGGAGATAAATTTTTATTTAAAGTTGATACCATTGATGAAATATGACTAATCCACGCTGCGGAAATGCCGTTAGCAATGAGCCAACCTATACTGGTAGCAAGAGCCCACAGCCAACCAGATATATATCGATGCATAACAAACGCCTGATCAGCAGCAAAAATCACTGCGAATAAACCATTACTTAGATATCTTTCAGTTTTATACCATGTTAATTGCTGCCCTACCGTAGGTGAGAATCCGTGGAGTAATGTTTTCTCTAAGGTTAGACTAGCAATTCCACCTACAGCCCATCCCAGAATGGTCATAATTGTAAATTTAATTAAGAATTTCCGTTGCTGGGAGCGTGGGATTAAAAACTTAGACAAGTCGGGAATGCGAGAATTAGATTCTTTATTAAAGCGACGGTGGTTTGAGTCGGTTTGCATAGAAGTTCTCTAGCTATTAGTTAGTAATCTAGAATAGTCCTCCTTTTCTAAGTCCAGAAACCAAAAGGACGGATCAGGTCAATAATCAACAATTGAAACAATCTTGAGTAATAGACCCTAAACTAAGTATTTAGCAGCACATACGTCCAATAGCAAGCTTAAGAAAGTACTATCAGTATCCAAGCTTGAGCAGACAATGTCTCCTCTCGAAACTTTATTTTTGTATGTATTGTTTCGGACGCGATAGACTACTCAAGTTGTAACATCATAATAACCCCACAAAAAGGTTGTTTGGGGTTAGGGTGGTTGACTGGTCTTGTTTTAACAGTATTCCACCTTTTTTGTCCAACATCTATCCAGCGCTTTACACTTAAGGTGGGCTCGGCTTCCGCTTACCGCTTGTTTTGCCAAAGCTGAAACGACGAAAATAGCTTGTTTTTTCCCTGATGGCTCAGAAAGTTGTAATAGTGGAATGATAAGCTAAACAATGACATAAAAAAGAGTTTAGGATAACTGTTAAATGGGTATTTCCTCAAACGCTCCTTATCTTCTAAGGGCAGCTCGTGGTGAAGTATTAGATCGTCCTCCCGTCTGGATGATGCGTCAAGCAGGACGTTATATGAAAGCTTATCGAGATCTAAGGGAGAAGTATCCTTCATTTCGCGATCGCTCAGAAATACCCGAAGTAGCGATAGAGGTATCTTTACAGCCTTGGAAAGCTTTTCAGCCAGATGGAGTGATTCTGTTTTCTGATATTGTCACACCGCTACCTGGTTTAGGTATTGACATGGACATTGCTGAAGGTAAAGGTCCAATTATTGACTCACCTATTCGCACTCAAGAACAAGTTGATCAGCTACGCCCTCTAGACCCGGAAGCGTCACTACCCTTCATCAAAACAATTTTACAAGCGTTGCGCCAAGAAGTTGGTGACAAATCTACAGTGTTAGGTTTTGTTGGTGCGCCATGGACATTAGCAGCTTACGCAGTGGAAGGGAAAGGTTCTAAAACCTACTCCATCATCAAAAATATGGCGTTCTCAGACCCCAAGGTACTGCACCAGCTTTTGGAAAAATTGTCTTCAGCGATCGCCACTTATGTTCGCTACCAAATTGACTGTGGTGCGCAAGTAGTACAAATGTTCGATTCTTGGGCAGGTCAACTGAGTCCTCAAGATTATGAAACTTTTGCTCTACCATATCAGCAAAAAGTTTTTCAGCAAGTCAAGGAAACGCATCCAGACACACCCCTAATTTTATTGGTTAGTGGAAGTGCAGGGCTTCTAGAGAGAATGGCTTTATCTGGTGCGGATGTTATCACTGTAGATTGGACAGTAGATATGGCAGACGCACGTTCAAGATTAGGAAAACACGTTAAAGTCCAAGGTAATCTTGACCCAGGCGTGCTATTTGGCTCCCATGAGTTTATCCGCGATCGCGTCCTTGATACTGTTCGCAAAGCTGGTAACTGGGGACATATTCTCAATCTTGGTCACGGTGTTCTACCAGAAACACCAGAGGAAAATGTAGCTTTCTTTTTTGAAACTGCAAAGCAGATCAATTCCTTGGCAATTAAGGGGTAGAGGCAATGGGCATGGGGCATGGGGCACGGGGCATGGGGCATGGGGCATGGGAGAAAAAAAAGGTAAATTCTACGCAGTATTAACTTCCTTCTTCCTTCCAGCCAAGAATTTATCGATGTAATTCTTCTCCTCTACCCTATGCCCTATGCCCTATGCCCCATTAAAATTTATGAACCAGAAAAGGATTTTAGTGACTGGTGCAAGTGGTTGTATCGGTCATTACTTAGCTGAAGCCTTAATTCAGGAAACAAACCACGATTTGTATTTGTTGGTAAGAAACCCTAGTAAACTACAAATTGATACACAAGTACGTTCGGGTGTCACGGTTTTACAAGGTGATATGCAAGAAATTAGTCGTTTCTCAGACTTGCTGAAAACGGTTGATATTGCTGTGCTAACGGCGACGGCTTGGGGTGGTACACAGACATTTGATATTAATGTAGGCAAGACACTAGAGTTGCTGGAACTGCTACACCCAAACAGATGCGAACAGGTGATATATTTTTCCACTGCTAGCGTTTTGGGGAACAATAATCAACCATTAAAGGAAGCTGGGGAAATTGGGCACGACTACGTACGCTCTAAATATGATTGCTTACATCGTATGTCTAAGTTAGCGATCGCACCCAAAATTACCACTGTTTTTCCTACTATTGTGCTGGGGGGCGATCGCAATAAACCCTATTCCGCCGTAACATCAGGCATCCCAGATGTTACTAAATATATAGATTTAATTCGATTTTTTAAGGCTGATGGTAGTTTTCACTTCATCCACGCACGAGACATTGCTACAGTGGTGCGACATTTGATTGAACACCCTCCTCAAAGTGATGAACCCCACCACTTAGTTTTAGGTCAAGCACAGGTGACTGCTAACCAAGTCATTGAAGAAATTTGTGCTTACCTCGGCAAAAAGATTTACTTCCGCATTCCCTTATCGTTATCAATAGCCAATTTGATTATCTTTTTGTTCCGCATTCAGATGGCTGAGTGGGATCGGTTTTGTATGAACTATCGGCATTTTACTTACCAAAACGTAGTCAATCCCGCCAGTTTTGGTTTGTTAAATTATTGTGTCACAATAACCGATGTGTTAAAAATTTGTGGGGTGAAGGGGAATTCAAAAATCAAAATTAACCACTTTCCCAGCAAGCCAACACCTTAGCCAGGAGGGTGATGACTATTCTTGTAGCCCCTGGTAAAGTGAGCCTTTGATCATTTTATCTACTGCGTAAATCTGATGAGTCGTCAAACACCCCGCTTCTACGGTTTTTTGTCGATTGCTGCTGCAATTGTCACCATTGCCCTGAAGTTTGGGGCTTACCTGCTAACTGGATCAGTGGGTTTCCTTTCAGATGCAATTGAATCAATTGTGAATTTAGTCGCAGCAGTGGTAGCACTGTGGGCAATCACTTATGCTGCCAAACCAGCCGATGCTGAACACGCCTTTGGTCATTCTAAAGCTGAATACTTCTCTAGTGGTGCAGAAGGTGCGTTGATTGTAATAGCAGCGATTAGTATTGCTGTTGAAGCTTGGGGACGTTTGCTACATCCAGAACCTCTAACACAACTTGGACTTGGGTTAGCACTCTCGCTGGTTGCAACAGTAGTCAACGGTGTTGTTGCCTTTATATTGCTACGCGCAGGGAGACGATTCCGTTCTATTATTCTTCGCGCTGATGCACACCATTTATTTACCGACGTGATAACTTCGGTTGGTGTCGTAGTTGGAATCTTCCTTGTCAAGTTAACAGGTTCTTTAGTGCTTGACCCAATTATTGCTCTCTTGGTAGCAGTAAATATTGTTTGGACAGGATTTCGTTTACTGCGGGAAACTGCTTCTGGGCTACTGGATGCGGGGTTACCGAAAGACGAACTTCAGACAATCTCCCTGATTCTTAGCGAGTACGAACGTCAAGGCATACAGTTTCACGCTTTGCGAACTCGTGTTGCCGGAACGCGTCGGTTTGTTTCCTTCCATGTTCTTGTACTTGGATCTTGGACAGTCCAACAAGGACACGACGTGTGCGAGGCGATTGAACTAGCTATTATCCAAGCACTACCTTTAACCACCGTGACAACACATCTAGAGCCTCTCGAAGATCCAGCCTCCTGGGAAGATCAGCATTTGGATCGAGCCAAGTGACCAACAAGAGCAGCAGGTTAGGTTTAGCCGTTAATGCTTAAGCCCCAAGGCAAGCGGATCTTTATTTTAATGAGTGTGTTAAATTGTTTGCCCTGTTCCTTCCCAAAATGCGACAGCGGCAAAAACTAAGAATAGCACCCCACCGATCGCAGTGATCATGCGCTCAGAAATTCTTCCAGCGATTAACTTTCCACCCATCACCGCAATTACAGTGCAGATGGTATGTCCCAAAACTGCTCCAGCGGTAACGCCTAACGCGTTATTAGAAGCGGCTAGGGTGATCGTTGCAATTTGAGTGCGATCGCCCCACTCAGCTAAAAATGTCATGATAAAGCTTTCTAATAAGATTGCTAGCGTATTACTGCTGTTTTTGAGATTCTTTTCGCTTTGTTCAACGGCTGCTTTTGCCTCCTCTAGAACTTCGTCTCCTGCCGCAACTGACATCTGACTTGCTTGATAAAGCAACTTAATACCAAATAGCAAAAACAATGCTATTTCTGTGTAGTGGGTATAGATTTTGGGTAAAAACGCAATCACATGTCCAAGCGCAACTGATAGAACCGTCATCGCTGCTAATGCCGCGATGACTCCAGCAAAAACTAGATTTCTTGGGTGACGCATCGATAGGATGACAGCAATGAAGAAAGTTTTGTCACCCAGTTCAGAAATTGTGATCAGTAATAAACCTGCCGTAAACGCTGCTAACACAGTCAGTCTCCTCAGAATTGAACTTAATCTGAGTGAGCCTGATGAGCGCAACAACACTTCACCAAGCTCACACAGTCGATGTGAACTCAGTGAAGGTCTCGCTTCTCAAGCTTGAATATCAAACTCAATCCCGTTTCTAGATTGAGCTAAATATCAAAAACTTAGTACCCAAACCAGGCGAATTGCCAGTATGTTGATCTGGGCAACTGGTTGAATAAGTAACCAGCAGCTACTCCCCTTCAATTGATAACTGATCATAACATGAAAAAACTGCTGTTACAACCTGCGGAGAATATTTTGTTTTTCAGCTATAGGGCTACAATATGGACTGAAAGAAAGCGAGGCACTCTATAGGTTGCCACATCAAAGACCGGTAACCCCTACAACTGTGAATGGTTTTAACCACTCGGCAAATTAGGTGATATATTTTATATTCAATCTTTAGTGATTATCCCTGTCAGCAACCCCGGTCTGTTCGTGGAGCGTCTCCCTTTCGGGAAGGCTCATTTGGGCAAAACTACTATGCGTACAGGGCGAACAATTTGAGGCGGTAATTGTCCCGTTGAAAGTACAACACAAAAGTACACCGAGTTAAGTAGCCCCAAGGCGGTAGTGGTAAAAAAAATATAAAGCCCTCCTAGAAGGACGGGGTTTCTACCCAAATAAACTGATGACTTAAGCAACGCTTTAGGAACAAAAATAGGGCTTTAGCCTATCTTAATTATTAATTAATTCTTTTTAGATGAAAATGGTTTTTCCATTTCCTAAATACTTAACTCACGATTTGAGTAATTTTTCAAAAAAGAGGTTTGACACTTAATGCGAGTTTTATTGGTCTATCCTATTTTTCCTAAAACCTTCTGGTCATACGAAAAAATATTAGCATTAGTTGATCGCAAAGTTTTATTACCACCCTTGGGGTTGGTAACAGTCGCAGCAATTCTACCTCAAGAATGGGAATTTAAGTTAGTTGATCGCAATATTCGACCAGTCACCGAGGAAGAATGGGCATGGGCAGATGTGGTAATTTTCTCCGCCATGATAGTCCAAAAACAAGATTTACTCGAGCAAATCAAACAAGCAAAACAACGTGGTAAGTTGGTCGCGGTGGGTGGTCCATATCCCACTTCAGTACCTCATGAGGTTCAGGAAGTTGGTGCAGATTTTCTTATTCTTGATGAAGGAGAAATCACCCTGCCAATGTTTGTGGCAGCAATCGAAAGAGGAGAAACTTCTGGGACTTTTCGCGCTACAGAAAAACCCGACGTGACAACAACGCCAATACCCCGCTTTGATTTGCTAGAATTTGATGCTTACAGTATGATGTCGGTTCAATTTTCGCGGGGGTGTCCTTTCCAGTGCGAATTTTGCGACATTATTGTTCTCTACGGTCGGAAATCCCGTACTAAAACACCAGAACAATTGTTAGCAGAATTAGATTACCTGTACGAATTGGGTTGGCGGCGTAGCGTTTTTATGGTAGATGATAACTTTATTGGCAACAAGCGTAATGTGAAATTGTTGCTAAAAGAGTTAAAAGGCTGGATGGCAGAACACAATTATCCGTTCCATTTTGACACTGAAGCTTCAGTTGACCTAGCACAAGACCCGGAATTAATGGAGTTGATGGTTGAGTGCGGTTTTAAAGCAGTGTTTTTGGGAATTGAAACACCGGATGAAGAGAGTTTGGAACTGACAAAGAAGTTTCAAAATACCCGCAGTTCCTTAGTTGATGCGGTGCATACGATTATCAAAGCAGGACTGCGCCCAATGGCTGGGTTTATTATTGGGTTTGACGGAGAGAAAAAGGGCGCAGGCGATCGCATAGTCCGCTTTGCAGAACTAGCAGCAATTCCCTCTACGACCTTCGCCATGTTACAAGCACTTCCTCATACAGCACTTTGGCATCGCCTTAGTCAAGAAGGACGACTACGGGAAAATAAAGATGGTAATATCAATCAAACAACTTTAATGAACTTCATTCCCACCCGTCCTTTAGAAGATATTGCCAGGGAATATATTGAGGCATTTTGTGCTTTATATGACCCAGTGCAATACTTGGATCGGACTTACCGTTGTTTCCTGATGATCGGTAGTCCAAGTTGGAATACACCTTTCAAGATTCCAGATTGGACAATTTTAAAAGCTTTTTTAATTATTATCTGGCGACAAGGAATCAAAAGGCAAACCCGTTGGAAGTTCTGGCATCACTTGTTTAGCATAATTAAGCGTAACCCTAGGGCTGTTGAGCTTTATCTTGATACCTGTGCCCACAATGAGCATTTCTTAGAGTATCGCCAAATTGTACGCGACCAAATCGAATCTCAACTAGCCGAGTATCTAGCACAAGGTAAAGAAAAGCCGTACGTGCCACCAGTGAAAACACCAGTAGATGTTTGTTGAGGGGGGCATGGGGCATGGGGCATGGGGCATGGGGCATAGGGCATAGGGCATGGGGCATAGGGCATAGGGCATGGAGCGGAGGGGCGGAGGGGAAGAAATATATTGGTAAAGTTTTAGCGAGAAGTATTAATTGTTCTCGAATAAACCTTTTTTTCTCCCCTGCACCCCTGCACCCCTGCACCCCTGCACCCATGCCCCATGCCCCATGCCCATTGCCCTACTCAGTTATTTAATACCCAGCTAACGAGTGTACGAACACCAAAACCAGTTGCTCCAACACCGTTGTAGCCATTTTCTTTATCTGCCCAAACTGGTCCTGCAATATCAAGATGCGCCCAAGGAGTCTCTTTGACAAACTGCTTGAGGAAGAGGGCAGCTGTAATGGAACCACCAGCGCGTGGTCCGGTGTTTTTCATATCAGCAATACCAGACTTTAGCCCTTCAAAATATTTTTCTTCCATTGGTAGCCGCCAAATCTTTTCTCCGGCAATTTCGGCAGCTTTCTGTAACTCAGAAGCTAAAGCATCATCAGGAGAGAACAAACCACCAATGTCATCACCCAAAGCAATAATACAAGCACCGGTAAGAGTGGCTAAATCAACGATCGCATCAACACCTAGTTTAGTAGTAAAAACTAAAGCATCAGCCAAAGTCAAACGGCCTTCAGCGTCAGTATTATTAACTTCAATAGTCTTACCATTAGAAGCTGTGAGAATGTCACCGGGGTGCATAGCATGACCACTGATCATGTTTTCAGTGACTGCGGAAATAAAGTGTACTTCAACATCTGGCTTAAGCTGTCCAATAGCTTTAGCTGCGCCTAAAGTAGCTGCTGCACCGCCCATATCTATTTTCATGGTTTCGATACCGCTACCAGCACCTTTTATATTAAGTCCACCGGAGTCAAAGGTTAAACCTTTACCAACAATTGCCAGCTTACGTTTGGGTGTACCTTCTGGTTTATAAGTGAGGTGAATAAATTTAGGGGGTAAGTCAGAAGCTTGTGCTACTCCTAAAAAAGCCCCCATACCCAACTTTTCGCACTCTTCTCGTTCTAGAATCTCCACGTGCAAATTGTGTTCCGAGGCGATCGCTGTGGCAGTTTCCGCCATAGTAATTGGTGTTACTGAGTTTGCTGGTGCTGCTACTAACTGCCTTGCCAAAATAACACCGGAGGAAATTTGATGCGCACGGGTAATAGCTGCCTCTTGTTCACCCAATCCCAGCAAATCTACTTGTTCAACTTGTGGTCCTTTATCCTCTGGTTCAGATTTAAAGCGGTTATCTTGATACAGTGCTAACTCAACACCTTCAGCTAGGGCTTGCGCAGTTTGTTCTGCATCATCATTCCAAATTGGTAAACTAACGCCGACTGTTTTGCACTTTTGCTTTTTAGCTAAACGTGCTGCTGACGCGGCTGCTTTGCGTAGGGTTTCGAGAGTTAAGGCTTCTTTTTTTCCTAAACCCACAACCACAACTTTGCGAACTGGCGTTGCTGTACCCACTCGAGTAACAACACTGCTACCTTGCTTACCTTTAAATTCTTCTTCAGCAATCAGTTCTTTGATAGAACCGGCAAATTTTTCATCTAGAGTTACTAAATCACCAGCTAACTCTACTGAGTCTTCAAATAATCCTATTACCAACCCGTCCCCAGTCCATTCAAGAAGTGGGGTTTTCGTTGCACGAATTTTCATTTCTAGATTCTGTGTAAAAGTTCTTGTACCAGTATTGCGCAAAATATGCAGTTTATGCATATTGGTTAGCGCGTCCTCGAACATCCCGAGAAAATCGCGATCCACATTCCGATCGCAGCCCGAAATAGGTGATTTAGTACTCTAGGTTTAAGCACCTGACGAAATCTCACTGCTCCCCTTGTAAGTAATGATTAACAGAGAATTTTCCTCTCAGCGTGTTAGTCTACTTTGAACCACGCCAAAATTATAAGAAAGTAGGCTGAAAACCCCGTGCATTTATGCCGGGGATGAAAGCTACCAGAAGCCCTTTAGGGCTGAGTGACGTTTTCTCTTTTCGGTTCGGGTAGCGTATCTAACAACTCTTCGATCACTTGAGTCATGGTTTTATCTTTCTCAGCAGCATATAATTGTAACTTATGCATTCTACGTTCTGTAATCCGAATATGTAATTCTTTTTTAGCCATTTTGAGACACAATGACGACACATTTATGTTATCATAGATTCAGTTAACAACAAACAAGGAGGTGATAATACTTGCTAACAAACTATGTATACAAGCTACGTCCTAACGTCAGCCAATCAAACGAAATGAATCACTGGATTGACATGTTGAGAAGTCAATATAATTGGTGTTTGGCTGACAGGATTACCCAATACAACCAGCAATTCATTCATGGTGATTACTGCGATATTAGAACCAAGGGCGAGGCTTGCCCATTAACATGTTTTGTTAGCAAGAATGGGGCTACTGGTGAACCTTGGAAAGACAGCAAGGTTGATAAGGATGGGAAAACCTTGAATCCCCGCCGTAGCGCTGGAGCTATTCAAATAACAGCACTACCAATACTTAAAAAAGCTAGACCTTGGTATGCTCAGATTGATGCAACGGTACTACAGCAGAACATTACAAGATTAGATAAAGCCTACGAGAATTTCTTTAATGGGAGCGGGTTCCCTAAGTTTAAAAATCGTTCAACTTTCTCATCGTTTACTTACGCTGTAGGGGTCAAAGTTGAAGGCAATAAAATCTATCTGCCCAAACTGGGTTGGATGAGATTCTTTAACTCTAGACCGATTCCCACTGGTTTCACTGTCAAAGCTGCAACAATTCGTAAGCGTCAAGATGGGTGGTATGTATCGGTGAGAATCGAGAACAAAACTGTACCTGATTACATCCCAAAACCCTTAACGGAAATCAAATCTGTACTGGGCTGTGATATGGGGATATCCAAACTCGTTCACCTGTCGGATGGTTATCAAGTTAAAAATCCCAAGTTTTCAACCAACAAGAAAGTTAAGCGCAGGCTGAAAATTAGGCAGCGTAGAGTTAACCGCAAGGTTAAAGGTAGTAAGAATCGTAGAAAGGCGGCTATTAGAGTTGGTAAGCTACACAAGAAAATTGCTGACAAACGTCAAGCTTACCAATGGGAAGTAGCTAGCTTAATCGCTTCTAGAAATGTTGATTGCATAGCGATTGAAGACTTGAATGTTTCTGGAATGCTCAAGCGCTGCCGTCCAAAAGTTGATGAGGTAACAGGACGATTTTTAAAGAATGGGCAGAGTGCAAAGAAAGGTTTAAATCGTTCAATCTCTGATGCTAGCTGGAATGAGTTAACTCAGAAAATCGAGTACATGGCTGTGAAGTCAGGAAAGATTTTAATCAAAGTGAACCCTAAACACACAAGCCAAAAATGTAACGCTTGCGGTCACGTTGATGCTAGTAGTAGGGACAAAGAAAAGTTCATTTGTGTTGCCTGTAATCACATGGCGCAGGCTGACATAAATGCAGCTAAAAATATCAAAGAACTGGCTGTGTCTAACATAGCAAGTATGGTACTGGGGGACTCTCAGAAACCAGGGTCACGAGACTCTAAACGCCCGAAACAACGTAAGGAGACATCAACACGCCGCAAAGGCAAACGTGTTGAGCCTGGGAACCTTAGTGATAAGGATATTGAGAGACTTGTCTCTTAAGAATCTCCGCGTCTTTAGACCGGAGAGTGTCAATCATATTGAGGGCTAAAAATCCGACTCCCAACTACTTGATCAACTATTTTTGGATAGAATCCGTGAGCAATTTGACGGAATTCGCCTGAAGTAACAAGCTTGCCCCAGCAATGAAGAAAGCAAATATCATTATCATTTTTCTCCCTGAGCATAGATGCAGCTTTAATTTGGCACATTTGATCTGTGTGAGAAAGCATCTCAACAGATTTATTGTTCACGCTAGATACAGCGTCGATTGGGGAAATGTTATATATCTCAGGAAGCCTAGTTACAGAAAATTGTGTGCGATTAATAGCTCTAGCTAGGGCTAGCTGATCGTGCTTTTTAAACTTTAGCCACTCCTGATGCCATAGCTCAAATAAAGACTGAGTTTGTATACTGTCCCTCCAAAGAATTACCCCACTATTAAACTGAGTTGTGCTTTCTGGAAGATATTGTAAGGTGTAACTTTTCTCTTCTGGAAAAATATGATCGCACAGGGACAAGGTTGGACGTCTGTCGACCACCATAGCTATATCTCCTTGAGAGAGATAGTCCCAAATATCAGAAATAGGTCTTAGGGGAAGAATATCTGCATCTAGAAAAAGTGTTTCCTTGTATGGACTAAAGGTTGATAGACGTGTCTTAATGTGCCTAGATAAAAATGATCTATGATCATTTATCTCAGTTGCCTTAATAAATCTAGGAGTAATTTCGTAGGCATCAAGAGGCAGAAATTTCAATAACAGATGATCACAGATCAGAGTGATCGGTATCTTTGGCTCCAATTGACGTAGGCTCATCGCACTGATTAACGCTGCTTCCAGATATAAACTATTTCCGATTGCGAAATAAACCACTCCTCGATTTGTCATATAAAGAAGCTTTAGATCATGAACAATACTTTACAATAGCTTAAATTAGAAGCCCACACCCTCTCAACAAGAGGAGTATAAAGTCATCACGTCCTAGTGTCAACAACTAATTCCAAAATTATATTAGTTAGTTCTTCAGGAATGATAGGTTTAGCCAGATGTCTTTGAAAACCTGCTGCGATCGCCTGAGTACGATTTTTTTCTCCTGCGTAGGCGGTGAGCGCGATCGCAGGAATATCGCCGCCCAGTCGAGGTGGTAGTGTTCTTACTTGTTGGATAAGATTGTAACCATCTTGTTGTGGCATTCCAATATCACTAACCAGCACATGTGGTTTGAAGGTTCCTAGAACCTCCAATGCTTGCTCGACAGAAGCAACAGCAGTTGCCGTTGCTCCGCTATCCTCTAGAGCAAACACTAAAAAATCTCTTGAATCAGCTTCGTCATCTACCACTAAAACTCGCACACCTTTAAGCGGAGAGTAAGTATAACTGTTTGGTTTAACGCTAGACGAAAGTGAAGAATTTACTATCCCTGCTTTTTTCTTGTCCTTACTTGATGCGCACAGAGGTAGCTGAACCGTAAATGTTGATCCTTGACCTTCTCCTAAACTACTTGCTGTGACGGATCCTCCATGCAATTCTACCAAATGACGCACAATTGCCAACCCTAACCCCAAACCACCTTGTTTACGAGTCGTAGAACCATCTGCTTGACGAAATGAATCAAACACATAGGGCAAAAAATCTGGGCTAATACCAATGCCGGTGTCGCTTACAATGATTTTTGCATGGGGGGAGTCGGAAATAACTTCCCTAATTCTCCCAATCTCTCTGTCTTCTGTTGACAGTTCTACCTTGACACTTCCACCATTGGGTGTAAATTTGATAGCGTTTGACAAAAGGTTCCAGATAATTTGTTGTAATCGATTCGGATCACCTAAAACTTGGAATTGAGAATTTCTTATTTTGGTTAGTTCTAAGCTTTGGAGTTCATTTTGTTGTTTTGGGAAGTGTGAATCAGTAGTTTCTTCATTTCCCACATCTAAAATCTTGAATTGTAAATCGATGGATTTAGCTTGAGCAGCCAAACGCATTGTATCTATTGCAGCTTCAATTGCTGGAACCAAACTGGTTGGGTGGGGGTGGAGAGTCAATTTTCCACGAATGATGCGAGAAACGTCTAGTAAATCTTCAATGAGTTGAGTTTGGAGCTTAGCGTTGCGCTCAATAGTTTCTAAGGCACGTTCAAAGGTTGGTGTATCTAATTTACGGCTACGCAGTAGTTTTGACCAACCGAGAATTGCATTGAGGGGCGATCGCAATTCATGGGAAAGAACCGCCAGAAACTCATCTTTAACTTGGTTTGCTTGTTCTAACTCGTCTTTCTGTTGCCGCAATTGAGCTTCGCTTGCTCGCAAAGCCTGTTCTGCTTGCTTAGACTCTGTAATATCACGAGTGATACTAAGTAGCGTTTCGACCGAACCATTTAAAGCGAACTCTGGTACAATTTGCGACTGGTAATAACGAATTCCATTAGAAGACAGAAAGTCGAAATCAAAAAAGCAGGGAAGCCCTGTGACAAAAACCTTGCGTAACCTTGCTTCCCAAGGAGAATAAATTTCCTCAGGAATTCCCAATTCAGGGGTTTTTTTCCCTACCATCATATTTGGTGGCATTCCCGTTGATCTTTGAATTGCAGGATTTACATAGACGTAGCGCAGGTTTTTGTCAATTCTGGCGATGATATCTGGCGAATTTTCCACCAACGCTCTAAATTCCTGCTCGCGACGGTGTAGTTCTGTTTCTGCTTGTTGGCGAGCCCGTCTTTCCTCAGCTTCTCGCAGTGCTCTCCGTATTGACGGCACTAAACGATACATTCTTTGTTTTAGTACGTAATCTATGGCACCTTTTTTGAGGGTTTCAATTGCTACTTCTTCCCCCATTGTTGCTGTGACAAAAATAAAAGGCACATCCGGACACACATACTGTGCAATTTCTAGAGCAGTAATGCCATCAAAGCCAGGTAAAGAGTAATCTGAAAGAATCAGGTCAAAGCTACCTTGCTCTAATGCCTTTTGATACTCATCGCGCGTTTTGACCTGCTTTAATCTATAAACAATACCACCCTCAGTCAATAGGGCGTCGATCAGTTCTGCATCTAGTAAACTATCTTCTAGCAACAGAAAACTTAGACCTGACATTACTGTATTCCTGTTATTCCTTGACTACTCCGTAAAGGGGGTATAGAACCAGGCGGGGGTTCGTTTATTATTGCCCAGAATAATCCTAACCCCTTAATCACATCCATGAATTCATGGAAGTCAATGGGTTTAACTACGTAAGCATTTGTACCTAATTCATAACACCGCAACAGATCCTGTTCCTCTCTTGAGGATGTTAGCACGACCACAGGCACAAGTCGTAAACTTGAGTCAGCCTTAAGTTGTGCCAAAACTTCTATGCCGTCAACTTTTGGCAGCTTGAGATCCAGCAGCACCACGACGGGGTTGCCTTCTCGACGGAGTCGATAGACACCACGTCTATAAAGATAGTCTAATGCTTCTTCACCATCACGGGCAACGACAACTTCATTAACCAAATTATTTTCCGATAGTGAAGTCAGGATTAATTCAACATCATTAATGCTGTCTTCTACTAGGAGAATGCGTTTAAGATCCATTATACTCTCCACTTTGTGTCCCCAACGCGCTCGGTAGCGAAAAATAAAATGTCGCCCCTTTGTCTATTTCACCTTCAGCCCAAACACGTCCACCATGACGGTGAATAATGCGCTGGACGTTTGCTAGTCCAACACCCGTGCCCTCAAATCGAGGATCACTGTGTAAACGTTGAAAAACGCCAAACAGTTTATGAACGTATTGCATGTCAAAGCCAATACCGTTATCTCGCACGAAAAATGTCACTTGCTGATCGCAAGTGATACTGGTGCCTACAGTGATTTCTGCTATAGGGCGGGTTTTTGTGTATTTTAGGGCGTTTTCTAACAAATTGTGTAGAGCCAGCCGCAACATCGAGGGATCACCCTGCACTTGTGGTAAGGATTCAATTTGCAAGGAAACTCTACGGTTGCTCATTTCTGACTCTAAATCATGCTCAACTTCTTGAACTAGCTGATTCATGTCAATAATTGTGAAGCGCATCTCAGTGCGTCCCATACGGGAAAAAGCTAGCAAGTCATCAATCAATTTGCCTGCTTGTTTTGAAGTTTCAGTTATTATATTGATGTAACGCTTACTCGTTTCATCGAGTGCTGTGGCTCCCAGACGTTTTTGTAACAAATCCACAAACCCACTAATGTGGCGTAATGGTGCGCGTAGGTCATGGGAAACTGAGTAAGAGAAAGATTCCAGCTCTTTATTAGCTGCTTCTAGTTGAGCGGTGCGTTCTTTTACCCGTTCTTCCAGTGTCTCGTTAGCCAGTTTGCGCTCAGTGATATCATGAGCAACAGCATAATGTAACCCAGTTTCTTGGTCTGGAACTGTACTCCAGAGTAGCCATTTGTAAGAACCATCCTGACACCGATAGCGATTCTCAAAGTTGATGACAGTCTTTCCTTTTGCTAGGTTCTCTACCTCAGCCAAAGTTTTTGCCCGATCTTCTGGATGCACAAACTCAATAAATGGTTTGGCAAGTAATTCTTGGTGAGAGTAGCCGAGAATTTTTTCAAAGGCTGGGTTTATACGTTTAAAGTACCCATCTATTCCCACAACACAAAGCATATCCAGCGATAACTTAAAAAAGCGATCGCGTTCTGCTTCAGCTCGTTTAAGATCGCTCAAATCTAGAATAAAGGCGATTGTCTCTTCCTTTTGCTCGCCAATCAAAGCGAAACCTATTAGCACAGGCACACGAGAACCGTCTTTGCGAATATATTCTTTTTCGTAAGGTGTGCAAATCCCCTTTTGTTTTGCCTGGGCGATCGCTATCTCATCCAATACTAGATGCTCTGGTGGCGTTATATCAGTCCACCGCACTCCGCCAAACTGATAGTCTTTGCGGCTATAACCAATAATGTGAAGAAAAGCATTATTTACCTCATTCACTCCTCCATATACATCGCCAAAAAGAATCCCGATAATGTCTGAATCGGCAAATAACCGCAGTCGTGCTTCACTTTTACGCAATGCTTGTTCTGCTGTTTTACGCTCAGTAATATCACGGTTTACTTCTAGAAAACCTTTTACCTTTCCTTGTGAATCACTGATTACCACTTGACGACTCTCGACTATGAGCTTTGTATTGTCTTTACACGTGTGCAGAAGTTCACCCTGCCAACTTCCGCTGTTGACCAGCGTGGTATCAATATCTTTAAGACCCTGTATGACTTGAGTTTGGAGAAGCGTATGGCTTACTTTTCCTATAGCTTCTGCTTTTGAATACCCATACATTTCCTCGGCACTTTGGTTCCAATAACTGATCTCACCGTTAGCATTGCGAACAAATATTGCCTCGTATGCTAACTCCAATAAACTAGCTTGCTGCTGTAGTGTCTGCTCTACTTTTTTGCGATTCTCGTCAACTTGGTTAATAAACTTGGCATTCCACCAAATCAAGATTAAAAAAATCAGGTTGACTGACACCACTAGTAGTGATAAACCAAAGGCTGGGTCGTAGTAATTGGCTTTTTGTCCTTGAAGAATTAACCAGCTGACAATTATCGGTACGGCGATCGCACTCGGTATCAACCGACGAGCGAACACTCCTCCGCTTAAGTCACTGGTAATCGTTTTCATCAGCCCCCTTTCAGAACTACCAAGTAAAACTCCCAAACAAAGTACCTCAAAGGTTATTGCCGTATGTAACGCCATTGAGGTAGTATAAACGCTGAGGTGATAAAAAACTTTCACTCCAAAGGCATAGCCTATCAATGCTTGAAAGGAGATCAACGCTACAACCAAGCTCAAACCCTGAGCTAACCAATAACTCCGGTTAGTCCTTTGATCCTGTAACCAAAGCGCTGTACTAATTAACAAAAAACTCACAGCAGTATTCGCTCCCATTCGTCCCGGAGAAGAAGTTGCTGCTGATAACGGTAAATCGCGAACTAGCAGTTCGTCGATGCCTAGATTATAGAACCAATATTGACTAAGAGTAAGCAGCGCAATCAGTCCCACGGCGATCGCGCACCCTCGGCGAGTTAGCACACTACTATAGGTATTTCTCCTAGTAGTATGCCATAGTGATACCCCAGCTAGGATAAAACAGAGTGCAGTGTTAGCTTTCATTGAAGCTAGACCTGGTATAACACTCTTTAACACGGCGAAATTAAACTTCCAGCCAATCAGTACAAGACAGCCAACGATCACAACAATGGCACTTGCAAGATTTGAACCAGCTTTAGTCGTGCTGAGGTTAGGCATACCCGATCACTCCAACCTCAAATACCTGTTTTCTCCTTAATAATATTTCAGCGGGGGATACTATTTTCCGCATTGATCTGCCACTCTGAAAAAGCCAAAAAATCTCTAAAATCTACCATATGCTTGATGCTAAGCTTGGTGAAATTATCTTTGGATAGATTTTGTTAAGATTCACGCGCAAAATACTTCTTCAGAAACTTGACAAACTAGTCAGTTCAAGATTTTTTTACAGTATTGTGTTAGGGTCAATGTTAAATTTACTAGTAATCGCTTCTATCACTTTCTGTTCAATGGGTGTGATCTCACCGTCGAACTGAGCAATTCTGTAGCACTGAGCTAGTAATGGGACGGCAAAATCACGGTTCAGCTGATTAAGCAGTGTGTCTAAAGGCTGAGGTGATTTGATGTTTTGCGCAATAGCTTCTAATGAGTCAGGACTTAGCTTTAAAGCTTGCAACCCCGGCAAAATTTCCGACCAAGTTTTCTCTGGGTTGCTGGCAAGGACCATGTGAACTAAGATTTGATCCATGACTGCTTCTTGGGCGATCGCTTTTTCCAAATAATTTTCGCTTTGTTCCTTTAACTGTGTCAGTGTCTGTTCTGAATTTATGGAAGTTGATGGATCATCCAGCTTCGCCTCATAAAACCGACAAGCTGCATATCCTAACGAATAAATCATTGTCGCGTTCGTGCTGGCGGCTATCATTGTTCCAGCAAAAGGAATGTTTCGTAGCAAACCTAAACCCGCTGCTTTGAGCAAACGACCGCCTCCCAGCGCCAAACCAAAAATTGCTAAGACTTCACCTTTACGAGCAGGATCTTTTAAGTCTAATCCATAAGCAGCTGCAATTTGATATATCATTTCTGATTGCAATTGCGTTGTTGCTGCCAAATCAACTGCTAACAGCGCCAACGCTTCCCCTGGTATAATGCTAGTCGCTATCCCGATCCCCCCAGCCTTAGTTGCTTTTGCAATCATAATGCGGTGACTGATTTGGCTTGGTGATTCTTCGGGATGTTCTTGTTGTAGCTTTTTTACTGCTGCTTGTGCATTGTCAAGGTTTACGTTATCAACACCGCCAGCCAACCAGCTAAGATTTAATACGCCAGCAAGCTTTCTGAGGAACCAGTTGCCACTCAGGTAATTAACGACTTTTCCTGTTTTATGAGTAGCGTCCTCAATAAACTTTTGTGTTTGTTTTGTTGCTGATTTTCCTACCGCATCGGCTGTTTTTACCGCCTCTTGTCCAGTCCGCAAGAAGGATTCCAAAAAAGATGGTTTATTTTGCTTGACAGGAGGTAACCCTGTTGGGGGTGCATCAACTGACTCATGTTGGGGTTCAGTGTTCATTTTCGCAGACCGTTGGGTAAAGTCTTTCTTTTTTTGTTTTAGCGGAAATACGCTAAATTTCTCCTCCTTCTCGAAGCACAATTTGTCGATTCAGCAACCACGATTTTAACCTGTGGGCTTCCTCCTTTGGGTTGTGTGATGTTAAAGTCACTATTAGCGAAGAAAATAGCGCCTACATCTAATCCCTGTTATGCAATTTTTTAATCTTTAACTCAAAGCCCCAAGACTCACTTGTGCTTCGCAGGCGAGAAACTGCCTTAACGCGAAAGCGTTCCCTTTGGCACAGGAGGATTGGGATGAATTTTGCCTGCTTTCTCAGTTATCGCTGATTCATGAATATAGACGAATTTTCTTGGCAAGTAACGGTATGGCGCTCACAACTAGCTGGATTCCTAGAGCGTACTAATAAATCAACACTAGAAAAGGAAACGCTAGGAGAAGCTTTAGACGAACTACACATCCTTTTAGAAGAACTGATACTAGCTGAGGAGGAACTGAACGGGCATAATCCTGTTGTGGCAAGTACTCAACTTTTAATAGAAGCAGAACACTACCTTTACCAAGAATTATTTGAGTCCATACCAGATGGCTATTTACTCACAAATCAGCATGGCGTAATCCAAAAAGCTAACCGGGCGGCAGCAAATCTATTAAATGTTTCGCAAAAATTGCTGGTAGGTAAACTGTTGGTGAGTTTTATCCCTTCCGAGCTTCGGAAAAATTTTCGTTTTCGCCTCCGCCAGCTACATATTTTAAATAAATTCTCAGAGTGGGAAATTAGCTTACAACCCCGTAACCGTAAACCTATTGATGTCTCTATAACGACGACAAAAGTGCGCGATCAATCAGGCAATTTGATTGGACTGCGCTGGCTACTCCGTGAGATTAACGAACTTAAGTGTAAGTCGGGAACACCGGAACAGACTAAGCTTTTCCTGGGGGAGCAAAACGCTCGGGTAAAAGATGAGTTTTTGGCTATTGTCTCACACGAGCTGCGATCGCCCCTGAGTGTGATCCTCGGCTGGGTACAAACGTTGCAAAATGGATCTGTAGATGCAGTTACAACTGCACGGGCTTTAGAGACTATTGAGTGCAGCACCCGAACACAAATACAGCTAGTAGAGGATCTACTTGATTTATTTCAGATCACTACTGGTAAACTGCAAATAAATCTTGTTTCAGTTCCACTTGTTCCTCTTATCACAACAGTTATTGATACTGTTCGTTCAGATGCTCTTGCTAAATCAATTGATTTGCAGTTTACAGCCCAATTCGAAAATCCCGAGATTCAAGTTCTAGGTGATCCAAAGCGCTTAGAACAAGTCATGAGAAATCTATTATCAAACGCGATAAAGTTCACTCCAAAAGGGGGAAAGGTGGAGGTGCAACTAGAACAAGTAGCAAAAAAAATGACTTATCCTTTTCTACCACCCTCTCCTAACTATGCCAAAATTACTGTCAAAGATACCGGCATAGGTATTAGTCCTGAGTTTTTGCCCTTCGTCTTTGAGCATTTTCGTCAAGGTGATAGCACCATGACTAGATCATATGGTGGTTTGGGTGTCGGGTTATCGCTTGTGCGTCATTTAGTAGAAATGCATGGCGGAACCGTTGATGTGTCGAGCCTGGGACAAGGTTTGGGTACGACGTTTACGATAAAGTTACCGGTTTGAAGAGGGAGCAGGGGAGCTCTTAGCAGGGGAAGCAGGGGAAGCAGGGAGTAGGGTGCGTTAGGCGCATCAAGAAGTATCATTTTTTACCAATTACTTGTTTTTGCGCCGTAACGCACCGCTGAGTAACAATTTTTGCCCCATGCCCCATGCCCATTGCCCATTGCCCAATTAAGGTAAAAAATTATGATTTCTCATAATGTCGTAGAGAAAAATATCTTTTTCAAGCAAGCAAGCGTGTCCGCTATGGGGTAATACGACCACTTGGGGGTTGGGTAAAATTTTCACTAACCGTTTTGCTTCAGCTAAAGATGGCAAAAGATGATCAGCAGCACTAGCAATGAGCAAAACAGGTTGAGTGAGTTGACGTAACTGGGCTTCATCTACATTAAAGTCTCTAAGCAAGGAGAGTCGCCAGAGGGCTGTTGCTGACGGTACGGAACGCACAGTTTTTAAGAGTTCATGGCGATCGCGCTTAGAAATTCTGTTTAATGCTGCTAAAAAAGGCAATAAACCAACTGTACCGACTTCATATAGGGATGATGGCACTAAGTTTGTTAGCTGAGATGCCGGAGTAAGCCAAGGATGAAGATGAAAGCTAGAAGCTGGGTTGATCAGGATAATTCGTTTAAACAATTGCGGTGCAGCCAGCGCTACTTTCTGGGCTAAACAGCCCCCAAAAGACTCTCCACATAGGTAGACTGACCTTGGTTGGCTTTTTTCCAGTTCTGCATGAATTAAGTCTAATAGACTGTTAGTCAACACGTCCCAGCTAGTGAGGTCATCTCGTGGAATAGCTAAACAACGGACATCAAAGCCTGCTTCTAATCCAGCAGTTTGCGATCGCAATAATTTACCAGTTCCGTCCATTCCTGGCAAAAAAATAAATAACGGATACTCTGGCTGTAGCCTTTTAGGCGTTAGGAAACAGGGCTTAATTTCAACTTGGGGGATAGTCATTTTTCAATATTAAATAGTCATATAGTCAATTAACTATTGATTTTAATAATAACCTTGACGTAATAGGTTTTGTATCTCAGAATGACAGTGATTTGTCAGTTCTGCCACAACGGTTTTAGCTTGTTTTCCTTGGTATTTTTCCTGATGTTTCGATTGAATCCAATAAGGTTGACCAACCAACACTGCGACGCGACGGTATATTACCAGAGGATGCCAACCCGGTTGATTAAATAAAGCTTCTGAAGGATCGAAGAAACTTAGTAGCTTTAAAGGTACGGCGGATGTGTTAACTTCTTCAAGAGAAGCTATGGCGATTGGCAAAATTGCTAAATCTCTTACTTGAGATCGCAAAGCCAAATGGGCAAATCCCCTCTGGAATTCGCTCATTGTGTCTGGTTGGGTAAATTTTACCATTGGTTCTGTTCCTTCGGGAAACACACCAACAGCCTGTTTAGATTGTAAAAGTACTTGAGACTGGACAAAAAAGCTCTGCTGGCGTTGTTGGCTGGCTTCTAGGGGAAAGCATCCCAACTGACCTGTGACAATCTCCCGCATAATTGGAACTTGCCCCATATAGTGATGGCAAGCAAAGCGAATTGGACGGGATATTGCTGACATGAGAATTGGTGCATCCATAAAGCTACGGTGATTGCTTACCACCAGCACGCTCATATCCTGGGGAATGCGGTTCTCGTAATAGAGAAACATTTTCATTGACAGGGCTGCCAATAAGGAACGGGATATGTCCAGGGGACTCTTTACACTCATGCCTTTTCAATAAAAATTTTCAGATCGTAGATCAATTAATCTTAATTTATTTTTTACATTTCTTAATCTACCAGAGGACTACCGTAAGATAGAAATATCTGAGCTACAAGGGATTCTGCACTACCACGACAATAAAAAGAATAATGAGCTTTTGTTACAGTTAATAGTCAATTTTTTATAAATTTTAAGTATAAATTAACGGCTCTTATACTTCTCATTAAAAAAAATCGAGGAGAAAAGAAATTTGTTAGCATTATGGCATTGGTTGAAAAATTTGTAGTTGTATTATACAATGACGTCGTTTTGCCAGTAAAAATCAAATACAAAACCGCGTTAATAAGTAGTTTTTATTTCCCAGGAATCAAGTGAATAAAAAAGAATTGTCATTTGCACTTACAACACCGCTATATTATGTAAACGATTTACCTCACATTGGCAGCGCTTACACGACAATGGCAGCAGACGTGTTAGCCCGCTTTGAAAGACTTTTAGGTCATTCGGTGCTGCTAGTTACAGGTACAGATGAGCACGGGCAAAAAATTCAGCGAACAGCCGAAAGCAAAGGACTAGCACCACAAAGTTTTTGTGATGAAATGTCAGTTGGTTTCGTCTCCCTATGGGAATTGCTAAATGTTCAATATGATCGCTTTATTCGGACGACGGATCACCGCCATGAAGCGATCGTTAAAGAATTCTTTCAGCGACTCTGGAATACAGGAGATATTTACCTGGGACAACAAAAAGGTTGGTACTGCGTCTCGTGTGAGGAATTTAAAGAGGAACGGGAACTTCTAGACGAACACCGTTGTCCACTTCACCCCAATAAACAAGTTGAGTGGCGAGACGAGGAAAACTACTTTTTCCGTTTATCCAAATATCAATCTCAACTACAAGCACTGTACGAATCTAAACCGGATTTTATCCAGCCATCAAGCCGTCGTAATGAAGTCAAGAGCTTTGTGAACTCAGGTTTACAGGACTTTTCTATTTCTCGGGTGAATCTAGAGTGGGGTATTCCACTACCAGTTGATCCCAAGCACACTATTTACGTTTGGTTTGACGCCCTGTTGGGTTATGTAACAGCATTACTAGAACCAGACCAAGAACCTACTTTAGAAAATGCTATAGCAAAATGGTTCCCAATTAACTTGCACTTAATTGGTAAAGATATCCTCCGCTTTCATACCGTTTATTGGCCTGCAATGCTAATATCAGCAGGGTTGCCTCTGCCAGAGCGAGTGTTTGTGCATGGCTTTTTGACCAAAGATGGTCAGAAAATGGGTAAGAGTCTGGGTAACACCCTTGATCCCATATCCTTGATTAAGTGCTATGGTGCAGATGCCGTTCGTTATTACTTCCTTAAGGAAATCGAATTTGGCAAAGATGGAGATTTTAATAAAAGCAGATTCATTGAAAAACTAAATGCAGATTTGGCAAATGATTTGGGTAATTTGCTAAATCGCACCTTAAACATGGTTAAAAAATACTGCGGTGGTAATGTACCGCAAATCACAAACGACAATATTCCTTTTGACCATCCATTAAAAGGTATTGGTTTACGTCTAGGGGAGCAGGTAAAAAATGCTTATGAAACGCTAGCTTTCAATCAAGCTTGTGAGAATATCCTCTCACTGGTGCAAGCCTGCAATAAGTTTATTGATGATCAAGCCCCTTGGTCACTATATAAACAAGGTCGGCAGGAAGCAGTAGAACTCGTATTATATACGGTTCTAGAATCAGTTAGACTAGCAGCTTATCTTCTGTCTCCAGTTATTCCGGATATCAGTAGCGATATTTACCAGCAACTGGGCTTTGGAATAAATTTTAACGATCAAATACAAACTTCAGCTAACGCCCCCTTTGAAATTCACTCTTGCTGGGGCGTATTAAGTAGTCAACAAAAATTGGGTGCACCCCATCCAATCTTTAAGCGAATAGAAATCTCTGAAAACGATTAGTCCTTTCAAACTCTGTTTTTTTCAAACTTGTCAGGGCTAAGTTTATTTATTAGCTCTGAAACATTATCATAATTAGCTCTTACTTGCTTGCTTGTAACTGTTAATACAAGTATCAATTATTACTTTTGATAAAAAATGAGGTATGACCATGATGTTAAATAATTTAGATAATGACTCGATATTCACGCCTGAACAAGTTTTAGAAAATCGCGGTCGTGTTGCTATATTTATTGATGGCTCAAATTTATTTTATGCAGCGCTGCAACTAGGAATCGAAATTGATTACACAAAGTTACTTTGTCGATTAACAGGGGGATCTAGGCTGCTACGTGCTTTTTTTTATACTGGTGTGGACCGGACTAACGAGAAGCAACAGGGTTTTCTACTGTGGATGCGCCGTAATGGCTATCGAGTGATTGCTAAAGATTTGGTACAGCTACCAGATGGATCAAAAAAAGCCAACTTGGATGTAGAAATTGCAGTAGATATGATGGCTTTAGTAGATTCCTATGATACCGCAGTATTAGTGAGTGGTGATGGAGATCTGGCATACGCCGTTAATTCGGTTAGTTATCGCGGCGTGCGGGTAGAGGTAGTCAGTTTGCGTTCTATGACAAGTGACAGCTTAATCAACGTCTCTGACCGCTATATTGATTTAGAAGCTGTCAAAGAAGATATTCAAAAGACTCCTCGCCAAAGCTATCCATACCGACCATTGTCTAGTGTGAGTTTTTTGGATGAGTCAGTAGATCCCGGTCATTTAGAAATACAAGAGTGATGAAGCAACAAGGTAAGAAAAAAGGGAGAGGGGAAAAAAGGGAGAAACATTTTTCCCCTTTCCCACTGATTATTTTGCCTGTAACTTTTTGCACGCTGATAGCATTAAGTGCTTGCGGGAATCAAAGCCATAAAGTGACCACCTCCCCCACGCAAAGTCCCGCTCGTCGGGAGACGGACAGCAATTTAAATTTCTTTGATGTTATTTTTGAACAAGCAGATGAAGTAGGAAGACCTATTTGGAAAGTCAAAGCTAAACGAGCAAAATACATCAAAGAGAAACAAATAGGTCAGGCTGAAAACCCTTATGGTGAACTCTACCAAGATGGCAAAGTAGCTTACCAAGTACAAGGACAACAAGCAGATATTAAGCAGGATGGGAAACAACTGTTTCTTCAAGGAAAAATTGTAGCCACAAATCCTCACAATGGCGTTGTGTTAAGGGGTAATGAGTTGGAATGGCGACCGAAAGAAGATTTGTTGATCGTCCGTAACCAGCTTAACGTCACCCACAAGCAACTAAAGGCAGTTGCGCAAGAAGCACGAGTAAAAACTCGCGAAGAACATATGGAATTTTTAGGCGGGGTAGTAGCAACTTCTACTGAACCAGCATTAAAAATGCAAACTGACCATTTGTTCTGGCAGATAAAAGAAGAAAAACTAATAGGCGATCGCCCAGTAAAAATCGACCATTATCAAAATAATCAAATTACTGACCGTGGTAGAGGTGATACGGCTGAAGTCAACCTGAAAACTAAGATTGCTACCGTTACCAAGAATGCACAGGTAGAATTACTAGACCCACCAATGCAAATAGCTAGTAACTCTATGACCTGGGATTTAAACGCTCAAAATGTAAGCACAAACCAACCTGTACGTGTGTTTCATCGTGCGGAAAATATTCGCATAACTGCTAATCAAGGTCAGATGAATATACCGCAAAGGATTGTTTATTTAACAGGTAATGTTAATAGCATTGGCAAGCGCGGTCAAGTACTTAAATCTAAAACCCTAACTTGGTATCTTAATAATCATTTGGTTAATGCTGCTGGCGATGTATTTTATCGACAGATAGATCCACCGTTAAGTTTTACCGGTCAAACAGCCTCTGGTAATTTAGAAGCAGAATCGATCACCGTGCATGGTGGTGATTCTGGTGGTAGAGTCTTGACAGAAATTATTCCACAAAAGTAGGGGCAAACGCCGTTTGCCCCTACTTTTGTCCTACCCCTAACCTTTAAAGACGATTTCGTTACGATTAACAGCACCGTATTCTGGCCAAACGTTGATAGCTCCGTGAGGAATTAAAACATTAGGAATGGATGTCACTGCTTGAAGTTGCTGAGCAAGACGTTGCAAGAGTTTGTCTTGACCAGTGCGAAAAGCTGATACATTTGTACCACGGTTAACAATCGCAAACCAAACTAAACCGCGATCGCGTGTTGGCATGACTCCAGCTAACGCACTGACATCTTTGAGCGTGCCAGTTTTGATCACGGTAGCAAGAGGTAAGTGTCTACCATACAGCGTCCCCCGGTGATCTAATCCTGAGATAAGAAATAAATCAGCCAGATCCAATTGATGCGCAAAGGCTTCACGTTGAACTGCCATTAACATAGCACAGACTGCCCTAGGGGAAATCCGATTTTCTGCTCCTAGTCCTGAACCATTTATTAACTGAATTTCTGACTCTGGCACTTGAGCAAGTTGAGCAGCTGTTGATTGCACTACTGTTGCACCTCCAACCGCTTGTGCTAGCATTTCCGCCATATCGTTGTTACTGAAAACATTCATCTCCTTAATCAGTTGCTTCAGTGGTAACGAATAGTGACGTAACAGCAAAGTTTGCCCTGGATTTTCCTGTGAGGCTAATTGCACTGGTCCTGTGATGACTACTTTAGGTTTAGGTGTTCCTTTGCGCATGCGTGAATATTGAAAAGCCGCCGCGCGTGGCCAAGTAGTATGGTTTAATGCTTGCTTGAGTAACTGACCTGCTAAGATTGGGTTACGTTGAAAATTCAGGGCGAAATTGCCACTAATGAGTAATTTACCCTTGACTTGGGTGATCCCCATTTTATTTAGGGCATTGCCAATGGCGATCGCTTCTTCCCAAACGAACAAAGGATCTCCTTCAGCAGTTATCACCAAGTCACCCTGCAATACTCCATTTTGCAATGGTCCTGTAGCACTTACTAAAGTTTGAAATTGGTGGTCTGGTCCCAAATTTTTTAAAGCAACTAGTGTAGTGGCAATTTTGGTTAAAGAAGCTGCTGGTAAAGGAGTTGTACCTTGGTGATTAGCCATCAGCATTGGACCTGACTGCATCCAAACACCTTGACTCTCTATTTCATTAAGATTCACCAATTTCAATGTTTGTAGTTCCTTGAGATATTCTTGCACTGTGGCGGATCCAGCTGGATTTGGATCAGAGGCAAGAACCAAGCCAGGACTAATTTGCCAAGACAATATATCTAAGGCATCTAAAGGCTTGACTTGTACTCCAGCCATCTTCAGCCAAAGTGAAATCAAACCCGAACCAAATAATTCCAGCATGCTTCATTCCTCTATTAGGATGTGCTACTTTGTTTTTATAGTATGAGGGATACTTGTCCGCACTGAGCCATAATAGCTGGTGTTTTTCCTCTGCGGAAGTGGGGAGAATGAAAAATAAATAATAAAACAGAATTCAGGAGTCAGGAGTCAGAATAAAGCACCCATAAAGGGACGGTGTTTTAAACAAAAATTTTTAACCCCTATCTCGTCCACAAGGGACACGGTTTTAAAACAATAATCATTCTGACTCCTGAATTCTGACTCCTGACTACTTTATAAAAAAGATCGAACTTTATCAGTTTAGTCCTTCGCTACGTTGCTTGTGTTATCCAATATCTTCTTCCTAATGTCAGGAAGCAAATCAGGGAATTTTGTTCAATTTGGTTGAACCAATTACGTTGTAGCATTGCGTCTACATCGACTAAAACCCTGACTTTTCAGTGAATTTCTGCGCATTTTGTGATCATTTATGTTATCTTGGGCTAGGTATAACCTCTGTTGAAAGTAATGAAACTTGCAGGCCGAAAGCTTTTGGGTTGATCACAAAAAAAGGTGTTCATTTGTTACATCATTATTTTTGTTTATCCGTGGCATTTATGTCACCCTTTAGCCCTGAATTGAAGAGCATGTTTTGGCAATTAGAAATTAGCAACTTTCAGTAGAGGCATCTGGTAAAATTTGTAAGGTTTCTAGAAGCTTTGAGCAATGGGATCGACTGGCGTACGGATCGCAATTGACGCAATGGGAGGGGATCACGCACCTCGTGAAATCGTAGCTGGCGCACTGCGGGCAAGAGAAGAACTGGGTGTGGAAGTATTGTTAGTGGGAAATCCCCAAGAAATTCAATGCCAACTGCCACCAAAGACCAATTTGGGGCAGATAGAGATCGTTGCTGCTGAGGAAGCGATCACTATGGAAGAAGAGCCTTTGAGCGCCATCAGACGCAAACCGAAGGCTTCGATCAACGTGGCAATGGATTTAGTAAAGCAAAACAAGGCAGACGCTGTCGTTTCTGCCGGTCACTCTGGAGCAGCTATGGCAGCAGCTTTGCTCCGTTTGGGACGGCTACCGGGAATTGACCGTCCAGCAATTGGCGCGGTTTTTCCCACAATCGTAGCGAATAAGCCTGTACTGATACTTGATGTCGGTGCAAACGTAGACTGCCGCCCCAAATTTTTAGAACAGTTTGCTGTTATGGGGTCGGTATATAGCCAATACGTTTTGGGTACTCCAGAACCTAAAGTTGGTTTATTAAACATTGGGGAGGAAGACAGCAAAGGCAATGATGCCGCAGTCCGTGCTCACCAAATGCTACGGGAAAATTCTCGAATTTCTTTTATTGGTAATGCTGAAGGTCGTGATGTTTTGTCTGGTCGCTTTGACGTAATTGTATGTGATGGTTTTGTGGGCAATGTGTTGTTGAAATTTGCCGAAGCAGTTGGAGAAGTCTTATTGCAAATCATCCGAGAGGAATTACCTCAAGGATTGCACGGTCAAATAGGTACAGCAATTTTAAAATCAAACCTGAAGCGTATTAAGCAACGAGTAGATCACGCGGAACATGGAGGGGCTTTACTTCTTGGCGTGGCAGGAATTTGCATTATCAGTCACGGCAGCTCTCAAGCACCTTCAATTTTTAATGCAATTCGTATGGCAAAAGAAGCAGTAGATAATCAAGTGCTGCAACAAATTCTCTATCAATATCAAAGTTTACAAGGCGAAACCAGCTAGGAATTTATATTCTCTAGCCCATGTTAGTTGTTGGTTGTTATGAGTTATCAACCATTAAACAACCAACAACTAACACTTAAGTAGATAGCATTCTGATTGGCTTGTGGTTCCGCATTAGCGTATGTGGAGCGCAAATACAAGCCTTTTAAGTCAATTTTAAAAAAACTTTACATAATTGGTATTGTTGACGCAGATAATAGCTGATAGCTTGGGAGAAATTTAGGAGTGCAAAATTTAGGAATCGCAATTACAGGTAGTGGCTCAGAAGTACCAGCAACTTTTTTAGATAACCTGGGACTAACTGAACTAGTTGATACATCAGATGAATGGATCACCACACGAACAGGAATTCATCAACGAAGGTTAGCGCAACCCACTGAATCTTTAACTAGCCTTGCTACTGCTGCGGGTAAAAAAGCACTCGCAGCCGCAGGAATCGAACCACAAGATCTGGATCTCATTCTACTAGCTACCTCTACCCCAGATGATTTGTTCGGCAGTGCTTGTAAAATTCAAGCGCAATTGGGGGCAAGCAACGCTGTGGCTTTTGACTTGACAGCTGCTTGCTCTGGTTTTGTATTTGGATTGGTGACAGCTGCTCAGTATATAAGAACTGGAGTTTATCAAAAAGTACTCCTGATAGGGGCTGATATACTCTCTCGTTGGGTCGATTGGCAAGACAGACGCACTTGTGTGTTATTTGGAGATGGTGCTGGGGCTGTAGTGTTGCAAGCAAACTCGTGCGATCGCTTGTTGGGGTTTGAACTCAAAAGCGACGGCACTCAAAACTATTGCTTAAGCGTGGCATACACACCCGAACAAACACAACTTGTCCAAGGTATCAACGTTGGGAAAGGAAACTTCCAACCAATTGCGATGAATGGCAAAGAGGTTTACCGTTTTGCTGTCCAAAAAGTACCAGAAATCATAGACAAAGCTTTATTCCGTGCTAATCTCAGTGTTGACGACATCGATTGGTTAATATTACATCAAGCTAATCAGCGCATTATTGAAGCTGTACAAGATCGCCTAAATATTCCAGAGCATAAAGTTATCACGAATCTTGCATACTACGGTAACACTTCTGCTGCTTCCATACCGTTAGCACTAGATGAAGCAGTCAGCCAAGGAACCATCAAAACTGGTGATGTAATCGCTGTATCGGGTTTTGGTGCGGGATTAACTTGGGGAGCAGCCATTTTTCAATGGGGAAAATAAAGAAGGAGTCAGAAGTCAGAATACAGGAGTCAGAATATGCCATGGCTGAAGCCAGGGTTTTGAAATATGAAAAAATTCTTCACTCTGCTCCACAACTAAAATCGAAGGCTGTCTTACCCAGCAGTCTAAAGAATTGATTTTTGACTTCTGACTCCTGACTCCTGACTCCTGAATTCTTTTTTATACCAAATACGAAACAGAAAACAACATAATGACTAAAACTGCATGGGTATTTCCCGGTCAAGGCTCCCAGGCGGCAGGAATGGGAGTAGATTTATTAGAGCTACCCTTAGCTAAGGAAAAGTTTGCCCAAGCCAAGGAAATATTAGGCTGGTCTGTAACTGAAATTTGCCAAAATGAGGAAAAACTATCACGCACTCTATACACTCAGCCTTCTTTATACGTTGTAGCAAGTATTCTTGCTGATGTCATCAAAGAAAAGGAAAAACCCGATTTAGTAGCTGGGCATAGTTTGGGGGAATATGTTGCCCTTTATGTTGCTGGTGTATTTGAGTGGTCTGTTGGCTTAGAAATTGTGAAGCGTCGTGCTGAATTAATGGACAATACAGCAGGTGGTATGATGGCTGCTTTAATGAATTTTGATCGAGAACAATTAGAGCAAGTCATTACCGAAACTCCTAACGCCGTGCTAGCAAATGACAATAGTCCAATGCAAGTCGTTATTTCCGGCACTCCAGAAGCGGTCAAAGAGGTTATGTCTAAAGTGAAGGCAAAACGCGCCATCCCCTTAGATGTTTCTGGGGCTTTTCACTCACCTCTAATGACAACTGCTGCTGACAAATTTCAAGAAGTGCTAGAATCTGTAGAATTTCAGCAAGCTACCGTGCCAGTTTTATCTAATGTAGAACCAGTTCCATCTGTTGATGCTCATGTTTTAAAGCACCGCCTCACACAACAAATGACTAGTTCAGTACGGTGGAGAGAAATATCACTAGCACTACCAGAAAATGGTATCGGACGAGTTGTCGAGATTGGACCTGGTAAAGTTTTGACAGGTTTAATTAAACGCACTTGCTCTGATTTAATATTAGAAAACGTTCAAAGTATTTCTGAATAGGGCATGGGGCATAGGGCATGGGGCACAGGAGAAGAATTAAGTCGGTAAATCTTTAGTGCCAAGAGAGTATAAATACTACTTGTTCAATCCTCCCCTGCTCCCCTGCTCCCCTGCTCCCCTGCCCCACGCCCCATGCCCCATGCCCCATGCCCCACGCCCAATGACCTATGACTCGAAGCCGCGAACCGATTATTAGTTTATTGCTGTACCATGCCTTTAAGTGGTCAGTAGTTAGTCCTGTACTTCATACGTACCTTCGAGGACGGATCTATGGTGCCGAAAATGTTCCTAAAACTGGACCACTTGTGGTAGTCAGCAATCATGCTAGTAACTTTGATCCACCAATTGTTTCTAATTGTGTAGGTCGTCCAGTGGCGTATATGGCAAAGGAAGAACTGTTTAAAATCCCAATTTTGAAACAAGCAATTGAGTTGTACGGTGCTTACCCTGTAAATAGGGGGGCTGCTGATCGTGCTGCTATGCGGGCAGCGTTAAAGTATCTTGATGAGGGATGGGCTGTAGGTATTTTTTTACAGGGGACTCGTACCCCAGATGGGCGTATTACAGATCCAAAACGGGGTGCAGCTCTGATTGCTGCTAAGGTTAAAGCACCAATTTTGCCCGTATGTTTATGGGGAACTGAAGCTATTGAAGCTAAGGGTGGAGCCCCCCGTTCGGCTCCAGTGACAGTACGGATTGGTAGCGTGATTGAAACACCAAGTTCTACTGACAAAGAGGAATTAGAAGCGGTGACAAAGCAATGTGCAGCAGCGATTAATGCGCTTCATGATTTGGGGCGGTAAGTAGAATAAATCTATAGTGCATCAACTTGGGGAAATTATGTCGGATTTAAGAACGGAATTAACAGAAAATTTGGATGAGTCGGAATGGGAGTGGCTGATTCCTCATGTAAAACGCGACGCAGTCATTGTGGTGGTGCAAGGACTAGATTTACTCGATGTGGGTGTCGCGATCGCTAGCGATAAAGTTTCAGAAGTACAAGCCTGGATTGATGAAGCATTGATTGCCAAACCCTCAGCCACTCAGGTGGGAGAATGGAATCACGAGCGCACTAAAAAATTTAACACTCTAATTGTGCAGCCTTATGTACTTGTGCAGGAGAAACCAGCTTAGCACCTAATTTATCGCTTTTCTTGCGATTCATGTGTTCCCGTATAACCAGTTGCTACCCAAAGTACGGCTCTTACTCCATCTCGAATAGATTTTTCAATTGGCTCTGGAGAGTAGTCAGAAGGGACGGGTACTGGTTTGAAATCAATTCCTCGGCTACCTAGAACGATATCGCCGATAACTTTAGCTCGACGCATGTGGTAGTCTGATGTAATTAAATATACGCTTTTGATGCCAAGAGATTCCAGATGGTCTACAACCGTGGTGAAATTTTCTAATGTGTTGTTGGCTTCGTAGTCTAAATGCAATCGCTTAGTATTTACCCCGCTTTTGGCGAACACCAGTCTAGTTACCTTTGGAGGACTACCTCCAGAGATCCAAATTGGTAAATTTGGGTGTTGACGAGCAAATTCGGCTGTAAACTTCTCTCGTTCTAATTTTTTGGTTGAACCACCCAACACTAAAATTGCTTGCGGTTGTAGAAATTGGATTTTGATCTCCTTGTAACCCCATAACCCCATTAGCGGTAGGGCGACTAAAGCCATAACTTTAGATAGTAACTTATTCAACATGTCCTGCTCTTGAGTCTCACACCGAAATATTTGATTCGGTATTGGGAGGAATTACGCGCTTAATTTGTTGCGTCCCTGACCAATTTCCCGCGTAGTGGTTAGGAGGCGGAGAATAGCGATAAATCAAGCAATCTCTTAGACTGCTACGCATAATCTCGTGCTCCGTTTAATTAGTTGCACTTTTGATGGACTGAACTGACCGATACGACGCCAATCGTGGTTATAAACTGAAATATTCTTGGTTTTACTGGTACTCGCATAAAGTGATAAACCTCCGAGTAAAGTTATCAGTCCCTTCGCCCAACTTGTTCTGCATGTCCTTTCTAAGAGCGCCTACAGCCAGTAGGCTTAGAGATAACCCGAACTAGGGAAATATTCGGGAGTCCGTAACAGAACAAGTCTCGTGGGCTAGTCATCTCTTACGTTGAAATCTGGCTCTTTCAATCCCACACTATACCGCTTGCGGTTAGTGTGGGTAGTTGACGGCTCTATCCACTTGAGCTGTTTAGACTGTAATTTTTCTGTTTTAAAGGATAATAACGGAATAGGAAATACGCAAGAGGTAGGGAAATCTTAGCGGGGGAGCAGGTGAGACCAGCGCCCATCTTGGCGGTCTCCGTCACGATAGCGAGTCTACGAGCGTCTGGGCGACTGGCGTTAGCGCCAGCTAACGCCAGTCGCAGGAGCGTCACCCGAAGGGGGGAGTAAAGGAAGCTCCGTTAATGGACTATTTATAAAGTCAGCATTAAATTGCAGTGGGGTGTTTAACGCGCATTACCATGTCTCATTGTTTGACGAGAAACAATAGGTATTTGTTTCAGTACCCTACACTTATTTATGGGGCTTTCCCTTGCTCTCCCTGCTAGGAGATACCCAGATCTGAGATCCGGTATTCTTGCCTTCTTTATTTGATATTCAAGTAGATAAAACGGTTTTCCGGCTAATTATTCAATTTTGTTTACGGGACTGGCCAGATTCGAACCGGCGACCTAGCGCTTAGGAGGCGCTCGCTCTATCCAGCTGAGCTACAGCCCCAATTATATGTCAATAGTATTATGATACCATCTTTATTCGGACTGCCAAACATTTTGCCAAGGTTTGCCACCTACTTCTAATCCACAAAGAAAACTGTGTGCTTCCAAAATTATTTTGCCTTGCCCATTACTGAATTCTTGTAGTTTTAAATTTAACTTGCCCTGCATCGTGTCATGACAACAAAATACCAAACCATTTTTTGTTGGGGCACGGAGAGAAGTACCTGGTAAATCAGTAGTTGCTATTAACTCAACCTTATAGCGTTCGTTTTTAGCTTGCATTTTCCATGCGCCCCAAGGATGAATATCCCAGCTAACCTGTGAGTTCCAAGGTACAAATTCATAAAACTTACCTTGGTAGTGTAACCCAATCATCGCGACAGATTCCATCCACCACAACACCCCACGTCGCCCGCCGCCAGCGGTTAATGCTAAGTTGGGTTCATTCTCGAATAAGTTACAATTCATCCAAAACCATTTTGTGGGAAAAGCTCCTCCCCAATTTTTCTCAGAATAAGCTGGCGCGTCGATAAATTCATAGAGTTTGCCATTCCAGTCTATCCACCCGGAAGCTAAACCATGAGCCATTAAAATTTGCCATCCTGGTTCGAAAATTTGGAAAGATGATAGCCACCCAGCAGTTGATTGCTGAATACCTCCTTGATCTCCCCAGCCCAGCAGTGGCTTAATTTCATATTCCCAACGACAATAGCAACCAGTACCCGGATCATGAATTGCTCCCTGATTCAGGGTAGCTGTAGCTTGATAGCCTTCTTCTACATAACGGTCAAACTCTGGGGGTGGAAGATAAACAGGAGCGGTGTGCTGTTTGGTCTTACCCCAATGACCTAAAGCCAACACATCACGACTAGCCCAAAATTTCCTTACGTCTGGAAAAGTACGGCATAGATACTCGTCATTTGCACCAAGAATCTGTGCAGCACCGCCACTGTGAGGCTTTCCGCCGATGGGATCTTCTATGGAATACATGAAAGCAAAAGTCTGGGCTTCTCGAGGCAAAGTTACACGATAGTACCAACCTTCAAAGAAGCGGCGACTACTACCGTCCCAATGGTAGCCGCTATGAGGTGTCTGGGTTACGTGAAGATGATTGTTAGGGCTATCAACCATAAATAAATTTTTATATGGTTACGTAGTAATACTATCTTCTAGAGAAATAATCATGACTATACTACTCATAATAACTATTATGACCTATTTATATTTTATGAAAAGCATTTCTGGGAATAGTTAACATGGATTTACGATGTGCTGCCTATTTTCCTAGTATGCGCGATGATAGCTTTGATATAAATGATGCTTACTCTCTATTAGGTCTAAAACCTAGCGCATCCCAAGCGGATGTTAAGCTGGCCTATCGTGAGCTAGTTAAAATATGGCATCCAGATCGTTTTCTTCATTCACAGGAAAAGCAGGAAGCAGAAAAAAAACTTAAACAAATTAACCAAGCTTACAACAGGCTAAAATCCTACTACTTAAGCCCTGCCAATTCATTTGGGCAAATAAACGCAACAAAAATTAACACTACTCTCTCTAATGCTGAAATTTTCTACCACTGGGGAGTAGAGAATGCAAAACTAGAAAGATATGAAGAAGCGATCGCCAACTTTACTCAAGCCATTCGTCTTGATCCTTACTATGTTGAAGCATACAAATATCGTGGGTTTATCTGCTCCCAACTGGGATATGAGTATAGAGCCACCTCAGACTTAAGCAAAGCTGGACAAATTGAAGGGAAAATAAATAAAGAAGCTTCTCGTGCATCAACATCCTCGGGATGGAAATCAAAGCGAAAATCTTTGATAACAAAGTTCTTCCAGTGGATAAAGCGTTTACTGAGGTTCAAATGGTAATTCACACAAAGTCTTTGCTAACCGACGTATTTGTTTTAGTAGCATCTCATAGGCAATGGGAAATTCTCAGCACAAGTTGGAGAAATTTCAAATGAAGAAGATATCTGATACATCGGTAAAACACAGCAAGCTATTTTTCCTTTAAGAGCCAAGCACACCAGTTGAACTATGACACAACTCCATTGGTTAGAAGTTAGCGAATACGCCTCCCTTTCTTTATCTACAATAGGAATCGTTACAGCAGCAGTTACTCAACAGATTGTCTACGCGGTTGCTCCCCTAACTTTAACAATCGGCTTGAACATAGCTAATCGCGAAAGGTTGAAGTATCTGAATCAACAAGAGCATATCCGGGCAATCAACAAGCTAGATCTACTGATCGATCCACTCAGGCAGCGTTTGGAGAACTTCGACACCTACACGCGCAAACTTAGTACAACAACTGAGCAGCAACTAGAGCAGTTACGTAATAACCAACAGTATAGCGTTGATGTTTTTACCCAGCGTCTCACTAAACTTGATGGGTTAACACAACAGCTTAGCAAAACCACAGCTCAGCAAATACAAGAATTACAACTCAACCAACAACAGAAAAATGCTGATGCTTTTAACCAGTACCTGACTCAATTTGATTCCTTAGCAGAACAATTGAGTACAAATACTCAAAAACAAATTGACCCTCTTAATCTACGTCTGACCCAACTGGATACGCTAACACAACAGTTGAATAAAACAACTGAGCAACACACCCAACAATTACAACGCTACCAGCAAGAATATAATATTAACAATATTAGGCAACAGCTAGCCCAACTAGATAATCTTACTCAACAATTAAGTATAAATACTCATAATCAAATAGAACCTCTTAGTGAGCGCCTCTCTCGGCTTGAAGGCTTAATACAACAGTTGAGTAAAACAACTGAGCAACAGACACAAGAACTACAACGCTACCAGCCACAAAATAATACTGACCATCTTAAGCAGCGTTTAGCTCAACTAGAAGCTTTTACTCAACAATTAAGTACAGATACTTTTAACCACATGGAGGAGCTAAAGTCCGCGATCGCCCAAATCCAGACTGAACTCCAAGTGTTAACCTTATCCTTTTCTGTGAATGAGCAAAACTCACCAGATACGCCAGAGAAAATTATCACCCCGCCACAAAGTGAAGCAACTACCCCACCGATAGAACCACCATCACCACAGGTACAGCAAACAACTTCTCCTACAAATACCTTACCTGTTGTACTTACTCCCGAACCAAGTCAAGAACAACCTCAATCAACGGTAGAGCGATCGCCAGATAATTCTCAACTCGTGGAACCCATTAGTTCCTCTGGGGATCAACAACAAGAAAACTCTCCCGCAGAAGCGCCGTTTCCCAACCCTCCTTTACCACATGAGGCTAACCGCCAGATTCCTACGCCGGTAAACCCGGATGCAGAACTGGCTCACCAACGCAATGGCAGTACTCCTCCAGCATTAGCTCACCAGGGTACCAATTCAAAATTAATAGTACCAGTAACACCACAGATACAACAAACAAATCCCCCTCAGAATCCCCCACCTATTGCAGCAGAGAAAAACTCTGATGACAAAATCATTACACCTTCTGCACCACCTACATCTGAGGTAATCAAGCCAAACTTAACATTTAAACGCATTCTTAGGGGACATACAGATAAAGTGATGTCTATCGCTTTTAGTCCTGATGGGCAGAGTTTAGCTAGTGGTAGTCATGATACAACATTAAAAATTTGGAATCTGGCTACCAATGAACCACGTACTCTTAAAGGACACAGAGAATCTTCTTATTTTGGAGGAATTAATACAGTTGCATTTAGTCCAGACGGAAAGACTCTAGCTAGTGGTGGTAATGACAAAACAATAAAGTTGTGGGATGTTTTGACAGGAAAGGAAATTTGTACCTTTACAGGACATGGAGAAAAGGTTTACTCTATCGTCTTTAGTCCTGATGGAAAAATTTTAGCCAGTGGTAGTAAGGATAGAACTATTAAGCTTTGGTCAATAGAAAAGTATAAAGGCATCTATACTATACCAGGTCATTCCGACGAGGTTCTGTGTGTTGCCTTTAGCTTGGATGGCAAAATTTTAGCTAGTGGTGGTGCGGCGAATGATCAAACCATCAAAATTTGGTATCTAGCTGAAAACAAATTCCTAACACTCAAAGGACATTCTGACTTGTATGGTGGTATTAATTCTGTTGCATTCAGCCCAGATGGCAAAACCCTAGCAAGTGGTAGTAGAGACAAAACGATCAAACTTTGGCAACTGTCCAATGGTAAAGAAATCCGCACTCTCCTAGGTCATTCTGATCCAGTGTGTTCCGTCGCCTTCAGCCCAGATGGTAAGACTCTAGCCAGTGGAAGTAAAGACAAAACAATCAAGCTTTGGCAAGTTGAGACGGGTAAAGAACTCCTTACTTTTACAGGAAGCGAAGATCCCATTTATTGCGTTGCCTTTAGCCCAGATGGTAAGACTTTAGCTAGTGCTAATGGAGATAAGACTATTACACTTTTGCCTTTTCATGGGTAAGGCAAAGGTAGGGGAACAAGGAGTACGAGAAAAGTGTAGAAATCTTTAGAGAATATTAAGATACGTTAATCATGATAACACTTAGTAAACAAAGAACTTTTTATTACCAATGGGGTGTTAATTTATAAACAGGTACAAAAAAGAGAAAAAAACTCAATTAGAGCCTGTACCTCCCGCTCTAATACCATCGCAAAAACTTCTCAGCTATTACATCCTCTACAATGTGCTTTTACCTAAAGTTCATCGAGTTGATTAGGAGGTTTGTAAAATAGAATCGGAAACGCTCACCTAGCTGGAATGAGGGATGTGGATCTGAGTAGATTAAGTTGCGAATCTTATACACCTTAGTTAAAAATACCTGCTTTTTTTCTGAATTTTCTACTATTCAAAATCAATTGCATTTTTAATAAACCGCTAAAAGCTCCTGATCTCGGCCTGTCGTAGCTTTTGGCGGTTCGCTGTTTCTGACAAAAGGAGAAGGAGTCAGAAGCCAGAATTTATGGGACGAGGATTTCAAGCTCTTGATGATTCATTCTGACTCCTGACTCCTAAATTCTTTTTCTTAAAGTAATTACGCTCACTTCTGGGTTGCAAAACAAGCGCCCTGGTGGATAAGTTCCTAAACCCCGATTAACGTATAGTTGATTTTGTGCTACTGTGTGAAAGCCCTGCGCCCATTCCCAGTGTCGCATTACCTTAGAGCAGTCTAATCGTAACATTGGTACTAAGCGCTGCAGTTTTCGAGGAACTTTTGATAGAAGTCTTTGGTAATGAATTACCAAGGGACCAAGTCCTGGAAGAACTATTTGACCACCATGTGTATGACCAGACAGTTGTAAATCAACGCGCCATTGTTGTAATATAGCGGCGGTATCTGGGTTATGGGATAAAACAATTCGGGGTGTTGCAGCATCTAGCTGGTTCATGACAGATTTAGGGTCGAATTCCCGTGACCAATAATCAGCTAGTCCCACCAATGGGAATTCTTTTCCTAGTGGATAGGCGATTTCATTCCATAGAACTTTGATCCCAATGCTATTGAAAGCTCCTATCACTTCTGCTTTTGAAGATCTGTAACGTAGATCGTGGTTTCCAAGTATAGCATAAATACCGGCACGGCTTTGTAAATGTTTGAGTCTTAGTACCAGCTGACGGATTGGTGATGGATCGTCAGTCACGTAGTCGCCGGTTAATACAACTAAATCGGGTTCAGCTTCATTGCTGAGTGCGATCGCTTTTTCTAGCATTTCTTCCGATAGTCGTAAACCATCATAATGAAAATCCGACAATTGCACCAGCTTTATTCCATCTAATGAAACTGGCAAATCTGCAATCTTAACCGTCAATCTTTCTACTTCCAACGGTCCAGATAACAACAAATGCATAACGCTGATTTTCTCCTCAGATTGGCGCTTCCAGCTTATCCAAAAGCTAACATATTATCTGTATTAACCAAAATATCTTCTTGAAAAATTTATCAAACAGAATTCAGAAGTCAGGAGTCAGGAGTCAGAAGCCAGAAGAGAGAATACACCACCCAGTAAAGGGATGGTGTATTCTCTACTCTGACACCTTTTTATAAACGCTGTATTTGTTTTGGTATTTATACTTAAAAAACTAATTTGTGTGTAATTTTTGCCAAAAGGAGGATTGAATCAGAGAAATGATACAAGGTATAAATATACGTGACGAGTGCGGATAAAGCATTTTTTTCACTATTTATGGAACCATGGAACCTTCTTATACCAAAGACTATAACCATCTTGAACAACATGTAGCAAAACTCCTCTATAAGTCTGGATGGACAGTGATCACGGCCAAACAAAACCAGGTTGGTTATAATTTGGTTATCAAAAAGCGTAACTTAGTTGGTGCCGTTCAACTTAAATGGCTAAGAAATAATGTTGCAGCGCCACAGCTTTTAAAATTTGCAGATTTTTTAGATTCTCAAGAAGGTAAAAAATTTAATTTTGGCTTGTTTATCACTACAAAAGGTTTTAGTACCCCTGCATTAGCTTTAATAAGATCGTGGGGAAAAGATGCTAAAATTTACTGTGGTATTGTACAAGAATATAAACTTTTTGGAATTGAGGGTATTGATAACGAAGATAAAAGTGATCAAGAGCCAAAGATCCCATCAGAAAAAGTTTATTTTGGGATTTTTACTTGCAAAGGTGGAGTAGGTAAAACTACTATAGCAGGACATTTGGCAGGAGCATTTGCTTTACAAGGTTTTAATGTAGCGCTTGTTGATTTAGATCCAGAACAAAATTTACAAAAGCTTGTGGGTGATGGAATATTTGTTCCTAATCCTAAAGGTGTTGGCACAACTATCGAAGTGTTTAATGGCAAAGATTGGCATGAGGATTCTGCCCGCGATAGTAGAATAGTGATTTGCGATTGCTCACCTGCACTTGAACGTAATCCTATAGAACTCGTTAAAAAATTTCAATATTGTATTATACCAACAACCTTAAATCCTTTAGGAATTAATAAGCACGGAAAAGTTATTCAAGAAACTGTTCAACAAATACGTCAAATCAACGAACATGCCTATTTATTTGTGCTAGTGAATAACTTTAAAGATCCAGGTAAACAGCGATTACAGCTTCTTAAAAAGATTTATTTTGATACTTATAAAGAAGTTAGCCAAACAGACGATAAGTTTTATTGTATAGATCCAGAAGAAGCATGTATTCGCACTAGTGATCAACTCTATTATTGGGGGATGCATATTTTGGAAGATGAAAACCCCTCAAGTAGATTAGCATTTGAACTCATTGGCGGAAAATGCTATCCACGCGATGATTTTATTAACTTAGCTGACTATATAGAAAGAAAAGCTGGTTTTGGTATTCTGAAGCAGAAAGAAGAAATTTAATACTCCCCTTAAATCTAGTACGAGTAGTTCTTTCGGGTGTCCAGTGCTGCATTGAGAATACGTTTATTTTCCTACAGAATATTGCCCTCTACCTGCGGAGTGTTAAATCACTCTTAAACTATGCAGTGTATCTATGTCTATAGCAAGGTTAATATCTGGTTGCTTAACTATTAAATATTGTTACTTAGGTGCAAAAAAGTTCCCTGAGCGCCAAGAAAGAAATCTTTGTATAGTAAGCAATTGGAGACTTTCATGACTTTCACTGCTGAAGAAAAAACAAAAGAAACTGTAAATCTTATAGCCCCAGTCAAGAGCCGGGAAATAAATTTCCCGGCTCAAAGCCCAAACCCATTAAAATGGGTTAAAAGACTACCCAGTGAGCTTTTAGCTCACTTTAGCTATTAGCCCGAACTTTAGTTCAGGGCGAATTATCGGGCAAAACCTACGCAGTATTGGGGGCGAATGCCATACCCTAATCCCTGCGGGCTCGCTGCGCTAACGGGAAGCCGGAGGCTACGCCCTTAGAGGTGTGAAACAGCCATTACCCATCAATACATATAGTGTTCAATTTGTATGGTGCGTAAGTTTTATTGTAATTGCTAACTGACCAAAGCAAAAGCTTGTTAAACGTGATACGCCGTTATAACCTTTGTTTTGTTTGGACTATATATTGATTCAACTCGTTGATATTGAGTGTGTGTCCACCAGACTTTAATTCTGTTACCTTGATCTGGCGCACTTCCGGTCATAGAGTAACCAGCTTTTTGCATCATGTCTTCAAATTAATTTGAGTATATGACCTTACATTTAAATTGTGGTATCCCTTGTATTTAGTGCTTCTCTAGGGTCATAGGTTCCCTGGTAGTAAATATCTTATACCCAGGTAATACTAAAGCAATACCAGTCGGACTGTGAATCTTACCAGGATATTTGTAAGGTAAATCATCAGGGATACTGCCTCCAATCCTAATATTAAATCCTGGAAGCCACACATACAAGCCAGGGATTAACAAGTCCATACTATAAGCGATCGCCTTCATTTATCACACACCCTTTAGCCTAGTCACCTACAAAATCCTCCCAACCCGACACTTGCTGTCTCAATTCCACCATATCTAGATTATCGCTAGCATACGCTTTTAATAAAAGTATGTAAGGTATATACTCATCATACTTTTGTCGCTCCAGAGGTTCTGAATCACTTAATAAATTCTCGGCGGTTATCCTTTGCTCGCACAAAGAAACGATTTCAGGATAAAGAGATTTCCACTTGCCCTTACCTAACTTAACTGTCAAAAAATAGGGATTAATACCGCCAATTTTCTGAATTTCTAAAGACTCTCGACAAAAGGAGTTTAGTAACCTTTCTAAGGTGCGGTATGCTACAGTACCCATCCAAGGGAAAATACAACACTGACCTTTTTCTATTAAGAAAATGTTTTGTTTATCTAATCCAGCTTCTTGAGCTAAGCTACGAACCTTGCGCAAACGTTCCAAAGCATTTTTTTGCAAAAAACTATACTCTACCTCTTCAAATAAGACTTTCCGCATTCTTTGCAAAATTCTTGTGTGAATAGCGCCGCTACCACCGCGCCAAAAAATACTAGCCTTACCTTGTACTTGCTTGACAAAAACAATTTTTCTTTTAAAGTCAATTTCTAAAATTTCCCAAGTTTTCCCTGCTAAGGCAAATTGACTTCCCACGGGTAACAACTTGACAATACTACCGATGGCGATCGCGCCTTGTTTCACAACATATTCCTGATTATCCGCAAACACAGCATAAAACTGAAATTTGCTTACTACTTTTTCTCCTGTACGACCAAGAATCAATGTATTTTTCTCAGTCTTTTGAATATGATCAATATCAATCAAATAACGCAGCAATAGCTTTAATTCTTCTTTGGTAATAGCAGCAAATACTTCTAAACTTAATACTTGTTTAGCCAGGCTAGCAGGTGTTATTTCCCCGCTTGCTACTAAAACACTCATTGTTTGTTGGTACAATAAACTCAAAGGATATTTAAGAGGTGGTATCGGCTCAATCCAACGCTCCTCTAAATACAGTTGAATAATTGCAATACATTGCAAAAGTTGCCAAGGAATTTGTTCTGGTAGGGTTGCATCTGGGGAAGGTTCATCTTCAGCGCAAATAAAACGCATATCAGCAGCCTCTCCCCGTCTTCCAGTTCTTCCCAGACGTTGTAAAAAACTGGCTACAGACAAAGGCGATTCTAACTGAATGACTCTCTCTAAATGACCGATATCTATACCTAATTCTAAAGTTAAAGTGGCAGCAGTGACAGCAGGATTATTAGGTTCACGCATAGCCTCTTCCGCAGCTTGCCGTAAACTAGCCGATATACTACCATGATGTACATAATAAATATCTGGATCTCCTTGGGAGCTAGCAATTTGGCGCAAGGAAGCAATGACAGATTCTGTTTGAGATTTATTGTTAGCGAAAATTAGACATTTGCGAGCCTTACTTAAATTAAAAATATATCTCTCGTAGGCTGTGATGTCTGAATCTATTTGTCGCTCTGGTTGTAAAGTATAAAAATGTTCTAAAGCTAATTTAATTTGGCGTTTTGCTCCTTCAATTTTTGAAGTAATGACTGGCTTGTCGGTTCCAGAACGTAACCACTCTTCGGCCATTGAATAATCACCAAGAGTCGCCGATAAACCAATTCTACGGGGTTGAGACTGCATTACTTTTGTTAACCGTGCTAATTGGCAAAGAATTTGACAACCCCTTTGGGAACCCATAAAGGCGTGAATTTCATCGATCACAACAAACCGTAAATCAGCAAATAAACGCGACAGTTCGTTATGTTTGTTGATCAACAAGCTTTCTAGAGATTCTGGTGTAATTTGCAGAATCCCTTGGGGATTTTTGAGCAGCTTATTTTTCTGGCTTTGATAAACATCACCATGCCAATGGTAAACAGGTATATTTACCTCTTTTAACAAACCATTGAGACGCTCAAATTGGTCATTAATTAAAGCTTTAATAGGACCAATGTATAATGCTCCTATGGTAGTAGGAGGATTTTCGTGTAATAAAGTCAAAATTGGTAAAAATGCAGCTTCGGTTTTTCCAGAAGCAGTTCCCGCAGCAACCAGCAAGTGCGCATCAGTATTAAAAATAACTTTACAAGCTTCTATTTGAACTGGTCGTAATTCAGTCCAGTTATTGTTGTATATATATTCTTGTATAAAGGGAGCTAGTCTGGAAAACGTGCTTGAAGCATCGTCTTTAGTATAGGTATTGCGCATAATGTCAGAAAGCCATTTAGAAATCGAGCGTCATAGAGCCGCAATTTTTCGCACTGACTTATCTCGACCTGTGCGATTAGCAATAGAATCGGCGATTTTAACTAAAGATACCACGTTTTTTGATTACGGATGCGGACACGGCGGTGATGTAGAGCGAGTAGCAAACTTCGGCTACACCAGCGCAGGTTGGGATCCTTATTATTACCCAGACACCCCGACTTTTGCCGCTGATGTTGTCAATTTGGGCTACGTCCTAAATGTGATTGAGGATCCAGAGGAACGTCAAGACAGCTTAATCAAAGCTTGGAAACTCACTAATAAGGTATTAATTGTTGCTGCACAGGTGCTAATTAACGCTCCTAGCAAGACGCAAATAGCATATGGTGATGGTATTGTGACTCGCCGCAATACCTTTCAGAAATATTACGAACAAGAAGAGCTTAAAGCTTATATTGATAAGGTACTGAATGTAGATGCAGTACCAGTGGCGTTGGGCGTCTATTTTGTGTTTCGCGATGAAGCTGAAAAAGAAGCTTATAAAGCGAAACGGTTTTATTCCAGGACTTTTACACCAAGAGTTCGTATCTCTACCAAGCGGTTTGAGGACTATAAAGAACATCTAGAACCATTAATGGCTTTTTTTACGAACCGTGGGAGACTTCCGGCGAAAGGTGAGTTGGAAAATGAGCATGAACTCCTGAGTGAATTTGGTAGTTTTCGCCGGGCTTTTGCTGTGATATGCCAAGCAACCGATGAAGCAGAATGGGACGCGATCGCCTACCGTCGTTCTCTTGATATTCAAGTTTACCTTGCTCTGTCGCACTTTGACCACCGCCCCTCATTCTCAAAGCTAGCACCAGAAATGCGTTACGATATCAAAGCCTTTTTTGGTAGTTATGAGGAAGCTTGCGAGGTTGCTGACGCAAAGCTTTTCAGCTTAGGTAAGCCAGGCGTTGTTGAGAGTGCTTGTCAAAAAAGCAAGATTGGTAAACAAACCCGTGGCGCTCTTTACGTCCATATTAATGCACTTTCCGAGCTTGATTCGTTGCTAAGAATTTACGAAGGCTGTGCTAGTCGCACAATTGGGCGTGTTGATGGAGCAACACTGGTAAAATTTTCTACTGATAAACCGCTAGTATCTTATTTGTTTTATCCTGACTTCGATACTGATCCCCATCCTGTACTCAAAACAAGTATCAGTATTGATTTAAAATCTTTACACATAACTCATAGAAACTATGAGAATCGAGAGAATCCTCCTGTTTTACACCGCAAAGAAACATTTGTAACTCCTAACTACCCCCTTTATGAACAATTTGCTCGGCTTACCCAACAAGAAGAGGAATTAGGACTTCTTAAGGACAAAAGCCAAATTGGGACTCGCGAAGGTTGGTTAAAATGCCTCAGTGCGCATGGGGTAGAAATTAGAGATCATCAAGTTTATCCCGTTAACCCCATTAACACCTAGGGTGCGTTAGCGATAGCGTAACGCACCGTTTATATTCGTGTCGAAACGATAATGTAATACCATTTCACGAAAATCCTGATACAAATACGTTGTAGGGGCGAACGGCGTTCGCCCTTACAGATATTTAATGTGTATCAACATTTAAGTAAATTGGTATAACGCACCTTCTATACCGTTTTGGTGCGTTACGACGTCTCGTCTAATACTAATTCGCATAAATGTGACTACACATCCAAAACCTTATAAGGGCGAACGCCGTTCGCCCCTACTTTTAACTTCCGCGTAGCGGCGAGCCTGTTGGCAAAAAAGATAATAGCTGATATGACAAGATATTCCCAATCGGCTTTTAAGATTATACACTCTGCAAAAGAGAACCGCTATCACTGAAAACTTGCTCAAGGAGGAACTGTGGAAATATTGAAAATCTTTAGCAGTCGTAAGATGGCGGCTTTGTTATTTATAGGTTTTTCATCTGGGTTGCCATTCTATTTAACCAGTAAAACACCGCTGCAAGCGTGGTTGACTAAAGAAAACGTGAGTCTAGATGCCATTGCCGCATTTAGTTTAGTGGGATTGCCCTACTCGTTAAAATTTGTATGGGCACCAATACTAGATCGATTTATACCTCCATTTTTAGGTCGTCGTCGTGGTTGGCTAGTGATAACACAAGTAGGACTACTGATTGCGATCGCCGCCATGGCTTTCCAAAAGCCATCAGAGGGCTTGAAATTATTGGCTATCGCTGCTACTATCGTCGCTTTTCTTAGCGCGAGTCAAGATATTGTGGCTGACGCCTACCGTACTGATGTATTAGCGATACCAGAAAGGGGTCCAGGTGCATCTGTTTTTCTTTTAGGGTATCGGCTTGCAATTCTGGTAACAGGTTATGTCACCTTGTTCTTAGCAGACAGAATGCCTTGGCAAGGTGTTTACTTGTTGATGTCGCTGTTAATGCTCTTTGGTGTGGTAAGTTCTATCTTGGCACCAGAACCAGTTTTAGACTTGGGGACGCCTCAAACCTTATATGAGGCTGTCACATTGCCGTTTATCGAATTTTTTCGACGTAATGGCTCACTCCAAGCTGTTCTGATTTTGGTGTTTATTGTTATTTACAAGTTGGGGGATTCTTTGCTAAAAAATGTTTCCACCCCATTTTTGTTAGCTAAGGGTTTAAATTTCACCCAAAGCGACATTGCACTTCCGGGTGGATTGGGGATTGTTGCCGTTATCGTTGGCACTTTAGTAGCAGGAGCGGTGATCTCCAAAATAGGTATTAATCGCTCTTTATGGATCTTCGCCATACTTCAAGCTGTAGGTAATCTAGCCTACTTTGCTTTAGCTGTAGTGGGTAAAAATTATCCTTTAATGGTACTCGCCATTAATATCGAAAACTTTTGTGCAGGCTTAGAATCAGCTGCGTTTGTTGCATTTTTAATGAGCCTTTGTAATCAAGGCTATTCAGCAACTCAGTTTGCTTTACTTAGTAGTTTGCAAGGTTTTAGTCGAGATATTCTTGTAGCTCCAGCCGGTGTATGGGCGCAAGCCACAGGATGGCCATTATTTTTCTTGCTAACAGCAATAGCGGCGTTACCAGGATTGCTGCTTCTACCATTTTTTGCCCCTTGGAACCCCCAACCAGTAACAATTCCTAGACCAGGATTAGACGATGAGGAAGATTTATGGGGCAGAAAATAATCATTTTTACGGCAACATTCATTCTTTTGATAACTGGGGTTTTACTTGGTTATGTTCTCTCCCAGCTAGTTCTAGGATTTTTGATCCTTAACTTACTAACTTTTCTTGGAACATTCAGCCTCATTGTCATTTTCGGCACACTCTACTATGTTTTATTTTGGGAGTTTAGGCGAAATCAGTCACAGTCGTTATCATCAGGGAGAACAACGCTCCAACGTGGAGAGGTTTTACCTGATGACCGTCTCAGAAGTAGGCTTATTGCTATTTTAGGAGGCGACACGGCTGCTGCTGAGCGTTTAATTCAGCAGTCAAAGCGGGAAAATCCTGATATGCCAGAAAATTGGCATTGGGAAAAATCAATTGCTGAGTTGGAGCGGGATCAGCGCTAACGATGGGTTAGCATGTTTTCGCAAAAAAAACTGAAACTCGTTAAAATAAATTAGAAAGTTTCACAAATCTTTAGCTATTTCCTCTAGAAAAATAAATGGCTATATTCCGTCAGTACATTGCTCCCTTTTTAATCGTGCTAGTTTTTCTTTTTGCCCTTGTGGCTGTTAGTGCTCGGATATTTTTACCGTCTGATCTGGCTTCTCCTGCACCTGTTGAGGAAGCAGGAGTGCTACTGCCTTTCTTATTCAATGTCCTAAAATAATTAACAGGAGTTGATGATCTACATGAGTGTCTGAACAACTACTAACAGGATACAATATCCGCCCTGGTACACTTTTAGACAGAACACTGCTAGTCAAGTTTATGCAGTGGACTTATCAAGATTTATTTCCACTACAAGATTTTTCTCATCTAGCACAAACCGTCGAGCAGTACTTCTCTCCCTCTACTCCTTTGTGGTGGGTAGAAGAACAACAACAGCAGTCGCTTCCTCGTCCTTTGTCACCAGTCGCTTGTACTTGGGTAGGAAACTCTATAGATCAAGTGCATGGCGATCGCCATGCTCACATCTTTTTACTCTACGTTGTACCAGAGTACCGGCGGCAAGGTATTGGTAAAGCTTTAATGCAATATGTCGAAAATTGGGCAAAAAGCAGGGGCGATCGCCAGATTGGGTTGCAAGTTTTTGTGTCAAACACAAACGCACTAAATCTTTACAATCAACTGGGTTATCAAACCCAGTCACTATGCATGTTCAAATCACTGCGTGGAGATTAAGTATCCCGGTCGGATAAAGGTTAAATTAGATAGGGAATAGGGAATAGGCACTCCTGCAATAGAGAAGGGAGGGAAATCTGGGAGGTTTGAGATTTACAAAGAATCAACCCATTGTTTTTCTCTCCCCTATTCCCTGTTATCTATTCCTGCTGCCTTTTTTAACGAAATAAAATATGTATGACGAAGACGATATAAGCTTACTTGAGAATGAAGAGGAACTAGATAGCCCTCTAGATCACTTAGCACCCATCACCGCCGAGTTAGAGGTGCCTAAGCCAGATCCGGAGGAAATGCTGGCACTTTTAGAAAACCCTGAACCACAGCAGAGGATGTTGGCAGCACGTGCTTTCTGTGACATAGAAGATGCACGGGCAACTCCTCACCTTATTCGTTTGTTGGCTGATACATGTCCTTTAGTACGGGTAAGCGCAGCGTACGGGATTGGCCGCAATCCTAGTGTAGACGCTGTGGAGCCATTAATTAACCAATTAAATCAGGATTGGAATGGTTATGTGCGTAAAGGTGTGGTTTGGGCTTTAGGAAATTGCCGCGATCAACGTTGTTTAGCACCCCTGGCAGACGCTTTAAAAACTGATATTTCTGCTGTGCGATTGTGGGCTGCTAGTGCTTTAGCACAAATGGCACAAGTCAATTACGAAACTGTTGTCAAAGCAATACCACCGTTAATTCAAGCTTTAGTGCAAGATCCTATTTCAGCAGTACGAAGTAATTGTGCTTGGTCAATTGGACAACTATGCCGAGAACTACCTTCTAATGTGGTTTATGCTACCGCCTTGGATGCTTTAATTCAAGCCTTTGCCGAAGACAAAGATTTGGGAGTGCGCGAAGACGCCAAAGCTGCCATTTTAGGAGTCGGAGATCCACGTGGACTTCAATTGATTGAAACGTTAGAACTGGAAGGGTGGTTTTGAGCAAGGAGTCAGGAGTCAGAATACAGGAGTCAGGAGGAGCCAGTGCGCCCTTACGGGTTCCCCGGCTTAAAGCACCTGGCGTTCAGAACACTTTAGGCAAAGAAAATTTTTCATTCTTCTCCATAATTAAATAAAAGTTCTGCTTTAAATCATGATTCTCCGTCGGTTTAAAGTAAAGAATATATTATCTATTCTGACTCCTGACTCCTGACTCCTGTATTCTTCTTGCAACATACTGAACTCTATAAATCCGGTTATTAACTTCATCAGTAACCAAAAGACTACCATCGGGTAGAGTCAGTAAACCTACAGGACGCCCCCAAGTTGTTGGTACACTTGGGTTTAAGAGAAAACCAGTTAGAAAGTTTTCGTAGTAACCTTGCGGGCGTCCATTAGTATTAAAAGGTATAAAAATAACCTTGTAACCTGTGCCGCGATCGCGGTTCCAAGAACCACGAAAGGCAACAAAAGCACCGTTACGGTATTTCTCAGGAAAAGTCTTACCGTTATAAAACTGCAATCCTAGTGCTGCTGAATGTGATTCAAACAGTACATCTGGAGTCTTTGTGCGGGCTACCAAATCAGGACGCTTACTCTTGCCATTTGTCTTATGATTTGGATCGACGTTACTCGGCGCTAAATAAGCGTAGGGCCATCCATAAAATTCACTTGAACGTAAACGTGTAAAATAATCTGGTACTAAATTATCTCCAAGACCATCTCTTTCATTCACAGTAGCGTAAAGTTCCTTGGTGACTGGATGAAAAGCTAAGCCAACTGGGTTACGCAAGCCGTAAGCAAAAGTTTGTCTTTGTGAACCATCTAGGTTCATTGCCTGAACTGAGGCGCGTGGAAGAGGTTCTTCATCATCGTTTGATTGCGAACCAATGGAAACATAAAGTTTTTGACCATCGGGAGAGGCAACTACGTTACGTGTCCAGTGCTGATTGTAACCACCACCAGGTAGATCGGTAATTTTTTCACCAGTACCAGTTAGTTGCTGTTGACCTTTTTTATAAGGAAACCTACGTACTATATCAGTGTTACCCAAAAAAAAGGAATCGCCTACAAAAGTCATCCCAAAAGGAATATTAAGTCCATTCTCTGCACTAGCAAACGTCTTTTTAACATCCGCTACGCCGTCCCCGTTTGTGTCACCTAGCAGGCGAATGCGATTTTCCTTGGTTTCAGTGACTAGTACATCACCACTTGGGGTGAGTGCTAGCCAGCGTGGGGCGTTTAGATTGTCAGCAAAGACATTAACTACAAAGCCAGGAGGTACTTGCAATGTGGGGTTTGCGGGAATTGGAACGACTTGAGGCGGTTTTGAAGAACTTTGAGTTGTAAAGGGTTTTGGTAAATCGTTGAGAGTGATGCGGATAGGTTTGGGTGAAAAAGGTTTAGTTCGGACGATATTTTTCGGTTGTGTGGAATTCTGTGCTATTTTTTGCGGGGAAGAAGGTGCGGAGGCTTCAACAGTCGGAGTCTCTAAAGAAGCGCGAGTCTGGTTACAGGCTACAGTTGTGGAGATTAGTAGAAAAAATAATAAGAAACGCGCAGAGGCTTTCATAATATTTAGATGATGCACGGTTTTTTAAGGGTATATCTGAAGCTGAAAAAGTGTCACTCATCTAAAGTTCGATTTTTGTAGGGTTAATTAGGATTACAGGTTTGGTGCGTTACGGACTTCCCTACTGACTGAGCATAAACAAATTTTCTTCAATTGATTGGCGCACATGAAAGGAAACATCACCTGCACTATTAAGGCAATCAAGGAGTAATTTGTTATCATCCCAGTACTGCTGTAACAATTGCCAGTCGTTTTCATAAAACTGCCAGTTATGACCAATTTGGCGATCGCTTATCATGAAATTTCGCAATTGTTCAGTCCAAGCCTCTCCATGATCTAACCACCAAGCTTTGAGAGATTCTTTTCCTTGGCTTGCTAATGGTAGCTGGTTTTTCAGACGTTGCAATTTTTCTCGTAAAGACGGATAATCTTGTAGGAGATACTCTAAGTCAACGGATAAACTCATAGCAGATAGCCGTTGGAAGAAAATATCAGCGTTCATTACTAGACTGATACTTAGGGCATCGATCAGAGCTAAATCCAGGGCTAAATCGTTATTCAGCTTTCCAGCCAGACGATGATCTAAAGATAGAGCTAGATCTTGGTTACGCGATAGAGAATGCTCTGGAGGAAGAACAAGGGTAAAGTAAAAAGCACGTACACTAGCAGGGTGATAAGGTGCATTGATTCTGGAAAATTTTTCCGATAACCAATTCAAAAAATCCTGTAATTTCTTACTCGATGTTACTAATGTATCAATTTGTTGCTTGATTAACTGCAATAACTCATCAGCAGGGTGTAACATTTCCGCAGTGAGTAAAAAGACTTCTCTCCAACGCTTATCCCTGATATGAGCAACAAACTCTAATAATGTTTGAGAATTTGCATGAGCAACAACTTCCTTGGCGGTGAAATACTCTTGGAACGTTAAATGAGAAAAAGAATAAATTCCACGAGCACGTTCAACCAATAAACCATGCTGCGCCTCAATGGATTTTAGTACATCTCTACTCTTTAGTTCTAAATTATAGACATCAGTCGGTGCGTTGGTAAGTTCTGATAGATATTCAGAAATAATTTGCTGAATTTTATTCTCTGAAAAAAAGCAATCTTCTTCCGTAAACGTAATTGCTGCTAAACGACTTAGTAACTTAATTTTATGTGGCAATGATAAATTCCGATAAATCTCATCTCGCTTAACACCCCTAAGCTCATCCCAACGTACTAACAGCAGATCTAATCCTTGCTGATAAAGTTCAGAACGTAATTTAGGAAAATCCTTTAAAAATTGAAACACTAAACAGGTAAGGTTGAGCAAAATTGGTGTATTGACCAATCCCTGAATTTGTTGATTCTCCGGTAAGTTGAGTTTTTGGATAAATTCCGAACTAAAAGCTTTAGCTTCGTGTATGGGCTTCTTCGCGACAGCCAGAAACCATCTTTCCGCAAAAGCTGCTATTTGTGTTTGGGTAAAATCAGCAATCTCAACTTCAGTAAATCCCTTGAACTTATACGTTTGAGCCGCTATGCGACAAGTAATAACTATGTGATTTTTGTAAAACTTATCCGTGAAATGACGAATTTCTTTGATAACTTTATCATTATCTTTTTCAGTAACTTCATCTAAACCGTCTAATAAAATTAGACATCTACCCTGCAATAATATAGTGGTAATATCTTGTTCAGAAATACCAAAATTAACAAATTCTTCACTGATATAGTTAAATAAGCTGCTTTGATTTTGACCTACTTCGCCAGCATCCTCAGCAAAGTCTTTTAAAGTGATAAAAATGGGTAGGTGATCCGGCTTGAACTCTTTTTGATTACAGCGCAGGGCTATTGATTGCAAGAAGGTAGTTTTACCAGAACCAGGTTTTCCTAGAACCATTAACTTGGTGTATTTAGAGACTACTTCTATTCCTGTAAAGCTTTCTTGGGATGATCGACAAACACAATTATCAGCTTCGCCCACTCCACATGTTTTAAAATCCGAAATTTCTAGCCATCTTTGGCTGGTGATTTCCTCGAGAATATTAACCTCAACATAAAGTTCATCTAACTGCAAAGGGCGAGCAATATCTACGACGTGCAAAGTGCTGCACTGCTGTCGAATTTTCTCGAAGTGGGCGGCTCGTGCTTTTGAGACTAAAGTATCAATATCTACAACATCTTGCTGTGCTATGACTAAGCGGGCTTCTTCCTCAGCTTCAGGCTTTTGAACAATATTTTCTGGATCTAAATCTAAAGCATAACAAATATCATAGAAAACCTGGCGGTCAACCGGCTTTCCACTGAAAAATTTCCAAATCGGCTGACGAGTTTCTAGACCAACTTCAGCAGCTAAATATTCTTGTGTCCAACCTTTATATTTAAAAGCATGTTTAGCTCTTCTAATACCGTCGATAGAGGCTTGAAGCGAGCGCTTTGCCATATTTTTTATAAAAAACTTTACAGAATTTAACTCTACGGAATTTATGTATTCGTATACATCCTCTACAGATTATAACCAAACTTAAACAAACAGCCAAATATTAATTCAAACATTAGTTGTTCATACTAGTATTGGTGGTTAGCAAAATCAATCTACTCAAGTAATTTAGATCATTACCTAATCCAACAATCTACGGAAATCAAGGACAGGAATTTTTAGTTTTTCTAATTTAGGGTGTCTGCGCCTAACTTCATTCTTTTACTACGGAGTCTATCGCAATTTATAACTAATGAGAAGCTTACAGCACAATGACACTGTTTTTGCCGAATTTTTAGCGAAAATAGACCCAGAAATAGCTGATACCTTTACTGACGAACAATTAGATGCGATCAAAGAAGCCTTTGGATCTCGTAGTTGGAATCGTCACCCTATAGACGTGCGTGTTTCAGTTCCGATACCAGGGATACCATTTTATCTTGTGCTATTGGCTGGCTCTGAACGTCGCTCAAAGCAGCGCTTGCGATCCGAAAAAGGCTTATATCCTCTGTGGACTCCTAGCAATATTATTTTTATGATAGGATTCATCATCGTCCTATCAGTGTCCGGGTTAACAACGTTGTCCTTTGTATTTTCCTCATTGTCTTACACATACAATTCCTCCCCACATCCTGCATCAATTCCTTGGCTTGAAAATAAATCTGATTGTCAACACACTGGTAGGATCTGGGAGCATGGAAAGTGTTGGGATTATGAACACAATCCTATGTTCTAGAACGTACTTGCATTTATATGAAAAGCAAAAGCTCGCAAAATCACTTAAATAAAAATGCTGCAAGCAATGATCGTTTCGTGCAGCACTTTTTTGCCCGTATCCCTGATCAAACAGCAGCAACCTTTAACAAGGCTCAATTAACTGCCCTGAAAGAAGTATTTGGAGACAGACTTGCTAAACGTCATGCTGTAGATATTAGACTTTCTATTCCGTTTTTTAGGAAAGGATATTATTTCGTTTTACTTCTAGGTAAAGAAAGACGATCAAAAGAACGTCGTTCATCTCAAAATTATCGAATTTCAAATATTACTTTCTTCGCAATATTTAGTATCTTACTAATAGCTTTTTTAATAGGCTCATTTCATCTAACTACAGATTCATTAAGAATTGATACAACTCCTAACAAAGAATTGAGGAAAAATAGCGAAACATTTTGATTTAAAATCTGATTATACGTACAGAGCTGAGATAGAATTAATTACACACCCTATTCTCCTTGCCCCTTGGCTATTGATGCCAGATGACGGCAGTTGTATCCTGCGGGAAGCCGCCCAATCAGCTGCCTCACAACCGTACTTGCTCCCCATTACTCATTATGAGTTATCACACGGAAGCACTACTTGTACAAGTGTTTTTTCGTTTGGCTGGCTATTAATTTTAAGTTCACCCCCATGTAATTCAACCAAACGTTTGGCGATGATTAAACCTAAGCCTGAACCTTGTTGTTCGTAGAGCTTACGCTCAAATTGCCGATAAGCTCCTAATTCGGAAATTTGAGCAGATGTCATACCTCTTCCATGATCCAGAAAAGATAGTATGAGTTTATTGTTAATGGAAGCAGTATTGACCTGAATAATTGTTCCTAATGATGAAAATTTTAAGGCATTATCGATTAATTCTTCAATAATTTTATAAAGTTTTGTTTCATTAATTTTTAGGCTACAATTGGTTGATAGATTGACTTGTAAATCTCCTGTCCGTCCAACTTGCTTTGCTTTTTCAATTATCAGGTTGGTCAAAGCTACTGTAGGAAAGACTGTCCGATAACTTTGCATTAAATTAATGCGTTCAGGAGCACTTGATATGATTTCGAGTTCTGCATAGAGTAAAAAGTTTTGAATTAACCTTAATAAGCGTGTAGCAGATTTATGAATACCTTCTGCCATTTCACGAATTTCGTGAGAATTGAGAATATCAACATCTTTGATCAAAAGTTCTGAGAAACCTAAAATGCCATTTAGAGGTGTTCTCATCTCATGAGGAAGGGACAAGGTAATACTACTGCGTAAGTCATCTAGCTTTTGCTGAGATTGCTGATTAAAAACCGCTTGTTTTTCTAATCGAGAGGTAATAGCCGTTAATAATTCTGCTCTCGTAAAAGGCTTTGTTAGATAATCGTCTGCACCTAATTCCATCCCTTGACGAAAATCAGTTTTATCAGATTTAGCAGTCAAAAAAATAAAAGGAATAGTCGCTGTCGTGGGTTCTTGACGTAATATCTTTAGAACATTGTGCCCATCTAATTCCGGCATCATCACGTCACAAATAATGAGATCAGGAATTGTTTGTTGGGCTAACTGTAAACCAATTTGACCATTTTCTGCGGAAATGACTTTGAAATCCTCAAGTGCAAGCAAGTCCAACAGATTTTGCCGTATACTGGTCTCATCCTCAATAACTAAAATTTGATACATATGGAGTAAAATATAATTGCATTGAGATTTTTTTGCTTTGGCGTCAACATTATCTATCTACTTATTAAATTTCAGCGATCTTCTGAGTAGTAGATTTTTTTTCATCAGTTTAAATGTTTGTCAGAAAATAGCAAATTTTCAAACTCCGCTGTTGGTAGTGGACGGCTGAAGAGATAACCTTGCATTGCATCGCAGTTGTGTTCTCTTAGAAAAGATAGTTCTGTCTCTGTTTCCACACCTTCAGCGACTACCTGAAGATTGAGATTATGCGCCATTTGAATTAAAGCTGTGGTGATCGCTGCTTTTTGTGTATCATTTCCAACGTTGTGAATAAAGTAACGATCAATTTTTAAAATATTAATTGGTAGCCTTTTTAAATAAATTAAAGAAGTGTATCCAGTGCCAAAATCATCAATTGCTATTTTAACTCCTATAGATTGTAACTCGTTCATTGTTGCGATCGCGCTGTTCACATCTTTCATAATCATACTTTCCGTAAGTTCTAACTCTAAACATTGTGCTTCTAAATTGTTTGCTTCTAGAAATTTAACTATTTTTGGAATAAAGTTTTTTGGTGTTAATTGATGTACTGATAAATTTACTGCAACACGCAAACCTGGAAATCCTGCATTATGCCAGATTTTAGTTTGTTTACAAACATTTTGTAATATCCAATCACCAATAGGAACTATTAACCCTGTAGACTCTGCTAAAGGAATCAATTCTGTGGGCTCAACCATCCCTAATTCAGGACTTTGCCAACGAACTAAACTTTCGGCAGAAATAATTTTTCCCGACACAAGATCAATTTGGGGTTGATAGTAAACCTGAAATTGGCGAACTTCTCTGTTTTCTAAAGTGCGGCGTAAACAGACTTCTATCATCTGCATTTCTGTAGATAATTTATTACTTTTAGGATTGCTACCCAAAAGCTTTCGCAAAGTCGCTTGCTTTGATAAACGGCTAGTAATTGCACTTAATAATTCCACCCGAGTAAATGGCTTTGTGAGGTAATCGTCTGCACCTAGATCCATCCCTTGACGAAAGTCTGCCCTAGCAGATCTAGCAGTGAGAAAAATAAATGGGATAGTTGCTGTAAAAGGTTCTTCACGCAATTTTGTTAGCACACCATACCCGTCGATCTCTGGTAACATTAAGTCACATAAAACTAAGTCAGGAGACTCAGAAAGAGCCAACTGTAACCCAATTCGACCATTAGCAGCAGCAAGAGTTTCAAAACCCTCTGCTTCCAGGAGATCTAAAATATTTTCTCTTACCGATTCTTCATCTTCAATTACTAAAATGTGTGCCATTGTTGTTTATTATTGGTTGTTGTTTGTTGTTAATAAGTGTGTTCAAACCAAGTAGGTGAACTGTGTATTGAGAGTACAGCACCTCCCTAATGATCTCGTCCTTGCGAAGACGAGCATAAGCCTGTATAGCCACCCCTAATCGTTTTAGGAGACGAAATCACCGCAAAGCAGTGGATAACCGAGCCACTCTTACCAACTAATTATCAACTATCTATAATCACCTCCGTCCTTAGTTGGTATATAACACCAAGCATTTACTCAAGAGTTAATGGTAAAGTGACAAAAAATGTTGTTCCTACTCCTACTTGACTGTTCACTGTAATTTTACCCCTATAGATATCTACACACTTTTTAACAATTGCCAATCCCAACCCCGTACCTTGAATATTTCCAACATTCGTGGCACGATAAAAGGATTCAAACAGACGGGGTATATCCTCTGGAGGAATACCAATTCCCTGGTCTTGAATCTCAAATATTGCCTGTCCTTGTTGACAGGTGAGATTAAATTTAATGCTGCTACCATTTTCAGAGTATTTAATCGCATTCGAAAGTAAATTACTAAGAATATGTCCTAGCAATTTTTCATCCATATAGCATCGCACAGATTGGTGCGGAGTGCTAAAAGCAATTGTATGTTGATTTTTGACATTGAGTTGTAATTCTTCCACCAGAGTCAGACAGTATTCAACCAAATCTAAGGGTACTAGTCTACAATCTAGTTTTCCCACCTCCGCCTTGGCAATAACTAACACGTCATCTAACATCTCAGTCATTCGCTTAACAGCGGTTTGAATGCGGTGCAAGTGAGTGATTTGTTTTTCTTCTGACCATTTATGACGGTAATGTTCTAGTAATTCTGAGGAGGAGATAATAGTGCTTAATGGGGTACGAAATTCGTGGGAAGTCATTGAAATAAAACGAGATTTTAGCTCGTTGAGTTCTTTTTCTTTCTCCAACGCATCTCTTAGTTCCACCTCAAGTTGCTTGCGTTGTGTGATATCTGTCAAGTAACCAACAATTTCTGCTGGATTCCCAGCATCATCACAAACAAGCTTTGCTTGATCGTATAACCAGCAATAAGTACCATTTTTGTGTAAAAAACGGTACTCAACACTGTATTTCCCTTGCTCGAATAAATCTAGTCGATCATCAAAAACCTGTATTCTATCTTCTGGATGAATGTGATTGTACCAAAAGTTAGGATCGGCCAGAAATTCTTCTGCTTCATAGCCCATCACGGTAACAAGGTTTTTGCTGATAAAAGTCGAGCTATACGTCACAGAAGGTTTACAAGTATAAATCACACCAGGGCTGGAAGAGAGTAAATACTGTAGCCGCTCTTGCGAGAGTAGTACTGCCGTTTCTGCTAACTTTCGCTCGGTAATGTCCGTTTGAATGCCAATATAGTGGGTAAATTTGCCATTACTGTCATAAACAGGAGAAATGCTTAATTCATTCCAAAACAAAGAGCCGTCTTTACGGTAATTTCTTAAAACAACGGTGCAACCTTTGGCTTGTTGAATAGCCGAGGCAAGTTTTTTTAGTTCTGGTTGATTGCTATCAGAACCATGAAGAAAACGGCAGTTTTTCCCGATGACTTCTGCTACGCTGTAACCAGTAATGCGTTCAAAAGCAGGATTTGCATAAATCATTGGGCAGTCTGGTAAGGTGACATCGCAAATCACAATACCATTGTTACTAGCAGCGATCGCGCGATCGCGCAATTGCAAAGCTTCTTCTGCTCGCTTCCGGTTAGTAATATCTTCAAAACTACCTAAAATACCTATTACATACCCCTCTGCATCATGCAGTGGGACTTTATTCGTCTCCAGCCAAGCTTTTGTGCCGTCCTTTTGCAAATGCTCTGTTACGATGTGGTATGATGGCTCGTCGCTCTGTATGACCGTAGCATCCGATTTATGGTAGATCTCAGCTTCTATTTTGTCTAAGAGTAAATCGTAGTCAGTCTTACCCACAATATCTTCTGGATTTTCAAAACCAGCTTTTCTAGCAAAGTTACGATTACAACCTAAATAAACAGAATCTGTGTCTTTCCAGAAAATACATTGGGGAATATTATCCATAATGAGCTGCAACATTTCCTGAGATTGCCGCAACTGCTCTTCTGCAAGGAGACGATCTGCCATCTCTAAGATTAACTGGCGATTCGCCTTCTTAACGGCAATTGTCCGCTCCTCGACTCGCATTTCTAACTCTTGTTTCGCTTTCTCAAGAGCTGCTCGTGCTGACTTAAGTTCAGTGATATCGCGTCCTTCGGCAATAATCAGTATGACTTTGCCAGTTTCTCCTTTCATCGGCTTCAAAGAAAAGTCGATAGTCGCTACAGTATTAGCAGCCCCCAAAATATCAACTTCATAACGAACAAATTCTCCTCTAGCAGCGATCGCTATTGCTTTTTTCAATTGGTTCTCTGTTTTCTGAGAAATCGTCCGCGCTGGGATTTCCCATAATAAACGCCCTACTACATCTTTTTGCTGTAATCCAACAAAATTGAGTGCTGTTTTGTTAAATTGTAAGATATTCCCTTCTGGTGTTAGTACCGCAGTTAACTGGAAGGTGCCATCGAAGATATCACGGAATAGTCTTTCGCTTTCTATAACAGATGTTTGTATTTGCTGATGTTCAGTGAAATCTTTCTTTCTAGAAAAAGCAGCGGTTCCTCGTTGGTAGTTCTGTTCAGGAATTAACCAATTATGTGTTGTACCATCGATGATACTCGGAACTGCTAAAGATTGAGTCACCAGAAATTCGTTCATCAAGTCTGGAAAATCTGTACTTTTCTGAGTACCACTAGTAAAACCGTCATTTGTCAAATCTGTGGCTTCTGCTAAATAACGGTCAATACCTTGACAATGCTCATCTACACTTTCATTTACCCTAGAAACAAGTCCGCATACAACATTCAAAAGTTGTTTTTTTGCCTCTAGTAGCTTATGTTCTACCTGTTCATAATTGATAATATTTTCATTTTCGAGAAAATTGTAGGAATCCAGTGCTTGACAAACGCTTTCACATGAAATACAACCAATTAGTTGCTCCTGCTCATTCACCACTGATATTAAAGGCAAGTGATGCTGACGTAATATTGATAGGACAGACGTAATGTCTTGAATATCAGATTGCTTCACAGTAGTCACTGAAGTAGTCATCACTTCACAAATACTGGTTGTTTTGAAGTCAACTTTTGCGGGAAACAGTCGAACGGCATCGTTATTCGTGAAACACCCTAAAATCAGTGAATTCTCAACGACTAATACGCTATTCGCTTGTGGTTGAGACTTACCGAGTAGCTCAATCACATCTAATAAAGGTGTGTCTGGTGGAACAGTTATTGGTGAAAAGTCAATTGCAGAATTCAATGATGGTAATAACAGCAATTCAGCTAGGGGTTGCATACATAATTATATCAAGCAAATATACAATCATTGTCTAATATTTTTGCTTCATATAGAATCCATAATTCTGCGTATATATCTTGAAAAATATTTACAAGCCACGAAATAAAATGCGTAAATGGGCATTGGGCATGGGGCATTGGGCATGGGGCATTGGGGGAGGAGGGCTAGAATGTTTGGTATACAACACAGAACTGCTATGTAAGTGGTTATGCAAAATTATTTATATATTTCTTGAAACTGGAATCATGGTTTCACAAGTATTTCAAGCAATGTGAATATAAAATTAATTTTGCGCGAGTACTTACCCCATGCCCCATGCCCCATGCCCATTGCCCATTACCCTCTAACGAAACTGTCGTTCACCATAGTTTAAAAGCCTTTCTATAGTTGTAAGCCTGTTCTCCCAAGCTCTGACTTGATATGGATTTGAGAGTGCAACAGAACGCATCCATACCCTAAATTGTGACTTGAAACGACTTAGAGATGCTTTTGCCACTATTAACTGACTAGCATTTGGCTTTGTAGCAAGTTGATCCAAAGCAGTTTGAACAATTTGTGCTTGGGCATTGTAATCTGCAAGAATAGTACTAGGCACTTGCATCTGGTTATTTTGTTTAGCCAGCTTCCATTCTTGCTGTAAAGCAGTGTAACGAGCCGCAGCTGTTTGAAAAGGCTGGCGATAAGGAGTGAGTTGCTTTTGTGTGATTTCTGTATTACCTTGAGTGCTACGAAAGACTTTATATAAGTCGGTACTAAAATTCTCTGCTGCAAACAGAGCATAACCATTAACTGGTAAATCTCTAATCAGCTGGATTTGATCAAATGCACCAGTAACTGGTAAAGAAAGCAGACGAATTCCTGGTACCAATAAACTTGAGCCTAATTGTTTAGAAGCAATCCAACTTCTCCCTAGTCGCTCAAATGTTGGGGTATCATGAGCGTAAGTCATTGGGATAATTAAATCTATATCACCCCGCTTTGCCCAAACTTCCCAATTTTGTTGAATCTTTTGAATACGTTCTTGTTCAGGAAGCGGAAAAACAGCTGCTGATAGAATGAGATTAGGTCGCTTTTGTCGTAATCGAGTAGAGACTTGATTAACAAAGCTATCGACTAAAGAAGTACGAAATTCTGTCCACTTTTGCCACAAATCTCTTTGGCTAGGAGAAATTTTCGTTGGATCTACACCAGTAAGCTGCGCAAATTGCCTTCTAGCTTCTTTTCCGTACCCATAGGTTCGCCCACTTGTAGGATCTTGGAATGGATAACGAATGTAGTCTAACTGTAAACCATCAACATCATAGCGAGTTACTATTTCCTCATATAAGCTCAGTAAGTACTGCCTCACTTGAGGATTCGCTGGATCGAAGAAAGGCTTGTGCTGACCAACCGGAATCATTCTACCACGATTATCATAACCCGCCCAATCAGGACGAACTGCAAGCACTGGTCCTGGATAATTGGGGTTGAGATGGATGATTTGATTGTGGCGTTGGTTACCAGCAGCAAAAGTCCAAACCCAAGCATGTAATTCCATACCCCGCTCATGAGCTAACTTGACTGCACACAAGAGTGGATCCCAACCCCGAATTAAAGGGTTTTGCTGTGGTGCGACTTTGCTTGGATAAATAGTATAGCTGGAGTTAACGGTTTCAAAAAAGATAGTGTTAATACCTGCTTTAGCCAGCCGATCAAAAATTCGGGATAGTCCCTGCTCACTTCCTGCACGGACAATCGTTCCTCGATCAAGCCATATTGCGCGTATTTCTGGTTGAGCCAATCTCCGATCCACAGGAAACAAATTCCACAAATTCGCCCTGGCTATTAACCACTGGTGACGCGCTTGACTATACTGTTTTTGAGCAATCAACTGAGGTAGGTTTTTGGCTACTTCTCTTGCTTGTGTTAAAACATCCTCTACACTGTAAACTGGTGTTTCTGGTCTTACTGAAGCAAACTGTACTTGCTTTGCCTTTGCATACGAAAGGTTTCCATCGTATACAGATGCAGCTAAATTCGCACTCTCGACTCTACCAATAAGATTTTCTAACTCCTGTTGAAGTGCGATCGCCTCAGTGCGATTAATCGGCGAGGATGAGTTAGGTACAACATCCAGTCTTACTGCTTCCTCAAGTTGGTCAATTGCCTCGTCTTTCTGTTGTATCGGTGCAGGTAAGATCTTAGAAATAGGTATAACTTGCGGAGCAGCCACCGTTTTCACTGGAGTTTTAACCGGAGGTGGTGCCACTTTATTTTCTTGTCCCCCCCTTATTACTCCCCCTACTCCCTGCCCCCTGCTCCCTACTAAGAGCTCCCTGATAGCTACCGATGTAGAACAGCTTTGAGAAGCTCCTGGTACTTGACGGATCGCAACAGAGGATGTTTTTATATGGTTAAGGGTGGTTTGTAACCAAGCAGTATCTAATTGTGCTGATGACACTGCATCTACTCCCCATCGCCAACCGAAAAAGGTAGAACGATCATTTGTCACAACAGCTGGAGGGTTATCTTTGGAATCCCAAACAGCAGCAGATCGAGTCGTCATATCATCGGCGATGACAACGCCACCGTGTACCTTACCAAATAGTCCAGTTTGATTGGTGTCCCAATCCAGCAGATTGGCTTTTGACGGCTGCAGCTTTTGTGAAGTATTGAGACTGAATCCCCAATAACCTCCGATAATTGCTCGCAATAATTGGCGCACGCCTGGATCTGATTGACTTGCCACGGGACCGCTAGCAATTAACCGCCCGCCTCTGCTCATCCATTCTTCTAAAGCGATCGCCTGAGCAGGTGATAATATTTCTACGTTCGGTAAAAATAGTACTCCCCGATTGCCCCAATCAGCCGCATTCCTCACACTATCTAAAGGAACCACACAATACTTGACTTTAGCTGCTTGTAAGCGATTGACAATTCCTACCCACTGATTTGCATTTTCTTGGCTCTGAACCACAGTCAATACAGGTTCTGAAGTGGCTCCGATTACTGGCAAAATGTGGAAAAAATAATAAATTAAAAATTGCCACTTAAGAATAAATAATCCTGTTTTTTTGATTTTAATCATTAGTTGAAGGTTTAATACAAGTTTCGATTAATTCGTCAACTCCTGCTACCGGAAATATTTTTGTATTCAGTTTTTCGGTAACTTCCTGAACACTCACGTCGTCTAAAAATAGAGATTCACCATATTTAAGCATTACCTTTGGTAGCAAAATACCATCTCCTAAATCTTGCTTTTGTAATTTTAAAAGCAAATCATGACCAGTTAGCAATCCTGTTACGGTAATACTTTGTCCCCAGTAATCGCTGTTCAAAGCACACAAATTAACTTCTAATCCTTCCACAGAGTTCAACCGCTTGACGATAGGTTGAAAAGCTTTTTCTACTGCATTCCCCACAACCCAAGTTAATTTCCGCTTCTTGACTTTTTGGGGTAACAAATTATCAGCAGCCTCTGTAAATTGTTCGATAAATAATCGAATAGAACCAACACCATTATCTATTTGAGGATAATCTTCATATTCCGATTCACGGGGTAATTCCTCCTCCCCTGCAATCAAAAACCACTCATCAGCTAGCCAAGCAAAGGTCGATCCTAGCTGTTCTCGAAAAGACTGCGTGTGCGATCGCACTTGTGCAATCACTTCCTTTGCTTTTTCGGGTGTGACAGGTATAAGTTCATCTTCTTGGGGTCGAAACCGGGTTAAACCCACTGGTACTACAGCTACAGAAGCAACAGCAGGAACGTCGCCTGTATGAAAAGATGCCAAGTCTTTCAATGTTTGTTCCAAGTGTTTGCCATCATTAATACTAGGACATACTACTACTTGTGCGTGAATTTGCAGACGCTTTTCTTGAAACCACTTGATTTGCTCTAATATTTTTCCTGCACGTGGGTTTTTTAGCAACCTAATTCTTACGTCGGGTTCAGTTGCATGGACAGAAACATACAACGGAGATAACCGCATTTGTTCGATTCTCTGCCATTCACGTTGTGACAAATTGGTTAAAGTTAGGTAAGACCCGTATAAAAAGCTCAGACGATAATCATCATCTTTTAGGTACAAGCTTGAGCGTTTGCCTGGTGGCTGTTGGTCAATAAAGCAAAATGGGCAGCGGTTATTACACTGAATTAAGCCGTCAAATAAGGCTGTCTCAAATTCTAGCCCTAGATCTTCATCGTAGTCTTTCTCTATTTCAATGCTGTGCGTTTTGCCAGCAGCATCTAGCACCTGTAGTTCTAGCACTTCATCAGCACACAAAAACCGATAATCAATTAAGTCACGGGGACTTGTACCGTTGATGCTGATGATCGCGTCTCCGGGTTCAAATCCAATTTCTGCTGCAATGGAATCGGGTAACACTTTAGTAATTCGGGCGGGATGGATGGTGGTCATGGGGATTGGGGATTGGGTACTGGGGACTGGGTATTGGGTATTGGGTATTGGGGACTGGGTTTAATTCTTCCTCTGCTCCCCTGCTCCCTGCTAAGAGCTCCCTCCTTTATAGAAATTAAGCTAGAATAAAAATGCCCTGGGGGGGGATTTGTGGTGTAATATATTAAATAAAATGAAGTTAAGTAACAAATATTAAAAACCTTGGTTAACAATACACTATCCACTTACGCTACTTCTACCTCCCTGGTTGAAAATATAGAAAGTCCTAGTTCCTTAAAAAATAGGGAAAAAGGGAATAAAAGTGAGAAGAATTGCTCCCTTGTTTCCTTACGTGGTTACCAGTCTCAAGGATTAAACTCAGTACGTTGTAAGTTAATCTTTATGGCTGCGATGTTTCTGGTTTCTGTGCCAGTGTTTATCGAAGCACCACTGGTGCGATCGCTCCCATTACTGAGTTTAGCTTTAACATTTGGGTGGGTGTTGTTGAGTTTTTTCTTAATGTCGCGTCCTGTCACCTATCTTTGGGGTGATGTACTTTTAGGATTTAGCTGGAGTTGGTTGGCTGGCTCGATTTATTGGGGTTGGCTGCGTTGGGAACCGTTATGGCATTTGCCAGTAGAGGCGATAGGTTTACCATTTGCTTTATGGGGTCTGAGTCGGAATTGGGGCAAAGTTGGTAACTGGTTTTATTTAGGTTCCTTATTTGGTACTGTCTTAACAGATGTATATTTCTACTTAGTAGACTTAATACCATACTGGCGACAAATTATGCATGCAGAATTGGTCAATGTGTCACCAATTTTACAAAATGCCCTGGCAAAAGTACAAACACCTTGGGGAGAAGCTTGGGCGATCGCTCTTGCTGTGGTGCTCTTAGTGGTAGGGATTTTGCCTTTAAGCCAAAAGCAGAATCACTGGTACGCTTTTAGTGGAGCGGTTTTAAGCACAATTCTGGTAGACAGTCTATTTTTGCTAGCTGCGGCTTTGGCATGAAACTTAGATATACAGGCATTAAGAGCTAACAAAATATACTGACCTAATGCCGCTTAAGATAATTTTTGATAAATAAACAGCAAAACCCAACAGGCGTAAGTATTGTGGGTATTAATAAGTTGTATATTAGTTTCTAATAACTGCTGTGTGTTGATTAAGCTATAGGCTTTTAGTCAAAGTCAACAGCCATGAGGATGAACTGTTGAGCCTTGACAACTGAGCGCTTTAGTTTGAAGCTTTTATTTCAGCTTGACGAAAGAGGAAGAAAAATCGTGAAACAATTAATTCGTTTATTAACAGTGTTTACTTTGTTGGTAGGATGCTTGGGATGGTTGGGGACACCTCAGGTAGCTCACGCGGCTAATTTCAAAGGTATTGTTTTTCAATCAGTTCCTATTGTGGCAGTAGCAAGTGAAAAAACTTTACGCAACCGGGCAGATGAAAAACTAGGGACAGAATTTGGTAAAAAAATTGATCTGAATAATACCAACGTCCGAGCTTTTCAACAGTACCCAGGTCTATATCCCACCCTTGCTAGAAAAATTATCTCTAGCGCCCCTTACCAAAAGGTAGAGGACGTCTTAAATATTCAAGGGTTGAGCCCGCGTCAACAGGAAATACTCAAAGCTAACCTAGATAACTTTACCGTAACGGAAGCAGATCCTACCTTCATCGAAGGAGATGATCGCTATAACAACGGTATCTATAGATAGATAGATAGATAGATAGATACAGATACGGGAATCTTTTAATAAGAATTCAGGAGTCGGGAGTCAGGAGTCAGGAGTCAGGAGTCAGAATGGATTTTATGAGTTAAGATACTTATCTTATTTAGTCTGATTTCTAGCTCGTGGACGCCACATGCTACCCTACGGGAAGCCTCCCTTCGGTTGTCTATAAACCAGGGAACCCTAGTCGAGCAGTGGCTCCTCCCGACTCCTTTTTTGAAGGATTCTCCCTTCTTTGACCATTTTTTGAATTTTGAATTTTGAATTTTGAATTTTGAATTTTGAATTGTTTTGACTTTCCTCTCTTCCTGTTATTACTTTGTCCGAAATCATTATTAAAAGCCAATTTGATGTATTAGTAGTCGGCGCAGGTGCTGCTGGACTATACACAGCGCTGTGTCTACCAGCCGATTTGCAAGTCGGCTTAATTACCAAAGAAAGTATTTCCTTGTCCGCGAGTGAGTGGGCACAAGGTGGAATTGCAGCTGCGATCGCGCCTGAAGATTCCCCACTATTACATGTAGAAGACACCCTACAGGCTGGGGCTGGTTTGTGCGATCACTCTGCTGTAGAATTCCTCGCCAAACATGCTGGGAGTTGCATTCAATCGTTAGTAAACTTAGGCGTTGCATTTGACCGTCATCACAATGAGTTAGCTTTAACCTTAGAAGCAGCACACTCTCGCCACCGCGTTCTTCATGCTGCTGATACCACCGGTAGAGAAGTTGTAACTACTCTCACCGCTCAAGTGCTGCAACGCCAGAATATTCAGATCATTCAACAAGCTTTGGCGTTAAGTCTTTGGATAGAGCCGGTTTCAAGTTGCTGTCAGGGAATCAGCATATTTTATGCAAATCAAGTTCGATGGATAAAAGCTGGTGCTGTGGTTTTAGCAACAGGTGGGGGTGGTCAAGTGTTTGCTCAAACTACCAACCCTGGGGTTAGTACAGGTGATGGTGTTGCGATCGCATGGCGTGCTGGAGCAATTTTGAGAGACTTAGAATTTGTGCAATTTCACCCTACAGCTTTGACGAAACCTAATGCTGATCGCTTCCTCATTAGTGAAGCTGTGCGTGGTGAAGGAGCACACTTAATTGATGATCAAGGACGGCGCTTTGTCTTTGATTACCACCCAGCTGGTGAACTTGCACCTAGAGATATAGTCAGTCGTGCAATTTTCACTCACCTACAAAACACTTGTGTTGATCCAGCCACTTCCCATGTGTGGTTGGATATGCGCTCGATTCCTGATGAAAAAATTCGTCACCGTTTTCCTAATATTATTAAAGTTTGTCGTCGTTGGGGTATCGATGTATTTTCGGAACCAATTCCCGTTGCCCCAGCAGCCCATTACTGGATGGGTGGTATTCTCACAGATTTAATGAATCGTACTAATATCCCTGGTTTGTACGCAGTAGGAGAAACCGCTAGTACTGGAGTGCATGGGGCAAATCGCCTTGCAAGTAATTCTCTGCTAGAGTGTATTGTGTTTGGTGCACAGATGGCTTATGTAGAAACGCAAAAAATACAATCTGTGGAAGCTAGACCAGAGCTACCTTTGCGTGAGTTGAGCATGACTTTGGAGGAGTGGAAGAGTCAACAAGCACAATTAGAAGAATTGCGTGAAAAGCTCCCACGTCTTGTATGGCAAAGTGCTGGAATTTGTCGAGAGCAATCTGTAATGTCCATGGCGATCGCGACTATAGAATCTTGGCAACAAGATTTTGCTGCTTTACCTGTAAGCCAATTCTTATTTTCTCTAAGCCCCTCACAACCAGCTAGTTTCAATCTCGATAATATTCAACGCTTACTACGATTATGGGCCGAAACCCGTAATTTACTAGATATTGCTTATTTAATTCTCAAAAGTGCTGCTTTTAGAATGGAAAGCCGAGGAGGACATTATCGTGTAGATTATCCTAAATCAGACCCTCTCTGGCAAGTTCACACACTCGTTCAAAAACAAAATTGGTGGAAATCTTCTGCTGTCGTTGACTAAATTGCCTGGTGTGATTTGGTAGAGCAGAGCCCCAATAATGTAGGCGGGGATGAGTGAAATAGTTCACCGAGTACCGCTACCATGTACGCTGTCTGGTCCACTATAGTTTGGTGGGACAAACTCTCTGTTTGCTTGATCTCCAAAACTCAGGTTTTTTAAACTCCCAGAGGTATTCGTAGAAGTACTTAAGCAGTTATGAACAGCACAACTAACAACATTAGCCGTCAAACTACCAAAAGTCACTGTAACATCCGCCACTTTGGGAATTATCAGATGTGTTCCAATCAAAAACATTATAAAGCTCATGATTCTCAAGCTAGTGTTCACAAGCATAGATAATTCACCTTGTTAAGCAATCCTAGGCAATTATTAAATCTTTATAATGTTTTGTATGATAACCGAATAATTACTTAAAATATTAGTCTTATTCAAGACTAAATAAAATTGCATGTATTATTTATTACATAATTGAAAATATATTTATTTACGTTTTTTCGCGTAAATACCTGCTATAAAGTCGCTGACATTTAACACTTCTTCCGAGATTTTACTAATGTTGAATTTGGAATGTATCATTTGTAACAAAAAAATATTTCCTTTTTTTAGGATTTCGCCAAAATCATTTTCAGAATTTTCACAGGTCATTATCTACTCAGTAAATCTATGGATATTGATGGCTCAAAGGGAAACTTTTGTCTTAAAGATTTCATAATAACCACTCAAATATCAAGGAAAATTGACATTTAAGCATTTTTTAACAGTTAAAAACCCTCTGATTTAGGCAAATATCAAGATATCATGACTTATTGATCCCCAAAGACCTGATAAATTGGTAGAAAGACCTAAAGTGCTTTTGAAACCCCTTGATCCCTGACTAGGATAGCCTGTTAATATTTATTAACAGAAGGCTCCTCCGCTCCTAAAGCAAAATGCTAGTTTTGGCATAGCAGGGAATTGAAAGTGAGTAACCCGCAAATAAAAATGCAATAAAAAAACTTAAAAACTTGACAAATTTATAAAAAGGAGTAAGGAGACAGAATTCAGGAGTCAGAATACACCACCCATAAAGGGATGGTGTTTTAGGAAAAGTGTCAACCCCTATCTCGGTAACGAGTAGACGAGGTTTTAACCAACAACTTCCCAAGCTGACTCCTGGCTCCTGAATTCTTCTTTATAAAGTCAGGAATCAAAAGTTCTTCTGAAGTTGATGACATATAATCAACCACTTTTTGAGCTGGGGATATTATTTACCTTTCAACAGACTAATGGATGGAGACCAAATTTATGGCAAAAGAACGCCCACCGCTAGAAGAGATGACATTAAGACAGCTACGTAAAGTAGCTAGTGAATATGCCGTCTCTCGCTATAGCCGAATGCGCAAGTCGCAATTACTAGCAGCAATTCAAGAAATTGAGCGCGGTAAAGAGTCAATTAGCCAATCTCGTTCAATGGAGGCACAGGAAACCGTGGAAGCAGCAAAATTTGAGTTAGGTCAGGTAGATCGTACAGGTGGCATTTTTACTGATATAGATGAAGGACTCCCGGAACTCCCTGATGGCTATGGTGAAAGTCGCATCGTACTCATGCCTCGTGATCCACAGTGGGCTTATACTTACTGGGATGTATCTAACGAACACAAAGAAGAACTCCGTAGCCAAGGAGGACAACAGCTAGCGTTACGGATTTATGACGTAACTGATATCAATCTAGATTACCAAAGCCCCCACAGCATTCAAGAATATCCTTGCGATGAGCTGGCTAGAGAATGGTATTTGCCAATTCCCGTGAGCGATCGCGATTATGTCATCGACATTGGTTATCGTTGTAATGATGGTCGCTGGTTGGTATTAGCTCGTTCCGCACGAGTACACGTTCCTCCCGTCTATCCTTCCGATTGGATTGAAGACGTTTTCATTACAGTTAACTTTGAAGAAGATTTACGCGGTAAATCTGTCTACGAATTAGTTCCCCCAGCTAAGAGATCTGCATCAACTGCTGTTAACGGTGCTGCTAACCCAATTTACGATCAAATCTTCGATCTAGCTGAATCTGCCGAAGCATTACGGGTTGCAGGTTCTGTGTTCGGTTCCATGCAGCACGTTCCAGGATCTATAGTTCCACAACAAGCTATCAGCTCCTATGTCTTCCCATCTGGAGTTGGTATCTGGGGAGTTCCTGGAGGAGCAGTTGGAGCTCCAAACGTGTCTGGTTTAACCATGTCTGGTGTGGGAATGTCTGGTGTTGGGTTCTCAGCTTCTGCTATACCAATGCGTCCCCGTAAATTCTGGTTAATTGCTGACGCTGAACTCATTGTTTACGGTGCAACTGAACCCGATGCTACTGTAACAATCGGCGGTCGCCCAATTAAGCTGAATCCAGATGGAACCTTCCGTTTCCAAATGTCCTTCCAAGATGGCTTGATCGACTACCCAATCATGGCTGTTGCTGCTGACGGTGAGCAAACAAGATCAATTCACATGAAGTTCAACCGCGAAACACCATCTCGCAATACCAACACTAAAGAAGAAGCTGTTTTAGAATGGCTCCCTTAGTTTTGAACTTCAGGTTCTGATCGGTTTGTAGTTGCGCTTTAGCGCATTAAAGTACAACTACAAACCTTTATGAATTACGAATTAAATCTTCCACTCTCGCTAGCGATCGCCTCACCCCTTCAGCATCAGGAGATTGGATACGGCGCAGTATTTCTAAAGCTGGCTGAAAATAATCTAGAGCTTTATTGTAATGCTAAAGGTTGTCGCGCTGTTGCTTCCAAAATCCGTGCTTCCTCTACAAAGTAGGGGCCAACGGCGTTCGCCCTTACAGATGTTTAAGTGTATCAACATTTAAGCGAATTGGTATTAGAAGTAATTAGACATATGAAAAATGCGTACATCCTAGCTTATAGCAGTTTTGAGACAAATAAGGTACACCGATAGTCCAAGGGCAAACGCCGTTTGCCCCTACTAATGTACCTCACGCACCTTGAAAGCGCTGTATTGTGTTTGTTTAAGGGGACGCGAACAACCCTGATACTAACAACCTTTCTGATTTATTCAAGCCTGGTGGTTTTGAGGGTCGTCATCGCCGATATCATTAAAGAAAGTTAGAGAAGAACAATCGCCATTTGACTAATTCCTGCTCCCTTGCTCCTCTGCTCCTCTGCTCACGCCAGTCGCCTCAACGGAGGAAACCTCCGCATGTCGCTGGCTCCCCTGCTCAGAGATCCCTGCTCCCTGCTCCCTTTCGTGTCTAACTTCTTGAGTATTTAAGCTGCGTATACGATTCATTTGTGACAGCGCATATCGTGCTGTCGCTTGCACTTGTGCATCAGGATCTTGCACTGCATGGGATAACATCTGGCTCATTTGAGCCATTGAATCATATACGCGAGTCAGATCACGGATAGCATTTTGTCGTACTTGTGCACTTTCATCTTGCAATGACATTGCCAAAGCATGGTTCATAGGCTTCAGTGTGCGTGTACCTATTTCTGCTAAAGCTGCCAAAATTAAACTGCGCTGTTGAGAATCTACATTTATCATTAATTCAACCAATGGCTGAATTGCGCGAGAGTCCCCCTGTTGACCTAAATCCCAGATAGCCTTACGCCTTTGTGTTGGATCGGGATTATCTAAGTCGTTGATCAATTCGTCAACAATGTTAACTTTGGCAAGGCGGGTAGTTGTTTCTGGTTCCACAACTTTTGCCGCTGGTGACGATGTTACGTGTTCTGAACTGAACAAAGCAGTTGCGGAGTCTAACTCTTCTGGGGAGGGTATAGCTTTAGTGTCGTTAAAAGTTTTAAAACCTGAGGGAGCAAGACGTGGGACTTTTTTAACTTCTCGATAGCGTCTCATGACGTACATTAACGCTCCAAAAATGCCCAATACTCCAACACCAACTAGTAACCACCACACTAAATCTGGCTCTTGTGTTTCTTGCTGGCGACTTGTCTTGGGTGTAGGAGCGGTATCAGAAGATAATGGTTTTTTGTTAACCATTTGCTCGAGCATGTGCCTACTTGTTGTCCCAAAAATACCGTCTGCTATCAAGCCCTTTTCTTGCTGAAATCTAGAGACACTACGGCTAGTATCGCTACCATATAACCCATCTATCACCCCATCATAGTACCCTAACTGCTTGAGTTTAGTTTGCAATGCCTTTACTTCCTCGCCGGTACTTCCTGGTTTGAGGATGGATTCTTGTGCAGTGTTTATGGGAGTAGCAGAAGCAAGTTTAGCTGTGCCTGCTGAACTGGGGTCACATCCCCAGCAGGAAAGACAGATGACTATTAGGATTGAGGAAGTGCTTAACCTCATTGCAAATTTCAGCCAATAACGTACGACTAAGGGCGATCGCGAAGCGCCAAGCGCCTTTCCGGTAGTAGGCTCAAGCTCAAGTGCTTAAAACCCTGTTGGTTGGGACAGCTAAACTTACAGCAAAGCCTTCCAGAGAAAAATCGCTACCTATAAAACTGTAATACAAAGTGATGCACTCGTATTCCAAATCTAGGTAATAACTTCGGTTACTTAATATTTTAATTTTTTATGGTCTGTGTAAAACTTCTGGTTCAGATTCTACAACAGGTATAGTTATTGGGTTTAGTTTCTGAGGAGATGCTTCTAAGACTGTTTGCTGCTGGGCAGTTATTATTTTTTCATCAACAACAGCTGTCTTATAAGGAAGGCTAGGCTGAAAACCCTTGAGGATGTGGCACGTCATAGTGACATATCCGTACTTTAGGCTCATAGATGAAAGCAGCAGTAGCGCCCTTTAGGGCTGAGTGATGTTTTCTCTTTTCGGTTCAGGTAGCGTATCGATTAGGTCTTCAATTATTTGAGTCATAGTCTTATCTTTCTCGACCGCGCATAATTGTAACTTATACATTCTTCGTTCAGTAATCCGAATATGTAAATCTTTTTTTGCCATAAATAGGTACACAACGCGAACATATTCATGTTATCATAGATTTAATTAACCGCAAACAAGGAGGTGATAATACTTGCTAACAAACTATGTATACAAGCTACGCCCTAACGTCAGTCAGTTAAACAAGATGGATAACTGGATTGATATGCTACGCAGTCAATACAACTGGTCTTTAGCTGACAGGATTACCCAGTACAATCAGCAATTCATTCAAGGTGATTACTGTGATATTAGAACGTCATCGGAAGCTTGTCCATTAACATGCTTTGTTAGCAAGAATGGTGCAACTGGTGAACCTTGGAAAGATTCTAAGACTGATAAGGACGGAAATTTAAAGAATCCTCGTCGTAGTGCTGGGGATATTCAAATAACAGCGTTACCGGAACTTAAAAAAGCTAGACCTTGGTACGCTGATATTGATTCCACAGTATTACAGCAGAACGTTAAGCGTTTAGATACTGCTTACAAAAATTTCTTTGAGGGAAAAGGATTCCCGAAGTTTAAAAATCGTTCAACTTTCTCGTCGTTCACTTGCACGATGGGAATTAAGATCCAAGGCAGTAAGATTTACTTGCCTAAAATTGGTTGGATGCGATTTTTTAACTCTAGACCAATTCCCATTGGTTTCACTATCAAGGCAGCAACTATTCGTAAGCGCTCCTGTGGTCGGTACGTTTCTATCAGAATCGAAGATAAAACTGTACCTGATTATGTTTCCAAGCCTTTAACAGAGATTAAATCAGTTCTGGGTTGTGATATGGGAATCAATAAGCTTGTTCATCTGTCGGACGGATATCAAGTTAAGAATCCTAGATTTGCAACTAACAAGAAAGTTAAGCGTAGACTAAAAATCAGGCAACGTAGAGTCAACCGCAAGGTTAAAGGTAGCTTGAATCGCAAAAAATCAGCAGTATTGGTTGGTAAGCTACACAAGAAAATTTCAAATAAACGTCAAGCCTACCAATGGGAAATAGCTGGTTTAGTTGCTTCTAGAAAAGTTGATTGCATAGCGATTGAAGATTTAAATGTATCGGGAATGCGATCGCGTTGCCGTCCAAAAGTTGATGAAAAAGGACGTTTCTTAAGCAACGGTCAAAGTGCAAAGAAGGGATTAAATCGCTCAATCTCAGACGCCAGTTGGAACGAGTTAACTCAGAAAATCGAGTACATGGCTGTGAAGTCAGGAAAGATTTTAATCAAAGTGAATCCCAAACACACAAGTCAAAAATGTAATGTTTGTGGTCACGTTGATGCTAGCAGCAGGGATAAAGAAAAGTTCATTTGCGTATCTTGTGGTCACATGGCTCATGCTGATATAAATGCAGCTAACAACATAAAAGAACTTGCTGTGCTTCACTTGTCGAGTATTGTACGGGGGGACTCTCCGGAACAAGAACCACGGGGTTCTAAACGCCCGAAACAACGTAAGGAGACATCAGCGCGCCGCAAAGGCAAACGTGCTGAGCCTGGGAACTTTAGTGATAAGGATATTGAGAGATTAGTCTCTTAAGAATCCCCGTGGCTTTAGCCCGGGGAGTGTCAATAGCTCCAGCCAAGGTGTAACGTTGATTGATAAGGTAGATACTAATAAAAGTCAGGCTAACTCCTAGCCACTGTAACGGACTGAGCACTTCCTTGAGTAATAAATTACCGAATAGTAAGGCGAATACTGGAGTGAGAAAGGTAAGGGAACTTAGACTAGTGAGATTACCACTAGAGGCAAAGTAGAAAAATAATCCGTAGGCGATCGCACTTCCCAAAACTGTGGCATAACTTAAAGCCAGCCAATCAGATAAAACGATATTCTCCCACTGATGAGATTCTACAACTGATGAAATTCCCCACAAAGGCAATCCACCTAAAATCATGTGCCATCCAGTCGCAGTTACAGGATCAGCGTAGCGGCTGACGAACCGGATCATTACTGTTCCCACAGCCATACTCAGTGCTGCTAAAAGCATCAACCATTCACCGCTTGTAAATAGCGAGTGGGAAAGCGAAATAGTGGAACTAGAAAAAAAACCAGAAATCAATTCATCAGGCAAGCCTATTAAGCTTATGCCTATGACTCCCACAGTAAGCCCTAGCCATCCCCAAACACCAATATATTCCTTAAATAGCCATAACGAAAGCAGTGCAACAGCTAATGGTTGAGAGTCAATCATTACAGATCCCAAGCCAGCACCAGTTTTGGTTAATCCAAGAGCCAAAAAGCCTTGAAACAGTGTACCGTCCACCAACGCAAATAAGGCAATCCAAAGCCATGCAGCCCAACCCTTCGGTTGTGGTTTACCTATGAATGCTGCTGCTATCAAAATTATCAATCCTGCTGGTACTAAACGAACTCCCGCCATAAATAAAGGCGTAGTGTGAGGAATCACACCTTTCATCGCCACCATTGCTGTACCCCAAAAGAAAAATGGTGAGATTAAAAGTAGAGTGGCAAAGGGTATTCCAGAGACACTTTTGTTTAGTTCCATGGGATTGGTGATGCCTTTTATGAACAAACGCAAAAATCACTTCACCCTATTTTACCTAATTATGACATTTTGTGAAGGAAATAATACTCATAAGTAATACTTATAGACTTTGAAACACTAAGCCATAATGATATGGAAGCACGCTCGTGTGTTGCACCAACGAGAAACCAACGCCTGCTTCTTCTACAAGCGATATAACCTGTTCGGGAGACATCCGTACTTCTGTCTTAGGACCGCGAGGCTTACCAAGCCATAATGTATCTTCACGAGGAATGGGACACCAGTTGACGACACAGAAGAAACCTTTTGGGTTGAGAACTGAAGCGACATCGCGTACTAGTTTAATTTTGTCATCAAGAGCATGTAATGTGCTGTGAATCAGCACAAAATCAAAAGTTTGGGAGATTGTCTTCGCCATAGTACGCAAATCGCCCCATATCCACGAACAGTTGCTTATTCCTTTTCCATTTTCACGCCCTTGATCAAGAATTTCTCCATCAATATCAAGACCAACTACGGGGGCAGGATTAACAAAGATAGCTGCTGGAATCGTAAACAGTCCATAACCACAACCTACATCAAGCAGGGACATTCCCTTTTTGAGTCCTAACTGTTTTAATGTTTCCTCTGGATAAGGCCATAATTTCTCCCACCAATCTCGGTCTGGCATTGAAGAACAGGCAAAGCGTCGTTGGTTCTCGATTTGCTGAAACAGCTTATAGAACTCTTCGTAGGCGATTCGACCGTCACCATTGGTATCAACTTGTTGCAACATTGCCTGAATCTCGTCCCTAGTAACTAGACGATTGATATGACCAATGCACACCGAGAGTTCTTGAATATCGATGTAGCCTGAACCGTCTGTATCGAATACGCGAAAGCGTTCGCTCAAGCGTTTTTCTGGCTCATCCATGAGGTCTACCCGAACAAGAGCGGCAAACTCTTCAAAACAAAGACCATCACTATTGGGACAACCTGTAATCAAATCAATAACATCTTGGAGGCGTTCAGATTTATATGGACGACCAACTATTTGTAAAACATCTTCGAGTTCAGATATAGAAAGTCGGTTATTTCCATCTTTATCAAATTGCTTAAATACTTCTTGACAATGAGTAATTTGCTCCTTACTTAACCCGTTTGAAATATTTTGAAAAGGTGATATGGACTCAGATTCAATACTCAAGCGGTTAAGTTTATCAACTACTTCAAGTGCCTGAAATGTTGTCTGCCACTGTTTGTTTTGGTCATTACTTTGCATAAAACACCTATTAATAAAAATAGCTTCTTTTATAACGGATTACCTTTCAACATTATATTCCAGTAGAGATACGGGAAACCATATTTTTTTAACACCCACATACTGTACCGTTCTTTAGTTGGGTCAATTGGAAATGTGGGGTAAAGCTTGTTATCATAACCAAATTCGGCAAGTACTACCTTGCCATATCTTGTAGTTATTGGACAGCAACAATAGCCGTTGTATTTTTGAGTGAGGTTTTTTGAGTTGATTAAAGCCAGTAAGTTATGAACAAGAACTGGCGCTTGTTTTCTCACAGCCGCTGCTGTTTTCGATGTTGGGAGACCCGCCGCATCACCTAAGCTAAAAACGTTGGGGTAAACATTGTGCTGACGACATGATGTTTTTGTTTCCTTTAAAAATCTATTTTGATAAATTCCCGTCTCATCATTAAGTTACTAACCTGTTGTCACACGATCAATTCTGCCTCCCTTGTTTATGATCCCATGAACACCCCGCCCTGAACGGTTACGATTGCTATAGGTTGTTGGCAATTTTTAAGATTATATTTCTTTTTATGAAAATTTGTTTTGTTGTTTTCCTACTTTTTCTAAAGTAATCAAATTCCAGACTTGATTTGTCCGCCAAAATATAGTTTCATATTAAAAATCACAGCCTGTATAAAATATTTTTGTACAACAGGAATTTAGGAAACACTATTCTAAGACCTGCGTAGCAAAAGAATTCTGATCCATTCTTGAAGAATTGGCTCGGGTGCTTAAGGCTGCGTAGAAGTGTGTAAGTAACAGTTAATCTCGACTCTTTGAAGTAATAGAAGCTAAAGAACTATGGATAACAAGCAACAACTCCAGCAAGATTTGATTAACTTCATGTTCGTTCGGGATGATGCAGGAAACCTCGATGCGATGGCATGTCTTTCCTTGTGGTTTGGGAAAAGTCAAGATACAGATAACGAAATCCGTAAAAAATATGGAGACTTGGTGTGTGATGCGATCGCAGGCAAACTCGACCATTGGATGGAAACCCCACGCGGTTGTCTTGCCTTGATGATCCTACTGGATCAGTTTCCCCGTAACCTCTATCGCCACACTGTGCATATGTACGACGGGGATAAAAAGGCAATGCAAATGGTCAATTGCGGTCATGATTGGCAAGCATCACTTACCCCAGAAGAGTGCTTGTTTATGCCTTGTTTAATTCTAACGCACCAGGAAGATCTTGATGCTCAGAAACAGTGTGTCAGCTATTACGAGAAAATTGAGCCGTATTTGCAGTCAGAATTCCGCATCTTCCGCACCATTTTTGAAGAACATTTGAAAATCATCAACATTTGCAACTTCTTCCCCCATCGAGATCACTACTATGGACGAGAAACCTCGGAAGCTGGACGGATACTGATGGAAGATTCAACGCTGCGATTTGATTTACCCCTGATTGCCGAAAATGGCAGCGTGCGGTTTGGTACTGATGCAGATCGGCTTTGGAAAGCGACAGCGCACACATTTGATGTCCTTGATCGCTTAGATTCACTCTCCACTCAGCGCCAAGCCAGTGGAAACAAATCCGTCAATCTTGACTGGATGAGCGATGAGCAAATTGCCTTCTGTAAAGACACATTTAGGAAATTCGATAAAGACGGTAGCAATTCTATGTCTGCTACAGAACTTGGAGCTGTATTGAAAGCGGTTGGTCGCCCCTATTCGCTTCAACGGGTTCAAGAAGCGATGGACATCATCACAGGTAGAGCCAATAGTGAGAGTGTCAGCTTTGAGGAGTTTGCTACTCTGCTGGAATCGGATCTGATGGACGATCAAGATAAACGGCTTTTAGAACGCTTTCAATTATTTGATGTAAACGGTTCTGGTGAGATAAGTCTCGAAGAGTTGAAAATTTGTATTCGCAGCCTTGATTCTCTGGTTACGAGTGCCGAGATTCAAGACATGCTAAAGCGAGCAGACACCAGCGGTGACGGACAAGTCAGCTATGAAGAATTCATAGAACTTTTTCAGAATCTCAAATGTAAAAAAGTTTGAAAGCGCTCCATTCTGAGAACGGTTGATCAGTTATCAGTTATCAATTAATACTGCACCGTAGACCTCAATACTGCTCGGTTAAGCTAAAAACTTAAATTTAAGGTAGGTTGGGTTGAGGGACGAAACCCAACATTTACTGGCGTTTGTTGGGTAACGCTTATGCGCTCTACCCAACCTACAATTCTCTTTAACCGAGCAGTATTGCCATAGACCTTGATCACTGATAACTGTTATTTGTGAGCTTTCGATTTCATGGCAAAATAGCACTTGAAATGAAATTTGCCAAGATTTAATAAAAAAAATTTATGATTTGGTTATGAGTTTCAGTGACAAACACCTCAATTTCCGGTTAAATATATGTACTCAGATGTACGCTCTCAGAGGTTGCTAGGGATTATTCGTGACACAAGAACAAAAAGCCTCTCGTTCTATTGCTGGAATTGCTGGAATTGTTGCTGTAGCAACTTTAATTAGTAAAATTTTTGGATTAGTACGGCAGCAAGTTCAAGCTGCTGCTTTTGGTTTGGGACCAGCTGCTGATGCCTTTAACTATGCCTATACAATACCTGGTTTTCTGCTGATATTGCTCGGTGGCATTAATGGACCATTCTACAGTGCGGTTGTTAGTGTTTTATCCAAGCGTAAGCAAGAAGAGGCTGCGCCGTTGGTGGAAACAATTACGACACTTATAGGTGGAATACTGCTAATCGTAACAATTTTTTTGGTAATTTTTGCTCCTAATTTTATTGATTTGTTTGCACCAGGGTTACAACTTAGCCATAAATACTTAGTCAGGGATATCGCGATCCGACAACTTCAAATTATGGCTCCAATGGCGCTCTTAGCAGGACTTATCGGCATTGGCTTTGGAGTGCTTAACGCTGCTAATCAGTACTGGCTGCCTGCTGTTAGTCCAATATTTTCCAACGTTACGGTAATTATTGGTTTGGGTATCCTTTATCTGCAAGTCGGTAACAAGATGAGCCTTCCTGACAAACAGTATGCTATGTTGGGTGGCATGGTATTAGCTGGAGGCTATCTAGCTGGGGCGGTCTTGCAATGGTGGGTGCAAATTATAGCACAGGCGAAGTCTGGTTTAGGAAGATTGAGGCTGCGATTTGATTTTAATCAGCCAGGGGTCAGTGATGTTATAAAAATCATGCTACCAGCCACCTTTTCCTCTGGAATGCTACAAATCAACCTTTATACCGATTTGTTTTTTGCTTCATTGCTTCCTACTACAGGGGTTGCTGCTGGGTTAGCGAATGCATCGTTATTAGTGCAAACTCCATTGGGAATTATTTCTAACGTGATTTTAGTTCCCCTATTACCGATATTTTCGCGACTTGCGGCTCCTGAGAATTGGTCTGATTTAAAATTACGTATTCGCCAAGGTCTTCTACTTTCTGCTTTTACGATGCTACCACTTGGCGCTTTGATGATAGCCTTATCTGTCCCAATTGTGCGGGTAGTGTATGAACGCGGCGCTTTTAACCGAACAGATTCAGGTTTGGTTGCTTCTTTACTAGTCGCTAACGGTATTGGAATGTTTGTCTATTTGGGGCGTGATGTTCTAGTACGCGTGTTTTATGCTCTAGGGGACGGTCAGACGCCTTTTCGCATCAGTATGATTAATATCTTCCTGAATGTTGTATTGGATTATTTTTTAATCCAACCATTTGGTGCGCCAGGTTTGGTGTTAGCTACTGTGGGGGTTAATTGCTGTTCGGTTTTGATGCTCTTATTTTTGCTAAATCGTAGGTTGAATGGATTACCTTGGCAAGAGTGGAGTTTGCCAATTTTAGGTTTGACCATCGGTAGTATAGTAGCTGGTGGAGCAAGCTTTGGGACTCTGGAGATTTTGCAACAGCTTTTAGGTAAAAATGGTTTGCTGGTTCAGTTACTGCAATTGTGTATTGCTGGTGCAGTGGGTTTGTGCATTTTTGGTGCGATCGCCGCTTGGATGAAATTACCAGAGGTGAATATTTTTGTGTCTCGCTTGCGTGAACGATTTTTGAAAAAATGAGGAAAATACTACTGACTCAGTCTTCTATTTATCGTATAAGGTTAAATTTCAGTACAAAAATTTAGATACCTAGTTTGGTATCGTCGGTTATCCTTAGAAATGGCATCTTCCTTGATGTGCCAGTCAATCCCTCAAAGATGGCATCTATATTGGTGAGTCAGTGGTGAGACGAAATGACCAAATCCAATCAAGACAATCACTCAAAACCCTTTTTCAAGAACTCTCGCGCATTGATTTTACGTCGCGGTGGTATCGCTGTAGGAGGGCTTTTTCTGGTTGGACTTGCAGGCGGTGCTTGGCGATTATGGGCTTTTGTCCATAAAGAATTAGCGCCATTAGCTGAAAACAGTCTTACCACTACCCTCAACCGTCCTGTGCAAGTAGGCAAAGTCACAGGATTTTCTCTTACAGGAGTGAAATTTGGGGCTTCAAGTATTCCACCAACAGCCACAGATCCAGAAAAAGCTACAGTTGATGCTGTCGAGGCAAGCTTTAACCCATTACAGTTACTATTTAACCGCACTTTAAAGCTGGATGTCACCCTAGTTAACCCAGAAATTTATCTTCAACAAAACCAACAAGGGCGCTGGTTCACTACTACCTTTGCACCTCAAGGTAAACCAGGAGTGATTAAAACTGAATTAGATCATATTCGGTTTCGCAATGCTAAGGCGATAGTCGTACCACAGCGGAGAGTGGGGGCTCTTGAGCAGGGAGCAGCCCCTCCGGGGAATTCAAAATTCAAAATTCGTCTTGAAAAGTTTGCTACGGAGGGAAACCCTCCTGGCAACTTTTCGCAAAATTCAAAAGTTGGGGAGATCTTAGCAGGGGAAGCAAATTCTTCCCAAACAGCTTTAGGTTATCCTGTGGTTTTTACAGGGCTTAATGGAACGGCGCAGTTACTGAATAATTACCAACAGATTAAGTTTGATTTGGCAGGGTTACCAGCTAATGGTGGTAATGTTTCTGTTAAGGGTGATGCGTACATAAAGACGCTTGAGATGAATTTAGAGGTACATGCACGAGATTTTCTGGCGTCTGATGTTACTCACATAATCAAGTTACCGGTGAACTTACAGGCGGGAAGAGTTCAGGGCGATTTGAATGTCCAACTTAAATCATGGAGCCCCAAACTACAAACTTGGCAAAATACTTCAGTCAATGGAAGCTCTGTTGCTCAAGGAGTTCGGCTTCAAATTCCTCGCTTACCACAGCCGTTTATCAATTCCCAAGCAAACGTCAGCTTTTCAGGAACTAAAATTCAATTAGACAACGTCACTACTAGCTATGGGAAAATACCTTTAGTGGCTAGCGGTACGGTTGACACTAAAGCAGGCTTGAATTTGGCAGCACGTGTGAATGCTGTGAGTGTGGAGAATGCTGCGGATACTCTCAATCTTAAGTTTCCGGTACCTGTAACTGGAGAAGCAAAAGCAGATTTGCAGGTTGTAGGTTCGACGACTCAGCCGGTTCTTTTGGGTACAGTTGTTTCTACTAGACCCGCAAGAATCGATAAAATTCCTGTAAGTAGCTTCTTCAGTAAGTTTGATTTTTATACTGCTGCGTCGGTTATTAACCTGAAAAACATTCAAGCAAAGCCAGCAGTGGGTGGTGAAGTGACAGGGGATGGTAAAATTAGCCTCATCGAATTTCCCCAGCAACCGCCTCAGTTAGATTTTAATTTAACAGGAAAGAATGTTCCAGGGGATGCGATCGCCTCACTTTACAACATCAAAACCCCATTTCAAATAGGTACAGTTGTGGGCACTGCGAAAGTCACAGGGCCTACTAGCAGATCGCAGACTGTGGTAAAATTACAAGCTCCCTCTGCAACTTACCCAACAAATGGCAAGTTGACCATTCTAGCTCCTCAAAATCAAGGTTTGTTGTTCCGCGATGTTGCTTTTAATGTTGGTGGTGGGACATTAGAGGGTTCTGGTAGTTGGGCGAATCAGCGTTGGGACGCGATCGCAGATGCTTCGGGAATACAGGTGGAGCGATTTGTTAACTCCAGCCAACTACAAAATATATCTCTCCAAGATGCACGGTTCAATGGTCGTTTTGCTCTCTCAGGAACCTCAGCACCATTTACGGTTGCTACAATTCGTCCAGAAAATGCCAGAGTTAACGTGGCTGGTGGTACACTGGCAGTTTCTAGTCTCCAGTGGAAAGACCAAGACTTTGCTGTTGGGTTGGTAGCAAATGCTATACAACCAAAGCTTTTACTCAAACAGGCTCCTCCAACGTTAAATGGAGCTTTAAACGGTACATTCCAAGTAGCAGGGAATACCAGTGCATTGAGTCCCAAGACTGTACGTGCTACTGGTAAAGCAAATTTAACAGTTGGTAATGGCTCAGTTACAGCTTCTAATATCCAAGTTGCTGATGGTCGTTATCAAGCACAGGTGCAAGCAAATGATTTAAATGTAAGGCAATTAGCAGCGCAATTACCACCGCAAGTTCAAGGAACAAGGTTAAATGGTCAGTTTAATGTTGCGGGTTCTGTAGAATCTTTCCAACCACAAACTATTCAAGCAAGTGGTCAAGCACGGCTTAATAATTTTGCAAATGGTACCATTACTGCCTCTAATATTCAATTAGCTAATGGTCGCTACCAAGCCGATGTGAATGCTTCAAGTGTGGAATTGAATCAATTCTCACCTCAGTTACAGGGTAAATTTGGCGGAAAGGTACAAGTTGCTGGTACAGTAGAGCAACAAAATCTTGCTTCTTTGCTAGAGAATTTACGTGCTAATGGTCAAGTTGATTTTTCTGAGGGACTGGCTGGTTTAGAACAACCGCTCACTGCTGCAATTAATTGGGATGGAGAAAAGCTCAATATTGAGAGAGCAAGTGCAAGGGATTTAAATGCTAAAGGTTATGTTGCAGCGAAAATAACAGATAATACACCGGAAATTACTGAGGTAAATCTCGACGTTCAAGCTCGAAATTACAATTTACAAAAGCTCCCAATTAAGCTTAATAGCGCACTTGCGTTAGCAGGTAAAGCTGATTTTAGTGGACAAGTTAAAGGTAAGCTACCTTTACCAAATGTACAAGGGCAACTGACTTTGCGAGATTTGGTGGTGAATAAGCTGGCTTTTGAACCAGTGTTAAGTGGACCAGTTGAATCAGTGCAAGGTCAGGGTACGAGTGTTAATCTGACAGGTACACGAGATAGGATTGCGGCTAGTCTCAATGGGGCTAATCAACCCAACTCTTTATCTGTGAAATGGAAGGATGCTCTCGCAACTGGTCAAGCTCAAGGGGATAATTTGGGTGTGAGTATAAATAACTTCCCCTTGGCAGTGTTAAATATCCCTGTACCTCCTATTCCTTATCTTGGTAGTGGTACTGTTGCGGGGACGTTTAATGGGGAGTTGCAAGTTAATACAAGGACATATGCAGCAACAGGAAATGTGGCGATCGCACAACCCCGGATTGGTAGAATTAATGGCGATCGTGCTAGTGCCCAATTCAGCTACGATAATGGTACAGCAAAGTTGATAAGTAGCGAATTTGATAGAGGTAATAGTCGCTACGCATTATCAGGTACTTTTGCGCAAACAGCTAAAGGTCCTCAAATTCAAGCTCAAGCGAACGTCACCCAAGGACAAATCCAAGATATTCTGACAGCCCTACAGTTTTTTGATGTGCAAGATTTTCAACGTGGAATGGCAGCACCGACATATGGTACTGCTGCTGATCTAAACACTACACCACGACGGATATCACCAAATCTACCCATATTTACTCAGCTAGAAGATTTCAAAGTAATAGAAGAACGCCTAGCAAAAGACCAACAACAGAAGCATGACAGTTCTTACATACCTAATTTGGCAGATTTGACAGGAACCTTCAACGCTGCAATCAGTCTAGATACTGCCACGCCTAATGGATTGACAGCAAATTTTAATGTAAATGGGCAAAACTTTGTCTGGGGTAAACAGGATCAACCAGATCGTTTGTATAAAGCACAGGAGATTATTGCCCAAGGAACCTATCAAAAAGGTGTACTGACGCTGCTACCTTTACGGATTGATTCAAACTTAGGACGAATAGCTTTCACTGGGAACATCGGTAGTACTGAACAATCTGGTCAGTTACGAATCAACAATTTCCCACTGCAAACGTTGAATAATTTTGTCAAACTACCAGTTGGTGTAACAGGTAATCTTAATGCTATAGCTAGCGTAGCAGGTAGCATCAAAAACCCTCAAGCAAAAGGCGAATTGCAAGTCACAGATGCAACTTTAAACCAAAAGCCTTTACAGTCAGCTACTGCTAGTTTTGGTTATAACGATGGGCGCTTGAATTTTGGCAGTAATATTTTAGTTTCAGGCGCAGAACCAGTTACACTTACTGGGAGCATACCCTATAAGTTACCTTTTGCAAGCGTCGCATCAGCAAGTGATGGCATTAATTTAAATGTAGATGTTAAAAATCAGGGATTAGGAGTATTAAACCTGTTGAATAACCAAGTAGCATTTGAAAGTGGTAACGGAGCAGTAAGTCTTGCCGTGGATGGGACAATGAATCAGCCACAAGTTAAAGGAATTGCTAATCTCAGTAATGCCACCTTTACGGCTCAAGCTTTGCCAGGAAAACTGACAAATGTTACAGCAAATGTGTTATTTAATCTTGATCAGATAAACGTACAAAATTTTCAAGGAACCTTTAATAAAGGTCAAATTCAAGCTCAAGGAAATATTCCCATCTTTGATAACTCACCAACACAATTAGGTAGTCCTCTCACAGTTAATCTTGATAAGTTGAGTGTAAACTTAAAAACTCTCTACAAGGGAAGCGTTGACGGTAACCTACAAATAACTGGTTCTGCACTTAACCCAGTAGTGGGGGGTCAATTGCAGTTGGCTAAAGGTGAGGTTTTGTTACCTACGTCTACTGATAATGCTAATTCGGCGAGTTCTAAGATAAACTATGGACCAACCATGAAACAGGACAAGCAGAACAAGCCTGAAACTGGAAACCTGAAGGGGCAGTTAAGCAATCTAGAGCTAACTTTGGGTAAGGACGTAGAAATTAGCCTACGACCTATTATTAGTTTTAAAGCGACTGGTACACTCGATGTCAACGGAGCGTTTAATGCTCCAGTACCAGAGGGAACTATCACGCTAAAAGGAGGGGGTGTCAATTTATTTGCTACCCAGTTTAACCTTGCCAATGGCTATTCGCAAACAGCTACGTTCAGAGCAAGTCAACCTCGAGATCCTGATTTAAATGTCTACTTATCTACTAATCTTGTTGATACAGCTCCACCGCAGGTTAGAACTTCTCCCCTATCATCTGAAATAAATGATCCATTTGTTACCAGTTTTGACCCCATAACCACGATTCGGGTTGATGCAAAGGTGAATGGTCCAGCTAGCCAGTTGAACGAGAATCTTGAATTGACAAGTTCTCCCACACGCAGTAAAGCAGAAATTGTTGCTCTGCTTGGGGGTACGTTCTTGGAAACGCTAGGAGGTGGTAACGAAAGCACGTTAGGACTTGTTAACATAGCAGGCTCAGCTCTCAACGTTCAGCGAACTTTTAGCCAGATTGGTAATGCTCTTGGTTTGAGTGATTTCCGTATATTTCCCACGATCAACTCCAACACTTCAAATGCAAAAAGACGTGCATCGGCTGGAGGCTCCACAAACACTGGGATAGATGTGGCTGCGGAAGCTGGGGTTAATGTAGCACGTAATTTTTACTTTTCTGCTCAGAAGATATTGACAACAGATCAACCCGTTCAATTTGGTGCTAACTACCGACTTAGTCCCAACATTCGTGTGCGAACTTCTACAGATTTTACTGAAGAGAGTAACGCACAAATTGAGTTTCAAACACGGTTTTAAGGTGGTGGTGAGAAATACTCTCACCAGTGGAAAACAGAAGCTTCATTACGCCGAACTTATTCCTGTTTCTAAGAATCCCTGACAAACTGCCCAAAGTGTTAGTTGAGTAGAATTTTTGGGAACTATTGAATGTGAGACTTAGCTGAATTATGTACTAAGACCTCCAGCATAGAGCATTTTAACATGCGGGACTTGGAAATACTTCTAAGCTTGTACTCCCTTTAGTTATGACTGAGATCAGTGTTACATCTGCTGATTCTTCCTAACTAGGATATCTACTCGAAGAAGAATTATGCAACAAAATTCTATTCAAAAAAAAAATCAATTTGTCTGGGATGAGACTGTATTAATAGCCTCTATAATTCTTCCTACTATTCACTTTTGTCTTGGTAAGTTATCCGCGACAATCGCTTTTCAAGATGGAACAGCACCAATTTGGCCAACAACAGGCATCTATTTAGGTACTATTCTAGTTTTTGGATACCGTATTTGGCTCCCTATTCTTCTGAGTGAATTAATTGCTAATTTTTTAATTTTCTATCCAAACAATTTTATTAGCAGTATCTTTATCTCTTTGATCGACCTAAGCGATCCATTAATGATGGCTGTATTGATCAATCGTTTTATCGGTCGTCGCAATTTGCTCGAGAGAGCGCAGGATGTTTTCAAATTTGTAGTGCTGATTGTGCCTTATCCTTTAATTAGTTCTACTGTTGCCATTGGTATACTCTGTCTGAGCGGGAGTACCCCTTGGGCAGAATACGGAAATGTCTGGCGGGCTTGGTTAACAGCAGTTCTGGCTGGTACACTAATCGTTACACCAGTAGTCTTAGCGTGGTTACTAAAGCCAAAACAGGAGCCAAGATTCCAAAAACAACAGATTATAGAGTTTGCACTGTTGCTATTCGCGTTAATTGTTGTCAGTCGGATAGCCTTTTGGGGTGGGTTCCCTGTGGAATATATGATGATTCCACTATTGCTTTGGTCGGCTTTTAGGTTTGGACAACGGGAAACAACTCTACTGGTAATTATCATTTCAGCGATCGCAGTTTTTGGAACAGCTCGGGGTTTTGGCTCCTTTGCCAAAGAATCCGTATATGAATCTCTTTTACTATTGCAGTCTTTTATTTGTGTTGTAGCCTTAACTACGTTTGTACTCTCGGCTGTACTTAACGAAAATAGGAAAGCACGAGTAAAACTCAAACAAGCAAAAGATGAATTAGAACAACGGGTAGAAGAACGTACTGCTGAACTCAAAGCAGCTAAAATCCTTGCTGACAGTGCAAGCCAAGCTAAAAGCGAATTCTTAGCAAATATGAGCCATGAACTGCGTACCCCCCTCAACGGTATCCTTGGCTACGCTCAAATCCTCCAACGCTCTCAAACCTTAACACAGAAGGAACATAAAGGTATAGATATTATTTATCAGTGTGCTTCTCATCTACTGACGCTGATTAACGATATTCTTGACCTATCTAAAATTGAAGCTGGAAAAATGGAACTTCACCCTCAAGATTTTCCGTTTCCGAACTTTCTACAAGGTGTCGTCGAAATTTGCCGCATTCGATCTCAACAGAAGGGAATTGATTTTATTTATCAACCAAGTCAACAAATTCCTAGGAATATTCATGCTGATGAAAAACGTCTCCGACAGGTTTTGATTAATCTGTTGGGTAATGCGATTAAATTTACTGAGCGCGGTGGAGTAACTTTTAAAGTTGACGTCGTAGGCGATCGCCAACAAAATTTGCCAAGAGTTCGCTTTGAGATTGCAGATACTGGTATAGGTATGACTCCTCAACAACTAGAGAAGATCTTTCGTCCCTTTGAGCAAGTAGGTAGCGTTGAACAGCAAGTAGAAGGTACAGGTTTAGGGCTATCTATTAGCCAAAAGGTTGTAACTTTGATGAATTCCACAATTAGTGTTGAAAGTCAATATAACAAAGGTAGTGTTTTCTGGTTTGAGGTAGAGCTAGATGAAACTCAAGAATGGACACCCGTATCTAAGATTACACCCAAAAGTACTATTGTCAGCTTTCAAGGTGAAACAAAGAGAATTTTGGTTGTGGATGACCGTTGGGAAAATCGTTCAGTGGTAACGAATTTACTCGAACCGATTGGGTTTGAAATTTTTGAAGCTGGTAACGGTGAGGAAGGTTTAAAGCAAGCTACCAAATTTCTACCAGACTTGATCATTACCGACTTAGCAATGCCTGTAATGGATGGGTTAGCAATGACTCAGCACCTGCGTCAGTCAAAGGAACTGCAAAATGTGATCATCATCAGTTCTTCCGCTAGTGTATTTCACATGGATCGCCAAAAAGCTTTAGATGCTGGCTGCAATGATTTCCTACCCAAACCTATACAAGCCCAAGAGTTGCTAGATAAATTACAAAAACATTTGCAGTTGATATGGATTTATGAATATGAAAATCAGAATGTTTCAACTTCGGTTACAGAAATGGTTATACCTCCAGCAACTGATCTCATGGCGCTTTATCAAGCTGCTCAACGCTGTGATGTTGCCAATATCCAATTAGAAACTAATCGCATTAAGCAATTGGATGCAAAGTATAAGGCTTTTACTGATGAATTATTAGCACTGGCTGACGAGTTTGAAGTAGATGCGATCTCTGCCTTATTAAAAACATGCATATCAAACAACTAAATATATAAGAGTTGAAAATTCAAAAATTAAAATTTAAGAATATTCTTGAATTTTAATTTTTGAATTCATCATCTATCTCGTTTTTCTCTAAGAAAATATTTTTTTAATAGTAAATGATGAAAGGAATCATGAAAAATATGACAAAAAACTCTATTTTAATAGTTGATGATACACCAATGAATATCCGGTTATTATTTGATATTTTAACCGTAAATGGATTTGATATTTCAGTGGTTAAGAGTGGCGAAATGGCATTAGAAAAAGTACCATTAATCAAGCCAGATCTGATTTTACTAGATGTGATGATGCCTGGCATCGATGGATTTGAAACCTGCCGTTGTTTAAAAGCAGATGCTAGCCTCAAAAATATACCAATAATATTTATGACTGCTTTATCAGATTTGGAGCATAAAGTCAAAGGGTTACAAATGGGGGCAGTAGATTACATTACTAAACCCATTCAAGTTGAAGAAGTTATAGCTCGTGTTAATGTTCATATAACACTTATAAATGCACAACAACAATTAGTTCAAGAAGTAACTGAGCGCATAGAAGCACAAACTCAACTCCAGAAAATACTCGAAGAGTTACAACAAACTCAAACACAGCTTATTCAAAGTGAGAAAATGTCTAGCCTAGGTGAATTGGTAGCGGGTATAGCCCATGAAATCAATAATCCAGTCAATTTTATCTATGGCAATCTCACTTACACTCAAGAATATATTCATAACTTATTTAAAATAGTAGAAGCTTATCAACAGTATTATCCGAATCCTGTTCCCGAGATTCAAGCCGAAATAGAAGCTAATGAACTCGATTATCTCACGGAGGACTTACCCAAACTACTAAGCTCTATGAAAATTGGAGCAGAACGCATTCGAGATATTGTCCTTTCTTTGCGAATTTTCTCGCGCTTAGATGAATCTGAAATCAAAAATGTTGATATTCATGACTGTGCGTTCGCTTATTTTGAGATCCGAAGGGGAATTAAAGCCTTAATGTAAAAGGATAAAAGAGATTTCTACGTGAATCGTTATTTTCATGTAAAATTTGTGACTATCATAAAAGGCTTTCAGAGGCGGTTATTTCAGCCGTAGGCATACGATAAATCATAAAATGACCAAAAGCTCTATGGGACTAAAAATGCCTAAATCCATTGCACAGCCTGAATTACAAGCCCCGTAAGGCTTAATTAAATCTTGCGGTTAAAAATGAGCGAACGTACAGTCATGATGGTATTGACAGTACATTAATGCTTCTAGGACATCGACTAAAGGGTAAGTTTGGACACTCTAGTATTCAAGTCATTAAGGAATACGGTGACTTACCGCTAGTAGAATGTTTTGCTGGGCAGATAAATCAAGTATTCATGAATATTATCAGTAATGCTATTGATGCTCTAGAAGAGTCATTAATTAATCGTTCTTCGTTAAGTGTTAATCGAAAAATCAATGAAAATCCCACAATTAGAATTCGCACTGAAGCAACAGATAAACAAGTTATTATTCGCATTTCTGATAATGGAATAGGTGTACCAAAAGAACTTCAACAAAAGATATTTGATCCATTTTTTACAACTAAATCTGTTGGTGTTGGTACTGGAATGGGCTTGGCAATCAGCTATCAAATTATCAAAGAAAAGCATGGTGGTTCATTACAATGTGTGTCGCTACCAGAAGGTGATACTGAATTTTTGATCTCGATTCCCCAAAATTTAAATTTTTCATAAAACTCCAGTAAAGCTCTGGGCGTGAAATTGAAGAAGGCAGCATAGCTGCCTTTCTTCGATAAGAGCGTATCTTTTTTATTAAAAATATTATAATTTTTGTACAAAAAACTTTAGAAATCATTCATATTTTTTAATAGCACGATTAAGCTGTTAGGCATCTAGTTTTATAGGGTAGTCTAGTCAGCAAAGGAGTTCGGGTGCTAAATTATCAAATTTAGCTGCGTGTTATACCAATCTAATATAAAGATGCACATAATTTTACCCCCCTGTAGTCCCCCCTTGGTAAGGGGGGACTACAGGGGGTCGATATATGGAGCTTCACAAAAAAATGGTGTTAGCTTAATCATTGTTATTAGTTTAAATATAAAGAAAATATAAATTTTGATAGAATAAACGAAGTAAAGGTTGTGATAGGCTTGACATGTAAGGCTAATTTATTGTTATCTGTGAAATAGATTGCATGTATTTTTAGCCATGATAAAGAAGAGCTTTATTAAAATGAGTGAAGTGTTGCTAATTGCTGGATATAAATATCATTGTTTACTTTAATAATCGGACAACTAAAATTTCACTAATAAGCACAAAATAGCTAATCATGGCTGTTATGTTTAACTAACAATAATTTCAAAGTTTTTAGAGAAACATTTAGCATATATATAATGAATAGCTAGAAATTTATTGAATTCCTATTTGATAGCGCTGGTTAAAAAATGAGAGAGCCGAGACGTTTTTTGTCTTTTAAAAAATTCGGCGCTAGAACCCCAGGGCAAACGCATTAAAATGTGTAAAAAACAGACTTGACAAAAACATACTTATGTGTGTTTAGAAACTGGGGAATAAATTAGGCGATCGCGTTGCCGCCAGATGAAGGAGAAAAACGGTGTAATA
>JAESFG010000189.1_pt1 | contig 181129 bp, 152 predicted proteins | sample 9269371 | NCBI WGS metagenome assembly JAESFG01 (sample SAMN14506227, study PRJNA617093) | algae metagenome | isolation source: Aetokthonos hydrillicola CCALA 1050 (B3-Florida) and co-occurring... | place: USA: South Carolina | collected 2013-01-01 | reverse complement strand
ATGCGTCGGATCGCGACGCGTTACGAGAAGCTGGCCGGCAACTTCGCGGCGATGATCACGCTGGCCATGGCCGTCCTCTACTTCAGAATCTTGACGTGAACCGTGAGACAGTGCCTAGGGTGAGGGCTTTGCACGCATCAGAGCGTGTCGCGATCGCGCTGTCCGAAGACCCTCACCCCTGCCCTCTCCCGGCGTACCGGGAGAGGGTGTAAGACGCGCATGGCCGCATGCGACACGACCGTCACGAACCCCCACAAGACGATCGGTCGTCCCAGTCCCCCCGCATTTTCGGACGTCGACAATCTCCTTTGTCGTGGACGGGCGTCCGGAGTTTCCCATAATCGGCGGTTCTCTCGACCGCGGGCCCAGGCGGGTAGGGTTCCGGCACGCGGCCGAACGTACGCATTGCTTGGCCACGCAAACCGAAGGCGACCGGCGGACATGAGCGACGAACGCAATCCCTATGTGAGACGCCATTTGCGTCTTTCGCAGACGCGCCAATTCACGCTCGCCGAGCCGTGGCTGGGACTCGGGGCGGCACGCACGCTCGCCCTGATCGCCACCCTGCTGCTCGCCTTGTTCACCGCGCGTTCAGCACGTGCTGAATCGACCTACGAAGCCGACATTCGCGCTCTCGCCGCCCAGCCCGATCGCGGCCTGGGTTCGGCTGGGCACGACGCCACCCTGCAGCTCATCCGCGATCGCCTGAAGCGCTTCCCGAACGTCGAGGTGCAGGAACACGGCTTCGACATGATGGTGCCGCGGACCGCCGAGGCGACGCTTTCCATCGACGGCCGATCGATCGCCGTTCAGCCGTTCGTTCCTGCGCATGTTCGGCTCGTCGCGACGCCCGCGGAAGGCATCGCCGGCAAGCTCGTCTACGCGGGCGACTGCGAATACGACGAACTGCGTCCGGCCCTGCTGAACGGCAACATCGCCGTCGTCGAGCCGACGGCCGGCGGGCGGTGGCAGCGGGCGTTCAGCTTCGGGGCGCGGGCGGTCATCGTGCTGTCGCATCCGAACGAGATCACGTGGATGCGGCTCCGCAACTTCGAGGTCCGCACGCCGGCCGACCTGCCGCGCGTCTTCCTCGACGACGCCGCCCTGTCGCAGCGGCTCCGCGACCAGGCGAAGAAGCCGCTCGAACTGGACCTCCCGCAGGCCACGCTGAAGGTGCAGGCCGACTGGACGACCGTCCGCGCCACGAACATCTACGCGCTCATCAAGGGCACCGACGCCCTGCCGGACAACGGCACGCCGGCGATGACATTCCTGGCGCAGACGGAGGCCGCCTCGCTCGTGGTCGGACGGGCGCCGGGCGCGGGGCAGGCGTCGAACCTCGCCGCCACGCTTGAGTTGTTGGACACGTTCGCCAGCAATCCGCCAAAGCGGCCGGTGCTGTTCGCGTTCACCTCGGGCGACAGCGTGCAGTACCGCGGCACGCGCGAGATGCTGATGGCGCTGGCCGACTCGCCTCAGATGTGGCAGCGCGACATCGGCGAAGAGTGGGACGAGGACGCCCTGCGCGGCAAGCGCACGATGGCGCAGAGCGACCTCGATACGCTGGTCGCCGCGCGGTCGAACCCTTGGACGCTCGACCGGCGCAAGGACGGCCACGCGCTCGCCCGCGTCGCCAAGGCGATCGATACGACCGTTTCGATCAATCAGGAGCAGCTCTTCAAGCTCCGCCTGAAGCTGGAAGCCGATCGCACCGACGCCGAGAAGAAGCTCATCCAGGAGCTTTCCGACATGGCGGTCCCGCTGTCGGAGGTCCGGGCCGCCCTCATCGAACGGCCGGGCGATCTGCAGAACGAATCGATGCGCGCGATCGCGCTCGATTACGTCAACCGCACGATCGACATGCTGCAGGGCAACGGCACGCCCGAGCATGTCGGCCTCGTCGCGCAGTACGACGCGGCCCTGAACGCGATGTGGCGCAGGCAATCGCTCTACCAGTGGCTCGCCAAGGCGCTCGGCCGCGATCCGAATCCCGCCATCAACTCGACCAGCCAACGGCTGCTCGATACCGTGATCGCGCTCGACCTGTCCGACCGCGGCGTGCGCGTCGGCGTCGGCCACTGGGGGCAGTTCCTCCGCAGCAGCGGCAAGAGCAGCATCGACCGCAACGGCTGGTTCGCCACGCTGCTGGCCGACCTCCGCGACGACAAGGGCACCGCGTCGTGGTTCAAGCCGCTGTCGGCGGTGATCGACCTCACCACGCTCTCCACGCAGCGAACGCCCGCGAGCTTCCAGGGCGCGCTGGCGCTCCCCACCGAGATGTCGCTCAGCTGGGGCGTGCCCGGCATGACGCTGCTCACGCTCGACGACGTCCGCGCGCTGCGCGACACGCCCGCCGACACGCTCGATAAGCTCGACGTGAAGGCGATCCGCACGCAGCTCGACGCAGTCCGCGAATTGATGGTCCGCGCCGTGAACGAGCCGCGGTTCGGCGGTCAGCCCGGGCTGAACCGGCAACGCCAGCAAGGCTTCGGCGGACTCGTCGCGAGCGCCGCCCGCGGCAAGCCCGTCCCCGACCTTGGCCGGAGCGGGTTCCTCGTCACCTACACGGCCACGTCGAACGCCAACCGCGTGCCCGGCTTCGCGTGGGTGCCCTACGCGCCCGGCATGCGCCGCACCGAAGTCGAGGAGACCAACGCCGCCGGCGAGTGGCGCTTCGAAGGCTTCAGCAAGATGAGCAGCGCCGACACGCTGAATCGCCTGCACGCGCAGGCGTTCCGCGTCGAGCCCGGCACGGGCGCGATCATCGGCGCATCGGATATGGGTCGCATCGCGCAGGAGATCGTCCCCTTCGCCGTCATGAAGGACACGACGATCAACGCGATCCGCCTCGTGCCATTCGTGTGCCAGGAGTTCACGCTGGTCGGGCTGTACGACCCGCGATACCTACAGGCGCTGGGCGAGATGTCGCTCATCGACGCCCGCCGCAACGCCGAGCCGCAGAAATTCCACGCCCTGCTGGCGGACCAGATCTTCGCGGGGTTCGTCGAGCCGGGATCGCGGAACTACCTGCTGTTCCGGTACGGGCGGATTGGAAACCGCCTCGTGCTGCTGAACATGCCGCACGGCGAGGACGCCATCCGCGACCTTCCCGCCGGCCTGGACGAGGGCCGCGCTCGCAAGCTCGGTCAGGGCCTTTCGATCGATCAGCTCCGCGACCTCGGCCCGCTCTCGCTCGCGACGGCGTCCGACTTCGCGCAGCTCGACGACAACCGCCTGAAGAGCTACGCCAGTGCGGGCGTGAGCAGCAAGCTCATCGACGACCTGCACGGCAAGGCGAAGCAGCAGATCGCCGACGCCCGCGATGCGACGAAGAACCCCAAGCTCACCGCCGCCGATGTGGTGCGCGACGCGAACGGCGCCTGGGCGAACAGCGCGCTCGTCTACGCCGCGGCGCGGAGCATGTCGGACGACGTGGTCCGCGCGGCGATCTTCCTGCTCATCCTGTCCGTCTTCTTCGCGATCTGCATGGAACGATTGCTGATCGCGTCGCCTAACGTCTATCGCCAGCTCGCGGGCATCGCGGGCATCTTCATGGTGATGTGCGTGGCGCTGTACCTGTTCCACCCGGCGTTCAAGATCAGCGCGTCGCCGCTCATCATCATCCTGGCGTTCGCGATCATCTTCATGTCGGTGTTCGTGATCACGGTCGTGTATCAGAAGTTCGACGCCGAGCTGAAGAAGATCCGTAGTGGGCGCGGCACGAGCGAGGGTGCGAGCTTCGCGCGAGGCAGCGTGCTCACGCAGGCCGTCATGCTCGGCATCGCCAACATGCGGAAGCGGAAGATCCGCACGTTCCTCACGGGGACGACGATCGTGCTCATCACGTTCGCGGTGCTCGTGTTCGCAAGCGCGACGAGCTTCCGCGGCACGCAGAAGCTGCCCGCGGGCATCGCGAGCGATCACCCGGGCGTGATGATGCGGCAGCGTGGCTTCCGCCCGATGGAGCAGGCGCTCGTGAGCGACCTGCAGGCCGTCCTCGCCGGCGATGAGGTATGGAGGAAGGTCGTCGAAGAGAAGAACCGCAAGCGCCAGCCGGGCGAGCCCGAGATCAAGGCGCTCGCCACAAAGCCGCACGTGGGCATCGCGGAGCGTTGGTGGAACATCAGCGCGGCCGAGCCGAACGAGCAGGTCAACCTCGTCTACGGCGGCCCGGCCGTGAACGGCAAGCCGGCCACCGTCGTCTCGCTGCCCGCGCTGCTCGGGCTCACCGCGGAAGAAGCGAAGGTGAGCTCCGTCGAGCAGATCATCGGCAAGGAGAAGTTCGCCAAGCTCGCGACGCGCACCGACGTGATCTACCTCTCGTCCGACACCGCGAAACAGCTCGGCATCACTGGCGAGGGCGACAAGGTCCGCGTGGGCGGATTTGACCTGGAAGTCGCCGGCATCTTCGACGCGGCCGAGTTCGAGCGGAAGGCGTATACGCTGTCCGGCGAGCCGATCATGCCGCTGAAGTTCGAGAGCAACGCGCTCGACGCGAGCGGCAAGAAGCTCTCCGACTCGGGCGCTGACCAATTGGAACTCGACGCCGAAAGTGCTGCGAGCGAGCTCTCGTCGAGCTACCAGCACCTGCCCGGCAACCAGTTCGCGATCGTGCACGCCGAGCTGAGCAAGCAGCTGTGGGGCGCACGCCTCGCGAGCGTGGCGCTGCGCGTCGACGACTACGACATGGCGAAAGTGGTCGCCGATGAGATCGCCGGTCGATTCACCGTCGTCATCTTCGCCGGCCTGGATGGCGGCGTGCAGATGATCAGTGCTTCAAACCTCTCCAAGATCCAGGGCAGCGCGGTCGCGATCCCGCTGCTCATCGGCGGCCTGATCATCTTCAACACGATGATGGGGTCGATCGCGGAGCGCAAGCGCGAGATCCACATCTACACCTCGCTCGGGCTCGCGCCGATGCACGTCGGCGCGCTGTTCGTCGCGGAGGCTCTCACGTACGGCGTGCTCGGCACCGTGTTCGGCTACGTCATAGGCCAGGGCGTCGGCACGTTCATGCTGAAGATGGGCTGGCTCGGCACAATGACGCTCGACTACTCGGGCACGAGCGCGATGCTGACGATCGGGCTCATCCTGCTCGTCGTGCTGCTGAGCGCACTCGTGCCGGCCCGCCTCGCGAGCAAGATCGCCGCGCCGAGCATCGAGCGCAGCTGGCGCGTCCCGCCGCCGAAAGACGGGCGGATCGTGGCGACGCTGCCGTTCACCATCAACCGCACCGCGGCCGAGGGCGCGATCGCGTACCTGGCCGAGTTCTTCGACGCCCACCGCGAGGGCAGCATCGGCAAGTTCGCCGCTGACAAGCCCGAGGTGTTCAAGGACGACCAGGGCAAGCGCACCGACGGCACCCTCCGTGCCGTCCGCGGGCTCAGCACGACGATCTGGCTCACGCCGTTCGACCTGGGCGTGAGGCAGAACCTCACCCTGCTCATTCAAGCCAGCGACATCCCCGACGTGTACGAAGTACAAGTGCTGCTCGACCGCCTGAGCGGCGACGACGGCAGCTGGTACCGCATGAACAGGCCGTTCCTGACCGAACTGCGCAAGCAGTTCCTGCAGTGGCGCAGCCTCGCCCCGGCGCGGATGAAGGAATACGTGCAGGAAAGCAAGAAGCTCTTCGAACGCCCGGCCACGACGGAGCAACTCGTCGGCGCCTGACCCAACTCGGGGTGGCGACGCGGGAAGGGAGCCACAGATGAACGCAGATGAACACAGATGGAGAGCGGCAGGAGCGACGCCTCGACTGCGCGCCGCCCGAGCTTCCCTCTATCTGCGTTCATCTGTGCGCATCTGTGGTTCCACGTCCCCCGTTCTTCCTCTGTGTCCTCTGTGCCTCTGTGGCCCTACTGAATCCCCATGAAAGAAGACGCAGAACTCAAGAAGTTCCGAGACCTCATGCCCGCCCCCGACAAGTGGGTCGACGGGTTCGGCATGAAGGCCATGATCGGCGGCCTGTTCGTCGGGCTCATCATGACCCCGGCGAGCCTCTACATGAACCTGGTCATCGGCCAGGACATCGGCGCCGCTGCGCAGTGGGTCACGATCATCCTGTTCATCGAACTGGCGCGCCGCTCGTTCACCATCCTCGGGCGCGCGGAGATCTACGTCCTCTATTACATGGCGGGCGCGTGCCTCGTCTCGAACTCAGGGCTCCTCTGGAACCAGTTTCTCGTCCAGTCCGACTCGATGCGCGCGTTCGGCCTGGCCGACAAGATTCCTTGGTTCGTCGCGCCGTCGTCTCCAGATGTGCTCGGACAACGCAGCTTCTTCCACAGCGCATGGCTCGCGCCGATCGGCCTGATGGCGCTCGGCCAGGTGCTCGGCCGCCTCGATAACTTCGGCCTCGCTTACATCATGTATCGCCTGACGAGCGACGTGGAAAAACTCCCGTTCCCGCTTGCACCCGTCGGCGCGCAGGGCATCACCGCGCTGGCCGACGCGTCGGGCGGTCAGGAGACGTGGCGCTGGCGCGTCTTCAGCTTCGGCTCGATGCTGGGCATGGCGTTCAGCGTCGTCTACCTCGCATTGCCGGCCGTCAGCGGCGCATTGCTCGGGCAGCGCATCGAGATCTTCGCGCTCCCGTTCTACGACGCGACGAAGAACATCGAAGACTTCCTGCCCGCCGTGCCGTTCATGATCTCGTTCAACCTGGGCTTCGTCATCGCAGGCATGGTGCTGCCCTTCTGGGCGATGGTGGGCAGCTTCATCGGGCTCACCGTGATCCTGCTGGCCAATCCGTTCCTGCTCCGGCCGCTCGGGCTCCTGAAGAACTGGCAGCCCAACATCGGCGCGATCCGCACGAGCCAGGTCAACCAGATCGACTTCTACTTCAGCTTCGGGCTCGGGCTTCTCGCGGCGATCGCCGTGATCGGCTTCTGGCAGGTCGGCCGGGCGCTCCTCGCTGCCCGCAAGGGGACGAGCACTACGCTCGACTGGAAAGCGCTGACCAATCCCCCCGCCGGTCGCGGCGACTTCAGCCTGTGGATCGCGGCCGCGGTGTACCTCATCACGATGGGCGTCACCATCGTCCTCGCGTGCGGCCTGCTCCACTGGGCGCACAAGGACAACCCCGCCGCCAACAGCGCCCTCACCTGGCCGCTGATCGGCGTGTTCGTCTTCTACGGGTTCATCTACACGCCGGTCGTGAGCTACGTCAGCGCCCGCATGGAGGGCATCGTCGGGCAATACGTGCAGATCCCGTTCGTCCGCGAGGCGACGTTTATCTTGTCAGGCTATCAGGGCACCGCGATCTGGTTCGTGCCGTTCCCCGCGCACAACTACGGCGCGCAGGTGCTCTACTTCCGCACCACCGAACTCACCGGCACGAGCTTCCGATCGATGATCAAGGCGGAGGCGTTCGTGCTGCCGATCGCGATCATGTCGCTGCTCGTTTTCAGCCAGATGATCTGGAGCATCGCACCGGTGCCGAGCGATGCATTCCCCTTCACGCAGGTGATGTGGGACAACCAGGCGTTCCAGCAGGCGCTCATCATCACGAGCACGACGCCCGAGGGCGCACACGAAGGCTTCCGCCAGGCATGGAAGCCCGAGATCTTCACGGCCGGCCTGGGCATCGCGCTCTTCCTGTACTCGGCGCTGAGCTGGCTCGGCATGCCGGTGCTGCTGGTGTACGGCGTCATCCGCGGCCTGGACAGCGGCAACACTCAGGTCGTCATCCCGCAGTTCATCGGTGCCCTGCTCGGCCGATTCTACTTCTCCAAGAAGTTCGGCGACCGCTGGCAGCAGTACATCATCGTCTTCTACGCCGGCTTCGGCGCGGGCACCGGGCTCATCATGATGCTGAGCCTGGGCATCGTGTTCATGAGCAAGGCGGTCGTGCAAAGTGCTTACTGAGCAGTGGGCAGTGAGCAGTGAGCAGGGAAGAGAGACAGGGAACCGAGCGAGCCGCGAGTGAGATGACGACTACGCCCTCCAACTGCCCACCGCCCACTGCCCACCGCTCACTGTTGGCGTGGCACGGCCTCTCCCTCGCGCTGCCCGAAGACTGCGGGCCCGTCAAAATCGAAGGCGACGGCTCCAAGGGCGCCGTCCTCATCGCCGACTTGAAGTCGCCCCGCATTGGCCTTCGCTGGACGACGCTCGGCAAGCGAGCCGACCCCGCGAAGTTCGTCCGCGGCGCGATGCTCGCCGAGATCGGCAAGCTCGCCACCGCCGAAGCTGTTGAGCACACGCCGGGCGATGCCTTCACGCACGGCCTGCTGTACGTCGAGAAGGACCCGCCGGGCCGGGACGTGTTCGTCGGCTTCAGCAAGGCCACTCGCCGCGTCGTCGAGGTGGTCCTGCACGTCCGCGCCGTCGGCGAGGTCGACGAGAAGAATCCGAAACAACGTCGCGAGCGCGAATTGCCGCTGCACATGCTCTCGGCCGACCTGTTGCCGACGCTGCAGGATGACGCGTCGCGGACCGCGTGGAGCATCTTCGACCTCCGCTTCACGCTTCCCGAAGCCGGCTGGACGCTCGCCAAGCAACGCCTCAATGCGGGCGACCTCACGATGGAGCTCACCCGCAAACGCCACGTTCTCATCGTTCGCCAGATCGGCCCGGCCCGGCTGGCGCTGAAGCGGCAAGAGGCGAAGCAGTGGGTGACGATCCACGGACTGCTGTGGAAGCAGATGTACAAGAGTAGTGGCGAGGGACTAGGGACGAGGGACGAGCCGAAGCTGCTGGCTTCCGTAAAGCTGGTTCGCAGACGACGTTTCTTCTTCGCTCGGTGGGCGCCGCCTGTGCGGTACATCGCGATGCATCACGACGAGGCCCGCGATCGGCTTGTGCTGATCGACGCGGACGACGCGTCGTTGATCGACAAAGTGCTCCCGACGGTTGGCCGAAGGGAGGCGGCGTGATCTTTTCGCGCAAGCCGAAGAAGCCCGCGCTGTCGCGTGAGGAAGCCCTCGCCGCGAAGCCGATCCGCGCCGTCGAGGCCGATCTGGACATCGACGAGCAGACCGGTGCCGGCAAGCTGAAGGTGAAGATCGAAGCGAAGCGCAAGTGGGTCCTCTTCCGCCTGCCCGCCGGCGCGACGAAGACGTTCGAGCTCGACGAGGTCGGCGTCTACGTCTGGAAAAAACTCGACGGCAGCACGAGCGTCGAGTCGCTCATGCGGCAACTCGCGAAGCAGTACAACCTCGACCTGAAACAGGCCGAGGCGTCCACCGTGGCGTTCCTGCAGATGCTGATCAAGCGTGGACTGGTCGGACTTAAGACTGAGAAGTGACACGATGACCGCAGCCCCTACTGCCAAGAAAGTTCAGAGCCAGATCAGCCTCCCGCTGAGCAAGGCCGTCGAGATCGCGTGGAAGAACATCCGCATGCGGCTCAGCCGTTCGATGCTCGTCACCAGCGGCATCGTGCTGGCGATCGCGTTCCTGCTCGCGATCCAGATCGGCGACGCGGTCGCCGACGGCATGCGTCAGTGGATCGCGGCCGCGCCGACGAGCAAGCAGTTCGAGGATCTCCGCGCCGAGCGGTCGAAGCTCACCGAAGAACTCCGCGCCGAACGCCCGAAGATCCGCGACGCCGTCACGGCCGCCAAGGAAGTGCCGGCCGGAACGAAGGCGTTCGACGTCGCCTCGATCGCTGGCAAGGACGTCGACGAACTCCGCGCCGAGCTCGGCAGCAACCTCCCCGACACAAAGAAGCTCGTCGGCCTGCTGACGAGCGACGAAGCCTTCCGCGGCACGTTCAAGGCGTGGCTCGACAAGGAACGCCTGCTGCACGACGTGACGCAGCGCGCCACCGAGCCCGACCAGCTTCAGGCGCTCCTCGACGCGCAAGGCGTCAAGACCAATCCCGACGACGTGAAGGCCAGCAAGCTGCAACAGCGCTGGCTGCTCGGGCTCGCGCTGCTCGTCGCGTTCGTGGGCATCCTGAACGCGATGCTGATGAGCGTCACCGAACGCTTCCGCGAGATCGGCACGATGAAGTGCCTCGGCGCACTCGATAGCTTCATCGTGAAGCTGTTCCTCATCGAGAGCCTGTTTCAGGGCATCGTGGGCACCGTGATCGGCGTCGCGCTCGGGCTCATCGTGAGCCTCTTCATGGCCTGGGCGACGTACGGCCACTTCGCGTTCGTGCAGATGCCGTGGGGCGACGTCGGGCTCGCAGTGCTCTACAGCAGCATCGTGGGCGTCTTCCTCACGGTCGCCGGGGCGATCTTCCCGGCATACCAGGCCGCCCGCATGCACCCGATCGAGGCAATGCGCGTGGAGGCGTGATGCACCCGCATGCCGCAGCCGATCACATTCTTCCTTGGCCTTGCGCTCGTGGCGTTCTGCGCGTGGATGGCGTTGAAGCCGAACTACGTCTTCTTCATCCGCATCCGCAACGGCAAGGCGACCGCGACGAAGGGCAAGCTGGTCGGGAAGTTTCTGCGCGACGTTGAAGACGCGCTTCAGGTCGAACAGGTCCGCGACGGCTGGATCGGCGCCGTTCACGACCGTCAGCGCTGCCTGCGACTTGTGTTTCCGAAGAGCTGGCACTTCGGCGCGCAGCAACGCATCCGTAACATCTGGGGCTCCTACCGATAGAAGCCCGCAAGCATGACCAACGACCAGATCGGCATGGCCCTCGCGTTCGGCACCACGGTGTGCTGGACCTTCTCGTCGATCTTCTTCGAGCAGGCGTCGCGGCGCATCGGGTCGGTGCCGCTGAACCTGATTCGGCTCGTCATCGCACTCGCCTTTCTCGCGGCGTTCGTCGTCGTCGCGCAGTGGGTCACGGGCTCGTTCACACACATCCCGAGCGGCAGACAGGCGACGATGATCGCGCTGTCCGGCTTCATCGGCTTCTTCGTGTGCGACCTGTTCCTGTTCCGATCCTACGTGCTGATCGGCGCTCGACTCGCGCAGCTGGTGATGTGCCTGGCACCGATGTTCGCCGGCGGGTTCGGCTATCTCATCGCGCACGAAACGTTGAGCTGGATGGACGCGCTCGGCATCGCGATCACGCTCGCAGGCGTGGCGTGGGTGATCGGCGAGCGATCGCCCGTCCCTGCGCAGGGCGCACAGGTGGCCGACGAGGGCGCGGCGCATCCGCATCACGCGCGTCGGGAGACGATCACATGCCTTCTCTTCGCGCTCATCGGCGCGGCCACGCAGGGCTTGTCGATGCCGCTCGTGAAGATCGGCTTCAAGGCGCTCGAGCCGGGCGAGGTCGAACTGCCGCCCGCTGAGGTGACCCTGCTCCGCGCCGCGAGCGGCGTCGTGTGCTTTGCCGTATTCATCGCGCTGGCCCGCTTGACGAGGAAGACGCTCGCCGGCCTGCGCGACGGCCGCGCGATGGGCTACGCGACGGCCGGCGCGTTCCTCGGGCCGTTCATGGGGGTGTCGCTGTGGATCGCATCGACGAAGTTCGTCGAGACGAGCATCGCCGCGACGGTGACGTGCCTCGTTCCGATCACGATCATCCCGCTGGCGATCATCGTGCGGAAAGAACGCGTGTCGTGGCGCGCCATCGTGGGCAGCGCGATCGCGGTGGCGGGCGTAATCGTGCTGGCGTGGTGGTGAGGCGCTTCTGTAAACGAAGACTGCCCCAGCGGAGCTGGGGCAGCCGGAAAGTCTTCACCTTGTCGACAGTCAGCGTCACGCCAGCGCCTTGACCGCCTGCTGGATGCCGGCGCTGTCGACGCCCTGATGGCCCATCTGTTGCCACAGGCCGCCGCAGCCTTCCTGGTGGGTGCCGATGTTGTTGTACTTGCCCTTGAAGCCGGCCTTCAGCAGTGCGCTGCCGAACCGGCTGCCGAGGCCCGTCTTCACGTTGAAACCTTCCGCCACGAGAACAAACGGGGACGCAGCTAGTTTTTTCATCGTCTCGGCGTCGTAGCTGTTCAGCGTCGACTTATTGATCAAGCCGACCTTCACGCCCTGCTCCTTCAGCGCGATGACGGCGTCGAGCGCGCGGTACAGCGTCTCGCCGAAGCTGACGACGTATCCGCCGCCCTGCGCATCGCGGACGACGTCGTCCTTGTCTTTCTGGAACGGCTCGTCCTTGAAGATCGGGTTGCCGGCGTCGTCGAGGATGTCCGGGACGGGAGCGCGGGTGCTGAAGAGGAACCGCAGGCCGGGATCGTTGAAGATGCCCTTCACGCACGCCTTGAACTGGTGCTGGTCGGCGGGGAAGTAGAGGCGCGTGTTGTCGGGGTGGTCGTGGTCGAGGCCACCGTCGGCGAACATGCTGTTGATGCCGAAGTGGCACGTGTTGTCGGCCATGTCGTCCACGCCGCTGTGGCTGAAGTGGGCGAGCACGTTGCAGTGGTTGAGGCGCGCCATGGTGATCTCGCTCACGCACATTTCGAGGAATGCGCTGAACGTGGCGAAGATGCCCTGCTTGCCCTTGTCGAACCCGAAGCCGGCCGCGGCGCTGAAGTTGCCGCGCTCCATGATGCCGCCGCGGACGAAGACTTCCGGGAAGCTCTTGCGGATGTGATGCAGGCCGCACGAACCCTCGAGGTCGTTGTCGAAGACGCGCACCTTCGCGGCGCGGTCTTCCTTGCTCCAGGCGCCGATGATCTCGTTGACGATCTTCCCGAAGTCGTCGCGGTTCTTGCCGACGCCGCTGCTCCCCTTGAAGGTGAGCGGGCTCTTGTCGGCCTTGGCGTTCTTCAGCAGTTCGATCGCAGCGGCGTGCCCGCGCTTTTCGAGGTACTTGATCGCGATCTCGGCCTTGACGACTTCGTGCGCGTGCGGCTCGCCCTCGACGCCTTCGATGCCGGGGGCCATCTTCCGCTTGACGACGACGGCGTGCGGATCGCTCGTGCCGAACGCGCGAGCGAGCGACGTGTAGAGCGACGGGAGGTCTTCACCGGTGACGGTTTCGGTGGGCAGCCCGTGGCCGTGCAGGGTCTGGGCGACGTCGTAGCCGGGCATGTACTCATTCGGGTGACCGGCGATGGTGACGTTGTTGTCGTCGACCAGCACCTTCACGTTCAGTTTCTGCGCGACGGCAAGGCGGGCGGCCTCGGCGTTGTCGCCTTCCATCTGCGCGCCGTCGGAGCCGAGCACGAAGACGGCCTTACCGGGGTTGGCCATCGCGAGGCCGTTCGCCATCGCCCAGCAGTGGCCGAGTCGACCCGAGCTGAACTGCACGCCGGGCGTGAATCCTCGCTCCGGGTGGCCGGGCAGACGGCTGTTGTACTCGCGGTAGTGCAGGAGCTTCTCGTGCGGCAGGTGGCCGTCGATCGCAGCCATCAGGTAGACGATCGCCACGCGGTGGCCGGCCTCGTCGAAGTAGATCGGGACGATCGGCGCGCCGCCGTCGACGAAGGCGCGGATGATCAGCGTCTCCGGCACGATGTCGTACGCGCCACCGGTGTGGCCACTCAGCCCGCGCGCGCCGGCGAGCGCTGTGAAGAAAACGATCGCGTCGCGGCACAGTTGGATGTTGTGCTTCAGCGTCGCGAGTTCGTCCGGCGAGATGGTGAGCTTCTTCGGATCGAGCTTGAGAGGCTTAAGCGCGCGAAGATCGATGGGGAAAGTTTCGGTGGCCATGGAATGCGTCGTTATCGGCGCGGGGCGGCGGGGATGCAAGCCGCTCACGCGCGGGAAACGGGAAGGGGCGCGCCGTAGCCGAGACGTGCGTGCGTTCGCTCTGCCCGCGACCCTCTCCGGTTCAGCGCGAGCCGGCGACAGCACCGGGCCGGATCACTTCTGCTGCGACGTCGGCGGTTCGTCCTTTGGGGCGATCGGGCGCATCGTCGTGTTGAGGATGACTCCCTGCTGCGCCAGTCGCTGGCGGCGACGCTCATGCCGGCGCTGGCTTTCGCTGATCTTCGGCGGGGCCGACGCCTTCACGCGTTCGGCGACGATTTCCCACCGGCCGTTGCTGAGGAGGCGCGATCGCACCACCTCGGCGACGACGGGCTTCATCGCTTCGCGCGGGTCGGTCGACGCGGCGAGCGGGTCGCGCGGTGCGCCGGGCCCCTCGATCTCGATGCGCTGGCCGATGCGGAGCTCGGACTTCAACAGGAAGATCGTCTGCTGCAGCGCGAAGTCGCGCAGCGAGGTGTCGAACTCTTCGCCAGCTCGGGGGCCGTCGAGGATGGTGATGAGACTCTGTCCGGCCCCGAGCGGGCGACGCTTGCGCTTGCGACGCAGGTCGAGTTCCGTCGGCGCTGTAAGCGGATTTCGCGGCACGGATGTATCGGTTGGCGAAACGCGAACGCCAGCGCGAGGCTGCGAGAGTGCGTCGAGACCGGCGGACGCCGCGCGGGCGGACGCCGCGCGGACGATCGCCTGCGCCCGCGGCGACAGCGCCCGTCCCGGCGGTGAGCCGGCGAGCGTCGACGATTGACCTGGGTCGGTATCGGCAACGTCGGCGCGCACCGCGGCGTCCGCACCTGACACGGTGTCGGCGCGCGACACGACTTCAGACCGCGACTCAGCTTCGGTTCGAGGTTTGATCTCGGCGCGGACGACATCCCTGCCGTCGTTCCGTGCCCGGCTCGCCGGAGAAATCTGCGCCGCCTCCGCTGAGGAAGCGGCAGCTGCATCGGAAGAATCCATGTTTCCCTGATCTGACTTGCTAGACGTGAACCGCACAGCGTCGGCCAGCGAACGAAAGACGCTCCATCGTCCTACGCGCCGACATGGGCAGCACCCTTTTGCGCGAGAGAGAATCCGTACTCGGATCGCCTCACCAACTCGACGCCGTCGTGCCCTCCAAGGCTCGCTCTTCCCGTGGGCCAGCAAAGTGGTCCTGAGCCTTGAAGAAGCGGTCTACCAACGGAGCGGGACGCCGAGAGAACGCCACATCGTTTCGTCAGATTGAACCCATGCGATGGGATCAACCTAACACAGCCTCGCAGCATCGATTGCCAGTCGGAAGTCGGTCGAGAAGTGGAGGCGTTTCGCACAACGAACGCCCAACTTGCGCACGCACGGTGATAACAGGGGAGCGCGGACAACGCAAATTTTACACGATCAACGTGATGAGCGGCACAGCGTGCAGCAGGCGAGCGTCGCAGCAGAAAAGACGCGGCCGCGGATGCGTGCGTTGCGGTCGATCGCAAAAACAAGAAGGGGCGACGTAGCAGATACGTCGCCCCTTGGGGCAGCCATCGAGCCGCGGGGGCGGCCTTTACGTTGTGCTCACGGCGTACGGTAAATCGTCGTGGTCGGCGGGTTCGTCATGAGGTAGACGCGCTTGAAGTCGTTCCAATAGAACTGACCGCCACCGAACGTGCGGCGACGATTCAGTTTGAAGGACCGGACACTGCCGTCCGCGAACGCGGCTTGAACCGTGTCGTTGTTGCCGTGACGGAACCGCAGGTTGCCGATCTGAACACCGAGGACGGTGTTTGCACCGACGTCACTGTTGGCGCTCTTGCCTGCTCCGTTGAAGCTCGCGTAGAGCTGGAACTCTTCGTCCGTCGGGAAGAGCACGGGCTGCTCGAACCCGCGAGTCTCCTTGCTATTCGGACCGGTGGCCGGAAGCGAATCGGTGTGATTACGGCCCTTGTAGCGGTAACGGATGCCGGGATAAACGATTCCGTTCTCGTTTAGACGCTGGTTATCTGGCGAACTTCCCCAAGAGTCGATGAGCGGCGCGACAACCGCGTAGGGGAAGCTTGGCGGGTCCTCGTTCCCATTGCCGCTGAAAATGGGGAGCGTGAAGTTTGACGGAAGACCTGCCATCACGGGCGTGTCCCAGAACAGCGCTGTATCGCTCGGCACGTCGGAGACGTCACGACGGAGCGTTGCGCCCATCAAACGCCGGTAGCCGGTGAACGAGAACGGAGTGGCCGTAGCAGTCTGTGCCTCCATGATCGGGTGAATGAAGACAGCAGAGTTCGCGTAGTAGTGCACCTGCTGTTCAAACTCACCGCCAGTCACCGCTGCACAGCGGAAGTACTCGGGCAGCTTGTAACCAATCGAAAACGAACCGGACGGAACAGGGAACGGTTCACCGTTGCTGCTCACGTAATTTGGCGCGTTCTTCGAACCCTGAATTGCATTGTTGATGACGGTGAACCAGGCCTTCCAGCCGGTGTAGCTACCCGACACCGTATAGCGAACACCTCGAAGGGCACCGGAGTCACCCAGGGGATTCGCCGTGATCGTGAAGCCAAGCGGCTCGTATCCGATCGGGTAAATTCCCTTGTTGAGCGCAGTATACGTCAATGCGGCCTTGGCGATCTGGCTCAGGTTGCTGCCGCACTTGGCCGCCCGCGAGTTACGCTGAACGTTGCCAAGCGTTGGAAGCAAGATCCCGATCAGAACCGCGATGATTCCGATTACGACTAGAAGTTCGACGAGTGTGAAACCTCGCCGGGGCGAGCCGCTCAAGTTTTTTTGCATGCTGACACTCCCTCTGACGCGGCTCGGGGGTCCGAGGCCGGCGAGGCGGGTTGGGGTCTACGACCGGACGTGTTTGCCAGAGAAGACCAGACTGTCGACGGGACCAGTAGGACGGCAGAGCCGATTTAATGGACTCCGAACTAAACCATTTAACACAGTTTGTTTTGTTCTGTCAATTCAATCTGCGGAACCCACACGTCGCCACATCACCGATCCCGGCAGTTACAGCCACCGGCTGCGCGAAGACGTGGGCGGGATGGACGCCTGCAGCCCGATCGCCTTGCGACGAATCAACTGCGGCTCGGCCCGAGCCATACTCGTCTTTGCCTTCTTCAGCCTATCATCGCGCTGTCCACCACTTGCTGTTGCAACAAAAGCCAGAACTGCGCATTCTGCTTAGGGTCCGCAGTTCAGGTCATCTCTCCAAATCTCTAACGAAAGGATTGCCATGCGTTCCACCCTTGGTTTGTCCGCTCGCATCGCCGCATTCGGTGCCGCCGCCCTCGTGCTGGCCGGCTCCGTCGCCTACGCGACGGGTGTTTCCTCGAACCCCGCGCCATCCTTCCGCCAAGATAAACCCGCCGAAGGGGGCACCATCACCGGCGTCGTCAAAGACCAGAACGGCAACCCTCTGACCGAGCAACTCGTCCGCTTGATGAAGCCCGAAAACGGCGGCGGCAGCGGCGGAGCGACCGGAGGTGGCGGGGCCGTCATTCGCTCGCTCGGACTGCCCGTCCCGGCCGAGTTTGGATCGCCGGGCGGCGGCGGGGGCCCGGGCAAGATGGTCGCCCACACCAATTCGGATGCCCAGGGCAAGTTCGAGTTTAAGAACGTCGCCCCCGGCACTTACAACATCATCTCGTCGAAGTCGGGCGTCGGCTTCGGCAAGCTGCTGGGCGTCGTCGTGAAAGCGAAAGAGACGACGACCGTCGAGCTGAAGTTCCAATGAGGCCCTGTCGCCCCTTCGAGGACGACGGCGTTCCGCGCCGGTCCTGTTGTCGCTGAACGTGTCCTGCGCCCGACGCTACCCTTGGCTTGCGATTCCCTGAAACAGGGCTCGCGCAGGGGTGGCGTCGGGCGTTTTCGTCGAATAAGGTGGCCCGCGGAGGGTGCGTTACTGTCATGCGGCCCACGCCCGCACAACCTGAGACGTCGCCGAAGCCGGCGACTGTGGCCGCGTCGACCGCGACCGCCGATCTGGCGCGTCGAAACCGCGACTCAGCTCGCGGCCGTGATGCCGTCGTGATGCGCGAGACGCCCGTCCCCGCGCGCGATGCTGCAAACCCCGGCGCGCCAACCGACGACGCCGCCGGACTCGTCTGCCCGTTCTGCGCCAACGTCCGCACCGTCGACGCGGTCGGCCCGTGCCCGCGATGCACCATGGAGGACACCCCCACCTCCCGCCGCAGCACCGGCGAGCGCATCGGCCCGTGGTTCGTTCTCCAACGCAAGAACCCCACCGCGCCCGGCCTCCGCTTCAACGTGCTGCTCGCCCTCGCGCGGCGCGGCCACGTCACCACGAAATCCATCGTCCGCGGCCCGACGACCGGCCAACTCTGGCGATTCGCCTCGCAGGTGAAGGGCCTCTCCCGCGTGTTCGGCCTGTGCTGGCACTGCGCGGCGAGCGTGTCGCCCGAGGCGCTCACTTGCCCGCGCTGCCGAAGCCCGCAGGACGTGCCGGGCGACGCCGACGCGTTCCTCGAACCGCCCGCCAACCTGCCCGTGATGCGCGAGGTGTCTTCCGACGACGCCGCGACGGCTCGCACTGACGAAGCCGACCTCGACCGCGCCGCCGCGTCGCTCGATGCGGACGACTCCGATCCGATCGTGCCTGTTCCGGAAGAGATCACCCTCGCCGCCGCTCGGCGCGCCGCGAGCATCGCCCAGGCGAACGCCAACTCGCCCGCCCCGCGCACGGCCGGTGAGACGATCATGTCGGCACGCGAACTCGCCGCCGTCTTCTCGCTCGATCCGCGTCCGCCGGGCTTGCGTCACCGCGCGGGCCGGGCGGCCAGCGCGATCGGCAAGGTGGCGGCTCTCGTCGCCCTGCTCGGCATCGGTGCGGTCGCGGCGGCGCTCGTCGCGAAGCCGGAATGGCGTGCACCGATCGTGAAGTTCGCCGAAGATTTCGTGCGCCCGTCATCCACCCAGCCGACGACCGGCCCGAGCGGCGCGACCACGCCGGGCAGCGCCGAGCCGCAAGTGCTGACGCGGTCCGTCGTCATCGGTGCGGAGCCTGCAGCGCCTGTCGAACTTCAACCGAAGACGCCGACAACGAACGAACCGCCAAAGCAGCCCGCCGCGCCTGTTCCCGCTCCGAAGCCCGAACCGACGCCCGCCGCGACTGTTGTCACGCCGCCACCCGTGGTCGCCACTCCGACCGAACCGCCCGCGCCCAAGCCGGCCGCCGAGTTGTCGCTCGACGATGCCGTCCTCCGCGCCGCGGAGCTGCGCCGCCAAGCCCTCGAGGCCGAATCGGCCGGCGATTTCTCGCGCATGGTGAAGCTGCTCGAAGAAATCGAAACGCTCCGCGACGACGCCCAGCCGATCGACCTGAGCGTGCTGCTCACCCGCGCCCGCGAGAAGCTGGCTCGGCAGCAGAAGTGATCGAAGCCGCGTTTCGTTCGAGCACGCCCACCCACCGCGCATGGCCGACTCCATCCCTTACGCCACGCCCGCCGTCGGACGCAGCCACTGGCCTGCAGCCATCCTCTGCTTCACCGGGCTCGGCCTCGCGACGATTGGCGGCTGCTTTCTGATCGGCGTGATGATCATCACGTCTCCCACCGTCGCGTTCGGTCCGACCGGCGCGGGCCAACTCACTGATGCGCAGGTCGTCCTCGTCTCCGTGCTGTACGTGATGGCGACCATCAGCTTCGTCGGGGCCGCCGCGCTCATCGTCAAGGGCGTGCGAAGCCTCAGTCAGACGACGTAGCTCGCGGCGATCGCGCCGTCCCGAACGCCGCGACGTTCCATGTCCGGCGCGGCCGCGCGGACGTATTCGACCTGCAACTGCTTCGGATCGACGCGCACGCGCAGGTGTCCGCTGTTGGGGATGAACTCGCCCGCCTTGTAGCCGTACTCGGCCGCGTGGTCCGACCGCGCGTTGCGATGCGCGGGCTGCGGCACGAGTTGGTACACGATGCCGTCGAGTTCCTGTTTCGCGTAGAAGTGATCGTGTCCGTGGAAGACGATCTTCACGCCTGCTTCGACGAGCAGATCGTGGATCGGCTTTGGCCAGCCGGGACGTTTCCTCGCGAACGTGTTCGCGCCGTCGAGTTCGCGGCCGCCCCACTCGAACAACTTCGCCGCCTCTGCGCCGCCGCGTCCGCCGTCGTCCAGGCCCCCGACGAGTTGGTGGATGAAGACGGCCTTGTGCTTCGCCCGGCTCGCGCGGAGCGTCGCCGCGAGCCAGTCGTACTGCGCCCGGCCGATCGACATGTTCCAGCCGGCGCCGTTGCCGCGGCTCGCGGTGCTCGTCCAGTACGGATCGAGCGCGACGAGCAGCAAATCGCCCCACGTGAAGGCGTAGTAGTTCTGCAGGAGGCCCGCGCCGGGAAAGTCGATCGAGTTGCCCGTGTAGAAGCGCGAGTCGTCAGGCACAGGATTCGGGAAGAATGCCGTGCGCTGCGAATGCGACCACAGCGAGAGGCCACCCGGCAACGTCGCGCCGCGGAGCTTGGCTTCCTCGCCATCGTGATTGCCGATGACCATGAAGAGCGGAGCCGACCGCGCGAGGGGCGAGAGGAAGTACCGCTGCGCCAAATACTGCTTCAGGGCCGACGCGCGAGACGGGTGCTTGCCGGTCATGAACGTGTCGCCGAGATCGACGACGAAGTCGGGCGCGTCGGCGATCTGGTTCGCGATGCACCGCGCGTAGACGTCCTGCCGACATCCGCCGTCGAGGTGGGAGTCAGCCTGGATGGTGAACGTGAACGCTTCGCCCGCCTTTCGCGCGGTGTGGAACGATGCGTCGGCGAAGAGCGGCTTGCCGGTGCTGTCGTCGATCACGCGATAAGACGTCTGCGCCGACGACGCGAGCCCGTCGAGCGCGAACGGCGTCGGCGAATCGGATCCGACCTTCTGCGAACGCGTTCGCTTCGCGAAGCGATCGCCGTACGCGACGTGAACGGTCGTCTCGTGCGGGGCGATCACCGTCAGCAACGCCGATCGATCCGTCGGCCGCGACAGCACGACGCTGCCCTGCGCCGGCGGCACATCGGTCAGAAACTCATCGGCCGGCTGCGTGGCGGAACGCGTGGTCGGCTGGCGCTTCGACTGCGCCATCGCGAGCGACGGCGCAGCGAGCAGCCCGAGCGATGCGAGGAGGAATCGGCGTCGGTCCTCGTTCACCGCTTCGCCTCCGCGGGCGGGAAGAAGAGCGCGTCGACGCCGTCCAGCTTGGGCAGTTCGCGCATCGCCGCGGAGTAGAGGTAGGCGGGTGCGCTCGTGTAGCCGTCGAGGTTCCGCAGCTTCATTGCGGCGGCGCGTTGCTCTTTCGTGAGCGACTGGCCGACCTTCGCGAACGCGGTGGCGTAGCGCCACGACATCGCGCCGTCGAGTTCGCCGTAACGCGTGCCGAGCTTCACCACGGCGTCGCGGTCGATCTTCTCTCCCGCGAGCGTCTTACGAAGCTCGCGCGACATCTCGCGGCGCACGTCGACGATCTCATTCAGTTGGTCGCGCTGCGCATCCGGAATCGATGTGATCTGTTGCCGCTGCGAGCGATCGAGCAGGTCGAGAAACGCCGCCCCGCTGTCGCCGGTCAGGCTGGTGCTGATGTCGTAGTCGCGCTTGCCCATCGCAGGCATGTCCTTCATATAGAACCCGCCGAAGTACGTGCCGTGGCGTTCGGGGCAGAAGTACACGTCGGCCGTCTCGCTGCCGGCGTACCAGCTGAAGAATTCGCTGGCGTAGGTCATGTAGGCGACGTTCATCATCTTCTCCGAGCCGCGCGGCAACTTGTAATCCTCGGCCCGCACGTCAGGCCAGGTGGTGAAGTCGCCGAACTTCATCGCGGCGAAGTAAGCCTTCTGCTCGGGCGTGAGCGACGCGGCGATCTTCCCGTACATCTCGGCCCGCTTCAGCGAAAGCTCGGCATCGAACGCGAAGATCTTCGCGACGTGCGCCGTCACCGCATCGCGATTGAGCCCGTCGCTCTTCGCGGGACGATCGCCCGCGAGTTCGCGGTGGAACGCCGCGATCAGCGGGAGCCGCATCATCGCGAGTTGGTTGAACTGCGGCGCCTGCTTCTTCGCGAGGTCGACCAGTAACTGTCGCTGCTCGGGCGAAAACGTCTTCAGAACGTTTCCAGCCACCCGACCGAGGAACATGGGGTTGTGGCCCTTCTGCTGCGCGTCGATGTCGCGCATGTACTGGAAGCCGAAGTAGTCGCACACCTTGCCGGGCGGGAGGAAGGTGGACGCGCCGAAGTCGCCCGTGACGAACGCGAGCCCGCTGAAGGCGATCGTGTGGAGCTGCGCGTTGTCCGAACACGCCTGTTCGATGGTGTACCGTTGATCAGGCCGTTCGCGGCGTGGCCGCTGAGCGTTGGCGGTCGATGCCACGGACATCAACGCGATCAGTGCGAGTGCGATCGTCTTGCGATTCATCGTCTCACCTCGGTTGGACTTCGTACTTGTGCGCAACCGCGCCGTGCTTCTGCTCGGGCGTTTCATCCTTCGGCAAGTAGCTCCGCACATATTCCACGCGGACCGAATCGCCCACGTGAACGCGGAGGTATCCAGAGTTCGGCAGCTTCTCGCCGGTGGTGTAGTGCTGGTCGTTGTAGATCGCGTAGCTCGGGTCGGCCGGCACGGGGAGGGTCTGGTAGACAACGCCGTCGAGCGACTGCTTCGCGAAGAGATGATCGTGCCCCTGGAAGAAGATGGAGACGCCGTGCTTCGCCATCAGCTGATGGATCGGCATCTCCCAGTTCGGACGGTGACGCTTCAGGTTGCGGGCATCGCCCCACTCGAAGAAGCCCGCACGCTCGACTCCGCCGCGGCTCGTGCCGAGGACGTGATGGGCGAAGACGAACTTGAACTTCGCACGGCTCGTTTCGAGCGTGCGCTTCAGCCACGCGTATTGCGCATCGCCGATCGTGACGCCCCACAGGTCGCGATCGCGTTTGCCCTTCGAGTCGTCCTCGCCGAGCACTGTGTCGACCGCGACGGGCGAGTGCCAGTAGTTGTCGAGGATGACGAAAAGCGCATCGCCCCACGTCCAGGCGCAGTAATCGCGCAGCAGGCCGATGCCGTCGAGCGGCGTCTCGTTTCCAGAGTAGAATTGATCGGGCGCGGGCAGCGGGAAAAGCGCATTGCGGGCGCGCTGCGCGAACACCGTCGCATCGTGCGGCGTGCCCTTCTGGCTGTAGTTCCAGAGCGACGCCTGCTCGTGATTGCCGTTGACGAGGAAGACCGGTGCGCGCCGACCGACGATCCCGAGGAACGGCCGCTGTTGTTGATAGCGGGATGCGACGCTCGCCGCGGTGAACTCGTTGAGCCGGGCGATGCTGAAGTCATCGCCCATGCAGATGTGCAAGTCGGGCGAGTCATCGGCGATCGATTGCAGCGTGCGCGCGTACAGGGCCGGATCGCACATGAACGGGCGTTCGGGGTGCGAGTCGCCCTGGATGGTGAACGTGAACGCGTCGCCAGCTTGGCGGGCGGGTTGAATCGTTTCGGCCGGACGCTCATCAAAACGGGCTGACCCCGCCGCGCGATGCAGAACGCGGTAAGTCGACGGCTCATGCTGCGGCAGCCCGTCGAGCAACACTTCAGTCGCCAGACCCGCTTGAAGTTGAACGGGCGCAGAACGACGCCCCTTGTTCCACTCAACGACGACTTCCGTGGGCTCTCGTGCAACAAGGCTCACCGTTGCCGATCGCTCCGTCACCCGGCCCAGCACGGCGTTCAGCTTGGCGTGGTCCGAGAAGTCGCCTGGAACTTGAAACGCACCCTCTCGACCTCCGCGGCCCTTCCCGCGACGACGCTCCTGCTGTGCCCACGCTTGCGAACTAGCGGATGCTAGCGCGTACGCAGACGCCGCCATGAAGGCACGTCGAGACAGCGAACCTGCTGCGTTCCCTTGCTCCACACCCCCACAACGCCGCAGGGCTTTGACTATTCCCTGCTACCCGGGCAGCGGGCTGAAGAACTGGGCGACCAGCACGAGAGCGAGCATCACGATCGCAATCCCGAAGATGAACAGCATCGCCACGAGCAGAAATGCATGCGTCGGCGGCACCTTTCGACCGGCGTCGTCGACGATGCCGGCGCTCTTCTGCTCGTCGTGCGTCATCTCCTCGGTGCCGTCGATCGGCTTGGGCTGCTTCTCCAGCGCCTGATCGTCCCGCTTCGCAACGGTCGGGTCCGCTCGGTTCTCGCCAGGCCGGGCCGAGCGAATCAGATGCGGCGGAAGGATCGGCGGACGATTGAAGTCGGCAGTGGACTGAGTCATGGGTCACCTCGTGGATGAAGTCGTCGCGACTCATCCTTGGCGACACGCGCTCACCACTCATTCGGCAAACTCACCCCGACCGTCGTGGTGGATTCACCCACGTCTCACCCCGCATCTGGTCCATCCGTTTTTACTTGCGCTCGCGCAACAGCGCCGCGACCTCGTTCCGCATCACATCGGTGACGCGATCGGGCTGCGTCAGGAGGAAGAAATGGTCGGCATCATCCAGCGCAGCAAACCGGACGGCGGGCAGTTCCTTCTCGCGAGACAGTACAATTGCGCGAACCGGCTCGATCAGAAAGCGATCGTCATTGACCGCGTTGACGAACGTCGCGCGAACCGATGCCGGCGCCGAGTTGACATCGCGTGGATCGGGACAGGTCACAAGCCCGAGCATGCCGGCGAACTCGTCGGGCGCCGCCACGTACATCGAAAATGCCCCCGCACCGCCCGCCGAGATCGCGATCAACAAAGGCTTCGCGAGCGGCCCGTCCACGCGTCGTCGCACGTCGGCCAGCACGTCGTCGAGGAACGGCTTGCCGTCGCGCGTCCACGCCAGGCCGTACGACGGCGCGACGATCACGTCATCCGGGAACGCGCGGCGCAGCGCGACCATGTAGAACTGGAAGTTTCCGCCCGCCCCGTGCAGGAAGACGAAAAACCGCGTCGTAGAGGTCACCTCGCGTGGCACGTACAGGAAGTAGAGCCCGTCCCGCTTCGCATCGCGGCTGACCGCGTCGGCGAGGGCGCTTCCCACACCTTGGAAAGCCGGCTCGCGGTCCCACTCGTCGTACGCCTGCGCGAAGCCGCGTTCGAGCGACTCTGCCTGCGCCGGCGTAAGCCGCAGTCGATCGGGCGCGGTGCGAACGAGCGAAGTCAGGAGCGTGCGCTCGTCGGCGTTGCGCAGCGCGAGCTGAACGGCGACGCGGAACGGCTCGATCTCAGGTCGCACCGCGAGCGTCGGCAGTCGCGCCGTGGTCGGCAGACGGATCAGTGCCAACTTTGCCTTCCGCGATGCAGGGGCTGTAGATGCATGCTCCAAGTCGCCGCGGGTCGTCGTTGCGTGCGTCGCCAGAATCGCCAGCAAGACGACGACACCACGCGCGATCGTTGCGCCTCGGATCTGCATCGAAGGCCAGTCTCCCGCACGACGACCTGTCCGTCGACCCGAAATTGCCCGCCTTCACGCGCGACGAAATCGATTGCGCAGGTCGCGCGAAGTTCACGCTTGCCACTTCCCCCGCTCGCGCGTCCAATCGCGGGCCATGTCACGTCCTACTCGGTTGTTTTGGTCGTTCATCTCGTCCGCACTCCTCACCGCCCCGCTGCTGGCCGACGTCGCCAACGTGCAGATGCCGCGGTATCCGTCGATCTCGCCTGACGGGTCCACCGTCGTCTTCAGCTATCGCGGCGACCTCTGGCGCACGCCGCTCGCGGGCGGGCGCGCGGAGCGGCTCACGGTTCACCCGCTCGACGAACTCCTGAGCGTCTTCAGCCCGGACGGCAAGCAGATCGCCTTCACGAGCGAACGCACGGGCGGCACGAACATCTTCGTGATGAACGCCGATGGGACCGGCGTCCGCGCCGTCACCAACACCGATCGCGTCGTCGCGCTCTCCGACTGGACGCGCGACGGGCAACTCGCCTTCAGCGGGCGCATCGAACCCGAAGCGTTCAACTGGTCGCGGCCGTACTCGGTCTCGCTTGACGGCGGCGAGCCGTCGCGGCTCTTCGACGCGTACGGCATGACGCCCGTCGTCAGCCCCGATGGCTCGAAGGTGCTCTTCGTGCGCGGCACGACCAGCTTCTCGCGGCGCGGCTATCGCGGATCTGACAACCGCGACGTATGGCTCTACGACCGCAACGCGAAGACGTTTACGCGCCTCACCACGTGGGCGGGTGGCGATGGGAAGCCGAAATGGATCGACGACAGCTCGTTCGCATACGTCTCCGACCGCGCGAACGATCGGTGGAACATCTACAAGTACACGCTCGGCGCGAAGGAAGACGCGGTCACGCCGGTCACGAGCTTGAAGGACGCCGATGTGGACGACTTCGCCGTCGCCGGCGCGGCCGGCAAGCTGGTCTACACGAGTTGGGACGGGCTCTACTCCGTCGACCTGAAGAACAGCGAGACGAAGCGCGTGCCGCTGCTGGCCGAGGAAGACATCGGCGACACGAAGCGGCTGCAAGCGGTCGACCGCAGCGTGAGCGACGCGACGCTTTCGCCAGACGGGAAGGCGGTCGCGATCGTCAGCTACGGACAGGTGTACGTCCGCTCGGCCGACCCGAAGAGCCCGGCCCGACGCGTCAGCGATGGCGTCTCGCGCTGCCGCGACGTCGCGTGGAGCCCGGACAGCTCGACGCTCTACTTCGTGAGCGACGCGAGCGGCATCGAGGGCATCTACGCCGCGACCGTCGCGCTCACGCGCGACGACGTGCGGACGCCGCTCCGCGAGTTGCAACGTCACGCAGCGCATGCCGCGACGCAGGAAGGCGATGACGAAGCGGCATCACAGCCGGCATCGCAGCCCGCCACGCAGCCGACGTCTCAGCCGACGACGCGGCCCGTCGTCGAGAACAAGTGGCCGGCCGCGCTGAAGTTCAAGGTCGAGCCGTTCCTCGTTCCCGACGACGGCGAGCCGCGCTGGAGCCCTGCGCTGTCGCCCGACGGGAAGCTGATCGCGTTCCGACGCGGCCGCGGGCAGTTGTGGGTGATGTCGCTGCGGTCGAAGCAGCCGCGCATGCTGTACGACGGGTGGAGCGACGCGATGGAGTTCACCTGGCACCCGAGCGGGCGATACATCGCCTACGTGGGCGAGGACACGAACCAGAACAGTGACATCTTCCTCGTGCGCGTCGACGGCAAGATGCCGGCCGTCAACCTGACCAAGCACCCAGACGACGACCGCTCGCCGCGCTTTAGCGCCGACGGCCGGATCATGGCGTTCACCAGCCAGCGCATCGACAACGAGAGCGACGTGTGGCAGCTCAATCTCGACCCGTCGCTCGACGCGATGAGCAGCGTGGAACTGGACGAGTACTTCAAGAACGCGTCGGCCGCCCGGCGCGAGCCGCGCATCACGACGCGGGCGGCTTCGGCAGCGGCGGCCAGTGGCGCGACGACGCGGCCGGCCAGTTCGAATCCGCGGTTCGCACTCGATGAGTCAACGCTCGACACCGCGTACCTGCGGCTCAAGCGGCTCACGTCGATGCCGGGCTCCGAGGGCAACCTGCAGATCGCGCCCGCCGGCGACAAGGTGTACTTCACCGGACAGGCCGGCGCGACGCGTGCCACGTTCGTGCTCGATCGCGACGCGACGGAGCCGCGCCGGCTCGGCTCATCGGTCGGCATCGCCGAGATCGCGACGGAAGGCGATCGCCTCGTCGGCGTCGAATCCAACCGCGCCGCGGCGATGAAGCTGCCCGCGGGCGAGATCGAGTACTACGACATCTCCGATCGGCTCGAGATCGATCTTCGCGCGTTCAACGAACGCAAGTTCCGCGAGGCCGCCCGCATCCTCGGCCGCGAGTACTACGACGGCACCATGAACGGCCTCGACTGGAAGGGCCTGACCGACAAGTACGCGTCGCTCATCCGCGGCACCACGACGGGTGACGAGTTCGACTTCGTCGCCAACCGCATGCTGGGCGAACTGAACGGCTCGCACCTCGGGATCAGCTCGCCTTCACAGACGAGCGCCGTCGCGCAGCCGCAGGGGAGGCTCGGCATCGAGCGGAAACGCGTCGACGCGGGGTACGAGGTCACGCGCGTCTTCGATCGCGGGCCGGCCTTCGCGGGGCTGATGCAGCTCCGCGCAGGCGACGTCATCACCGCGATCGAAGGGAAGCCGATCGGCAAGACCGACACGCTCGAATCGCTCCTGACCGGCCAGGTTGGACGCGAGGTGCTGGTGACCGTGACGCGAGCCGTCGACGGCGCGCCGCGCGAGCTGAACCTCCTGCTCGTGCCGATCAGCGCGGAAGCTGAAGGCGCGCTGGCGTACGACGACTGGCGTAACCGCACCGCAAAGAAGGTGGCCGAGCTGAGCGGCGGCGCGCTGGGGTACATCCACATCCGCGGGATGGACCAGGGCTCGCTCGACGTCTTCGAGCGCGACCTGTTCGCGGCCGCAGACGGAAAGAAGGGCCTCATCGTCGACGTCCGCAACAACGGCGGCGGCTCGACGACCGACCTCGTGCTCGCGTCGATCATGGTCCGCAAGCACGCGTACACGATCCCACGCGGCGCGCCGAAGAACGAGGACGCGTATCCGCAGGATCGTCTGTTCATCCAGCGCTACACGCTGCCGATGAACGCGCTGTGCAACGAGCGAAGCTTCAGCAATGCAGAGATCTTCAGCCACGCGTTCAAGACGCTGCAACGCGGCACGCTCGTCGGCGTCCCGACGGCCGGCGGCGTCATCAGCACGGGCGGCACGACGCTGCTCGACGGCACTACCGTGCGCCTCCCGGGCCGAGGCTGGTACTTGCCAGACGGCACGAACATGGAACGCCACGGTGCCGAGCCTGACCTGCTTGTGCCGCAGACTCCGGAGAGCGAAACCGCCGGCGACGACGTGCAGCTGAAGGCGGCAGTGGAGGATTTGATGAAGCGGGTGGGGAAGTGAGGCAGCCATAGAGACGAAGAGACAAAGAGACGGAGAGACGAAGTGGAATGCCACTCAGCCTCTCCGTCTCTTCATCTCTCCGTCTCTTCGTCTCTTCCCCGCTCACTTCACCATCACCACGCTGCCCGGACGGGTCACGCGGATGGTGCGGGTGCCGCTGTTGTTGTTCCACTCGTAGAAGTCCCACGTCGCGAGGTAGAGCCGGGTGGCGCCGGCGGGCACTTCGAATCGCTGGGCGGTGATGCCGTCGTCCATCTTGCCGTCGCCGATGAAGAAGATCTGCTTCAACTGTGGACGAAGCGTGCTGAAGTTGCGGCTCTCAGCGGTGCTGAAGTCGAGGTTCTGGCTCGGGGCAGCACTCGCGTTCGGGGCGGCGTCGCTCAGGAAGACGCCGACGAGGGCATTGATCGGGGCCCGCATGTCGGCGACGCCGTTCTCGTTGTAGTAGCTCGTGCCGTTCATGTCGCCGTTGTTGGGGTTGTAGTTGTGGCCGATCGAGTCGAGGTTGCCGTCGGGGTTGTAGGCGGTCAGGCTCGGGTCGTGGCGGACGTCGCCCGAAATCGAGTCGAACGAGACGACCGAGCCGGGCACGATCGGCATGCCCACGTTGGCGATCGTGGGGACGTTCGTGCCGAGAACGTCGGGGTTGTTGTGCGGGTTGTTTCGGCTCGCAACGGAGCCGACCGGCATGCCGACGAGGAACGGCGTCACCTGTCCGCCGACATCGTGGTTGACGTCGACGCCGGGGACGTACAACGCGATCGATTCGGTCTGGATGTCGATCGCACGCATGCCGAGCAGCTGGCCGAACGTCGTCGCGACGCCACCGCCGCGGGTGGCGGTGCGATAGCCGCGAACGCGAACGGCGTTCAGGCTCTGGCCCGTCGGGACGGTGGCGCTGAAGGTCTTCGTCGAGGTGTTCCAGTAGCCTGCCTGAATGTCGAGCTGCCCGTCGGCGAGCGTGAGGCCGTCGACCTTGTTGAGCTGGGCGTAGGTCTTGGCGGAGAGGACGGCAGCGGTCGAACCGACGACAACTGATTGAGCCCCAGCCCGGGCGGCCGCGTCGGTGGCCCGACGAAGCTCCGCCTTCACCAGCTGAGCCCGACCGACGTCGACGGCCAGGGCGCTCATGCCGCTGAGCACCGTCATCCAGGTGATGCCCCACACCAGTGAGACGCCGCGTCGGAAGCCAAGGGTCGTTTCCATGCGAGAGTGTGACCCGCATTCGATACATGCGCGTCAAATGCAAAATCTGGATCGCGGGAAAAGCGATGCCGCAGCGCCGCGCATGCGGGCTGTGCGGGGCGTGAGCGTCCGAGAAGGAAAGGGGCTCTCGAAGGACGGCGAACACCCGGCCCGAACGCCGGCTAGCTGCCGTTTCAGGCTTGAGCAAGCCCTATCGCCGACACCCCTAAAGAGAGGGGTCGCCGCAATTGAAAGCTTCCGAACTGCCCATTTTCTGGTCGTTTCCAAGTCTTACCCCGCTTCAGGAGCGTTGAGAGAACCCCCCGGTGTCGGACGATCGAAGGCGGCATGGAGAAGCGGCTCGACAAGACGGACGGATGGGTGAGCCTAGCGCTGCCGGACGCAGCGGCGGTGCCGCGCGATCGGATCGCGCTGGCGCTGCGATACGCCATGCACCTCGCAGGCCGGGCCCGGCGCGGGGCGGAGTTGGGCAGCGCGACGCTGAGCAGCGTTGCGCACCTGGTCGGGGCCGACGCAGGCTTGCTCGCACGAGCGGACACGGCGTCGCTCGCCGCTGCGTTGCTCGCAGCGCTCGCCCGCGGCGCGCAGTCGAGCGGACGGCCTGACGGCGCAGAGCCATCACCATCCACCACGCCGGCGGATGAAGCATGGCGTCGGCCTCGCCGATCGATGCGGAAGATCCTCGCCGACCCGCGCCCCAGCGCCGAAGTGGCGCGCGAAACGCCATCGTCCTCATCCGATCGCGAGTCAGCCGATCCGGCCGATTCGGGCGACCCGCTCCTGCTGTTCGGCTGGCGCGTCGTCGCGATCCGCCCGGACTCGGCGATGACGGAGGCCGACCATCTCGACCTCAGGCCGACGCTCGCGCCAGCACTGGCGCAGCTCGGCCGTCGGCTTCTCGAAGAAGCCATGCAGGATGAAGTGAAGAGCGGAAGTGCCCCGTCATCGCCCGACGCCGGGCCGATCGAAGGCGATCGACTTCTGCGGATCGGCGACGACGTCGTCGTCAGCATCGTTCAGCACAATGCGGCCGACGCGATTCGCGAACCGGGGCGCGATCCGCTCGCGACGCTCAGCGCGCCGGCGTCGTCCCATGAACGGCCGATCGACGACGACGAACTCGAGAGCGAAGTTCTCGGTGACGACGTCGACAAGAATCAGCCTGACCCCGACGCAACTCTCGGTAGCGTGACGACAGCCTCCGTGCCAAGTGCTGCCGCAGAGATGAACACCGGCGGCCACGTGTCGCAGCTTGCGATCGACTCTGCAGCATTGCGTGCGGCGATCATCGCGGGCACGACCAGTTCCGCTGCCGGGGCGTCGAACGTCGCGAGCGCTGCGGCGATGCCCTCGAAACAGATCGCATCACCAGCGGGTCACAGCGCGCTCGCCTCGGCACGGCCGGTCGTGTGGAGCCTGCTCGCACTGCACGGCGTCGCGGCCGATCCGAGCACGCTCGCCGTCCTGCAGGCGTTTCACCGCGCCGCCGTCGATGCCGGTCTGCTCGTCGACGATCGTCCCGACCTGCTCGCCACCCTCTCCCGCGGCGAGCGCGAGACCGTCCAACTCCTCCTCACCGGCAAGAGCGAGACGGCCATCGCGTCGCTGCTGCGTCGATCTCCCCACACCATCCACAGCCACGTGAAACGCGTCTATCGCAAACTCGGCGTGGCGAGCCGTGCAGAGCTGATGGCGAAGCTGCTGCCGGGGTGAAGTGGACGTCTGATTGCGGATTGCGCGGACGCAGACGCGAGCGATCAACGTTCCACTCGCCCGCTCGCCCACTCGCCCACTCACCCACTCACCGACCCCGATCGTAATACCCGCGGTTATCGTACTGCCGGTCTTCGTAGCGACCGTCGTTGCGCCCGTCATATCGGCCGCGCTCATAGTATTGCTCGCGTTCCTTCTTCTGCTGGTCGGAGGCGTAGCCGATGCCGCCGCCCACCGCGCCGCCGATCAGGCCGCCCGCGACCGCACCCGTGGCACCGTGGCCACCCGAGTTGTTGCCGATGATCGCGCCGCCAATCGCGCCGATGCCCGCGCCGAGCAGCGCGCCGTTGGCCGTGTCGCTCTCGCAACCGGTGCTGGCGAGCGCGAAGGATCCGATCAGCAGCGTCGAGAGCAATTTCGTGGTCGTCTTCATGGCGTGTGGTTCTCCAAGCGATGGATCGGCGCAGTCCGACCCTGCCCTTCAGACACGCCCGGCCCGGGCGGGTTAGTCAGCCATCGAATCGCCTCGGCATAACCGGATCAGTCCGCGTTCGCCGCACTCTTTCGCGGCCACTTCGCCGTGAAGACGAACGGGATCCGCAGCTTCTGCACCACGAGCGCCAAGACGATTGGCCCGCCGATGCCCGCGATCAGCCCCGCCGCCAGGTGCGGCCAGAACGTCGTCACGCCCGCCTTCAGCAACACCGTGCGCGTCACCGCGGCCGCGATCACGTGCGCGACGAAGATCGGCAGCGACTGCGAGCCGATCCACCGGAACACGCCCGCGAGCTTGAATCGGTCCATCAGCACCACGAGCGCGAGCAAAGACGCCACGCCCGACAGCGCGATGAACGGCCCCCACCGGCCGTCGCGCGTCAGGTGCTCGTGCAGCACGCTCCACGAGACGCCCGCGCCGCACGCGACCACGATCAACGCGAGCGTCCACGTCGGCAATCGATGCGCGTTCGGCAGGATGAACGGCGCCGCGATCGCGCCGAGCGCCATGTACACGAAGAACGTCCGCAACTGATAGGCCGGGCCCCATTCGGTCAGGCGGAGCCACTCCAGCAGCACGTGTCCCTCGTAGAAGAAGAGCACGCCCAGGATCGCGATGAGCCACGTCGGAAAGCGCAGCTTCGACATGGCGAGGTACGCCATCATCGCCATGAACAGCACGTACAGAAACCAGAACTGCCCGTAAGGCTTCGGGTAGCCGGCGAGCAGCATCGGCAGCTTCGACCACGTCGCCTCGCCACTGACGCCGACGATTTCCTTTGCGCCGCCGAGCTTGGCGATGCTGAACTGCAGCGTCTGCCAGAGCAGGTACGGATAGACGACGACGGCGAGCTTATCGACGATGAACGTGCCGGCGTCTTTCCGCACGCTGCGCGCGATGAACATGCCGCTCACGAAGAAGAAGAGCGGCATGCGGACGAGCGTAAGCACCGGGTTGAGCACGTCGTCCCAGAACGCGGGCACGCCGCTCACACGGCTATCGAGGCCGAGGAAGAGGTGGTAGACGACCACGAACGTGATCGACACGCCCTTCGCGGCGTCGACCCACGTGATCCGCGGCTTCGGCTTAGAGAGGTTTTCGGCGGCGTCGGACATGCGCAGACGAATAGCTTATCGGCACAATCGGCTCTCGGGTTGGATCAGAAGACCAGAACACGAATCAGACGAATCATTCGAATCGACACGAACGATTACAGGGTCTGACTTCGTGAGAATTCGAATGATTCGTTCGATTCGTGTTCTGGTCTTCTCCTCACACGGTCAGCCACCGCCGTCGCCGGAATTCGGCTGGGGTGACGCCCGCCCGCTTCTTGAATGCTCTGCAGAGGTAGTTCGCGCCGCTGAAGCCGCTCGCGCGGGCGACGGCTTCGAGTTTCTGTTCGCCCTCGCGCAGGAGCCGCGCAGCGAGGCGAGTCCGCAACATCGACAGATGCTCGGCCGGTGATTCGCCCGTCGCGGCGCGGAACTCGCGCGCCAGGTGTTCACGGCTCACGCCGAGGATGTCAGCGAGGCGTTCGACGTTGAACCTCGGATCGGTCGCCTGCGTGCGGAGGATGTCGAGCGCCCGCGCCACGCGTGGACGCTGCTCGACGGCGCTCGTGCGCAGCGCGCTCACGATCGACATCAGCAGGCCGTACAGCCTCGCCGACATCAGGTATGGATCGACCGCGAGCACCCGCGACGCGTGCGCGAGTTCCAGCATCTGCTGCTCGACGACGTGCGACGCAATGCGTAGGACAGGCCCGAAGTCGGCGGCGATGCGGCGCTGCCACTGCATGGCGGTTCGGCCGTCCATGCTGACGTGCACCTGCTCGTACGCCTCCCGCGCACCGGGCGGGAAGCCGTACCGGAACGGCCCCGGGATGATCGCCGCGAAGGCGACGCCGCGCGGGAGCATCGTGCGCGCTCCGGAGCGGGCATCGTCGTAGAAGCCACTGCCGGCGATCGTGAGTTGGATCGTGAAGTGCGGGACGTCGACGCGGCGTCGCGCGTCGTGAAAGTAGCTGGCATCGGTGCGGGTCTCGTGCCCACTTCCACGGAGGCGGATCAGGCCATCGTCCGTTAACGGCATGTCACAAATGTACTATTGATGTCGATGCGATGCTATTCTCAGTGGAAATCGGCGCGGTAGCGTACCTTCGTTAGATCACCGAACGCTTAAACTCACCAGAGGACGATTCGCCATGCCCGACGAACTCAAGACGAGCGAAGCCAAGCAAGGACACGCCGCCCACACCAAGGCCGCCGACTCGCAGGAGGGCCTGAAGGGCAAGATGCAACGGCCGATCAACGTCACGTTCCTCGGCGCGGGATCGGGGTTCTGCCCGACGCTGTGCAAGGACGTGCTGCTCATCCCCGGCGCCGACCGCGGCGAGTTCCGCCTCGTCGACGTCGACAAGGATCGCCTGTCGACGATGCACAAGGTGATCGAGAAGGTCATCCGCGAGGCAGGCCGTGAGGACGGCTGGACGGTGCGATCGAGCAGCAATCGTCGCGACGTGCTTCCCGGCACCGACTACGCGATCTGCTGCGTCGAAGTGAGCGGCGTCGCGTGCGTGGCGTGGGACAACGACATTCCGCTGAAGTACGGCGTAGACCAGTGCATCGGCGACACGCTCGGCCCGGGCGGTTTGTTCAAGGGCCTCCGCACCGTGCCGGTGTTCCTCGACATCCTGCGTGACATGCGCGAGCTATGCCCCGGCGCGATCATGCTGAACTACACGAACCCGATGAGCATGCTCGTGTGCGCCGCGGGCCGTGCTGTACCGGAAGTGCCGGTCGTCGGGCTCTGTCACAGCGTGCAGGGCACGAGCCATCTGCTCGCGGGTTACGCGGGCGTGCCGTACGAAGAGCTCGACTGGGAGTGTGCGGGCGTGAACCACCTCGCGTGGTTCACCCGGCTCAACCACAAGGGTGAGAACCTCTACACCAAGCTTCTGTACGAGAAGTTCCGCAAGGAGATCGAGGAAGGCTATCGCGAAGCCGACGCCGGGCTCGCAGTGCACGATGCGCAGAACATCAAGTGGGGCGAGAAGCAGGAACAGCCCTACAAGATGACCGATCTCATTCGCAAGGACATGTGCCTGCACTTCGGCGCGTTCATCACCGAGAGCAGCGGCCACCTCAGCGAGTACCTGCCCTACTACCGCAAGAGCGCCCAGGGCCGAAAGCTGCTGCGGCGCGCCTACGAGGGCGGCAGCCGCTTCTACGCCACGAACTGGCCCAGCTGGCGCAAGGGTGCCGACGAGCACCGCAACAAGCTCGTCACGGGCGAGGCAAAGGTCGACATGAAGCGCAGCTGGGAGTACGGCAGCTGGATCATCGAGGCGCGCGAGAAGGATTCGCCGGTCCGCATCCACGGCAACGTAATGAACCACGCCGTCGCGCCGGGCAAGAAGAACAACGGCGAGGCCGGCAAGCTCATCACCAACCTGGACGGCGACGGCGCCGTCGAAGTGAGCTGCATGGTCGACCGCAACGGCATCAATCCGACCCGCTACGGCGCACTGCCCTCGCAGATGGCCCACATCTGCCACAGCCAGCAGGCGTACTTCGACCTCGCCGCGAAGGCGTGCATCGAGAAGAGCATCGAGGCGGCGACGTACGCCCTCTACCTCGACCCGCTCACGCAGGCCGTCCTCACGCCCGGCGAGATCCGGAAGATGACGCTGGAGATGTTCGAGGCCGAGAAGGAATTCCTGCCCGGGTACAAGTGACCGAGTCGAACAGGCCCTAAACCGCGAATGCCCACGTCGCCGACGTGGGCATTCGCGGTTAGATTCTTGATCTGTGCCCACGCCGACGCTCATTCTCACGCCGCGAATGACGGACGACTCCGTCGCGCTCTGGCGCGCCGCAGGACGACTCGGCTGGAACGTCGAGCGCATGACGAAGTTCCGCCTGCCCGACGACTTCCCGCCCGTCGACGAGCCTGTGCTGTACGTCGAAGGGCTCACCGCTCCGATGATCGCCGAGCAACTTGGCGCGACGATTGACGAGGTGCCCGTAGACTGGCTGCCGCGCCTTCCGGCCGAGTATCGCAAGCGCGATGTGCGGCTCATGTCACTCGCCGAAGCGCGCCAGCTTTCAGGACGCCGGTTCGTGAAGCCGCCCAACGACAAGTCGTTCGCTGCAAGCGTTTACACGGCGTCTGAGCTTCCGACGGAGTACGACGACGCAATGCCGGTGCTCGTGTCGGAGATCGTCGAGTGGGAGGTCGAGTTCCGCTGCTTCGTGCTGAATCGCAGCGTCGTCGCACAGTCGGTCTACCTTCGTGATGGTGCGCTGCAGCGTGAAGCGGGATTCGCCGCGAGCGATGAGGAGATCGCCGCGCTCCACGCGTTCATGCACACGGTTCTCGCCGACGTCCGCGTCGATCTTCCCGATGCGACGGTGATCGACGCAGGCATCATTCGCGGCAAGGGCTGGGCCGTCGTCGAACAGAACGCCGCGTGGGCGTCGGGCATCTATGGGTGCGACCCCGAGCAGGTGCTGCACGTGCTCCGGCGAGCGACTCGGAAGTCATGATGATTTCGCAACCTGCGACGGCGCTCACTCCCATTCAATCGTCGCCGGCGGCTTGCTGCTGATGTCGTAGACCACGCGGCTCACGCCCTTCACCTCGTTCACGATCCGGCTGCTCATCGTCGCGAGGACGTCGTACGGGAGGCGGCTCCAATCTGCAGTCATGAAGTCGGTGCTCTCGACGGCCCGCACGGCGATCACGCTGTCGTACGTTCGGCCGTCACCCATCACGCCGACCGTGCCGATCGGGAGCAGCACGGCGAAGACTTGGCTCGTCTTGCGGTAGAGGTCGTTCGCGATCAGCTCTTCGAGCACGATCTCGTCGGCGTCGCGCAGCACTCTCAGCCGCTCGGGCGTGATCTCGCCCATCACGCGCACCGCGAGGCCCGGCCCGGGGAACGGGTGACGCCAGACGATCTTCTCGGGCAGCCCGAGCACTTCGCCCACCTTGCGAACCTCGTCCTTAAACAGGTCGCGGAGCGGCTCGACGAGTTCGAAGCCGAGCTGTTCGGGCAAGCCGCCCACGTTGTGGTGCAGCTTGATGTTCGCGGCCATGCCGGCATAGCCGTGGCCACTCTCGATCACGTCGGGGTAGAGGGTGCCTTGGGCGAGGAAGCGGAACCCACTCTCGATTTGCGATTTGCGATTGGCGATTTGCGATTGCACGTCCGCCGCCGCCGCCTTGAAGACGTCGATGAATTTGCCGCCGATCTTCTTGCGTTTCACCTGGGGGTCGGTGACGCCCTTGAGGTCGTTCAGGAAGTCGTCGGTTGCATCGACCACTCTCAGGTCGATGTGGAAGTGATCGCGGAAGGTGTCTTCGACCAGCTGGCGCTCGCCCTTCCGCAAGAGGCCGTTATCGACGAAGACGCAGGTGAGCTGATCGCCGATCGCCTTATGGATGAGCGCCGCGGCGACAGATGAATCGACGCCACCGCTCAGTCCGCACAGCACCCGGCCGTTGCCGACCTGCTTGCGGATCTTCTCGACGGCGTGGTCGACGAAGTTGCCCATCGTCCACGTGCCAGCGCACTTGCAGACGTCATAGAGGAAGTTTTTGAACACCTGCTCGCCGCGCGGCGTGTGCGTGACCTCGGGGTGGAACTGCACGCCATAGAACGGCCGCGTCTTATGACGGACGGCCGCGTAGGGGCAGGTGGGCGTCGTCGCGAGCGGCTCGAAGTCGGCGGGGAGATTGTGCACCTGGTCGCCGTGGCTCATCCACACCGTCGTGTCCTGCGGCAGGTTCTTCACGAACGGGTGCTGCGAAACGATCTTCAGATGAGCCCGGCCGTACTCGCGAGCGGCCGCGGGCTTCACCTCGCCGCCCAGCACGTGCGCCGCCAGCTGCATGCCGTAACAGATGCCGAGCACGGGCACGCCTAATTCGAAGAGCCGCGGGTCGCACTTGGGCGCGCCGGCCTCATATACGCTGCTCGGCCCGCCGGAGAGGATGATGCCCTTCAAGTTCTTCTTGCGGAGTTCGTCGACGGAAATGTCCGGCCGACAGAGTTCGGAATAGACGCCCTGCTCGCGGACGCGCCGGCAGATGAGTTGTGCGTATTGCGAGCCGAAATCGAGGACCGGAATCACCTCGTCGGCGACGGGAGTGGAGGGCTGCGCCATGTGACAGAGATAGCGGAAAACACACGGCGGATCAAAGTCGATTTCGGTGCGGAAAACGTAGCTACTTTACATCATGCGAACCAAGGCCACCGCCGAGTCCACCACCAGGTACACGCCGATCGCGAACGTCGCATAGTAGATGAATCGCAGGAACGCGAAGTCGGTCAGCTTCTTGATGAGCCAGAACCCGCAAAGCGCCCCGGCCACCACGAGCGGGAAGAACATCACCGTGAAGCTGAACTCCGCCTTCGCGAACTGACCAGCGAAGATGTACGTGGGGATCTTCGCAGCGTTCGCGATGAAGAAGAAGCACGCGGCCGTGCCGACGAAGACTTGTCTCGGCGGCTTCAGCGGGAGGAGGTACGTCGCGAAGATCGGCCCGGCCGCGTGGGCGAGGGTGGTGCTGACGCCGATGAAGCTGCCGGTGAGCCAGCTTCGCAGCGGCTCTCGCAGCAGCTTGTGCTGCTCGCCGCGGTACTCGCGCCACCAGTTCAGGGCGACGAGGAAGATGCTCTCCAAGCCGATCTCGAGGCGCATCAGCGTGCCGACGAGTTGCGCGCTTTGGTTGTGGATGAGCCAGAGGATGACGCTGCCGAGCGCGATGCCGATGAGCGTTGGCAAGACGAGCCGGCGGACAAGCGAGAAGTCGGCCACCCTGCGGTACTGCCAGACGGAGAGGCAATCGCCGAAGAGAAGCAGCGGCAACAGAAGTCCGAGTGCCGCTTCACTACCCCGCGGAGTGTGGCCGAGGCCGATCGCGGTCATCGGGACGACGATGAGCCCTAGCCCTGCGCCGAGGCCGCTCTTCGTCAGGCCGATCAGGAACACAGCGAAGCAGATGAGCGCCCAGGGCCACCAGTCCATGCGTTGGCGACGATACGGGAACGGGCGGGAATGGGAAGGCTTCCTCGCTGTTCGACGTTCTCATAACGAAGACGCGAAGTGACGAAGGCGCGAAGAAGAGGGATGCGTTCGACGCAGGACAGTTTCAGTCTTGTCCCTTACTGATTGGCCCTATCACTTGAGGAGGCATGGTCAAGGCGACCATGCCACGCCAACGCACGATGCGTCTTCTTCGCGCCTTCGCTCCTTCGATTCTTCGTTGTGACAACGACGAAGCGCGAACAGACCCTCACTCCGGCATGTCCTTGCTCAACCGTGGCACGAACTGTTTCTGCCTCAGTCCCGCCGCCGCGATGAGTTCGCCTCGGCTGCTCACTTTGAAGCGTTGGTGAAGCGCCTTCACGTAATTGTGCACCGTGTGCGGGCTGATGCTCAGCTCGTTGGCGATCTCCTTCTCGCTGAGCCCGTCGACGAGCAGGTCGAGCGTCTGACGGAGGCGCGGGGCGAGCACGCGGTTCGGGTCGCGCGTGCGGTGCAGCACGTCGGCGCGCCAAAAGCGACCGAGCTCGGCGTGGAACAATCGGATGAGTCGGTGGTCAGCAGGCGTGAAGCGTGGGGCGTCGCCGCCGCGGTGCAGACCGAGTTGGTCGATCGCGTTGATGTGCGGCAGCGTCTGGCTCGACAGCACGAACGTCCCGCCGGCATAGATGGGTCGACTCGGCTTGATCTCCGCGCGGGCGGCTTCTTCGCCAGGCTTCGGCGCGTGGCCGACGACGATTTCGTACACCTTCGGGTCGCTCTCGCGGTCTTCGCTCTCGATGCGCCACGTGTGCCCGGTCGCGTCAACGCCCCAACCGATGTCGGTGACGAGCCACGTGCCCGCCGTCGCGGTCGGCTCGACGTACAGCTCGGAGCTGATGACGACCTCGGCGCGGAAGAGCTTCAGCAACTCCGCCACCATGAACGGCCGCCAGTCGTTCGGCTCGTCGCCGAGCCGGCGTACCTCGGCCAGCAGGCGGAAGATCCGCCGAACGTCGCGGAGGCGAATCCGGTGGTCGTTGTCGGGCCGAGGCATGATGTGGAGTGTATCAGCGGCGGGCGAGGTATCGCAAAGGATACGCGAAGCGTGAAACTAGCAGTCAATTCGCTCGCTTCCATGCACTATGCGTCACGGCCGCGTTTGCGTGCCGCGGCGTACGTCAGGCATTGCGTCGTCTCTGAACCCCCGACTCGCAACACGCCGCACGGTGGATCCGAAACGCTCTGTGGACCGTATCAAGCGCGGCCGTGCATCGTCACCGTTGTCACGTCAGGCACCGAAGAGCGTCACGACATCGCCTGCGCGCGACAACGCGAGTCGCATGTGCCTCTCGTCACACGCTCTCGAATGTTCGGCAGGCAGCTGGTGCTTCGATGCCACAGAGTCGGTTGCGTAAACCTTCCCACTTGGATGGGAATACCGATCGATGCCGGCGACGCGAAGCCGCTTTCCAATAGCGACGGCTAGCATCAATAGGAAGACACCAGTCGTCGGAAACACGCCATCAGGCGAGTGGTCGTACAACCCGGCGCGGATGACGCTCGGCAGGATTGGCAGCGGGCGAGGCAGACCGAATGCGTCGAAGTCCATCGGCGGCACAGATGGCAAGTAGGCGTACAGCAGCAGCGGTCTTTCCGACGCCGTCTCGGCGACGTACCGCGCGGCGATCGATCTCACGAGCGGATCGTCCGGCGGTGAATTGATCAGCACCGCGTCGGCTCGGCCCGCGTAGACGTCGCGCGTCGCGTAGCTCATGCCGGTGAGCAGCACGGCTTCGTCAGGTTGCGGCGTCCAGCCGCCGCCCGTCAGGTCGAGCGCGCTCGGGCCTCGGCCCAGCACGGTCAGCGTGGTCATCTTCGCGAAGTGCTGTTCAAGCAGTGTCGGCACGTCGGGGCTCGACGATCGTTCGGTCAGCACGGGCTGCTTCACGTGATTCGCGAATCGATCGAGGAAGCCATGCTTCCAGCGCGGGTCCTTTCGGATGTCGACGTCGAGATCGAGCGGCGCGTACGGCACGCCCTTCACGCGAATCTCGCCCCAGCATTGCCCGCAGTGATTGTGCTCGTGCGCGGCCATCTCCAGGCCGAGTTTGGCGAGCATCGGGCCTTCCCAGCCCATGCAGTGATCGCAGTAGTCCTCGTCGAAATGACGGTCGTTGTCCAGCAGGAACCCCTTGCTCGGGCACTTCCGCATGTCCCAGCGGAGCACGTTCTTCTCGCGATCGAGCGTGAAGGTCCAATCGCACTGTTCGTCTTCGCCTGTGTGCGTCCAGGCTTTGTAGAGGCCTTCGAGTCCTTCGCGCGCGCCGAGTTCGAGGTAGTGCTGCTGCGAGTCGAGCCCGACCGCGTCGCGCCAGAGGTCATGAACGGCCTGCTGGCCGAAGCGACGGCGCAGGTGGCCGAACGTGAAGTCGTAGTAGCCGCAGAAATCCTGTGCGCCGAGCATCAGCCTGCGCTCCTTCCGGCAACGGTGATCGCGACGAATCGCTGCGTGCACGAGCCCATCCCGCCCTGCCGCGCGAATTCGAAGCCGGCCCCCTTCGCCATCGTGGAACACGTGTGATCGCAGTGATCGCAGAAGTACGGAACGATGTCGCGTTGGTTGTCGCGGAGGTGCTTGATCGCCGGACACACGTGCACGTTAAGCGTGACCGACTCGCCATCGTGTTGCACGTCCACTTGCGCCTGCGGCTCGAGCGCAAAGTACTCGCGCCAATCCCGCGCGATCTCCGCGGCGCCGCCTGACCTCCAGCGTGTTGCGCGACCCGCGTAGTACGTCGCCGCGAGATCGCGCCAGTACTCCACCAGCGCCTCCATGCCGTAGCGATCATGGATGTGACGAAACATCGCGTTATTGACGAAGTAGAAGTCGGGCGCACTCACGGCCGGCCCTCCGATCGCTGTGGGGTGAATCGAACGCGAGACTTGCACCAGCGCAACGCAAGCGAGTCGACGTCGCCCATGCCGATCGCGCTCGCGGCAAGGATGGCTGCGCCGAGACACGTGGGCTCCGTCACGGCGCTTGCCACGATCGGCGCGCAGCAGCGGTCGGCCTTCAGCTGCAACCACACGTCACTCCGCGCCCCGCCGCCGCTGCTGCGGATCTCGGTGGGACGGGATCCGAGAACCGAGATCAGCCGCGCAAGTTCATTCGTCACGCGATCGAGAATGGCTCGCACCTCCGCGCCGCGTCGCGTGGACGAATCGCGAGCCGAAGCAACCAGTGCTTCGAACGTTGGAGCGTCGGGTGCCGCATCGCGATACGCCTGCAGCAGGTTGGCCGAGATGGAGCTGAAGGTCATGCGGAACCACCGATCGGCAGCGAAGGACGGGCCGACGAACACGTCCTTCGACGTCGCAGCCGGGCTGTGCAAACACTCTACCACGGCGAGCACAGTGCCGGTGGTTTCGCTGAACGTGCCGGGCGACAGCGCACCGACGCCGATCGCGCCGGCGTACTGGTCGAGACAACCGGCCACCACGACGCAGTCGGAAGGCAAGCCGAACTGCTCTATCGCCTGGCGAGCGACCGCCCCGAGCGGCGTTCCCGCTCGAACCAGCTCGGGCCACCGCAGCGACACCGGCGCGTCAAGCGTCGCAATCGCGGCTGACCACCACGTGCCGCGATGCATGTCGGCCAATCCGGTAAAGGCGGCCAAGCCAAGCTCGGTGGACTCGGCGTCGCAGAATCGCCGCACGAGCAGGTCGGCGATGCTCGCACACCGCGCGACGCGCGGCCGCACTTCGCTGTCCCGCAGAAGGCGACGAAGCTTTGGGACCGCGAACTCGAAATCGATCTCCGGCAGACCGGTGACGGCTCGCAGGTCGGCCAGTTCGTTGAGCGGATCGGGCGGATTGCCTTTGCATCGCGCGTCGGGCCAGAGAACGATCGGCGTGAGCGCGCCGCCGCGTGCGTCGAGCAGCGCGAAGCTGTTGGCCTGCGAAGCGTAGCCGATTGCTCGCACGCGCGAGAAGCCGACAGGCACACGCCCGCCGAGTTCGCGCAGCAGCGCGTCGATCGTGCGATCGAACACGTCTAGCGGAAGCTCACTTCGTCCCGCCGCGTCGGTTTGTATTGCAGGCTGAACGGACGCTGTGGCAACCTCGGTGCCGTCCAGATCGAAAAGGCACGCCTTGTACCGCGTGGTGCCGAGGTCGATCGCGAGGATGTGATCGCCGTCCGTCATGCCGATCGCACCTCCGCGAGGAGTCTCTTCGTTGCATCGAGAACGATGCGCGACGTGCCGGTGCTATCGAACACGGCCTGGCCGGCCTCGTACCAGTTGTTGTCGATCGCCTGTTGCGTGACGACGTAGCCCTGCAGTTCGCCGCACGACATCGTGACGACGTGAGCGGCCGGATCCATCGCACGGACGGCGAGGCCGAACTCGACGAACCATTCGCCGGGCCAGTGGACGAGGATGAGTTCGCCGATCCGCAGCACACTCAAGATGGCAGGCACACACGACTGCCGAGCCGCATCGAGCCGGCCCGATGCCGCAAGGCGAGCGAGCGAGAGCGTCGCCTGCGCGCCGAACAGATCGCACTCCGCCGTGCGGATGGCGGCGCGATCCGCGCCTTCCTCTTTCAATCGTTGAAGCGAACGCGCTGCAAGATGCTCCTGGTCCGCTGCCATGGCCTCGGCCGGCAACGCTCGCAGGGGAAGTTCGACCGACTCCGACGCAAGCGAGATCGTCGGCGTCTCTCGCGCGAACCGCATTCGCGAAATCGCCTCGTTCAACCCGTCAGCGAGCCGTCGCGCGAGTGTCCGGGCTTCATCGACGGTGTTTCCTCGGATGAAGTGACGCGGGCTCTGATCGCCCGACGCGCCGCAGAAGTGCAGCACCGGTACGCCTGCCGGCAAGTGCTGTCGCGCGAGGCCGGGGAAGTCGCCGCTGTAGAGCGGGCTGTCCTCGTGCAGCACGGTGGGATGTACGGAGACAACCGTCGCTATCGCGATCAACTCGTGGCGATCATCGTCGCTGCGGAACGCAAGCACTGGCACATCGGCATCGCTGGGCCCTGCCGGGTCATGGCGATTGCCGCCGATACCTTCGATGCGCTGGACGACGTAATCGAAGCGTGCCGGCCGACGCGCCGCGTGGGCTGCGACGGCGCACGCGACGATCGCATCCTCGAACTCGGCGAGCCACTGCGGATCGGGCGGAGGGACGTGCGGGTCGAACGCGTCCGACAGCGCCTCGACGGTCGACGGTCCCGAGTGCGTGTGCGTGGCGGCGATCAGGATGCGTTCGGGCTCGATCTCGACGCGCTGCGCGATGCGATTCCGAACCCGCTGCGTCAGGTCCCGCGAGACGAAGACCACATCGCACGAGATGAGCAGCACCCCGTCGCTGGAAGTGTCCCCCTCGATCCAGAGAGCCGCGCACTGAAGCGGATCGAGGATGCCCGTCGCGACCCGAGGCACGCCGGGATAGCCGTAGAGCGCGATCGCCCGACGCGGCGTGATGTCGACTCGATGGGCTCCGACACGCATCTGTGGTCCTGAATCGGCAGGGCAATTATTGCTTGAACTCGAACACAATGTGTTTAGAATAAACAAAAACGAACATCCAGCAATCACAATTGTGCGCCCGGTTCGCCAGCGACAACTTCTAGAGCTGCTTCAATCCTCCGGCGGATGCTCGGTGGAATTTCTCGCGACGCAGCTGGCCGTCAGCGAGATGACGATCCGCCGCGACCTCGCGTCGCTGGCGAAGGACGGCCTGCTGATCCGCTCCCACGGCGGCGCGTCGGCCGTCGAGAGCGTGAAGTTCGAGTTCCACTTCCTTGACCGCGCGCAGCAGCGCCGGCGCGAGAAGGACGCCATCGGCGAACGTGCCGCGCAGTTCATCCGGCCCGGCCAGTCCGTCCTGCTCGACTCGGGCACGACGACGCTCGCCGCGGCACGACAGCTGCGCCACATCGCCCCGCTGACGGCGATCACCACCTCGCTGCCGATCGCTTCCGTGATGCAGCGCGCGGGCAACGCCGAGATCCTGCTGCTGGGCGGCTTCCTGCGGCGCGAATCGCCCGACCTGGAGGGCCCGCTCACCGAGTCGAACCTCGACACGCTGCGCGCCGACGTCGCCCTGCTCGGCGCCGACGGCGTCGGACTCGACGGAACCGTCTACAACGGCTCGCTCACCGTCGGCAGGCTGCTGAGCAAGGCTGTTCGCGCAGCCGCACAGGTCTTCGTGCTCGCGGACAGTTCGAAGATCGGGCGCACCGCGCTCTCCGCGTTCGGCTCGCTCACGCAGTTCGCGGGCCTTATCACCGATGACGGCATCTCGCCCGATCACTTGGCCGCGCTGACGAAGAACGGCGTGAAGGTGATGCTCGCCACCGTGCCCGCACCGGCGACGCCACCAACGCCAGCCAACACTCCCACCCGGGCGCGTCATGGGTGACCTGCTCATCGACAACGCCCGGCTGATCCGACCTGGCGAGCCGATCTCGGATACGCCAACGCGGTTGCTCATTCGCAACGGAGTGATCGTCGCCGACTCGCTCTCAGCGGCCGACGCTAAGTCTATCGATGCCAGCGGCCGACGCGTCTCGCCGGGGTTGATCGATCTCCACACGCACGGCATCGGCACGCATCTGTACGAGACGAGTGCCGAGCAACTCCATGCCGGAGCCGCCCTGCTGCCGCGATTCGGCACGACCACATTCCTGCCGACGCTGTACCGCGTCATGTCGCGGTCCAACCTGAACCACCTCGCCACGCTGACGGACGCCGCGAAAGCGATCGACGTCGTCCGCGTGCCGGGCTTCCACCTGGAGGGCCCGTTCCTCGCGCTCGCGGGCGCCGGTGCAGACACGATCGACGGCGACCTGTCACTCCTGACCGACCTCCTCGATGCCTGCGGCGGGTTCGTCCGCGCCATGTCGATCAGCCCGGAAGTGAAGGGTATCGTCCCCGTGATCGAACGGCTCGTCGAGCGCGGCATCTGCGTGTTCGTCACGCACACGCAGGCAAGCGTTGAGCAAACGCAGCGTGCCATCGATGCCGGCGCCCGGCACGCCACACACTTCTACGACGTGTTCCCGATCCCGCCCGAGCGCGAGCCAGGCGTGCGCCAGGTCGGCGCTGTCGAGATGTTCCTCGCCGACCCGCGTTGCACCGTCGACTTCATCTGCGACGGCATCCACGCGCCGCCCGTCGTGATCCGTGCAGCCCTCGCCGCGAAGGGGCCAGCGGGCGTGGCGTGCATCACCGATTCGAACATCGGCGCGGGTTTGCCCGCCGCGCGGTATGCGCATCCGTGGGGCTACGGGATTCGCGTGTCGCCCGACGATGCCGCCCGGATCGACGACCCCGCACATCCCGACCACGACGGCCTTGCCGGCAGCGCGCTCACGATGAACGCGGGCGTGCGCAACCTACAACGATGGACATCACCCGAAAACGCATGGCAGATGGCGACGCGGACGCCCGCGCGCATTGCCGGCATGGGTCCGCTCGCTGGCACGCTGAGCGCCGGCGCGCCGGGCGACGTGGTGATCTGGAACGACGACCTCACGCCCGCGATGACCATCGTCGGCGGTCGCATCGTCTACCGAGCTGACGATTTCTCGTGCGTCTCTAGCGGGAGTTGCTGATGGCCGGATTCAAGTTCACGCCCCACCCTTCGGTTCCGTTTCGCGACGTCCGCGCGATCGAGCGGTGCCGTGCGATTCGCAGCAACGACATCGCGAAGCATCGCAACAAGGACCTGCGCATCGAGGTCGTGCGCGACGACGACATCGAGTTCCGCTGGGTGAGCGACATCTTCATGCGCATCCACCGCGCCGCCCAAGCCGGTGAGAAGCTCGTACTGATCCTGCCCAACCCGTGCCCGAGCTACCGGCACGTCGCCAGGCTCATCAATCAGCTCCGCGTCGATTGCACGCGTCTTCGCATCTTCGCGATGGACGAGTACGCGAATGAACGCGGCGAGGTCGCCCCCATCATCTGGAAGCAAGGCTTCGGCTACGCCCTGTTGCACGACTTCGTGCTCAACATCGACGAGAAGCTTCGCCCGCCCATGAAGCAGGTGACGTGCTTCACGACGCGGAACGTGAAGGACTATGGCAAGCTGATCGAAGACGCAGGAAACGCTGACGCGGTCTACACCGGGCCGGGTTGGACGGGGCATCTTGCCTTCGTCGAACCCGACGCGCCGGAGTTCGACGCGCCGCTGAAGGAGTGGATGCAGATGGGCCCGCGTATCTGCACGCTGAGCCCGTTCACGCTCGCGCAGAACTCGCTCCACGGCGCGTTCGGCCTGAGCGGCGACATCGCAGGCGTCCCGCCGAAGGCCGCCACGATCGGGCCGCGCGAAGTCGTGAACGCACGCTATCGGCTCGACGTGCACAGCATCACCGTCCACGGCACGACGACCAGCTGGCAACGCCTGATGACCCGCCTCTGCCTGCACGGCCCCGTGACGCCGAAGCTGCCGACGTCAATCCACCAACTGCTGAAGAGCGATGTCTGGGTCTCGCGCACCGCGGCGATGGACGTTCAACCCGACTTCGAGAAGGGATATTGAAGATGACGCTCCTCGACTCCCCCACCGCTACATCGTCACGCTCCTGGTCGCACGTCGATCCCGATTCGGTGCCCGAGATGCGCGTCCCCGCGCCGGGGCCGCGATCGCGGGAACTGCACGCGCGGTGCACGAAACACTTCAAAGGTTTGTCGGGACAGGTGAAGCTTTTCCCCGTCGCGTTCGAGTCCGGGCTCGGCTGCGTGCTGACCGACGTCGACGGCAATCGCTACATCGACTTCTCGAGCGGCATCTACGTCACCACGCTCGGCCACTGCCACCCGAAGATCAGCCAGGCGGTCGCGAAGTACGCCAACACGCTGATGAACGCGCACGACTTCACCACCGAAGTGAAGACGCGCCTGGTGGAGAAGCTCGCCGACGTGCTGCCGGGCGACCTCGCCGCGTTCCAGTTCTACGACTCCGGCACAACGGCCGTCGAAGCGGGCATGCGCGTGCTGCGTGCTGCAACGGGCAAGAACGAGCTCGTCTCCTGCTTTAACGACTACCACGGCAAGACGTACGGCGCCGTCTCGCTCGCGCACATCCGCTCGCACGTGTACGGCCGCGTCCGCGCGCCGGGCATGCACATGGTGCCGCGACCTGACGTCTATCGTCCGACGTGGACGAAACCCGACGGCACGATCAACACCGATGTCTACCTCGCCTTCTACGACCAATACCTCGACAAGGGCACCGTGGGCGACGTGGCCGGCTTTGTGCTCGAGCCGATCCAGGGCTGGGGCGGATCCGTCATGCCGCCCGACGACTTCTTCCCGAAGCTGCGGAAGTTCTGCGACGAGCGGAAGATTCTGCTGATGGTCGACGAAGTGCTCACCAGTTGGGCGCGCTGTGGCAAGTATCTCTGCATGGAGCACTGGGGCGTCGTCCCCGACGTTGTGTCGATCGGCAAGGGATTCGGCAACGGCTTCCCCGTGACGTGCGTGGCCGTGCGTGAGCCGTTCAAGGAGAGCTTCGAGGCGATCAGCGCCAGCAGCAGCTACGGCGGCAACCCGATGGCGTGCGCAGCGGCGCTCGCGTCGACGGAAGTGATTGAAGAAGAACAGCTCAACGAGCGAGCGCTACACCTCGGCGAGATCGCCATGCGCCGCATGGAGAAGATGAAGGCCGAGCACAAGATCGTCGGCGACGTGCGCGCCAAGGGATGCCTCATGGGCATCGAACTGGTGAAGGACCGCACGACGAAGACGCCATTCGACGAGGCGGGCAAGCGCGTCTATCAGAAGGCGTTCGCACGCGGGCTCGCTTGGATTCCCGCGGGCCACATCCTTCGCATGAGCCCGGCCGTCATCATGGATGACGAACTGCTCCTAAAGGGTCTCGATATCATCGACGAAGCGATCGGCGAGACGAGCCGCGAATTGGGCTATTGATCGTCACGCCTCGCGATAGGCGTGAACGACGATCTCCGTGCCGGCCGGCGCTGGCGCGTCGTAGTGGTACTCCACCCAGACGGGTACGTCCTTGCCCGGACTCCGCTGCAAGCGAACCACCCCCTGCTCGGCGTCGTAGCCGCTGCCGTGGTCATAGTCGGCGATCACCTCGATGCCGGGCGCGTGTTCAGTTGAGAGCAGGCAACCGGTGCTGATCCAGTCGCCGCCGAAGTAGGCGCCGAGGTAGTGATTGTGCCGAACACGTCGACCGATGCGCGCTTCGAGGCGGGCGATGTCCGCAGGGCTAACGACGCCGTCGTTGTCGAAATCGAACGCGGGGTCGTAGCCCGCGTATCCGATTGCATCACGGCCCGTCGCTGAAGCGTCCGCGCCAAAGCCGACGCGTCCCTCCGCAAACCGTGCCCCCTCGATCGTCTTTGCTGCGCGAACGCGCTCGGCCGTCACTTCAGCGTGCGTGCTGTCGGGCAGCGACACCTCGGTCTGATAGCACGCGCTGAACACCTTGCGATAGCGAGGGCGGATCAACGCGAGCTTCGGCTCGTCCAGCGGGATTTGCATGCGATCGATCACCGCCTGCTCGTCGATGCAAATCCCCTCGCGGTCGAACGCAGCGTTGACAACATCTCGGTCATCGCTCGTGACCGCGTAGACGCCGTGCACCTGCAGCACCGGCGTCCGAGTCGGCACGCCGTAGACGGCGTTGTGAAGTTGCATGTGGCAGACGCGCCGTTGCGCGTAGAAGTTATCGCCGCGTTGTTTAGGGTTCGACCATACGCCGCGCACGGCGCTGTTGTTGATCGGCTCGGCGCGGTTGCCTTCGATCATCGAACTGATCGGCGTGTGCGATACGCGGACGGTCATGCCATCAATCGAATCCGTTCGACACTGCTCGACGACGCGCTGTCGAAAGTGCATGCGGAGGTCGCCGCTGGTCATGTCCCACGTGTACTCATGCGTGTAGAGCGAGTGATCGGCGACGGGATAACACATCAACGTGTGCGAGACCGCCCAGCGCGGCGTTCCGGCAGGCGATTCGATGCGCGGGTCGCACGGATAGATGCCGGCGTCGGTGAACGGATCGTCGTGGCGAACGTGCAGGTCATCACGCCACGCCACGCGGCCCGTTCGCGGATTGCGTAGTGCGCCGCGAAAGTGTGTCGTCACACCGTCGGCGATAAGGCGAAGCGAGAATCGCTCGGCTGTGCCAAGGAATCGCTTCTCGTGCACACGCCAGCCGTGCGGGGTCCAGATGCCAAAGTGCGTCAGCGGGTTGCTGACGATGTTCGGCTCGTACCACCGACGCGGCTGGCTGGACTCGATCATGAAGACTTGCGTGCGCGACGAAGAAGAACTGCAAACGCCAACGCCACCACCGAAGGCTCCGGCACAATCGACATGCGCGCGGCGATCGCACCGGCCTGCTGATTGTAGCGAGCCGCGAGCAGTAACAGGTCGTCGAAGTTGACGGTGCCGTCGTAGTTGAAGTCCCCTTCCGACCAATACCGACCGGCCGCGTTGTAGTTCGCGGCGAGGCGAAGCAGATCGTCGAAGTTAACGATTCCATTGAGATCGGCGTCGCCGGCCAGCGTGCGACGCAGCAGCATCGAGGTCGACGCGCCCTCGACGTAGCCCACGCTGAACGGCGCGTCACACGAGATGAGTCCCGATTGCAGATACTGCCGAATCGAAGCGATCGGCGAGGCGCCGGCGTAGTCGACGACGAAGTCATTGTCGCCCAGTCGAAGCTGGCCCGACGTGATCGAGAGTGCGGAGACGACGCTGGTGCGGTCTGCACTCCGGCCCGAAGCCATGACGACGGTTCCAGTGATTGACAATGCCGCTCCGTTCACGCTCCGTAGCGTGAGCGTGCTGCCCGCATCGACGGAGAGCTGCGTCGGACTTGCAAGCGTGACAGGCACGTCGATCGCATGCGATCCGCCCGACGCTTGGACGAGCGCAGAACCCGCCGAAGTCTCCAGCCGGAGCGAGCCTAATCCTGCAATTGAGTAGCCGACGCCACTCAGCGTGAGCCGACCGGCACTAACCGGCGTGTCGAGCGCGACAGACTGCGGGGTCGTACCGCCGACGAATCTCGCGACGGCGTCGACGCCGTTCGGCACGCGAGTCGTCCAGTTTGCGAGTTGGGTCCAGGCAGCTCCATCGGCACCACTCCACTGGCCGACCTCGGCACTGAAGCGGATGAAGTCGTAGTCGGCTATTGAATTGTCTGCGAGAACCAGATCGCCAAACCGGAGTTGCCTCAGCGACGTCGCCGCGAGCGGCTGCGTCAGGATTGGCGTCGTCAGGTTGTCGTCCAGGAACACGTTCGCGACCAGCGACGTCGTCGCGCCGACGAGCGGCTTCACGACGATGCGGTAGCGATGCCAGTCGCTCGTGGAGAAGCCAGGGTTGGCGGACTCGAGGAATCGGACGCGGGAGCCTTGTCCGTCCAGGCTGACATCGGTGCCGGTGATATTGAGCGTGCCAAGCCCGACGCCGTCGGCAAACTCGATGCTGGCAGAGCCGGCATTGACGGCGTAAGTCGAAGTGACCCGCATGCCAATGTCGATCGTCACGCCTGCCGATGCGAAGTCGATAGGCTGCCAGTTCGAGCCCGCCGTCCAGAACAACTGCTTTCCGCCGATCGTGGTGGCGGTGTCTGCCTGTACGAAGTCTCTGCCGAGTTCGACGCGGGCGTTGCGAAACGCCACGGTGCTGGTGTTGGTGAGCGTCCAGCCTTGGCCGACGTTTTCAGGCAGATCGTCGGCGTGAAACTCGGTCGCCCAGTTGTGGTCGTCGCTAGACGGGCCGCGCGAGATGGAGAGCTTCAGCAGCCGGAGGTTGGCCGACTGATCGTTGTTGTAGACGTACCCCGCGGGCGGGGACGCGTTGTAGCTCGGATTGTAGAAGCTGCTCTGGTCGTGCACGAAGGCGAATTTCCCGTCGTTCGTCGGCCGCAGTTCTGTGTGGCCTGACGTGGGGCCGTTGTAGAGGACTGTCGGCGCGGTCCAGCGTTTGCCGGTCGCATCGGCGAACATCACCTTTGCGCCGTATCGGCCGAACGTGAGCGCGACGGTGCCGTCGTCGAGCTTGCGAAGCAGCGGGAAAACGCCTGCGACGCCGAGCGATTTCGGCGTCGTCCAGGTCAACCCATCGTCGACCGAGGATGCAACGAATAGCGAGGGCGACACCAGACTCACGTTGTTGCTTGGAAACGGCTGACCGGTACGAAACACGCTCAGCAGTCGGCCGTCGTTCAGCTTGATGAGCGACGACTCGCTCGGGCCCTCGCTGCCCATGTCGGGGCTGCCGTTCTGGGTGGCGATCGTGGCGCGCCGCGTCCAGTGCTGGCCGTTGTCGGTGCTGGCGAGCAGGATCGCTTCGGAACCAGGCACCGCCGCCCGCGTGCCGTATGCGGTCGTGAGAAGCGTCGATCCCGATCGAACGATGTCAGTCAGGTTGTTGTAGACGGAGGTGTACGCGATCGATCCGGTGTCGAAGAACGCGGTGTCGGGCGTCCACGTGTAAGCGCCGTCGGTCGATCGGTAGCGCGTGTTCGTCCAGCTGGTCAGGCCGGTGCTGCTACTCATCGCGTAGTTCACCCCGAAACTGGTCTGACCGGGGGGAAGGATGATCGAGCTGTTCGGACTCGTGCCGCCGCCGGAGGTGAGCGTGACCCACGTCGCACCGTTGTCACCGCTGAAGGATCGGATGCCGAACTGAAGCCCGGACTGCGTCTGCCCCACCGTCGCGTCGACGATGAGCGAGCCGTCGGCGCGGCGCTTCATGTACGGGAAGTTGATGTGCGGCTTGAAGCCCGGCGCGGAGCTGAACGAAGGCGTGGCCGTGTAGATGATCGAGTTCGAATCGATCGAGACCGCAACCTGGGGCGACTCTTCCGCGAAGACGATCGACGCCTGCCCTAGCAACAACGCGACCGCAACGACTGATCGAGTCGTAGCGGCCGCGTTTGGAGGGGAAATTCGATTGCCGATCATTCGCGATCCGCGTCACCACCAACGCTCATGATCGAGGTTGGAACTCCACATGATCATGTACTTCATCTCTTTGAAGTCGCGCCAGTTGACGTGACCATCGCCGAAGAGCGTGTTCCCGCCGGCCGGCAGACGCGTGCGCGGGTCGAAGTGGTTGCTGTACGCCCACGTCACAAACGGCTCGTTCGGCGGGAGGAACTTCTGCACGCCGTCCATGACGAGCGGCAGTTCGACGAGCTTCGGGTCCTTCGTCTTGCGCGGCGGCGGAATGCTCGGGCGCGTCGGGCTCGTGCCGTTGGCGCTGAAGTATTTGTTCCACGCGATGGCGTTGCCGTTGTGGGCGTAGATTGAATAGCCGATGTGGTAGGCCATCCCAATGCCAGTATTGATCTGGTTGTTCCAGTCGGCGGTCGCGTCGCCGCCTTCCTTCGAAGCAGGCGAGAAGCCCAGCGCGTTGGGGCAGTAGAACACCTTGCCGCTCGTCATCTTCGACAGCTGGACGAACGTCTCCTTCTTCTGCGGCGTGAGGATCTCCCAAGTGCCGCCGTACTCAAGGCAGTCGGGGAACCAACCCTTGTTCACCTGCGCGTACTGGTACCACATCACGCCGATCTGGCGCAGGTTCGACGCGCAGACCGTTCGCTGGGCGGCGGCGCGCGCCTTGTTGAGTGACGGGAGCAGGATCGAGATCAGCAGTGCAATGATGCCGATGACGACGAGGAGTTCGACGAGCGTGAATGCTGTAGCGTGGCGCTTCATGGGTTTACTCCGTTGCGAGACCCGAACGCATCCTTCCACTCCTCGAAACCACGATCTCTCATCCCCGAATGTTGCCGTATCGCCGGAGCTTAGCCGGCACACGGCAGTATCGCACTCGAAAAGCAGCGGACGACCGTTTCCGGTCGAACGCTGCGATCAGCCATCAGAGAGAGAAGACGTCAACTCACTCGCCGCGGCGCGACCGGCGGAGGGCGAGCAGGCCCGCGCCGGCGAGGCCGACCATGGTCGTGGGTTCGGGAACCGCGAACGGTGCCGTCGGCGGCGTGAAGTTGCCGCTCGTGCCGTAGACCAGCGTATCCGAGATGCGGAACTCGTCGATCAATCCGGGGAACGTCGCCGAGCCTGCCTGGTTCTCGCCGATGTGGAAGAGCGTACCGGTGAAGCTGGTCCGCGGATTGACGGTGCCGGCGTCAGGCGTATTGCGGAGGAGTTGACCGTCCCACCAGGTTGCCGTCGTGCCGGCCGCGGTGTCGAAGGCCCACGCGACGTGGTGCCAATCGGTGCTGTTCAGGGCACCGGTCGGAATCGCCTGCTCGATCTCCCAGAACGTGCCGCCCGCGCCGTTCTGATACGCGCCAAGGGTGCGGCCCGCGCCGGTGTCGTAGATGTACATGCGGATGTCGCCGGCGCCACTCGACGTATCGGTTCCCCACAGCCCGACGAAGCCGCCGCCCGTCACGCCCGAGCCCTTCACCCACATCTCGATCGTGCCCTTGTTCACGTTGTAGTTGCCAGCGGTCTGGTACTCGGCGCGGCCACCGGTGCTGCGATCGAGCGCCGTGCCGAACTTGCCACCAGCGACAATCGTTCCGCCCGGACCGAAGGGTACGCCGATCTGCTGATTTGGGTTGCCTGCGGCGTAGTCGGCCGTACCTGCACCGGTGCCCAGAGCGGCATCGAAATGGTGAAGGAAGGTCGTTCCGGCAAGCGCTTGTGCCGACATACAGCAGGCGGCGACGAGGGCGATCTTCACGCTGACATTCATGGTCTTCTCTCCCAACCTTGGCTATGCGTCCCAGCTCACGCGCGATCCGGCATCACGCCGTCGCTTAGCGGCACCGCTTGTGGCATTGACGCGATTTCACTCCACACCGAGGCCGTCGCACGCACGACGACCACACCTGAAGGCGATTCGTTCGACATCCGCCAGCAAGAGCACCGCGTGCTCAAGTACAGCGACACGTCCCGAAGCCCGATCCCGACACTTAATTTGTGCCCCGAATTAAGTCGGATGTCAACGGAAATCTTGTGTTGTTGCTGACAATTTGACTACGACGCACTCTTTGTTCATCTCACACGAACGAGCACGCCCGCAGTGTTCATTCGCACAGGACGACCGTTGATCCGAGCGAGTCAGCAGAATCGTTTATAGATTTTCATGCCACAACGCAGAGCCCATTTACATCCGACTTTGTTCATGAGATAAACTAAGTCAAGTTTCCGCTCACCGGAGTTTGCTGAATATGCCAGAACCTGCAGCCAAATCCCGAGGTCGATCGATCAAGCTTGCCGTCGGAATCTCACTGCTGATCGCCGCGCTCGCGATCGGTGTGTGGCAGATCATGTCAATTGTGGGCCACGGCGGAACTGGAGCAGTCGATGCGTTTTTCAGCATCGATGACGGCAAAACGTTCTTCGCCGCGCCGAGTGAGAACCTCCCGCCGTTCCCGTCCGGCGGCGGAACTGCCGTCGCGGCACGGGTGTTTACGATTGACGGCGGAAAGACACAGTTCGTCGGTTATCTTGAGCGATATACAGAGGCAGGTAAGGTCCGCGCCCGGGAACTGATGGCGCTCGCGGCCGCTGGGAAGAAATCGCCTGGCATCGACGACGTGCTGAACGCCAACACCGAGATCAAGCGCCCTGGCGACGCTCAATGGACTAAATCCAACGACCCCGCGGCCGCTGCGATTCGTCGCGTTTCGGCGCCCGGTCACCCCGAGCTGCCCGCCCTGCCCTACGCCCCTGTCCGTTAGAGGTGACCAATTGCGAAGTAGCCGCGTAAGACAACGTTGGACTGAGAATCGACCTGCCATGTGTGTCGCGGTCGCGCTGACCGATCCGGCCGTCGCCGAACTGGCGTCGCTGCTGGGCTTCGACTGCCTGTGGATCGACCTCGAACATCACCCGCGCAGCCTGGAGACGGCCTCGTCGCTGATGCGCGCGAGCCGCGTCGGCGGCGCGGACGTGATCGCGCGACCTGCCAAGGGCGAACTCATGCGAATGAGCCGCATGCTCGAGGCCGGCGCGATGGGCATCATGTACCCCCGCTGCGATCACGAAGAGGAAGCCGCCGAGGTCGTGCGGTATTGCAAGTTCGCCCCGCTCGGTGCCCGCGGCATGGACGGGGGCGGCCCGGACATGCCTTACTGCTCGATGGGCCTTTCCGATTACATCGCGCACGCGAATCGCGAGACGTTCGTCTTCGTGCAGATCGAAGACCCGAAGGCACTGGAGCGCGTCGAGAAGATCGCCGCCGTGCCCGGCGTGGACGGCATCTTCTTCGGTCCCGGCGACTTCTCCGTGCTCGCGGGCATCCCTGAACAATTCGATCATCCGATGATCGTCTCCGCCCAGGAGCGCATCGCCTCCGCCACACGAGCGGCCGGCAAGCGCTGGGGCATGCCAGGCTTGAGCCACGACCACACGCGCCGCATCATCGAGATGGGCGCGAGCTTCATCGCGTGGGGCACCGACATCGTCTTGCTGAAGGAAGGCTTCGAGGCCATCCAGAAGCAGTTCGCCCTGCTCGGCTTCCGATTCGACAACCGACTCATCGGCCCGGGCGGCGCTGTCGTTTAGCACGCAGTAACGCTCCAAACGTGCCGAGCAAAGCCGTCATCGCGACCGGCTCGGGCACTGCAGACTGAGCGAGTGCCCAGTCACCCGCGAGCGTCGGCGCGTTGTAGTTCGCGGCGAGCTTCAGCAGGTCGTCGAAGTTGACGACTCCATCGTTGTTGAAGTCGCCCTGCGACCACGTTCCGGCCTGATTGTAGCGAGCTGCAAGCCTGAGAAGATCGTCGAAGTTCACCGTTCCGTTCAGGTCGGCATCGCCCGAATACGTCCACCGCATCACGACGCTGGTGCTGTCGATCGGCTGACCGAGGAACGTCGTGGGCGAGCCGGGAAGGGTTGTGGCTTCGGCGAAGCCTATCGCCGTCGCTCTGGATGCGGTGCTCGACGAGACGATCCCGCCGGTGCCTGCAGCGCCGGTGGCGACGTAGTTCTTGATCGTCGTGAGCGGCGAAGCGCCGTCATAGTCGATGACGAGCCCGTTGTTGGTGAGATCAAGTGTGGAACCCGAAGCGAGCGACAGCGACTTTACGCGGCTCGTGCCGGCCGAGTCGCCCGCCGTCGCGGAGGGCAGGACCGTCACCTTGCCGGCCGTCACGTTGAGCGAATCGACGCGGGCGTGCTTCAGCGACAGCGTGCCCGCGCCGGATTTGCTGAGTTGGACGCCGGCGATCGACGTCATGCTGCCCGAGAGCGTGAGCACATCCTGCGCTCGCGTCACTTCGATCGTTCCGCTGCTGTTCACCGCGAGCGGGTTGGCGATCGAGTGCGAACCGAGCGCGTCGACGATCGATAGACCCGAGACGGGATCGGACAGCGTGATCGTGCCTGTGCCGACGACGGCATAAGCATTCGCATTCTCAAATCGAATCGCGCCGACAGTGACCGCTGACGCCAGCGTGACGGTGCGCGGCGCCGTGATGACCGCGCCGAACGTCGCCGTCGCGGCGGGCGCGTTGGGGACGCCGCCGATCCAGTTCGGTGCATCGGTCCAATTGCCCGAAGCATCGACGCCCCAGCCCGGCGTGGGCGTCCCGATCGGATACGGCGCCGTCGGAGGCGTGAACGACGTGCCGTTGTAGCGCATCACGTCGCTGATGCGGAACTCGTCGATGTAACCCTGGAACGTGCCGGAGCCGAACTGGTTTTCGCCGATGCTGAAAAGCGTCGGCAGCGTCGATCCGGTGTAGTGCACGTTGCCAAAGCTGGCCGTGTTGCGCAGGACCTGGCCGTCCCAGAAGGTGGCCGTCTTTCCGGAGGCGAGGTCCCACTCCCACGCGACGTGGTGCCAAACGTTGTCGGTGAGCGAGGCGGACGGGATGGGCTGCTCGACCTCCCAGCGATTAGGCGTGCCGTCGTCGCCAATCATGTAGGCGCCGAGCGTGCGGCCCGCGCCGGTGTTATAGATGTAGAAGCGAAGATCGCCCGCGCCGACGGCGGCGCGGGTGCCCCACAGCCCTTGGAAGTCGCCCGCGGTGGAGAGCGTGGACGAGTTGATCCACATGTCGATCGTGCCGCTGGCAAGATTGAAGTTGTTCGCCGTCTGGTACATGAGCCGGCCGCCCACGTCGAAGCCGTTGCCGCGCAGCATGCTGTTACCGAACTTCGCGGGCGACGACACGATCTGCCCGCCGTTGCCGAAGGGGAGCGGAAACTGCTGCGTCGCGACGCCCGCGGCGTAGTCGGCGTCGCCACCACCCGCGCCGGCGGGGCCGTCGAAGTGGTGCAGGAACAGCATGCCGTTCAAACCCGCGGCTTGGGTCGCGGATGTGCAGGCTGCGAGGATCGCACAGGCCAGCACGGCCGATCGGGGGTTCAGCGTTCGCATTTCTCTGGCTCCTGGTTTGGTCGAGAGTACTTTCGTTTCTCAGTGCGCGTCGGGCAGCAGCGGGCCGCCGAGCTGTTTCATGAAGAAGAGCCGTCCTGGCATCGTCGGCATCCAACTGCTCGGCACCCAAGGCGACGCGCCGTACTGCAGCGTCACGCACAGGCTCATGCCCTGCCACATCGCGCCGCGATCCGGGTACGCGCCGTCGGCGCCGCCTATGCAGAAGTCGCTCTGCAGGAACAGGCCCGGCCCGATCGAGTTGGCGAAGCACGGGATGAGCGTGAAGCGGCTGTTAAAGCTGTGAAGTGCGTTCTGCTCGATCGTCAGCGGGTGCAGCGGTACACCAATGCGATGCGTCTGGCGCTTCCACTCGGACTCGGAATACTCAGCCGCGAGTTGGGGCTCCCAGAACGCGATGTGACACGCGCGTCCGATCCCGTACACCGTCACCAGCCTACCGCCGGCCGATTTGATGGCTGTAATCTTTTCTGCGTATGTCGGCAGATTGTCTCTGACCGCGAAGTTCCGCTGAGACTTCGGCACGGCTAGTTTCCCAAGCGGCCCGAACAGTGCGCCGACCATCGCGTGCTCGAAACCGCCCACCTTATCGCCGGGGAACGTGTTGCCCTCGCGGTCGGACCATTCGTCCATGTTGAACGTCGTCACGTGGTCGCACGGCGTTCGGCTCTTCTTCAGCCGCGCGACGACCCGCTTATACATCCCCATCGGCCCGACCGGCAGGATGATCGCCAATGGCTTTCCCGCGCGGCGCGACGACTCGATCTCGTCCGCGATCGCGTCGCCCATCCGCACATCCATCTCTGCGACGTCTCGGACGGCGATCGGCTTGAAGTCTTTCGCCCAGTGCTTCGCTCGACGCGTCACCTTCGCTAGGCCCATCGCGCAGCAGGCATCGATGCGCGCCAGGTCCCATCCGGCCGGATAAAAGTTCTCCAGCAACGACCCGGCTCGCGTGGTGATGAAATCGATGGTGGGCGGCTTCTTGGCCATGCGGAGGTCTCTCGTGCTTCAACGGAACAGTTCGCTCAGCAGGTCGTTCGTGGGATAGGCGTGGCCGCGGTGTTGGACGAACGCCTCAGCGAACGGCTTGCCGATTTCTCGGCCGCGGTGTGAGTCATGTCGCTTCACCGCATCCAAGTACTCATCCATGCCGTGGTGCGCGCGAAGCCATTCGCGCTGGCTAGCGTGACACGCCAGCATGCGAAGCTTCACGTCATGTACTTCGGAGACGTCGACGAACGTCGTCGGCGCAACAGGCCTGCCGAGCGGATCGACGCCCTCGATCGGATCGCAGTAGTAAAGCCAGGGCACGCCGCCGCTGCGCTCCGCCTGCAGTGGAACGTCGGACACGTTCGGCGCCGTGTACACAAAGCTCGCGGCCCGCGCGACCATGGCGATTTGCTCGTGATCCATCATGTAGTCGCGCAGCGCGTGCGTGAACACGATCCCCGGGTCGACGCGCCGGAACAGGTCGTACGCCTTTCGAAGCGTGGGCTTGTCGTACACCACGAATCCGTCCAGCTCGCTCAAGCAGTGATACGTCGCATCGATCATCGCGGCCGCCGAGCGGGCTTCCTCGGTGCGGACGGCGCTGATGCGTTGAGGCGAGAGCGACGTCGTCCCACAGTCGCCCGCAGTCGCCGTGGCGATGTGGATCGCGAATCCGACCTTGCGGAGGCGTGCCAGCGTTCCGGCGCAGAGGATCTCCGCGTCGTCGGGGTGGGCGAGCAGGCACAGCGCCGTTTTTCGCATGCGGAATGTGCGGAATGTAACTTATTTCACGTCGCGAATAAAGTAGACTTTTCGTTGGCTGTTGAGGTCGTGGCTTGACCCGCCCCGCGCACGCGGGAAGACTGAGGTCTCAACGGACTGAATATGACGCGTTCACGGATTGGCAACACCGAACTGATCAGCGATCTGAACAATCGCCTGGTGCTGCAGGCGGTACGCGTTGCGCAGCCTACCTTTCGGGCGGAGGTGAGCAGGCAAACCGGGCTCAAGCCCGCAACGGTGACGAGCATCGTCAACAGCCTGATCGAGCGCCAACTCCTTCGCGAGACCGCTTCCCCCCTGCCCGCGGACACCACCGGCCAGCGGTTCGGCCGTCCGCCGCTCATGCTGGAGATCAATCGCGACGGGAAGCGCATCCTTGCGATTGACCTGGAGCCCGATCACATCCGCGTCGGCCTTGCCGACCTGCTCGCCGACATGCAGGTCTACCGCGAGCAGCCGATCGACCGCTTCGACAACCCCGACGTGATCCTCCGAGAGGTTCTGCAGCTCTGCCGTACCGTGCTGGGCACCTTCCCGCGGAAGAACCTGCTTGGCGTGGGCGTATCGCTTCCCGGCCTGATCGATCGGCAGAACGGCATTCTGCTGAGCTCGACGAATATGCCGAAGTGGCGCAACGTGCCCGTGGCGACCATCCTGCAGAAGGAACTGCGCGCACCGGTTCGGGTGGAGCGTGCGGTGCACCTTGCTGCGCTGTACGAGATGTGGTCGCACCCGGAGCATCAGAATCGCAAGGTGCTCGTCATCTCGCTTCGCACAGGCATCGGCGCGAGCCTGCTGCTGGACGGCCAATTGTACGTCGGTGCCCACGGGCTCGACGGCGAGATCGGCCACACGATTGTCGACATCAACGGGCGGGACTGCGATTGCGGATCTCGCGGGTGCCTCGAGACGTTCGTCGGCGCACCGGCGATCGTCGCGCGCGCCAGGGCCCTCATCGCCGATGGAAAAGCAAAGTCGCTCTCCGACCGCACTCGCGGCGGCACAGTGAACATGCCCGAGGCGTTGTACGAACTCGCCCGCGAGGGCGACGCCGACTGCGCCCACCTTGTACGGGACGTCGGCCGATACATCGGCATCGCGGTTGCTAACCTCATCAACCTGCTCGGGCCGAACGAAGTGGTCATCTGCGGTGCGATCGACGCCGCGGAGGAACTGATCCTTCGCGCGATTCGCGAGCAGGTGAACCAGTCGGCGCTTCCCCGCATGCGCGACGGCGTCGTCGTCCGCGCCGCGGCCGAGCGGGAGAAGCTCCCGCTGCTCGGCGCCGCCGTGCTGATCGCACAAGACTTGTTCGAGCTCCCCGAGTTGCGTCACGCCGAGATGCCCGTGGCATCCGCCTGATCGCTTCATCACGCCGACTTGCCCGCTCGACGCGCTTCTGACGAAGATGAAGTTGACACCCGACTTAATTCGAGGCATAAACAAAGTCATCTCACCTCGGAGGTCTGCCCTGTCGAAGCCCTTTGCCCTGGCCGTCGTAATGGTGTGGGCGTTGCTGGCGTGTTGTGCCTGCTGCGTCGCGCAGCCGCAATCGCAGGACGCGACCACCGCACCGGCGAACCTCTTGCAGAACGGCAGTTTCGAACTGCGCGAGCCCGCCGACGCGCCGCGGCCGACCGGGTGGGAAGTCGCCGTGCCACGCACGGAGTCGCTCTCGTTCGCGCGCGAACACTACGAGGGAAAAGTGAGCGCGATGCTCGTCGGCGACGGCAAGGAGCACGCTTGGCGACAGGAGGTCGCCGGCCCGACGCCGCGGGCGTACACGCTCAGCGCGTTCGTGAAGGCCGACGCCGCCGAGATGACCGGCAGCGAAGACTACGCGTACATCTACGGCCACATCATCTACAAGGGCCTCGCCTACGCCGACGCGACACATTTCTTCATCAAGATCCCGCCCGGCACGTACGATTGGCGAAAGCTGAGCGTCGTCGCGCAGACCAGCGCCCGCGAGCCGATCGAGCGAATCGACATCTCCTTCACAGGTAAGCTCACGAGCGGCCGCATCTATGTAGACCAGGTCGAGTTGTCGCCCGATGCCGACCTGTCGCCCACGGGTAGGCTTCGCCACAAGGCGCGCGACCTGCTCGCCCGCATTGATGAGATGCACGCAGCCGATGTGCCCTCGCTCGCCGCAGTACGGCCGAAGCTCGAGGATGTAGTCGCGATGCTCGCCGCACCGGAAGTGGACGACGCCCAGCTGAAGGCCGCGTCTGACAAATGGGTCGCCGCAGCGCAGGCGATCGACTTCGCCGGGTGGTCGAGGCTCTACCCTGACGCCATGCCACGCGGCGGGCCCGAGGCGCGCATCCTCTATCACGGCCTCGCCCGCACCAAAGAGGAGACCGACCGTTACTTCGACGTCATGCAGCGCGCAAACGTGAACGGGGCGTACTACTCCCTCGGCGCATGGCTCGGCGTGGTGCAGCATTCGAAGATCGCACCGATCGCGCCCGAGTGGAAGGACTTCGATGCGCTCGCATACGCCGTCCCCGAAGCGCACCGTCGAGGCCTGAAGGCGTTCGCGTACATGGCCACGCTGTATGCGACGTTCGACGATCTGCACACGAATCCGCTGTACGTCGCGCATCCCGACTGGTTCGCGAAGAGTCCGGATCCGAACATGCCCCCCTTCCCGGATCCGGCCCATCCGGGCGTGCGCGACTTCGTCATCAAGCTCTACGTCGAACTCGTCACCCAGTACGACCTCGACGGCGTCGGGCTGGACTACATCGAGTACCCGACGCCCACCGCGCTCAACTTCGACGAGAACAACCGCCAGGCGATCCTGAAACAGTTCGGCTTCGACATCAACGAAGGCAACCCCTGGGCCGACCCGAAGAAGGCGGAACAGCTCCGCGCGTATCGCAACCAGGTGGTGAGTTCGCTGCTCGTCGAGCTACGCGATGCAATCCACAAGGCGAATCCAAAGGTGAAGCTGCTCGGCTGCCTCACCACCGATCCCGATGAAGCGTACGCGTACGGATACGACTGGGCGCGGAACACGCAGTCGCTCGATTACGCGTCGCCCATGAATTACGACGATCGCATCCTCGCGCTCGACGTGTTGCAGCGACAGATTGAGCTGTGCCGTAAGGCCAACGCGCAATGGATGCCCGGCATCGGCGGCATGCCCGACGTGCATCAAAGCTGGACGATCGGCGACTGGGCGCGGCGCATCGCGATCTGTCGGAAGTTGAAGAGCGACGGCATTGTCCTGTACCGCATTGCCGACATGGACCCGGCCGTCATCGCGTTCCTTGGCAACGGCGCCTTCCACGGCCCCGCCGAGTTCCCCGAGCCGCTGAAGAAGTGACCCGGCCATGCGCATCGCCCCCATCGACTGGGTCATCCTCGCGGTCGGCTTCGCGTTCTTCCTCGCGTGGGCGATCTACCTCAACCGCAAGGTTCGCACGACGGCCGACTTCCTCGTGTCGGGCCGCAAGGTCCGCATGTGGCTCGGGCTGAGCGCGGGCATCGCGGGCGAGATCGGCCTCTTCGCGATCGCGTCGTTGTGCGAGCAGGGCTTCACGCACGGCTTCTCGTTCGTCGCCGTAAACCTCATCTCGATCAGCATCACGATCCCGCTGTTCGGCATCTTCGGGTTCGGCATCCAACGCTTTCGCGCCACGAAGGCGGTCAGCGTGCCCGAATATCTCGAGATGCGCTACGACCGGAAGATCCGCATCGCCGTGGGCATGTTCAATTGCCTGGCGGGCGTGCTGCAGCTGTGCGCCATTCCAATCGCCAGCGCGCACTTCGTCCGCGTGCTGGTGCAGGCGCCAGATCACGCGCTCATCGCCGGGCTGAGCGTGCCGACGGACTGGATCATCATGACGCTGTTCCTCGTCTGCCCGCTCATCTTCACCTTTCTGGGCGGCTACGTAACGCTCATCGTGATCGATTTCTTCCAGGCCATCCTCATCATCACGGTGCTCACGGTCGTGCTGTTGCTGATGGTGCAGACGCAGGGCGCACAGTCCTACTGGTCGGGATTGGAGAAATCGCTCGGTTCGGCGGGGCTGAATCCGTTTTCCAGTTCGGGCAACGCGTACGGGCTTCGCTGGTTCCTCTGGCTCAACGTGATGACCATCCTGCTTCAGTTCAGCTTCGGGCCCTACCTGCAGAAGTACGCCGCGATGGATAAGCCGCGTACGGTGTCTCTGAGCTATCTGCTCGGGCAAGTACTGGGCGTGAACAAGGCGCTGATCGTAATCGGCCTGGGTGTCGGCGCGCTGGCGGCCCTCGGCGCGACGTCGACGGGCGAGACGGCAGGCATCGCCGCGCAGGACTGGAACAAGGCGGCCACGCCCTACTACATGGCGAGCCTTGTTCCACCGGTGCTGTTCGGGTTCCTCTTGCTCGGGCTGCTCTTCGCTGACATCGCGGTCACGGAGCAGTACATCCTGAGCTGGTCCACCTCGATCGTGAACGACTGCATCCTGCCGTTCCGGAAATCGAACGAGCCGCTCTCATCGAAGCAGCACATCCGGCTCGTGCGGCTCACGATCCTCGTGCTCTGCGTCGTCTTCTTCCTGTACGGCCTCACCTACACGCCGACGACGACGCTCTGGGACTACATGTGGACGCTCTCCACCATCATCGGCGGGAGCGGAATCGTCGTCATGCTCGGCATGTACTGGCGCCGCGCAAGCTCGGCCGGCGCTTGGTGCGCGCTGCTGGTGTGCTGGATTGTCCCGCTCGTCGACATCGTCTCGCGACAGGTGATGGCGCGGATTGACCCGACGAAGGTGTTCCCATGGGAGCCGAGCACGACGGGCTTCTTTACCTACCTGACAGCGTTCGCGCTGATGGTTATCGTATCACTGCTCTCGAGTGGCCCGACGAAGTTCTGGGATCTGGGCAAGGCGGTTCGCGAACAGAACCGCGCGGAGGCGGCATGACCACCGTTCAATTCGATCCCTCGCTCGGCTGGTGGTCACCCGCGGTGTTCTGGTACGTCGTCGTGAGCATTGGCGTGTGCCTGATCTTCTGCGCCGTCGTCTTTGTGGGCGGCGCGTTCGACCTGGCATACCTGCTGCGCGAGCTCGATAAGCCCGACGACACTCAGGACGGGTCTACGCCGAAGTCACCGTGATCGTGTTGCCCGTGCGGGCGGACTCGTAGCACGCTTCGATGAGCGTCTGTAGCGCGAGGCCGGGATCGACGTCCGATCGCCCTGCGAGCACGGCGTCGCCGAACGATTCGATCTGCGCCCGGTACATGTTGACCGGCTCGGGCGTGAGCGCGATGGCGGATCCATCGGAGCGAGACTGCTGCGCGTCGTACGCCCCCGAACCTGCGCGCGGCAGGTGTACCATCGTTCCGGCCGGCGACTGGCCGATCGTGCCACTCGCGAGCAGCGATCCCTCCGAGCCGTACAGCTCCAAGCGATTCTGGCTCGATTCGTCCGGCACGTTGAAGAGACAGTCGACCGTTCCGAGCGCCCCGTTCGTGAACGTCAGCGACACGACCGCGCTGTCCTCGACGGGATACGCATGCACCGTGTGACCGAGTCGGCAGCTCACGCTCGCGATCGGGCCGAACAGGTACGCGAGCAAGTCGATGCAGTGGCACCCGAGATCGACCAACGCCCCGCCGCCGCCGAGCTTCGGGTCTTGCCGCCACGATCCTGAGATGGGCGGATACCAGCAGCTGAGCTGCGCGCGAGCGAAGACGGGTTTACCGAGGTCACCCGCGGCGATCATCCGCTTCGCGAGCCGATGCTGCGCGTGGTGCCGCATCATGAGCCCGGTCCGCAATTGCCGCTTCGCGTGGCGCGCCGCCTCATGCATCGCGCCGGCCTCTGCGACCGTCAACCCCAACGGCTTCTCGCACAACACGTGCTTGCCAGCCCGCAGCGCAGCACACACCTGATCGGCGTGCAGATGAACCGGCGTCGCAATGTAGACGGCGTCGATCGGCTGCGCGAGTAGTTCGTCGAGCGTGTGCGTTGCGATCACGCCAAACCGCGCCGCAATTTCGTCCACGCCGCGCGTATCCTGAACGGCGACAAGCGTTCCGTTCCGGGAGGGCACGATGCCTTCGGGAATCGTGCGGCGCAGTGCAATGCCGCCCGCGCCGATGACGCCCCACCGCACGCGTCCCGAGGATGCTGCCGCGTCATTCGCCATACCGTTCCAGCCTTTCACGTGCGGGCTTCGGCAGCACGCGTGAATCGACGATCGCGGCGACCGTGTACGGCGACGTCGTCAGATTGCCCAACTCGATCGAGACGGTCTGCGATAGAAGGTTGTAGGCGTCGAAGCGGTGAAGCCCGAGGTCAATGCTGATCCAATCCAGCAGCCGCCGGAGAGCCAGCTGGATCGCGGAACGCAGATCGCCGTCTGACGCGACAGCCCCGATGTGGCCATCCGATCGGCGGAAGCGCGGCGCGTCGATCGTGACGTCTCGTGCGACGTCGATGGAGAGTTGGACGACGCCCGATGTTTCGATCGCGCCGCCGATGAACTCGCCGTGGCCTTGGGCGGCGTGCAGGTCGCCGACGAAGAGCAGTGCGCCCGGCGCGAAGACCGGAAACCAGACGGTCGTGCCCGCGCGCAGGCTCGGCAGGTCCATGTTGCCGCCATGCGCGCCGGCGTACAGCGTGGAGACGTGCTGCGCGAACGGCGGACAGACGCCGATGCAGCCGATGAACGGCGCGAGCGGCACTTCGATTGGCTGCGTGCCGAGCGGATTCGCCAGTTTCGCAACGCCCGCGCCGACGTCGATCGCCCAGCGGTACAGGTGACGCGGCACAGTTGCACCCGGCGCGAGTGCATCGCTCGACAGGAAGCCGTGACCCGAGGCGAGCCCGGTCTGGCCGTCGTTGCGGTCGAGCTTCACACTGTCGATGCACACGCGCAGCGCATCCCCTGCCGCCGCTCCTTCCAGATAAGTCGGCCCGATCATCGGATTGCCTGCAAACGGGGCCGATCCTTGCGCGGAGGCGGCCATCGACGCTGCCTGCCCCCCATCGGATGCGCGGCCGTCCGAATCAGGACAGTCGGCCCGAATCGTCACACCGGTCCGCAAGCGAACGACCGGTGAATGCGGCCCGAACGTATACGCGACCGGGCGCGGCGGCAGCTGTATTGGGGCAGCGGAAGACATGCAGCACAAGCGGGGTACACGGACGACCCACGGCAGATCGACATTAAATCTAGCAAACCAGCGATAACTTTTGTTGACGCCCGCGAAGCATACACTACTTTGTTCATGTCGTGAAGAATGTCGCCGTAGATCAATCCGCGCCCGCACCAGTTCATCGTGAGCTGCCTGATCGGCCCGAATACGTCGTCCGGCGTATTCACGGCGCGTCCGACATCGCACATGCAGCGCCCCCTTCTTCCGACGAGGTGCTAACCAGTGCCTGGGCGCTTGCCGATGCTGTCGTCGTGGATCGATTTCACCAGAACAGTTCCGTTCACCGGCCGACGACTCACGCACGCCTCCTACACGACGACGCGTCGCTTCACGTCCTGTTCTCGGTTCAGGATCGTTACGTGCGCTGCGTTCACGACCAGCCGCAGAGCCGCGTGAGCCAGGACAGCTGCGTCGAGGCGTTCATTCAGCCCTCTGGATCGAACGGCTATCTGAACTTCGAGGTCAACTGCGGTGGCGCGCTGCTGCTCTACTTCATTCGTGATGCGCGCCGTGGATCTCACGACAGGCTTTTCCAGGACTACGACGTTCTCCCGATCGATCTGCTGAAGACGGTGAGCATTCGGCACACCATGCCGAAGCGCGTCGATCCCGAGATCGTCGAACCGGTCGCGTGGCAGGTCGAATTGACCATTCCTGGCGCGCTGTTCGATCACGTGTCGCCCGGAGCCTGGGCGCGTCGCAGTAAGCCGTGGCGCGGGAACTTCTTCAAGTGTGGCGACCACACGTCACATCCGCACTGGGCATCGTGGGCGGACATCGGCGAGGAACTGCGATTCCATCAACCTGCGAAGTTCGGCTGGCTTCACTTTGAATCCTGACGTTACCGTGCGTGCGGGCACATTCACCGATCCGAGGAAATCATGTCTGATCTCGCTGCTCAACTCCGACGATTCGGCGCCGCTGCGGTGAGCGATGCGCTGCGATCTCTAGGCAAGCCATTTCGATCGGCCGATGCCGGCATTCGTCCTGTGGACCTGAGCATGAGCCTTGCCGGGCCGGCGTTCACGGTGCGGTGCTATCCGGGCGCGACTTGGGCACTCGAAGAGGCGCTGGAACGCGCATCCCCGGGAGATGTGCTTGCCGTCGACGGGGGCGCTGCGCACGACGTCATCCTGATGGGCGGGCTGATGAGCCGACGAGCGAAGGTTCGCGGCATCGCCGGTGCGGTTCTCGATGCCGCCGTGCGGGACGTCGACGACATCATCGAGATGGGCTTCCCGGTCTTCTCCCGCTACGTCTGCCCGCGGGCCGGAACGTTCGACAAGATCGGCGAATGGCAGACCACGGTCTGCATCGGCCGCGTACCGGTGAACCCCGGCGACTGGGTGGTGGCGGACGGCAGCGGAGTCGCGTTCGTCCCGCCTGACCTGCTCGATGCCGTCTTCGCCAAGGCGCAACAGATCATTGCACGCGAAGCCGCGATCCGCAGCGGTCTCGATGCCGGGCTTCCGCTCGCACAAGCTGCCGCTCGTGCAGATGGCAAGGCGTAGCGTTCACGCGATCAGCTTGATCGCGTCGGTCGCGGTCGCGCCTTCGTGCACGATCGCCATCAGTGCGCGGGTGATGCCGCGCGGGTTGGCGTGCTGAATCACGTTGCGCCCATAGACGATTCCGCGAGCGCCAGTTTTCATCAACGCCTCGGTGCGCGCCAGGATTTCCGCGTCGCTCACCCGGCCGCCGCCGCGCACGAGCACGGGCACCGCACCAGCGACCTCGATCACCCGCGGATACTCGGCGATGTCGGTCGTCGGATCCGCCTTGATGACATCTGCACCAAGCTCCACCGCTTGTCGGACGAGCGGCACGATGAGATCAGGATTGCCGTCGACTGCGTATCCGCCAGCAGACGCGTAGTCGCGCGCGACCAGCGGCTCGACCATCACCGGCATGCCGAACCGATGCGAAGCCGGGACGACCTCCATAATGTTTCGAATGCACTGCATCTGCACTTCCGGCGCGCCGGGAATCGAAAAGAGATTCAGACACACGCACGCCGCGTCGAGCCGCACGGCCGTCTCGATCGCGTCCGCAATGATCGTGTTGTGCCGCACCGCCGGCAGCTGTCGGCCGTAGACATTCGCGGTATCGATCCGCAGCACAAGCGCGGGCTTCACTTTGCCCGGCACGGCCTGCAGCAACGGCGCATTGCCCTGCGTAAGTTGGATCGCATCCGGCCCCGCGTCGGCGAGCGTTTCGATCGCGCGACGTATATCAGCGATGCCGTGCAGGAACGATGCCTCGTTGAAGAACCCATGATCGACGGCCACATCAAAACATCTGCCGCTGCGGGCGTGGAAGAGACGATTCAGACGGGCTTGCTTCATGGATCAATTGGCTCCGCGATTGCGAGCGAGTCTAATCGCTGTGGCGGCAGATCAACGCCGAGAAGTTAGACACTTTTCGATCATCTTCGCGTTCCTGTTCATTCGCGCAGGCACTGCGGATCGAGTCTGCAGGTCCAGTTCCTCAGGTGAGGCCGGCACACTGAAGCAGCGAATTCGCTACCGAATGGACCCCGGACACTCTCGCCTACGAATTGAACGACCCACTCCACTGCTTCTCTCCGCCCATCGCTTGGCGCACCGATCCAGCATGGGCGGCAACATCGATCTTCGTTGCCGAGGCAGATGCTTTTGCTGCGCACGCCTTACAAGACTAGATGAGTTCCTCTGAGAAGCACGGAGCCGCAGGGCGCGGTACACTCCCCGTAGCGGAAACCGGGAGCTTCGTCGGGAAAGGGTGATCGCGGCACTCCCTGAAACTGGGCTTCGTCAGCGATGGTGCAGCCTAGGTCGCGATCAACTGGATCGGCCGACGCTTTCGCGCCGGCCGACCCGTTACTCCCCGTCCGGCCTCCGTCCCACACACCGCTCGGCTTGAGTCGCACCAGCACCGCGGCCGGCGTGTGGCACCGACGCGGCGGGGTGGGGCATCAATGGTCGCAGTGTGAGTGAGCGCGTGTTGCGATGAACTAGACGTGTTGTCCAGCGGTGCGATCGACTGCCCTGTTGGGGGCTAGGGGTATCTCGCGCGCGCAAAGAAAAACCGGCGAGCATGCTCGCCGGCTAAACGGGTCTTTTGTTAAGCGAATGCGTTCTGAAACTCCTTAGCTCAGCGGCGCAGCGCTGCTCGTCACCGCGGGGCCGGTGGTGGTGTCGGTGCGGGTCTTGAGCGCACCGTCCTCCATCAGCTTGCGGATCTTGACGAGCGCCTTGTTCTGGATCTGACGCACGCGTTCCTTCGTCACGCCGATGATACGGCCGACCTCTTCCAGCGTGAGCGGCGTCTCGGTCGACTGGTTCCAGTTGAACCGCTGCTTGATGACCGTCTGCTCCACGTCGGACAGCTCGGCCAGGTTGCCGTCGACGATCGCCTTCAGTTCGCCGGCCAAGTCCTGCTCGACGGCGTCGCGCTTGCGCTCCGACCAGTCGGAACGCTCGAGGTCGGGCTCGAACTCCACCGGGAAACGCGTGCGGTGCCGGCTGTGCTTCTGAGCGGTTCGGCTAAACGCCTTGAGGATCGCGCGACAGGCATACGTGCTGAACTTGAAGCCGCGATCGACGTTGAACTTCTCGACCGCGCGGAGCAACGCCATGTTGCCCTCGCTGACGACCTCGGCGAAGTCGACGTCGCCCAGACGGGTGCGCTTCGCCATCGCGAGGACGAGCGCGAGATTCGTGCGGACGAGGTACTCCCGCAGGTGCTCGGCCCGGTCGTACCACTCGACGAGCTGCTTGGCCGTATCGAGCGTGAGGCCTTCCTGGGCGATCTTCTTCTTCAGCAGCACGACCTTCCGCTTCGAGAAGTTGAACCGCGAGAACTGCTGCCGCTCTTCGGCGGCGGTCATCAGTTGCGGCGTGCTGCGTAGCGTGTCCGTCAGCTCTTCACGCGTCGGCTGATACCAGCTGACCCGCGGAAGCGTCGGCACGTCTTCGGAGAAAAGGGTCTTTTCAACGCCCTTCTGCTTGAAGAGCGGCGAGTCCATGAACGCCACCTCAGTCGCGATGATCTCTTCCGCCCGGGCCCGCAGCTCGCGCGGGATCCGCGCGGCCGAGGCACCCTTGACGGTGCGGACCACCACCTTGCGAGGGGCGGCGTTGGCAGAGGCGTTGGCAGGAACAGTTAGCGTGGCCATGAAGGGCCTCCTTGCTCGTTAAGGGTGACGCAGTGCCGGGCTTGTGTTCCAGACACCACATTCATGCGGCCCGGCCGGTGGCGGTCTGCCAACGGGTGGCCCCGAACGATTCCGTGTGCGAGTCGTCTCGCACACACTGCACTATTCGCGGACACATGGTCCGCCGTCGTTTCATTTACGCTGAAACCGATCCGATCCGAGTCTTCCCATGTAAGTCGCACCGCTCTGACCGGCAATTACGAACCGAGCAGTTTTTTCCATTCACGTGCTGCCATGTGTCGCTGGACACCTATCAGGGAGAGCACGTCCGACATTCGATCTATTCCCAGCCGCGGTCCGAGTTGCGATCCGTTTGGCGAACAGCAGCCTTACGCAACCAGATCATTCAAACACGCGTTTGACACTCGCCTTTCCTCAGCAAGCGACGTACCTTTCCTGCGGGAGGCTTCCGTTGCGCTGGCTCTGCCTTGGCGGCACTTTCGATCCAATTCATTACGGGCACATCATTTGCGCCCGATCAGCAGCCGCACAACTTCGTTGCGATGCCGTCCGATTGATCCCCGCGGCGATCAATCCGCACAAGCAATCGCATGCCAGCCCGACACCGGTGCATCATCGGCTGTCGATGTGTCAGCTGGCCGTCGCCGGCGAGGCAGGGTTCGTCGTCGACGACCTTGACCTGCGTCGGCCCGCGCCGAGCTACACCGTCGATACGGTTACGATCCTGCGCAAAGAACTGGCATCGGGGGATTCACTCGTTTGGCTCATCGGCGCAGACCACCTTTCGCGCCTGCACGCTTGGCACCGCTTCGACGAACTTCGGGGCTTGGTCGAGTTCGCCTTGATGAACCGCCCGGGATTCACGCTCGGCGCAACCGAACTGAGCGAACCCGTCCGCGAGATCGCCGCCCGCGCGGTCGTCGTGCCCGACGTGCCGATCAGCGCAACCGACATCCGCGCGAAAGTCCGCAATGACCAATCGATCGATGGACTCACTCCGCCCGCGGTGGCGCGGTACATCCGCGAGAACGGACTCTATCGCGACGCCTAGCGACGCATGGGAACGTGTATTGACGCGTCGCGATGCCTCCGTTCGTCAAAACCCGGGATGCACATCCCGCGTGTAAGCACGCGCCGGATCGCCCGGCCCCGCCGACAAAACAGGGACTTTCGCAGGCGTCCGGCACTTCGCAACGCCGGCCAACCCCCGGCCGGGCCAGTCGTTGCGGAGTCGGACGCGCTGCTAACCCGTGACCCCCCCTATCAAACGTTCGGAAGCGTTCGGTTTTGAGGAACTCCGGCCGACTTGTAGGAATTCGCCGTAGCACCGGCCGCGCCGTTCATTCCACCATCCCGCCCGAATGTCAAAGAGCGCCCTCGTCATCGGTACTACGTCGGCCCGCGAGACAGGTTCGCGATGAAATCGGAGGCGACGGGCATTCGATGCCAGCGTCGCGCCCGCACGAGCAACCTTCGCGCGAAGTAGAAGCGCGTTCGCGCGAAGTAGAAGCGCGCCAGAGTCATCGCCCCCCTCACCTTCCCACAACGCCCACGGATAGCCATCCGTGGGCGTCTGCAGTTACGTCATTCCTCCAACAAAAGATGCGGGTTCGAAGCCCGTCGCGGTACATTGCTCACCGCACGTGCCTTCGGGTGAATCTGCAACCTCCACGCATCTCACACCCAAGCCTTGGCGGTTCGTCCTCGTCCGTTACCCGGCCATTCCGATCGCGCTCGCCTTTCTGATCGGCGTCGCCGTGCATCGCGTGGTGCCCGTGGTGCCGTGGCTGGCTCTAGGCGGCGCGGCGACGTCGTTCGTGATCGCCTGCGCGCGCTATCGACGCGGGTTCTGGTTCCTTCTGCCGATCTCGCTCGCGTTCGCCCTGCTCGGGCTCGGCTTCGCGCAGCGCGCGAACTACCAATTCGCGCCGAACCACGTCGCCCACTTCTCGACCGACTCGCCACGCCTTTGCTTCGCACGGCTCCAGCTCGACGAGCAGCCGCGCATGCGGACGACCTCGCCCGGCTCGAAGCTCGCGCTGCCCGCTCGTCAGGCGACGATCGCCCGCGTGGTCGCGCTGCGGGCAGAGCCTTCGGGCAACTGGATCGACGTGACGGGCGACGCTTTGGTGCAGATCAAGCAGTTCCACCCGCAGATCGCCGCGGGACAGACGATCGAAGTCGTCGCGTTCCTCGAACGCCCATCTGAAGCGCTGAACCCGGGTCAGTTCGATTGGGCACGTCACTACCGCGACCAGCGCACGCTCGTCAGCCTGCAGATTCGCGAGGCGTCGAACATCCACATCGTCGACGCGCGCAACCCGCCGTGGATCACGACGTGGCGCGAGTCCGTCCGGCGATGGCTTGCCGACGGATGGGACGGCGACAAATCACTCGATCTCGCGCTCACGCGCGCCCTCGTGCTCGGCGACTACGACCCCGAGCTGCGCGACGTGAAGGAACAGTTCCGCTCCACTGGCACGAGCCATCACCTCGCCATCAGCGGCATGCACGTGGCGACCGTCGCGGGGTTCGCGTTCCTGCTGCTCCGCGTGTTCGGCGTGTCGCCCGCGTGGTGCTGGGGGATCGGGCTCGCGGTCGTCCTCTTCTACGGCATCGTCGCGACGCCGAGCCCGCCGGTCTGGCGCAGCGTGATTCTGTTCGCCGTAGCGAGCATCGGCGCGATCGCGTGTCGGCCGCACACGGCGCTGCAGCTGCTCGCGTTCACCGTGCTGGTGATGCTCGCGTGGCACCCGCTCGACCTGTTCAACGCGGGCTTCCAGCTCAGCTTCGGCACTGTGCTCGGACTGATGCTGCTGAGCGAGCCGCTAATGCAACACGCGATGCGCGACCGGCCAGTCCTGACGCGGGCCGAGGTCGAACGCCTCAGCACTCTGCAATGGCTCGGCCGAAAGCTGGACGAGGGCATCGTGCGGATGGTCGTCGCCGGGCTTGTCGCGTGGCTCGTCAGCATGCCGATCGTCGCGCTGAACTTTGATCAGCTGAACCCATGGCAGGTGGTGGCGAGCATCGCGCTCGGGCCGATCGTCGGGGCGACGCTGCTGATGGGCGTGACGAAGATCGTCCTGACGCCACTCCTGCCACAGCTCGGCCCGCTGCTGGCCGACGGCACGGCGTGGTGCAGCGCCGCGATGCGCTGGGGCGTGGAGAAGCTGCGCGTGCTGCCCGCGAGCGATGTGCCGCTCCCCGCCCCGCCGTGGTGGGTGGCGGCGATGTGCTGGATCACGCTGGCGATCTGGATCTTCTCCCGGGCCGACTCGAAGCCAACGGTGCAATGGGCGATTCGCCTCGCGTGCCTGGGCAGCTTCGCGCTGATGCTCGCGGGGCCATACGTCTTCCCGCGTGGTGCAGCGATTCCTTCCGGCGGTGAACTGCGAATGACCCTGTTCGCCGTCGGCGCGGGACAGACGGCGCTGGTCGAACCGCCCGCCGGCGCACTCACACCGGGCAGGCCCGCATTCTTCGATGTCGGCAGCTCTTCGCTGGCCGACCTCGTCGGCAACGTCGTTGCGCCGGCGCTGCGCGAACGCGGGCTCACGTCCCTCGACACGATCCTGCTCTCGCATGCAAACGTCGATCACTACTCCGGCGCGACCGAGGTCGTCGATCGCTACGGCGCCCGCGAAGTGCTGGTCGGCGTTGGCTTCGACGATCTCGCGCGCGAGAGCCCGCTCGGCGTGGCTCTGCTGAAGGAACTCAAGCTGCTCGAACGCCCGCCGCGCGTCGTCCGTGCGGGCGACGTCATCCCGCTCGGTGCGACGACGAAGCTCACCGTTCTCTGGCCCGACCGCGCCGACGCCGCCCCGGCGGGGAACGACACGTCGATGGTCGTGCGATTGGACCACGCCGGCACGCGTGTGCTTTTCACCGGCGACATCCAGGACGCCGCCATGCAAGGATTGCTCGCGCGAGCCGCGACTGACCCCGACCTGCTGCGGGCCGACGTGCTGATCGCCCCCCACCACGGCAGCCGCGAAGACACGACGGCCGCGTTCCTGGATGCGGTGAACCCGAAGCTCGTCCTCGCCAGCAACGACCGCACGCTCACCGGTAAGCAACGCGCGTTCGACGCGCTGGTCGCCTCCCGCGGCATCTCGCTGATCCGCACGCACACGGCCGGCGCGATCGACCTGCGCATCGCGAAGGACGGGACGTGGCGAGTGGAGACGATGGTGAAGAGGTGATTAGGCGAGTAGGCGAGTGGATTCAGGCAGCGGACCTCTTCGATCCTCCACTCGCCTACTCACCCACTCACCTACTCGCCTACTCGCCTACTCGCCTGCACCCCTCTCCCGTACACTTCGGCCGATGGGGAACCCGACCGAACCAACGCCCGTCGCACCGCAGGACGAGCCGCTCCACTGCCCCCTGTGCGACTACAACCTGCACGGCCTGCCCGAGCCGCGGTGTCCGGAGTGCGGGTACGCGTTCGACTGGGATGAGCTGCGCATCGCCATCCGCGAGAAGAAGAGCTGGTTCTTCGAACACGCCGAACGCCGACTCGTGCGGTCGTTCGTCCGAACAGCGGCGCTGACCTTTCTGCCGAGCAAGCTGTGGAAGAAGGTGAGCGCAGGACATCGGAGTTCGCCGTGGCGGCTGACGCTGTTCACGACAGTCTGTCTGGCGTGGCCCGTCGTGGCGCTCACGATCTCGATGCTGGCCATCGCCGCGATCAACGGCGTCTTGGAGGTACGCCAGACGCCTCGCATCACCAGCTTCGCCGAGGCGTTGGAACGATGGCTCGAAATCACTGGTGGGAGCCTCGACTTTCTGTTCAACATCGCACTGCGTTCCGGATGGCTCATCCTGATCGCGCTGATCGTTTGCCCTCCGATCGTGTCGTGGCTCGCCTTGAACATCTTCGGCACGACGTTGCGCCGTGCAGGCGTGAAGCGAGTGCACACCTTCCGTGCCATCGCCTACGCGTGGTGCCCGTTTTTACTGACGGCGGGCTTGCTGCAGTGCGCGCTGTGGTGGCGGGGCAGTTGGTCCTGGCAGATGTACGACCTCCTGTCCGACTACCGAGACGCAATCTTCTGGATCGAGTTGGTCGGCCCGCTGGAAGTCGTGGTGACGTTGTTTCTTCTCCTCGCTTGGGCAGGATGGAACGTCCGGCAGTCGCTCAAGCACTACCTTCGCATCCCGCAGGCGACGCTGACTGCGATCTTGATTCACGCCGTCATTCTGATGGCGAACCTCCTGCTGGCGCTCCTTGCAGGCTCGCTGCTCAGATACACGCCGTGGCGCGACTGGTAGAGGCTGAAGCGGAAAGCTGGGGCTGCTGTAGGATGCGTAGCACAGTGACTGGCGTGCTCTGCTTCATTACCCCCACCGCCGCGTGGATGGCCGCAGCGATTGCGGCCATTCAAAGAGGTCGGCACGCCTTGGCGATCGCAACTGGCGCGGTCGTTGCAACGCTCACTTCGATCGCCGGCGCGATCGGCATCGCGTGGCTCGTCCAGCGCGACGACGCCACCGTCGCCCGCGTCTTCCTGGCGCTCGTCGTCAACACGGGCAGCGCGTTCTTCTTCGGCGTGACAGCGATGTTTGTCGCGGCAAGGCGCCGTCCCCCCGTTTAGCCGGCGAGCATGCTCGCCGGCTAAGCAGGAAGACCCGTTCACTGCTTCACCGCGTCCGCCTTCGCCGCATTCTGCGCCGACTGCGCCGCCCCGCGTTCGATCGCGCTGCCGACCGCGCCACCGACCACCGACGCCGCGTAGCCGCCCCGGCCGCCCACGGTGGACCCGAGCGCGCTGCCGATCTGCTGGCCCGCGCCAGTTTCCGTCGGACCACCCGTCACCGATGTCGGCGCGCCGGCGCCCAGGCCAAACATCGCGCCTGCGGCGCTGGAGACGCCCGCAGCGCCGGGCACGCTCGAACATCCCGTGGACAACGACACGACAATCAATCCCGAACACACGATCAAGGTCTTTGCGTACTTCATGGCACTTCTCCGATTGGAACTTCGTTCGCCGGCGTGAGTCACGACGCGTCACGCAACACCAAGCCATGCGTGCGACGCTTCGTTCGCCTGACACGGAAAATCTCTGGCAGACGAGCGGCGGCAATTCCGCACGAATCGGTTGTCATGCCCAGCACCCTTCTGCCCCGATCGCATTCCGTGAAATGTCCGCGTCTGTCGCGACGACTCCTTTCGACGGTTGACGCGTCGCGGGTACACTCGCCGCGGGATCGAGGGATTCGCAGAAGGAGTTGTTCCATGCCCGAACCCGCATCGACGAGCGATGCTCAGCAGCAGGTTACGCTGCTCCTGAAGGCGCTCCCCAGCGACCCCAGTGCCGCGAAAAACCTGCTGCCGCTCATTTACGAAGAGCTGCGCGGGCTCGCCCGCCAGCGCATCCGCTCCGAGCGGGCCGGCCACACGCTGCAGGCGACTGCGCTTGTGCACGAGGCGTACCTTCGGCTCATCGGCAACGAGAACCTCAACTGGCAGAGCCGGGCTCACTTCTTCGGCGCCTGCGCGAACGCGATGAGGCAGATCCTGGTCGATCACGCCCGCAGCCGCGGCGCGAAGAAGCGAGGCGGCGGCAAGAAGGCGGAATCTCTCACCGGGGCCGACGTCGCGGACGATCAGGATCTCGACCTCGTTCTCTCGATCGACGACGTCCTCGAGCAACTCCGCGCGGAGGACGCCCGCGCCGCCCAGATTGTCGAACTCCGCTTCTTCGGCGGCCTGGAGATGGCCGAGATCGCCGAGGCGCTGCAGACGTCCGAACGCACCGTCCACCGCGAGTGGTCGTGGGCAAGGGTGCGACTCTATCAGTTGCTGGGGGACGCGAAGGAAGACTGATTTCGAAATGCGAACTGCGAATTGCGAAATGAGTTGCCCGCCGACTCGTCTCCCCAATTCGCATTTCGCATTTCGCATTTCGCAATTCGCATTTCGCAATGGCCAAGCCCAAGGACATCTTCCTCGACGCCATCGAACAGCCTGCCTCTGAACGGCAGGCGTTCGTCGAGCGCGCGTGCGGCGCGGATGCTTCCCTGCTGCGCGACGTCCGCGCGCTGCTCGGCACGTACGACCGCGCGAGCACCTTCCTCGCCCGGCCGGCCGTTGAATCGGTCGATCCACACTCGTTCACCAGCGCGCCCGCGATCGAAACAATCGGCGCCGTCGTTGCGGGTCGCTATCAACTCCGCCGCCTGCTCGGCGAGGGCGGCTTCGGGACGGTTTTCGAAGCGACGCAGTCCGAGCCGGTCGAGCGGGCCGTCGCGGTGAAGATCCTGCGGACGGGCGTCGACGACCGCGAGATCGTCCGCCGGTTCGAAGCCGAACGGCAGACGCTCGCCGCGATGGACCACCCGGGCATCGCCGCCGTCCTCGACGCGGGCCAGACCGAATCGGGCAGGCCTTTCTTCGTGATGGAACTCGTCGACGGGCTCCCGCTCGCCGACTACGCCCGGCAGAACTCGCTCTCGCTTCGGCAGCGCATCGAACTCTTCGCGCTCGTGTGCGATGCCGTCCAGCACGCGCACACCAAGGGCGTCATCCACCGCGACCTGAAGCCCGGGAACGTGCTCGTCGCGACCGTCGACGGCAGGCCCGCGCCGCGCGTGATCGATTTCGGCATCGCGAAGGCGATCCAGATCGACGCGTCCAGCCCCGCACACACCGCGATCACGCGTGAACTGTCCGTCATGGGAACGCCTGCCTACATGAGCCCCGAGCAAACGACCGGCGATACCGGCCTGCTCGACACCCGCAGCGACGTCTACAGCCTCGGCGCGATGCTGTACGAACTCGTCGCCGGCACGCCGCCGATCGACGTGCAGGACGTCCGCTCCACCCGCGGCATCGATGGCGTCCTGAGCGCGATCCGCGATGACGACCCCGTCGCCCCGAGCCGCAAGCCCGGTGCACTTCCCGGCACGCGCGGTGAAGTCGACTGGATCGTCCTCCGCGCGCTCGCGAAAGACCCGGCCCAGCGGTACCAGTCCGCGCTCGACCTCGCCGACGACCTGCGGCGATATCTGCGCGGCGACGCCGTCCTCGCCCGCGCGCCGACGGCCGGCTACCTGCTGCGGAAATTCGTCGGCAGGCACCGCCTGCTCATCGGCGCGGCGGCAGTGGTGTCGGCGGCGCTCATCGGTACGACGGTATGGTCGATCGAGATGACGCGTCGCGCGTGGGCCGCTGAGCGGGCCGCGCAGGCGAGCGCCGCAATCGCACGGGCGAACGCCGAGCGATCGCGCGTAGCCGAATCCCAATCGAAGGCCAGCGAGGCCGACGCGAAGGCGCAGACCGAACGGGCCGAGTCGATCGCCGACTTCACGCAGACGATGCTCGCCAGCGTCGGGCCCGGCGTCGCGCGCGGCCGCGACGCGACGCTGGTGAAGTCCATCCTTCAACGGGCCCGCGAGGCCGCGCCGATCGAACTGGCCGATCAACCCGTCCTGCAGATCGCGGTGGCCGACATGGTCGGCGGGGCGCTCTTCGAGATGGGCGACCTGCAGGCGACCATCGACTACGTCGGGCCGCTCTTCTACGCGATGGGTGCCGACCCGAAGCTGCACGACGAACCGGAACGGCTCCGCGCGGGCGTCACGCTCGCGTCATCGCTCTCACAGCTCGAGAAGAACGACGAGGCGATCGCCGTGCTGCGCGACGTCGTGGCCGGCTTCGAACGGATCGGCGACGGGCGTGGGAACCTGGCGATCCAAGCGCGGATCGCGCTCGCCGGCGCGCTGCTGCACAAGGACGAGTTCGCCGAGGCGGAAACGCTCTGTCGCGCGGCCATCACAGATCTGACCGCGTCCGGCAAGGCCGACTCCGACGCCGCCGACGTCGCGCGGAACACGCTCGCATTCGCGCTGCGACAGCTCGAGCGCACCGACGAGGCGATCGCGATGTGGGAGGAGAACCTCGCCGCCGAGCGACGCCGGATCGGTGACGACCACCCGGCCACCATCGCGTCGCTCATCAATCTCGCGGGCGTCTACAGCGAGCAGAAGCGGCTCGACATCGCGCTCGCCTACTACCACGAGGCGCTCGCACGCGCGCGCAAGGTGTACGAGCCAGACCACCTGAACCTCGTCACGCTCCTGCACAACTACGGCCGCGAGCTGCTGAGTCAGAATCGCATCGACGACGCCGCGCCGATCCTGGAAGAGGCGGCGTCGATCATCAACGCAAACCCGGCGAAGTTCCCGCGGGTGGTGATCGCGATGCGCAGCATCATGGTGCGGCTGCGCGAGAAGCAGAAGCGGTTCGACGACGCCGTCGCGCTGAGCCGGGCAATCATGGAAGAATTTCGCGCGGCAGCCGGGCCGACCGATCGACGCACGATTGCGTGGATGACCAAGGTGATCGAGAACCTCGTCGCCGGGGGCAAAGCGCAGGAGGCGATCGACCTGATCGCCGCACAGCCGTTCATCGATCCGCCCGAGGCAACCGGTGCGGATCAAATCATGCTGTTCCACGCCGCCGCGGGGCGGGCGTACTTCGCCGTAGGCCAACTCGACGCCGCGCGCGAGCGCGCGGTGAAGGCCCGCGCGAACGCGATCATGAAGGACGGGCAGCCCATGGTGCTGAAGCAGGTCAAAGACCTCGAAGAGCTTCTCGGCATCCCGCCGACGACTCAAGACGCTACTCGACCCACGACGAAGCCGACGACCCAGCCATGAGCCGCCGAGCCAAGGACATCTTCCTCGACGCCCTCGACGTGCCGCTCGACCAGCGGCAACGATTCGTCGACTCCACGTGCGGCGACGACGCGCAGCTTCGCGAAGCCGTCCTGAAACTGCTTGGCGATCACGACCGCCTCGGCGGAAGCTTTCTGCAAAGCCCCGCGGCGCGCGGCGTGGCGTCGGAGTGGGTCAGCTCCACGCTAGACGGACAAACGCCCACTGCGACGGCGTCGCACGCGGACGACGAATCGCCCGGCGCGATCGTCGGCGTCCGCTATCGCCTTGACCGCAAACTCGGCGAGGGCGGATTCGGCACGGTATGGCTCGCGCGGCAGATCGAGCCGATCGATCGCAACGTCGCCGTGAAGATCCTCAAGCCCGGCCTGACGAGCAGCCGGCAGATCGCCGCGCGGTTCGAGGCGGAACGACAAACGCTCGCGCGAATGGATCACCCGGGCATCGCCCGCGTGCTCGACGCCGGTGCGACGGCGACTGGTCGGCCGTACTTTGTGATGGAGTTCGTCGCCGATGCGCTGCCGATCACCGATTACGCGAAGCAGCATCGCGTGCCGCTCCGCGAGCGCGTGCGGCTGGTGGAGCGGGTGTGCCTGGCCGTGCAGCACGCGCACACGAAGGGCGTCATCCATCGCGACATCAAGCCGGGCAACGTGCTGGTGTCGACGTCTACAGGAAGCGCCGCGCCGCGCGTGATCGACTTCGGCATCGCGAAGGCGATCGACAACACCAGCGCTGGGCTCACGCAGGACCTGCAGATCATCGGCACGCCGCAATACATGAGCCCCGAGCAGGCGGCCGGCGCGTCGCGACTCGTCGACACGCGCAGCGACGTCTACAGCCTCGGCGCGCTGCTCTACGAACTGGCGTGCGGCGCTGCGCCGTTCGACGCGGACGAGCTGCGCAAGATGGGCTGGACCGACGCGATGAAGAAGCTTCGCGAGGTCGATCCGCCCGCGCCGTCGTCGCGCGTGAGCGAGCCGATCGACGCGGAAGTGGACTGGATCGCGCTGCGCGCCTTGGAGAAAGACCCGGCCCGTCGGTACCAGAGCGCCGCGGAGATGGCCGCCGACCTGCAGCGCTACTTGGCCGGACGTGCGGTCGAGGCAGGGCCTGCGACGCGGGCGTATCAGCTCCGAAAATTCGTCGCGCGGCACAAGGTGGCGATCGCAGCACTAGGGAGCGTCGCGGCGGCGCTTCTCATCGCGAGCAGCGTGAGCGTCGCGGCGCTAATCAATGCGCGCCGGGCCGAGCGGGCGGCTCAGCGGCAGGAGATCGCCGCGAAGCAGAGCGAAGACGAAGCCGTCGCCGCGGAGCGAGACGCGACCGCAAGCGCCGAGGTCGCCCGGCAGAACCTCGGCAGGGCGACGGCGCTCGCCGACTTCACCGGGAAGCTCGTCCGCGGAATCGACCCGTCCGTGGCGCAAGGCAGCGACACGACCGTGATGCGCGAGGTGCTGGCCGACGCATCGAAGCGACTCGACGAGCGTGCCGACTCGCTCGATGCAGCCGTGCATGTGTCGCTCCGCGGCATGATCGGCGAGGCGTACCTCGCGATGGGCTTGGTGGACGAGTCGCTGCGCGAGTTTCGGAAAACGAGCCCGTCGACCGATGCGAACAGCGCAGATCGCGATGCGGGAGAAAGTCCGGAGCGACTCGTGCACGTGATCGCCGCCGAGGCGTACGCGAAGACGCGAGACTTCGCGCGGGCGCGTGTGCACGTGGATGCGGCACGAGCGTTGAAGGAAGGTCGTCCGATGGCGACTTCGATGGCTCAACGCCTGGACGCTGTCGAAGCATCGATTCGCGCGGCCGAGCGGCATTGACTTCGTAGCGTGGACTTCAGCCCACCTTACGAAAGCGATCCCTTCACTTCATCACCGCGAACCGGCTCCGCATCTGCTGCTTCGAGTAGGTGTGCGTGATGTCGAGATGACCCGCATTGTCGCCCGACGAATGCACGCGGCCGTGCGTTTCCAGCCAATCCTGGCCGCGCTGGAAGAAGGCGTCGAAGTCTTCGGGCGTCATCTGCTTTGCGAAGTACGTGTCGCGCCGCACGGGGATCATCCGGCAGAGCGGGTCGCCCTTCTTCACTTCGATCTTGTCGTGCTCGGGGTCGAGTTCGAGCACCACGTGCCAGCAGTAGCTGGCCGGGTACCAGTCGGTGTCGACGCAGCCGCTCAGCACGCGGTACGGGCGGTGCTGGTTCGGCACCTCGGTCATCAGGATCAGTTCGTTCGGGTCGGTCTTTAGGTAGAGGAAGCTGCTCACCTTCACCTGGTTCTTCACGACGTCGTACACGTTGTCGGTGATGACGTGCGGCAGCATCTGCCCCTTCTCCCAGAACCACGCGTACTGCTGCGTGAGGGGCTTGCCGGGCGAGTCGTCCGTGCCGGCCCAGTCGAAGTCTGACTCGATGACCGTGTCAGGCCGGGCTTCCCACGGACAAGCGTTACTTTTCGTCGGCTTGCGGCGAACAAACGTGACGTCGAAGTTCGCGAGGATGTCGAACCCGAACGAGTTGGCCGCCCGGATCGGCGGGCACTCCTCGGGCCAGCCCTTGCCGGGCTGACGCTTGAAGTACGTCTCGCGCGCGGGCGTGGGGTCGAAGAGGTCCTGGCGGAATTTGAAGAAGTGGATCATGGCGCAGCTCTCGTTTTGGGCCTCAGGGCTTACGTCGGACCAGTATTCCGATTCGTGTTCGCCGCTCCAGCAGGGCCTTCCGTGCGACACAATCGCACCCGGTCGATTCATCCATACACTACTTGGATATGAAGGAACGCATCCAGAAGGCCCTCGCCTCGCTCGGGCTCGACTCGCGGCGGCACATCGAGGAGATGGTGCTCGCGGGGCGCGTGGCCGTGAATGGGAAGATTGCGCGGAAGCTGCCCGTGATGGTCGACGTCGACGAAGACGTCATCGAGATCGACGGCGTCGAGGTCAGCTCGCCGAAGAAGACGAAGCGGCGCGAGTCGCGCGACCGCGGGCCGGTCTACATCCTGATGAACAAGCCGACGGGCGTGTACAGCACGAATGTCGCCCAGGGCGAGCAGCAGCGGGCGATCGACCTGCTGCCGCCGGGCTTCGACACGCGCGTCTACCCCGTCGGCCGACTCGACGCGGAATCGACCGGGCTGCTGCTCCTCACCAACGACGGCGACCTGACGAACAAGCTCACACACCCGCGGTACGGCGTCTCGAAGACCTACCGCTGTTACTGCGACGGGTACATCTCGCCCGAGACGATCTCCCGCATGCAGGCCGGCGTGTGGCTGGCCGATCCGGAGAAGGGTGGGTTCAAGGCGTCGGCGTCACGCGTGGAGATCGTGAAGCGGCTCCGCGAGAAGACCGTGCTCGACATCACGCTGAATGAGGGCCGGAATCGCCAGGTGCGGCGCATGCTCGCGGCACTCGGGCACAAGGTGCGGAGCCTGTCGCGCATCAAGATGGGCCCGCTGATCCTTGGCAACCTGAAGCCGGGGCAGAGCAGGCTGCTGACGCCGCAGGAAGTGAAGCAGTTGCACAGCGCCGTCGAGAAGAGCGCCGCGAGAGCCGAGGCGAACGCCGCGGCGAAGGCGCAAGCGAAGCGTGATGCTGCAGCGGAGAAGCGCAAGTCTGCGAAGCCGCCGAAGCCGGCATTCCCGAAGAAAGTGAAGCCTGTGCGGGATAGGTTCGACGACGATGCGCCCGCGAAGCCGCACAAGCCCGCGTCGCACCCGCTCGGGTTCACGCGATCGGTCGACGATGACGACGACGGCCTGCCGAACGGGTGAACCGCGTAAGTGACAGGTGAACCCCGTGAGTGACGGCCGCAACTATCACATCCGCGATTCGCTCGACGGCGCATCGCTCGCGCAGGCGCTAAAGCAGCTCGTCTCGGGCAGCAGCTGGTCGCAGGCGAAGCAGCTCGTCGCGAAGCGGCACGTGCACGTGAACGGCAACCTCTGCATCGACGAGGGGAGACGCCTGAAGACGGGCGACGTGGTGAAGATTTTCGACGCGCCTCGTGCGAGGCCGCTGGAGGCGAGCGACGTCGTCATCCGCTATCGCGACGAGCACCTCGTCGTCGTCGAGAAGCCGGCCGGGGTGAACTCGCTGCGACATGCGGAGGAACGCGATTGGCCCGCGCATCGTCGGGCGATGCAGCCGTCGCTGGACGAATTGGTGAACGCCTCGCTCTTCGGCGGCCAGGACGCGAAGCCGCAGAGGCCGCAGAAGACGCGAAGCCCCCACCCGCAACGCAAACGCCCGGCTCGGCAAGTCCGCCCAGTCCATCGACTCGATCGCGACACGTCCGGACTCATGCTCTTCGCGCTGTCGCCCGAAGCAGAGCAGCGGCTCGAGCAGATGTTCGCCAAACATGCGATCGAGCGGATCTACCGCGCAGTCGTGTACGGCCACGTGACGGAAGCGATGACAATCGAATCGCACTTCGTCCGCGATCGAGGCGACGGCCTGCGCGGGTCGGTTGATTCGCCTGCCGAGGACTCGCAGCGGGCCGTCACGCATGTGACGCCGATCGAGTTGTTCACGAGTCGCAGCGGCGAACCGTACAGCATCGTCGAGTGCAAGCTGGAAACGGGCCGCACGCACCAGATCCGGATCCACCTCGCCGAGCGCGGGCGTCGGCTGTGCGGCGAGAAGATGTACAACAAGCCACTCGGCGAGAAGCCGCTTCCGGACGTGAGCGGCGCACCGCGACAGGCGCTCCACTCAGCCCGCGTGAAGTTCGATCACCCGATCACGGGGTTGCGCATCCAGCTGCAGTCGGATTGGCCCGTCGATCTGGCGAAGTGGCTGAGGGACCTGCGCGCGTAAACCCAACCGCGAGTAAACCCGCGGCTAAACGGTGTGCGGCTTCACTCGCTTCTCGAAGACTCGATCGAACGCGAAAAGATACCCGCCCTACACCGTCACGCCGACACCATTCGCGAGAAGACCTGCGTTCGACAGGATCGCGCCAAGCGCCAGCAGCACGACGCCCGTCCCCACCCACAGCCAGTTCAGCTTCTGGTTGAAACGCAGCGAGCGGAGCAGGCTTCGCGCCTCGTCGATCTCCGCTTCCGTCGGCTCTGCTCGCGCGACACGCCGGCCCTGCTGCACGCCCATCAGTGCGAAGACGAGGTTGATCGTACCCCAGATGATGAAGTGGACGGCCACCGTGCGAGCGAACGCTTGTGAGTCGATCGCCAAGACGACCGCGCCCGCCGCGATCGAGCCGAGCGACCAAAGCAGAAACGTCCGCGTGAACTTCGCGCGGACGTTTCGCAGGCGTTGCACTCTATCGTCCAGTTCGCTCATCACGGGGCGGGCTTCGTGGTCGGCTCGATCTTCGCGTCCGGCGCGATCATGTGCAGGCGATCTTCCGCAGTGAGCGTCGGGTTCTCGCCCTTCAGGTCCCACGCGGTGATCCAGCGCGGGTCGCCGACCTGTTCGAAGCCCATCAGGTCGGTGAGCTGCTTCTCCATGCTCGAGAAGTGGCCGGCACCATAGAAGATGGCGACCTTCTTCTTGCCGTCGTCGAGCTGTTCCTTCAGCACCTTCAGAGCGCGGTGATTGCGTTCGTGGATGATGACGCTCCCCTCCATCGCGCCCATCGCGCGGTCCATCTCGTTGAACTGCCTCGCGAGGACGATCTTGAGCTGCCGGGCGCGATCGGGTGCCTGCAGGGCGGTGATGAGGTCCATCACGCCCGGCGCGTCGGCCCCGCCGCCAGCGGTGGGGTTCTGCAGCTCGCGCATCATCGACTCGAGCATGAGCGAGAGCATGCTCTCGCCGCGCTCCTGCTGCTTCTCGAGGAACTCCTGGCTGTCGAGGTCGGCGTGGACGAAGTTCGTCGCGCCGTAGTCGATGCGGTCGAGCTGGAAGTCGAGTTCGAGGTTCGACTGCATGAACCGCTGAAGCGTGTGCACGAAGTTCAGCTGCCCTGCCCGGCTGGTGCCTTTGGCAGGTTGGGCGCGGCGCTCGCTGGGGTTCTTTACCTCGCGCGGCTTCACCATCTCATAGAGAACGACGTCATATCCCTTGAACGCCTCGTTGAGCGCGTCGAAGTACGCCTTGTCGGCAATGTGGACGGCACCGATCAGGTCGACGGTCTGCCCGGCCTTGTTGCGGTAGGTGACGACGGAGGTCTGGAGGCGCGGGCCGGTCGCGTCGTCGGTGGTGTAGCGGAGAAACTTGTTGCCGGCGTCGACCGGATCGGCTTGGACGGTGACAGCCGCTGCGGCGTCTGGCCGACCGTCGCGTGCCAACGCGGATGCCCCGACCGCGACGCTCAGCGCCGCCGCCGCCAGCGTTGCCGCCGTGCGTGACCACGCGCCAAGGCTCGATCGGTACGGAAGTGGAGCAGCTCGGCGAAACGAAGAGAGAGAGACATCCATGACCGCACGCTCCGTTGTTCTCAAGACGTCGTTCTGCGACAACCCGACCAGCCCATTCTTGTGACAGGCGATACCCGGCGAGCCATCGCGGACTGACCGCCGCTGAAGATTGTACGATCGCATCCAGTTGAAGTCGCAAGGGCGTGACGTCTCGGTTGGATTTATGGTCAGCGACAATCTCCGGTCGAGGCGTCAGCAAAATCAGGGAGCAGCGAACTGTCGACAAGATGTTGTACGCCTTGCGGTTGGGAACACGTACGTGTTTGTCCTGAAATGGAGCATTTCTAAGTCGGTGGATGGAAATTTTGCGAGAATTTTGAATAAGCTGTCTTGATTTGTCTGGCAGTGCTTCATACTGTAATTTCAGTCACGGAAGTTCGCGTGACAGCTTGTGGACCGGTGGTGAGCCGATCGCACAGGATTGTCGGGGGTTAGTCCCCGGATGAGGCCCCCCCCTCCTTATCCAAACCCCCGACGCTTTATTCAAGAACCCGGTCTTCGGACCGGGTTCTTCTTGTTTGTTTTGCAGTTACTCGACTTCGAACAACGCTCGCCCCGAAATAGGGGCAAATGCTCATGTCAAGCGCATCTTTGAACAAGGACGATTCTTCACTCGCACAAAGACGGGGCAAAAATAAAGCAAATAATCGATGCAGGATTGCATAGGTGATGCGCCGTCGTTGCACTTATCGCTGATGCAGACTTCGATGGTCGGTTCACAAGGTCACGCTCGGGCCGACGCGGCGCGGATTGGCCTGTGACGAAACTGCCGACCGCCAGCCACGGTTACTTGGACGGCTCGCCTGCGGGACTTGCCGATGCGGCCGACCACACGCGCGTCAGCAGCTTCACCTGCTCATCGGTGTTGCCGCTCACGTCGGCGGCGCGGCGGAGGTGTTCGAGCGCGAACGGCACGTTGCCCGTGTTGCGGTAGACGAACGCCAGCACCATCAGCGGACCCGGATCGTTCGGCTGACGTCGGGCGTTGGCCTTGAGGTCGCGGACGATCACGTTCAAACGGTCGGTGCCGAGCATGCCTTTCAGGTCGTACTCGCCACCCGCCAGTGCGGGCTCGGCCGTGAACGCCTCACGCAGGCTCAGCTCCGCCCGGCGATAGAGGCCATCGCCCAGCTCCGCGACGCTGCGGCCCATGAAGATAACGCTGTCGCCCGGCGCCTTCGCGCGTGCCTGATCGAACAGCTCGTATGCCGACTTGAAGTTCCCCTTCTTCATCGCCGCTTCTGCGCGAAGGACCGTGTCCTTCACGTCGGCCGATTCGATGCCGTCGGCGAAACTCGTCACCACGACCGACTTCGGCGGGACCGCGTCGATGGGACGCGGGAGGTTGGGATCGGTCGGCGTCGCCGTGCCGCCGGGCGGGACGACGGTTGAGCCCGGAGCACCCGCTGCGCCGTTCGGCGCGGCGTTGCCAGGAGCAGCGTTTCCTGGGGCTGCATTGCCGGGCGCGCCGTTCGGAGCCGCGTTGTCGGGAGCGGCGTTGTCCGCGGGCTTCGCCTGGTTCTTGACGGTCTGAGCGTTGGTGGCCGCAATCTGGTTGGCGGCATCCGAGCCGGGAAGCGCGTTCACGCTTGGGTCGTACAACTTGTACTGGTTGCGAAGGGCCGCGAGCTGCGCGTTGCGCGGGTCGCCGTTGATGGGCGGCCGCGAGATGCTGGACTGCTGGCCGGTCGTGCCGGTGGGGTCCTTGCGGGGTTCGGCGGGCTTGAGCGCGGTCGGGTCGTTCGCGGTTCCGCCGGCAGCGGGTGCGAACGTCCCGGGCGTGACTCCCGAGCCGGGCGACCCCGTGGCCGACGGATCGGACCCGGGGTTGTTTCGCGTGCCGGGCGCGGTGTTGACGGCCGCGCCGGCAGCGAGGTTGTTAGTTGCGCCAAGACGACGCAGCGCGGTGTATTCCGACAAGTTGAAGTACGGATCGCCGCCGCCGATCATCGGCGAGTTGATCGCGCCAGGGCTGAACGACGTCGCATTCACGCCGCCGACGCTGCCGGCCTGGGCCGTGGGGACGACCGATGTCGCCCGCATGAGCTGGACTTGCTGTGTGAGCGACTGGGCGATCTGGGCACGCGTCGCGCCGCCGAAGTCGATACGCCCGTCATACGGCTGGACGATCGCGTTGGGTGCCTGAACGTAGTTGACCCCCGCGCCAGGCGAGATGTTTTGCACGTAACCAGCCGGAGCAGAGACGGTGTTCGCGCCATAGAACGGCCGGGCCGTCGAGGCATTGAAGCTCGGCGTGCCGCCCGTTGTGATGCCGGACGAGTTGCGAATGAACGGGTCGAACGAAGCGCTGCCGAGCCGGCCACGGAAGGCGGTCGGATCGGTGTAGCCCAGCGTACCGCGGAACGCCTGACCGGCGGTGACGTTGCCGGTGACGACGTAGTTCGTGTTGACGCCGCCCACGCCCGGCGCGCCCGTGTTGATGCCGCCGCTGCCCAGACGATTGTTCGCATCGCGGGCGTTGGAGTTGTCCACGCGGTACTGAGCCGACGCGATCGATGCAACGGCAAGCGTCGCAGCGCTGATGACGAAAAGGGATCGAATCGAGCGAAGGTTGGCGTTTCGAGCGTTCATCTCGCGGTCTCCTGAAATGCGGCGCGCAATCACCTTCATGAATCGACGCACAGGGGTCGGAAAAGTTACCGAATTCTAGACCGGACCGCGCAGAAATGCGATGCCGTGGGGGTTCCCCGCAAAAGGAACTGCCCCAGCCAAGCTGGGGCAGCCAGATGGATCACGGAATGACCTTGTTCAATGGGTAGGTAATGATCCCGGTCGCCCCGGCCCGCTTCAAGCGCGGGACGAGTTCGCGTTCTTGCTTGTCTTCGAGGATGACCTCGATCGCCACCCAGCCGGGGATGTTGAGCTTGCTGACCGTCGGGCTCTTCTCGGCGGGCAGGAAGCCGCTCACCTCGGCGAGCTTGTCCTCGGGGCAGTTCATCTTCAGGCCCACCTTCGCGCGGGCTTCGATTGCGCCCTTCAGGAGCATCGCAATGTTTTCCATCTTCTCGCGCTTCCACGGCACGTCCCACGCCTTCTTGTTGGCGACGAAACGGATGGTGGACTGCAGGAGCGTGTCGAGCACGCGGAGGTTGTTCGCGCGGATGCTGCTGCCCGTCTCGGTGAGGTCGACGATGGCGTCGAGCAGGCGGGCCTTGATCTCGGTGGTGCCCCAGCTGAATTCGACGGTGACGGGGACGCCGAGCTTGTCGAAGTAGCGGCGCGTCACGTTGACGAGTTCGGTCGCGATGATGCCGCCCTTGAGATCCGCCGGCGTCTTCACGGGCGACTCGTCCGGTACGGCCAGCACCCACTTCGCGGGCTGGGCGGTGGCGCGGGAATACGTGAGTTCGCAGATCTCAACGATGTCCTGGTCGTTGCCGTTCTCGACGATCCAGTCGTACCCGGTCAGGCCGCAATCGATGATGCCATCGACGACGTACCGGCTGATCTCCTGCGCGCGGAAGAGGACGGAGGAGATCTGATCGTCGTCGAACCGCGGGAAGACGGAGCGCGAGTCGATCGACACCTTGTAGCCCGCGCGGGCGAAGAGGTCGACCGTGGACTGCTGCATCGACCCGGACGGCAGGCCGACGCGGAGGGTGGAATCGGGGAGGTTTTTCATGGGGGGACGTAGTTGATAGCGGAAGAGAGTTGATAGTTGATAGCGACGGGAGCGGGACGAATCGTCACACTGCACCGCGGCGAGTGGCCATCAACTATCAACTATTCCGCTATCAACTCTCCGAATCACTTCTTCTTCCCCTTCTCTTCCACCTTCTTCCGCGGCGTCTTGCGGACGTGGCCGAGGGCTTCGTCGTGCAGGTGGCAGAAGGCGTCCCAGATGTCGTCGCCCTTCACGTTCTGTTCGAGGAACGACTGCGCTTCGTCGAGCGTGCTGTCGGGGTCGACGCATTCCTCATCGACGAGGTAGCCGTGCATTTCTTCATCGACCGGAAACGCGTTGTGCTCGAACGCGGCCAGCGTGACGAACGCCTCGACGAACGCGTTGATCATCGGCAGCCCGCGGAGGTAATCGCGCAGCTCGGCCTTCTTCAGTTCGCCGAGGCGATCGAGCTTGTAGCTGTTTTCGCGATCGAAGATGCCGTGCAGGACGTTCCGCATGATGGCGGCCTTGTCCTCGATGCCGGGCAGCTCTTCGCCGACGAGGTCGATGACCTCGAGTTCGGTCGCGACGCGCAGCTCGTTGAAGTCGACGAACTCGTCCTCGAACTTCTTGATCGCCTCGTCGACGCGCTTCCACGACGCGCCCGACAGGAGCGACGCATAAACGATCGCGCGGATCGGATCGAGCTTCGGCCGCTCGCGCGACTTGCCGTCCTTCGAGAGCTTCTTCAGCAGCGACTTCAGCGTGTCGGCGTGTTTTCCTGCGTTCTTCATGAGTGGTCCCGCGACGACACGCGGATCGGGGAGAATAGGGGAAATGAGGGCGGAAATGAAGCGGGAGCGTTGTGCGAAGGAGAGACGAAGAGACAAAGAGACGCAGAGACGAAGTGAAGGGCAACATCAAGCCCCGGAATGCCCTGCGTTCCAAGGCATTGCCACTCCGTCTCTTCGTCACTCCGTCTCTTCGTCACTTTTCTCGAGTGCAGGCTCTGCGCCCTCAACGGAACCACCCTTCCGCTTCGCCTCTTCCTGACGCTCAACTTCCAGCTTGTGAAGGAGTTCGAGCATTTCGATCTCCTTCTTCTGGGCTTCGTCGATCTGGAAGCGGAGGAATGGAATCGTGCGGATCTCGATCATCTTCCCCAGCTTCTGCCGCATCAGGCCGGCCGAGTGCTTCAGGGCGTTCAACGCGGCGTTCTGCTCGCCCGGCGTGCCCATGATCGTGACGTAGATGTCGGCGAACCCAAGGTCCTCCGTCACCTCGACCCGCGTGATGCTGGGCGGGAACTTGATACGCGGATCCGACAGGTCGCGAAGGATCATCATCGCGACCTCCTGACGAATGACAGAGGCAAGACGGTCGGTACGGCGGGACATGGGGCGTTAGTTGATAGCAGGAATAGTTGATAGTTGATGGCGGGAAGAGAGTCGATTGTCAGTGCTATCAACTATCAACTTCTGCCTGCTATCAACTCCCCCTCAAACAAACTCCATCTCAAACGAATCCAGCACGACCTTCGGGTCGTTACGGACATAGTTGACGACTTGATCGAGCGCGCCGTTTACGTGGGCGTGGTCGTTGGAAACCATCGCCACGCCGATGACGGCCGTTCGGATCAGGTCGAGCGCTTCCACCTCGGCCACGCTCACGTTGAAGCGGTGGGAGAGGCGATCCTTCAGACTCTTCACGGCCTGCCGCTTGTCCTTCAACGTCATCGCGTCGTCGATGGACAAGTCGAGGCGGAGGATGCCAATGACCATACAGGCAAGGGGCAAGAGGCAAGGGGCAAGAGGGAGTGATCGCATTCACTCTTGCCTCTTGCCACTTCCCTCTTGCCTGCTGGTTAGAGAGTGCGTTTGAACTCTTCGCGGATGTACGCCTCGAGCTTGTCGCCGATCTTGATGTCGTCGTAATTGGCGAGCTTGATGCCGCACTCGAGGCCCTGCTTCACTTCCTTCACGTCGTCCTTTACGCGGCGGAGCGTTTCCACCAGCAGGTTTTCCGTGATGACGTTGCCGTCGCGGACAAGGCGAATCTTGCTCCCGCGGCTGATGTGGCCTTCGGTGACGTAGCAGCCGGCGATGTTGCCGACCTTCGACACCTTGAACACCTGCCGGATCTCGATCCAGCCGTGGTGCTTCTCGCGGATTTCCGGCGCGAGCATGCCGCTGAGCGCCTTCTTGAGATCGTCGAAGATCTCGTAGATGACGCGATACGTGCGGACCTCAACGCGTCGCTGTTCCGCAAGCGCTTGCGCGACAGGGTCGGGGACGACGTTGAAGCCGATGATGACCGCCTCGCTCGCGCTGGCTAGTTCGACGTCGCTCTCGTTGATCGGGCCGACCGCGGCGTGGATCACCTTCACCTTCACCTCTTCGGTGTTGTGATCGGTGACCGTCTTCTGCAGCGTTTCGACCGAGCCTTGCACGTCGCCCTTGACGATGAGGTTGATCGTCTTGACGGTGCCTTCCTTCATCCGGCCGAACAGACCGTCGAGCGTGACCTTCTGCAGGCTGGCCTGCTCGGCAACGCGATCGGCGTTGAGACGCTCTTCCGAGATGCGGCGGGCGCGGTCGAGGTCGTCAAGTGCGAAAAACTTATCGCCCGCGAGCGGGACTTCGCTCAGACCGGCCACCAGCACGGGCGTGCTCGGGCCGGCACTTTGGATGAACTTGCCGGTGCTGTCGGTCAGCGAACGGATGCGACCGTAACCCTTGCCGGCCAGGATCACGTCGCCGACCTTGAGCGTGCCGTCCTGCACGAGCACCGTCGCGACCGAGCCCAGGCCCGGGTCGACGCGCGCCTCGATGACGCTGCCGCGAGCGGGAGCCGTCGGGTCGGCCTTCAGTTCAAGGATTTCGGCCTGCAGGTCGAGGATTTCGATCAGGTCGGTGATGCCTTCGCCCGTTCGGCCGGACGTCTTCACCATTTCCGTCTGGCCGCCCCACGCGACGGGCGACAGGTCTTGGGCGGCGAGTTGGCCCATGACCATGTCAGGGTTCGCGTCGGGTAGATCGATCTTGTTCATCGCGACGACGATCGGCACACCCGCGGCGCGGGCGTGGTTGATCGACTCGAGCGTCTGCGGCTGAATGCCTTGAGCGGCGTCGATGACGAGCACGGCCACGTCCGTCATGTTTGCACCGCGGGCACGCATAGCGGTGAACGCCTGGTGGCCGGGAGTGTCGATGAACGTGACGCGCTTGGTGGTGCCGCCCTTATCGAGCTGCACGCTGAACGCGGCGATGTGCTGCGTGATGCCGCCTGCTTCGCCCGCGGCGACGTTCGCGCTGCGGATCTTGTCGAGCAGGCTGGTCTTGCCGTGGTCGACGTGGCCGAGGATGGTGACGACGGCCGGGCGGATGACGAGGTTCTTCTCGTCGCGCGGGCGGCTGTCGAACTCTTCCATGAGCACGTCTTCGAGCGTCTTGGGCTTCTTGACGACGGCTTCGATGCCGAAGTCGAGCGCGATCGCCAGGGCCGCATCCGAATCGAGCGGCTGGTTGATCGTCGCGAACACGCCCTGCTGCATGAGCTTCTTGATGACGTCGTTGACCTTCAGGCCGGTCGCGCCGGCGAGGCTCTTCGGCGTGATCGGCTCTTCGAGCTCGATCGGGCCGGTCGCCTTGCTGGGGAGAGACGAGCCGGGCTGGCCGCGACGCTGCTCTTTCTTGAGATGCGTGTCGACGCCGCTGCGGTAGCTGGCGGCCGAATTGAGGCGATCGCGGAGTTCGATGAGGTCGGCCTGCGAGAACTCTTTGAGCTTCTCCTCGGCCTCGCCACGACGGCCGTCGGGGCCGCGTCGGCCGGTGCCGCCGCGTGCCTTCTTCTTTGCTGCTTCTTCGGCCTCTTCCTCGCCGCTGGTCTTGACGCCACGACCGCCAACGGTGCGGGCCTGCTGGAACGCAGGCGTCGGTCCGCCGGGGCCGGTCGTGCCGGGACGCGTGCGCGGACGCGGCGCCGCGACGACGTCGGGCTTCTCCTCGCGGATGAGCTGCGGGCCCTTGAGAGCGGCCTTGACGGGAACCACTTTGGGCGGCGGGACGATCGGGCCGCGCGTGGAATCGTTGATCGAGACGGTCGGACGCGTGACCGGCGCGGGCCGGCCGGGAATGGCGCCGGGAGCGGCGGCGACGGCTGGGGCACTGCCACCACCGTTCGGCGGTGGGATGACGGGAACGCCGGGCGACGCCGGAGCAGTAGGCTTGAGGGCAGCCGGGGCAACGGCGGGCGAGGCGGCAGGCTTGGGAGCCGCAGTCGTCGGCGGCTTCGGAGGAACCGGTGCCGGCTTGGGCTTGGTGCTAGGCGGCGGGAGCGTGACGCCGAGGCCAGATCCGGCCGACGGCTTGGGCGCTGTCGGCGCGATCACGCGCACGACCTTCGGACCGGCCGTCTGAGCGGCGGCGGGCTTGAACGATGGCGCGGCGGGCTTCGACGATGAATCGTCTGCCGCAGCTGCTTCATCGCTCGCCGTCGATTGAGGCAGGTCAGTCGACTCTTCGACGACGGCCGGCGCTTCCGCGACGGACACATCGGACGCGACGACGTCTTCTGGCGCGGCCACCCCGGCCTGCGCCTCTTCGGCCGCGGGAGCGGCGACTTCGGTCTGCTCGACGTGATCGATTGGCGCTTCAGGCGCATCGCCCGGTGCGATTTCGTCGGCGTGCGGCGCTTCGGCCTCGACGACCTTCTTCTTCTTCACCGGCGGCTTGCGCTTGGGTGCCTCGGCCACGGCGACCCCGCCGTGCTGATCGTCGGCAGGCGCGAGTTCCCCCGCGGTCGCCCACCCACGCACGGTTTCCGCCAATCCAGCGCCGACTGATGACGACACCTTATACGTGCCGCCATCTTCCGGGAATTCCGCGACGAGCTTCGTGAGAATGCTCTTCGCCGACACACCCAGCTCTTTCGCCAGTTCGCTGACTCGGATGCCCTTCGCTTTAGCCAAACGCAACACTCCTGACTGTTACATCACGCACCTCTCGTCGGTTTTTCGTCCGATCGAATCGCGATGCTCATGACGAGCAACGCAATTCACACACCGGCACACCGTCCGCAGACGTGACGACAAGACCACCTCGCCCGCGCAAAACGGGCGAACAAACGAGTAGGCGGGATCATACGCCCTGTGTCAAGCGGAGCCTAGCGAAAAGTGCGCGATCGTGCAGACACGCAAGCTTTGCGCCATGGGCGACGCGACTTGATGAACGAGTGGCACGCTCCACTACGAGCCGAGGTTCACTTGCACGACCTCGCGCTGTGCCTGATCTTGAATCTCGAACAGCGGCGCGGGTCGAAAGCCCATGAGGCCAGCAACGATGTTCGTCGGGATCGTCATCGTGCGGGTGTTGTAAACCATGACCGAGTCGTTGTACGCCTGACGAGCGAAGGCGACACGATTCTCGGTGCTACTGAGCTCTTCCATGAGGTTAACGGCGCTGCGGTCGGCCTTCAGGTCGGGGTAGGCCTCGGCGAGCATCCTGAATCGGCCGAGCGCGCCGGTTAGGGCCTGCTCGGCGCCGAAGAGGCCGGCCAGCGCTGCGCCGTCGGTCGGATTCTGATTCGCCGCGGCGAGGTTGGCCGTCGCCGCGCCGCGAGCCTGCATGACGGCTTCGAGCGTCTGCTTCTCGTGGGCCATGTACCCCTTCACCGCTTCAACCAGGTTTGGAATGAGGTCGTAGCGGCGCTTGAGCTGCACGTCGATCTGCGAGAATGCGTTGAGATATCGCTGGCGCAGCGTGACGAGCCCGTTGTACGCCATCGCGACGTACGCGACGAAGACGACCACGACGGCGAGCGACACAATGATGATCGGCGTCAACATGACGGGCGATCATAGCGGCAAATCAGCGGCCGCGGATGAACGCGAGCAACGCTTCTCGATCCGCGAGCCAGGCCTGTTCGCCGGGCTGGTTTGAGGGGAGTTCGAGCGTGATGACGGGGATCTGCCTGTCGATACCCGCCCAAGAGCCGAAGCTTCCCGGCGTGGGATAGCCCATTGTGGGGAGAACGGCGTAGCCGTTGTGTCCTGCCATCAGCTCGGCGAGGGGCTGGGCGGGGCCATCGAAATTCACACCGTGTCGGCCGGCGCGGATGGAATGGAGGGCGAGGATTCGCGTCGGTTTCAGTTGCTCGACGAGGTCGTGGAGGATGCGCGACTCAGGTTCGGAGAGCGGCGACGGGCCGTTCCAGTTTCGGTCGCGCGGGCTCTGTTTCCAGTTGCTCGCGGGGAAGTTGCGATTGAGATCGACGCGATTGGCATTGATGCGCGTCTTCGCGGCTAGGCCGTCGGGGTTCATTCGAGGGATGACGATGACGGTGCGGGGGAAATCCTTGGCGTCGAACGAGGCGTCGTCGAGGAGTTGAACGAGGCGATCCGCCACGACGGCCGTGGTCGGCTCGTCACCGTGGATGCCGGCGAAGAGGAGGACGACATCGTTTGAAGCGGATTGGGGAAAGTTGAATGTGCGGGATTCGATCGTTGCCCCCTGAACCGAGCGGCCGAGCGCATGTGGAGTCGAATCGGGGAGCCTGGAAGGCTTAATCGAATGAGCCGGAGGTTCTGCCACCGCTGATGCGGCGGATGGAACAGGTACCGCCGCCGGCCGCCTTGCGGCGCAACCAGAAACTGCGAGCGAGAGCACGACAGCCGATCGAGCGATCCATCGCATGGCAGGATAGTCCTTGACGTGGGAATGAAAGAAGCCCCCGATGGATAGACCATCGAGGGCTTCTGTGTAAAGAGCTGGCACTGACCTACTTTCCCGCTGAAGCAGTATCATCGGCCCCGCAGGCTTAACGGCCGTGTTCGGAATGGGAACGGGTGTGACCCTACGGGTATCGGCACCAGCAAAGGCTCAGCTTGGCGTTGTGGGCCAAGCTGGGCGCTAGTGAATATCGTGAGGTTCGCAATTGCGAGGGGAAGAAAGGGGGGTGACGAGTGATGCCGAACCTTTTCGGCTCGCAATCGACCAACCCATCGATCGATGACAAATCATCGAAGGGGAGGGTGGAGGATTAATGTGATCAAGTGCACGACCATTAGGACCGGTGACCTCAAATACATTACTGCACTTCCAGCTCCGGCCTATTAACCCGGTAGTCTACCGGGGGTCTTAGGGAATCATAATCTTGGTACTGGCTTCACGCTTAGATGCTTTCAGCGTTTATCCGTTCCGGACATAGCTACCCAGCGATGCCTCTAGCGAGACAACTGGTGCACCAGGGGTCCGTTCTTTCCAATCCTCTCGTACTAGGAAAGAGTTACCGTCAAGATTCCTTCGCCCGCTGCAGATAGGGACCGACCTGGCTCACGCCGGTCTGAACCCAGCTCGCGTACCACTTTAATTGGCGAACAGCCAAACCCTTGGGACCGCCTTCAGCCCCAGGATGTGATGAGCCGACATCGAGGTGCCAAACCGCACCGCCGCTATGGGCGCTCGGGTGCGATCAGCCTGTTATCCCCAGCGTACCTTTTATCCGTTGAGCTATGGCCCTTCCACACAGAACCACAGGATCACTTAGACCGACTTTCATCTCTGATCGTGCCGTAGCACTCTCAGTCAAGCAGGCTTATACCTATGCGCTCGACGACCGGTTGCCAACCGGCCTGAGCCTGCCTTTGTACTCCTCCGTTACTCTTTTGGAGGAGACCGCCCCAGTCAAACTAACCACCTAGCACGGTTCCCTGCCCAGATTCATGGGACAAGGTGAGGTGACGATTACTAACAGGGTGGTATTTCACATTGTGGCTCCCCTCTGGCCGGAACCAGAGGATCAACGCCTCCCACCTATACTACGCAGTCAATAACCGGCACCAGTACCAGGCTATAGTAAAGGTGCATGGGGTCTTTCCGTCTTGCTGCGGGAAAGCGGTATCTTCACCGCTACTTCAATTTCACCGAGTCTGCGGTTGAGACAGCGACCAAGTCGTTACGCCGTTCATGCACGTCGGAACTTACCCGACAAGGAACTTCGCTACCTTAGGACCGTCATAGTTACGGCCGCCGTTTACGGGGGCTTCGGTCGCCAGCTTCGAAGACGAATCTCCTAACCGGCTTCCTTAACCTTCCCGCACCGAGCAGGCGTCACTCTGTATACATCCACTTGCGTGTTAGCACAGAGCTGTGTTTTTGATAAACAGTCGCCCAGTCTGCTTCCTGCGCCCTCTCTTTCGAGTAGGGACCCCTTCTCCCGAAGTTACGGGGTTAGATTGCCTAGTTCCTTAACCGCAGTTCTCTCGAGCGCCTTAGGATACTCTCCTCGACTACCTGTGTCAGTTTTAGTACGGACGTCGTCTTGCCCTCAATGCTTTTCTTGGCTCTCTCTCCACAAGCGCGGCCATCAGACGGGCCTATCCACGACTAATCGGATTGCTTGCCTTAAAAAAGCGCACATTGATTTGATCTCCACGACGGCGACGGAATATTAACCGTCTGTGCATCGTCTACGCCTTTCGGCCTCGACTTAGCTCCCGGCTAACCCTGGGCGGATTTACCTTCCCCAGGAAACCTTAGTCTTTCGGCGTGCAGGATTTTCACCTGCATTATCGTTACTCATGCCGGCATTCTCACTCGCAAACGCTCCAGCCAACCTCCCGGTTGACCTTCACCGCTGATTGCGACGCTCTCCTACCACGTATTGCTACGTTCGCAGCTTCGGCTCTGTGCTTATTCCCGATCATTTACGGCGCTACTCTGCTCGACCAGTAAGCTATTACGCACTTTTTAAATGGTGGCTGCTTCTAAGCCAACATCCTGGTTGTCTCAGCAGAATAACTTCCTCACGAACTAAGCTCAGATTGGGGGCCTTAGCTGGCGATCTAGGTTGTTTCCTTTTTGACGACGAACATTATCGCTCGCCGACTCACTGCCAGGATAGTCCCGTTGGTATTCGGAGTTTGATTGGGATGCGTAGCCGGGTAGGCCCACATTCCCATTCAGTAGCTCTACCCCCAACGGGTAGTTGCCTGACGCTGCCCCTAAAGGCATTTCGGAGAGAACCAGAGATCTCCCAGTTTGATTAGACTTTCACTCCTCCCCGCAGCTCATGCCAGAACTTTTCAACGTTCACGGCTTCGTGCCTCCCGCCCCTATTACGGAGCGTTCACACTGGCCACGGGTAGATCACTAGGTTTCGGGCCGCATGCCTACGACTTAGCGCCATATTAAGACTCGCTTTCGCTACGGCTCCGGGACTTAGTCCCTTAGCCTTGCCGTAAACATGCACTCGCCGGCCCATTATGCAAAAGGTACGCCGTCACCCCGAAGGGCTCCGACCGCTTGTAAGTACATGGTTTCAGGTTCTTTTGACTCAGCTCGCAGCTGTTCTTTTCACCGTTCAATCGCCCTACTTGTTCACTATCGGTCATCCAGGAATATTTAGGCTTGGGCGGTGGTCCGCCCGGCTTCACACGGAGTTCCACGAGCTCCGTGCTACTCTGGTACACCTCTCGACGCCTATTTCACCTGTCGCGTAAGGGGCTGTCACCCTCTATGGCCGGCTTTTCCACGCCGTTCCGCTAGGCTATTTCAGCTCAAAGTGCCCGCAACCCCGGTCCGAAGACCGGTTTGGCCTATTCCGATTTCGATCGCCTCTACTCACGGAATCGATGTCTCTTTCTTTTCCTGCTGGTACTTAGATGTTTCAGTTCCCAGCGTTCGCTTCCTACACCTATGCATTCAGTGCAGGATTAATGAGTTTCCTCATTCGGAGATCTCCGGATCATCGCTTCGTTGCCAGCTTCCCGGAGCTTAACGCAGGCTCGCACGTCCTTCTTCGCTTCTGGATGCCAAGGCATCCACCATGTACCCTTAGTAACTTGATCACATTAATCGACCACCCTCATAGCATGACCAGAAACCCTCAAGTGTAACCTTGAGAGATCCAAGCCACCGTTCCGACCAGGGCAGGCCGGTGGGTTGCCGCCAGACTAGTGATAGCTGGACGGCTTGGTTCGATTATGTTTCGCCGAAAAGGTGCTCGGCAACTTAACCATGTGTTCCGGATCCGATTCGTCTTACGACTTCACTTCACCGGCCGTCATCCCCTAGGCAGGGAATCAGGCATGATCTCGTCACCCGGTGTAACCAATCCACGGATTGCTCCGTGAAAAGGTATACTTACCTTTTCTTTCCTCAACAATATTGAGACCTCACGTATTCACTTGTCAAAGAGCAGGCAAAACACAGTCGCTTGTGGCGACGATTTCACCTTCCGCCGAACGCGGAGACGATTTCTCCCGCAGGAGCCATCGTGTCCATTTTCGGCGACAGAACACTTGGCTGCATCCTGCAGCCTTGCGTCGCGGCCAGCCTTGCTGGCCTTCCGAGTTGTCGGGGTGGGCCAGCGAACTAGCGGGTGGGATGAAGAAGCAGTTCGCTCATCAACCTTCTTTCACTTCGTCCCGTCGGAGTCAGCTTCCAGCCGATCTCGACGTCGGGTCGTTCAGGATATTCGCTTTCGATCGACTGTCAAGGCCGCGAGAAGTTTTTTCTCGCATCGCGTTGTCGGGTCAATCACTAGCCAGCCATCCTGTCGGCCGCCCGCGTCAGGCGTTAACCTTGACGCGGGGCGGGGACTATAAGGCGTCCTTCAGGCTTCGCAAGGGCCTCGTGAAGAAATCGCGCGGATTTCGAGTTATGGGGCAAAGATGCACAACCGGGGATTTGCGTAAGTCGTTTGACCACAACGCCTTCGCAGAGTCTTCGCGCGTTGTGGGACGTCGCTAGTAGGCGGCGTTGAGCAGCTCTGCCTTCGCCATCCTCGGCTTATCGCCGGTGCGATCGATGCTGTACGCGGCCTCTGCTTGCACATCGCCGATCCGAGCCACAACCCGCATGCGGATGGCACCCGCGTTGACCTCTGTCGTCTCGACCGTGCACGTCGCTTGTTCCTCGCCCGCGACAGGCAGTTGAATCGTCTGCGGAGCCCTTTCGCTGCTCGCTGCCTTCTGTCGGGCGATCGTTGTCGCGCTGAGCAATAGCGTGCGGAGTTGGGCATCATCGGTTGCCCGTCGCGTTCGCTCGGCGCAGTCCGCCACGCGAGCCGTTAGCACGGCCGTTGCCACGCCGACGAGACTCAGCATCACCAGTGCAGCGATCGTTGCGGTTCCACGCTTCATTTCGCGCCTCCCTTCAGCATTGGCCCCGTCATACGGATGACCCGCCCTGCCGTCTCCACGACCACTTCAGCCGCCTCCACGCGAAGCGCGATGGGCGTGCCGACACGAAGCGTCTCGTCCCCGCCTTGCGACCGCGTAACCGTTGAATCGGCTGATCGCCACGTCGCTTCGCCCACAGTGATCGAACCGTCTGCGTTCGCGCCGATCTTGCCTGCACTCCATGCGTCCTGCCGGAGCAACATCAGCGCCCGGTCCATCGCCGCGTTGCCCCGATCGGCTGATCGCGTCTGGTCGATCGTCTTGAACGTGGAGCCGGCGAGTCGGCTCATCAGCAGCGCGAGCACCGCGAGAACGCCGATGGTGATGAGCATCTCCAGCAGGGTGAAGCCTCCGTTCCGGTTTCTCATCGCGTCGCCCCTTCCGCAGCGGTGAATCCGGTCACCTCGGCCCGCACGTGATTCACCTCGGCGACCACCTTGAACGCGCGGATCGTCCTATCGTCCGCCGACACGGGTTCGACGCGGATCGACGCCCCGTCGAGCGATTCCGGCGCGGTGGATCCGGGGTTCGAGATGAGTCGGGCCGCAACGGCTTCTGCCGCTCGGGCGGCGGCGCGGCGATCGGCCATGCGTTGCTCGGCCTGTCCCACCCGCCCCACGCACATCGCCAGGATCATCGCCACTGTGGTGACGAGAGCGAGCGCGACGATCGCGTCCAAGAGAAAGATGCCGCGGCGGTCGTTTCGCCCGCGCGGTCGATGTTTGCGTGAATGCTTCATGGCATCACCTTGAATTGCATGGGCATGGCCCCGTTGATCAGGTCCACCATTGTCATCAGCACCATCAAAATGAACGGTACGACGACCGCCGACAGGAGAAGCGTCGCGACGACCGGCAGCACCGATCGCACCACCTCGGCCCGGCGCACGGCGCGCTCGCCGAAGCGATCTGAGAGCAGCCGGGCGGTGCTGGAGAGTTGGCCCGGCGTGGTGGCCGACGCGAGCAGGCCGGTCGCAACGTGGGGGAAGTCGGGCGTCGCTTCACACGCAGCCGCGAGCGACGAACCGCTCCGCAGCCTCGCCGCGATGCGGTCAGCCGAGTCGATCACGCCGCGGCTCGTCGCACCGGACGACGCGGATTGAACCGCATCTGGCAGCGGCGTCGCCGCGCCGACGTGGTTGGCCAATCGCCCGAAGAAGTCGGCCCAGGCGACGTCGCGCTGGTGCACGCCCACCATCGGAAGTCGCCACGTGAGCCGGGAAAGCGGCGAGAGGACCAGTCGCGAGATCGGTCCGCGCGAGTCGACCGGCGCGCCGTAGCGCGACGCCGCGATGGCGGCCAGCGTCCGCGCGATCCAAGCGAGCACCAACGTGCAGACCAAGACCACGACGAGCACGCCCCACACGCTGTCGAAGAAGCGGCCGACGCTCACCATTCGATCGATCCAGATCGACCGCAGCTTGAAGTCGATCGCGATCCTGAGGAACGACGGCAGGACGAACACCGCGAACATCGTCGCCACGAAGCAGAACGCCAGCAGCGTGAACACCATGTGGCCGTGCGCCTTGCCGAGCGACAGCAGCTGTGTGGCGTGTTCGCGTTGCTGCCGAGATCGGAGTTCGGCGATCGACCGCGCGAGCGACCCGCCGGGCGGCAGGTCGAGTGAATCGATGATCCAGCCCGGAACGCGTGGGTATGCCTTCGCGAAGGCGGCCGGCAGCGGCACGCCGTGGTGCAGCAGCGTGTGAATCGTGCGGAGCCCGCGGGCGACGAGGAACGGCTCGGTTGTCGCTGCCGTGCGGAGGAACTCGGGCAGCGGCAGGCCGGATCGGACGGCCTGCTCGATCAGCGCGATCGTCCGCTCGGCCGCTGCGGCGCGGAGGCGATCGACGAACGCCGCCCACGCGAGTGCGATCACGAGTGCGATCAATCCGGCGATGATCACGCCCGGCCGTCCCGCCTTCGCGAGTTGCCCGCCGTAGAGGATCGCCACCGTGATGAGCGCGACCGCGAACGCCGCGGCCGCCATCCAAATGAGGTCGGAGATGAGCTGTGCGAACGCCCCGCGCGGCCGAACGATGTGCACCGCGGGATGCACCGGCGTCGTGCCGGCGTACTGGAATTGCATCGGCCCCTGCGGTGGAACAGGCGGGGGAAGCGGCGGATCGGGCGGCTGGCCCGTCGATGGATCGGACATCGGGCAACTCCTTTCGCAAGGCGATCTGCAACTGGATCAGACCCCTGACAAGCCGCGAAGCATCATCCCCAGCGGAACGAAGATCGCCGCCACAAGCCCGGCGACCACTAGCGCCACGACGATCAGCAGGAACGGCAACAGAAGCGTCGGCAGGCGCGAGGCGCGCGTCTCCGCCTGCGTGCGATAGCCGGCCGCGAGCCCGGCCAGCGCGTCGGGCAGCGAGCCTGTCGCCGATGCGCCGAGAAGCGACGCCGGCACGACGTGCGGCAGCATCTTCAGCTTGAGCGACATGTGAGCCGGGTCGATGCCGATCGCGTTGATGACGGTATCGCCGTCACGCTTCAGCGCGGGCGAGCCGACCGCATCTCCCGCAAGCCGGATCGCGCCGGGAAGGTCGACGCCGGCGTCGATAGCGATCCACAGCACGCCCGCCCAGCGTGCGAGCAGGCTCTCGCGCAGTGCACGGCCGATCACCGGGATCCGCGTGCACGCGTCGCGCAGCTGCAGCGCCCACAACTGCCCCCGCACGCGCGGCCAGACGATCCATGCGACCAGCAGTACGGCAACGAACGCGCCGAGCACCCAGGGCGCGACCTCACCGAACCAGATTGCAGCGCGGGTGATGTAGGGGCCGACTTCGACTTCAAGCGGTTGGCGCGGTTGCCCCAGCAGTCGCGGCGAACGGTTGCCGTAGAGGGTTCTCTCCATCAGCGTGACCATCGGCACGAGCACCGCGCGCGACAGGAACGCAGCCACGCCCACCACGGCGACGATCATCACCAGCGGATACGTCAGCGAGCGGACGAGTTCGGTCTTCAGCTTTTCCATCAGCCGATAGTGCTGGCCGACGGTGAGCAGCACGTCGGGCAATCGGCCCGACTTCAATCCCGCGTCGAGCAGCGACGCGTAGCCCGCGGGGAACGCATCGCGCCGCGTGGCGACGGCCTGCTCGAGCGGCACGCCGCGGTCGAGGTCTTTCTTCAGCGCGAGCGTTGCATCCCGCAACGGCCCGCGCGAGAGGTCCTTCGCGAGCACGTCCAGCCCCGCCTCAAGCGGCAGGCCGGCCCGGGCGAGCTGGGCGATCTGCTCGTTGAACGCGAGCACATCGTCGCCCGAGAGCGGCCGAACGCGGACGGGTGCGTCCTCTTCGATCGTGATGTTGCGCAGATGCATCGCTGCAAGCCGCGACATCGCGACATCACGCGACCCCGCCTCGATCGACCCGCGAACGGGCCGATCGTCCGGACCCACCGCGCGATAGTGAAAAATGTGCATGTGCCTCCGCTCCCGGTGTGAATCGATGGCTGCCAAGTGGAATTGGACTTCGCGCGGGTCGATGCGTCAACGCAGATGGCGCTTGCCCCGCGACGTGGCACGGGTTGTCAACCCGTGACTGCATTTCGGGGAGCGAACACGGGTTGAAAACCCGTGCCACGCAGCGAACGCTCCACTCATCGCAACTTCACTCCTTCGCTGCCACATCGCCGAGCACGCGGCGGACTTCTGACTCATCCGTAGCGCCGCGCGCGATCAACTCGCGGGCATGCGCAGCCAGCGACGAACGATCGCTCTGTCGATCCTGTGCGATCGCCTGCTGCAGCGCCTCCGCGTCCGATCGGGCGAGGATCGCGGCGCGCAAACGCGGGCCCGTCGTCGCGTGCTCGGCGACGAGGGCCCTCCCCTTGTACGACGCCGGGCCTGCCAGAGTTCGCAACAATCGCTGATTGACGATCAGCCGCAGGCTGCTTGTGAGTCGATACGGCTCGACGCCCATTTCGAGGAGCCGGGCGATCGCTCCGCCGATCGTGCCGGCGTGTAGCGTGCAGAGGAGCCGATGCCCCGACAACGACGCCTGCACGACCAGACCGGCCGTCTCCGCGTCGCGGATCTCGCCGACCATGAGCACCTGCGGGTCCTGCCGCAGCACGCTGCGCAGCGCGCGGGCGAACGTGAGTTCGCCGAACGGGGAGACCTCGATCTGAGCGACGCCCGGCAGGTCGCGTTCGACAGGGTCCTCGATGCTGAGCAGGCTCAGGTCGGGCCTCGTCGACGCGAGATGTGCGAGGCACGCGTGGAGCGTGGTCGTCTTGCCGGAGCCGGCGGGGCCGATGACGAGCGTCAGGCCGTCGTCGGCGGTCAGCGCCTGTTTCAGCGCCGCGAGCGTGGCGATCGGTAAGCCCAGCGCATCGAGCGAGCGCGCCCGATCGCGGTCCGCTTCAACGGGCAATCGCACGACGCAGCGCAGGCCGTGCGTGGTCGGCATGACCGAGATGCGTGCCTCAACCGGCGTCCGCCCCGCGACCTGCAGCGCCGCCCGCCCCTCCTGCGGCACGTCGAGGCGATACGTGAGCAATCGCGCCAGCACCATGAGCCGATGCACCACCGCCCGCCCGGCCGCCGCGTCGAGTGAGGGCTCGCCGGACAGCATGCCGTCGACGCGGATTTGCACCGAGACGCCGTTCGCCTCCGGCGTGAGGTGCACGTCGGAAGCGCCGAGATCGACGGCGCGCTGCAGCAGCGCGTCAGTGGCGCGGACGGCATCGAAGGCGGAATCGCTCACGCGCGAGCAGTCTATCACTCTCGCCAACCCCGTGTAGCCGGCTCGCTCGCGAGCCGGTCTTCGGGTCGCAAGCGACCCGGCTACACGGTGACATTCGACTCGCGACGAGCTACACGGCGCGATGCCGAAGTGGTACGCTGAGCTGTATCCACTCCCCGGGAGGACGCGCGCGATGGACCTATCCAAGCTGAAGAAATGGTCGTCGCCAAACGAGCAATCGGATGCGACACGGCCATCGGGAGATGCACGGATCGATCTTCCCGCCGGTCAGACGCCGGTGGAGGCACCGATCACGCACGCCCTTCCGCCCGCGCCGGCGTTGCCTGAGCCGCGTCGGGCCGAGCCGCAGCACGATCGACGCGTCCATGAATACGCCCCCGCCGCACCGGTGACGGCGGGCTTCGGCGTCTTCCTGAGCCTCATCCTCGGCGTCCTCTTCATTTTCCTCGGGCAGCGGTTCGCGCGGTGGGCGATCGCGGCGATGTCCGGACAGCCGTTCTCGACCGACACCACGTGGATGACCGGCCCGAACGCGGGACAGCCGGTCCCGTATTGGGAACTCGCCTACTCCGCCGCGTGGACGGAGATGGGCATCTTCACGATGGGCGTGGCGCTCATCCTCGACGCGCTCGTGATGTTCCTCGCCACCCGCGGCGCGCGGCCGAACGCGATCCTGATGCTGATCGCCTTCGTCGTCACCGGCGCGGCCGTCGCCATAAACCTCGGCCTGTGCGGCAAACTGATGGTCGGCCCGAACGCGTCGCTGCCCGTCTTCTCGCTCGTCGCGGTGATCGCCGGGGCGTTCGTCCTCTTCGACCACTGGGCCGTGTGGCGCGAGAACGCGCCGCCGAAGCGCGATTGAGCGGATGGGAGGGCGAGGCTCCCGCCGAGCCAATGCGGATGCGCGATTGGAGCGCGCGGACGTCGCGCATCCGCAGGCTCGGCAGGAGCCTCGCCCTCCCTAGGCGCTTCGCCCTCCCGGTGCGCTTCGCACGCGCCACGTGATCGATCATCCTTCGCCCGCCTCATCCCCCTGCACCTCGCGCATCGCCCGCAGCTTCTCCAGCCGCTCCTTGATCCGCACCTCCAACCCGCGATCGGTTGGCTCGTAGTACGTCTTGTCGACGCCGAGGTAGTCCTGATCGGCGACGAACCCCTCCTGCGTCGAGTGCGGGTTGACGTTCGTCTGCCCGTGACCAAGACGCTTGCTGCCGCCGTAGTGGGCGTCCTTCAGGTGGACGGGCACGGGGATCGTTCGGCCCTCGCGCACGTCCGCCATCGCGCCCCAAATGGCGTTCGCGCTCGCCTGGCTCTTCGGCGCGACAGCCATGTAAATCGCGGCCTGGCCAAGCGTAAGTTGGCACTCGGGCATGCCGATGCGTTCCGTCGCCTGCCACGCCGCCATCGCGATGACGAGCGCGTTCGGGTCGGCGTTGCCGATGTCTTCGCTCGCGAGGATCGCGATTCGCCGCGCGATGAACCGCGGGTCCTCGCCCGCTTCGAGCATTCGCGCCACCCAATAGACGGCCGCATCCGGATCGCTGCCGCGCATGCTCTTGATGAGCGCGCTGGCGGCGTCGTAATGCTCGTCGCCCGTGTGGTCGTAGACGATCGCCTTCCGCTGCATGGACTGCTGGGCGACGTCGAGGGTGATGTGGGGGGCGGAAGAGACGGAGTCACGGAGAGACGGACAGACGGAGTGAGTGGCCCCCACTTCGTCACTCCGTCTCTTCGTCTCTTCGTCACTCTTCCACGACATCACCGCCACCTCCACCGCCGTCAGCGCGCGGCGGCCGTCGCCGTCGCTCGTCACGGCGATGAAGTTCAGCGCGTCGTCGTCGATCGTCACCTTCAACTTGCCGAAGCCTCGCTCTTCGTCTTCCAGCGCGCGGCGTACGAGCGTCTTGATGTGCTCTTCGCTCAGCGTCTGGAACTGAAAAATCTGACTTCGGCTCACCAGCGCGCTGTTCACCGCGAAGAACGGGTTCTCCGTGGTCGCACCAATAAGAATGATGAGCCCGGCCTCGACGTCGCCGAGCAGAATGTCCTGCTGCGCACGCGTGAATCGATGGATTTCGTCGAGGAACAGCACGGTCCGCTCGCCGCCGTTGGCGAGGCGTTCCTTCGCGGCTTCGAGGATCGCACGCACCTCTTTCACGCCCACGCTCGCGGCGTTCATCTGCTCGAAGTGGCTCTTCGTGTGCTTCGCGATCAGCTCAGCCAAGGTCGTCTTGCCCGTGCCGGGCGGGCCGTAGAAGAGGACTGACATGAGCCGGTCCGCCTCCAGCATCCGGCGAAGCAGTTTACCCGGCGCGACGAAGTGTTCCTGCCCGACGAACTCGTCCAGCGAGCGCGGCCGCATCCGCGCGGCCAGCGGGGCGACGCGCTTCAGGTTCTTCTCACGTGCGGGGGCGAAGAGGTCCACGATCGGGGATTGTAGAGGCGATCGTGCCCCGGGCGAGGCGATTGGTTGCCATCCGCCAACGGCCATCCGCCATCCGCCATCCGACAATTGCCGGTGCGTCGCGGGAATCCGTGACGCGTGCGGCCTCTCGCGAAGAATGCGATGGGACGGGACGCCTGATGGGTTGCCGTTCTCCGTGGGTTCATTCGCTCAGACAGGCAAGCCCTGCCGGATGATTCAGGCCGCTTCTGTACGGCTCGTTGTTGGCCTCGGCACATTCACGCCGCGCGAACGGGTCGCCGGGCTTGAGGTCGCGTCGCTCACTTCCGCCAGCGTGGCGTCGACGTCGCTGCGGATTTGATCGAGCGTCGCCGCCAGCGGATCCTGCTGCTCGGCGAAGTTCCGCTTCGCCTTCACCACGTACAGCGGCCGCTGCTTTACCTCTTCGTAGATCCGGCCGACGTACTCGCCGAGGATGCCGACGCTGATCAGCTGCACGCCGCCGAGGAAGATCATGCTGACGAGCAGCGTGGTGAAGCCCGTGACGGCCGGGTCGATGCCGAGGAGGCGTCGCGCGACGAAGATCATCGCCACGACAAAGCCGATGACGGTGACGCTGAACCCGAGATACGTCGCAGCCCGCAGCGGCTTGTCGCTGAAGCTGATCATCCCGTTCATCGCGTACCGCACGAGCCGGCGAAGCGACTGTTTCGGCTTGCCGGCCGCGCGGTCGAGACGGTCGTAATGCACCGTCGCGACATCGAAGCCGAGCCATTGCCGCAGGCCGGGGATGAAGCGGTTTCGCTCGGGAAGGCGGTTGAACTCGTCGACGACTGACCGGTCCATCAGCCCGAAGATGCCGGCGTTGGGGGCGTCGCGCAGGTCAGTGATCTGCCGGAGGAGCGGGTAGAAGAGCCGCAACGCGAGCCCACGCAAGCCGTGCTCCGCCCGCGACTTCCGCTCGGCCACGACGACCTTTGCCCCCTCGCGCCACGCCTGGACGAGCTGCGGGATGACTTCCGGCGGGTCTTGCAGGTCGCCGTCGATGAGGACGACGCAATCGCCGGAAGCGAACCTCACCCCCGCCGTCACGGCCGGCTGATGGCCGAAGTTTCGCGAAAGGTGGACCACTTTCAGGCGCGGATCGGATTTTGCGAAGCACCCCAAAAGCGTTGCAGAGCCGTCGATTGAGCCGTCATCGACGAAGACGACTTCGAACGACTCGCCGGTCGACTCCAGCGACGCGACAAGGCGACGCCGGAGTTGCGGCAAGTTCTCGTGTTCATTGAAGATGGGAACGACGACGGAGATCACGAGCAAGGCCAGTCAGTTATCGGAGCAACGAACGTAAGTGAGCGCCTGAAAGTTGTTTCGACCAGCCCGGAAGGCGAGTCGAGATGGTTATTTCGACCATTCATTTCAACCGGAAGCATCCGGAATGACCTGATGCGTTTAACCCCATATCTACTAATCACTTACGAGATTTCACCCTGAATTACATGTTCACAATAACCATCTGGGACGTTGCTTTCCCAGCTTCGCGCGCTTGGCAAAAGCCGCATTGAATTGGATTTACGGGGTGTCCGAGGATTTCCCGCCGGTTGGCACATCGGGTGCTTAGCTGCTGGCACGGACACAGTCTGCCCGTAGGTGGCGCTGCGTCCGTGGGAGAAAGTGATTCATGCGCGACGACATCACGCCGAGCATTTTGGCCGTGGGCGCAAGCCTGGCCAACCTCCGGCGAGGTGCGCGTCGCGGGAATGGGTCTCTTCGCCCCGCTTCGGTCGGATCGCTGTCGCGTCGGCTTGACGCTGCCTCGGAACGGGCGGCGGAGGAGTCGGACGGCACGTCTCCGCAAGTGTCGCACGTCGACACGGCGGAGAAGGCGGTCGAGTTGCTGAAGGTGCTCAAGTTCGACCTCGTGGCCATCGGTCACGACGTGCCGGACGCGACGCCCTGGCAGCTGGCCCGCAAGGTCCGGTCGAGCTGGCCTTGGCAGAAGTGGGCGTTCGTCGCCCGCGAGATGGACCACGAAGACGAGATCATGGCCCGATCACTGGGCGCGGTCGCGATCTTCGAGGGACCCGAGGCCTGGCGGGAGATGGTCGACGTAGCCACCCGAGTCCGTCGGAAGAATCCGGCGGCCGTCTCGGCGGGCCTCGTCGGCGTGTGACCCGTTCGCAAGTGAATTCGAAGGTTTGGAGAGATGGGTTCGCCGGTTTGTTGAGGCGCGAACCGAACTGTGACAGGAAAAGACTCGGTCCTGGGACATCCGAGTCAAGTAGCAAGTCGGGCTCACTGAAGAGCCTGTGGACTAGGGAGACTGCCATGGAAACGTACGTTTCATCCGACACCGAACGCCGCAAGCAGGGCCAGATCTTCGGCACCGCCGACGAACTCCGCATCCTGCGTACGCTGAACGCCCGCGCCAATGCCATGCGTCGCATGGCCGGCAGCAAGTCGTTCCGCAAGACCGGTGCTTCGTTCAGCCGCACGACGAAGACCGGCACCCGCGTCGCCTGAGCCTTGGCCGCTTCGCTCGGCCCCGCCGAAGCGAATCGCGACTGGCCACACCGCTCGCGACTCGCCTGTGCAGGTCGAACGCATCAGCCGCTTAGCACCGATGCTCAACAGATATCAGGTGAAGCGCGCGCTCCTCTAAACACGGACGCCCTTCACCACCCGGAGTAACGACGCAGCAGCGCGCGCCCGTCCGAATCAGCCGTACAGACGAGACCGTTGGAGAACTGGTCCACCCGTGCGACGAATCGTAATCGGCCCGACTGCAGAAGATGCCCTGCCGCTCGCCGCGTGTGATGCCGCAGGTCGCGTTTCCCTAGGAGAGTAGCCCGATGTCGCCCGCCACGCTCAGCATCGCCGGACTTCGCAATGCAGTCGAAGTCGACCTGAAAGACGAAGGCAAGATCCTCCGCATGATCAGTGCGCAGGCGAACGCCGATCGTCGTGCTGGAAACGTGACGCGACTGTCGGCCACTCCCCGCGTCATTCGCCGCTCGGTCGGCGACGCTCGCCCGAACACCTGAGCCACTCGATCTACGATCGCCGCGATGGGGGTGTCGCACACCGCCGTCCCAGCGAGAGCTAGCGACGCCCTCACGTTCCAAATCCGACGATCTGCACGCCACCCCGCGGACTCCCCCGCGGGGTGCGTGCGTTGATGGACGTCACGCGTGGGCCTTAGATTTGTCCGAGGCCTCCTTCACCGAAACAATTGCGGGGCATGGGTGTCCACCTCTCCGATCGACTGCGTCCGCTCGCGCGCCGCTGCGCAATCGCCTCTCTCCGCCCGCGCACGGGTTTGGCGCTGACCGACTCTAAATTCGGTGGCCTCCCTTACGCAGAGGAGGGCGACGACTGGCCGGTCTGCAAGTGCGGAATGCCCATGGCATTCATCTGCCAGATGGATGTCCGCACGGCGGGGCTCTCCGAGGAACTCGGGCTGGGGTTCTTCACGTTCTTCTATTGCCATGCCTGTTCGTCGTGGGGCGACGACGCCGTGCCTCAGACCACGTGGACCGTCCGCACTTACGGCGCGGCCGACAAGGCGAAGGGGGTCGAGATCGCCCCCGACGGCGACATCGACGAAGGCCACCTCGCTGCCGAGTGCGCGATCGAATGGCGTGCTGCTCAATCGCTGCCCGACTGGGACGACATCTGCGACCTTGATCCCGACATCGTCGAGACATGCAACGAGCTGAACAGCGCGTCGCCATGGGAGGCGTACGATGAAGCGAGCCAGTCCATCACCGGCGCCTGGCCCGACACGGTAACGCAGTTGGGCGGCTTCCCGGAGTGGATCCAAGGCGCCGAGATGCCACCGGGCTTCAGGCTGCTCGCGCAGATCGATTCCGAAGACAAGGCCAACCTCATGTGGGGCGATGTCGGCCGGGTGTATCTGTTCGTATCGGAGTCCGATCCGAAAGACGTCCGCATGTGCATGCAGTGCTGCTGACGCTGCCTGCACGGCGCGCCGACGTGCCCTTTACGCCCGTCGTGAGCGTGACACGCGTTTTGAGTGCAACGTCACCTGCGTTTCCGCTTCGACAGCCCCGGGATGATCATCCCGCCAAGGTTCGCCAGCGTGAACTCCGGCCACGGCATGTTTCGCCGGAACGTCAGCAGCTGTCCCACCCACCGCAGGTTGGCCCAGAGTCGCTTCGCGAAGTTCGCGCCGGGCGACTTGCCGTGCGAGCGGGCCAGCACCACCGTCGTGTCGTCGGCGAGCTTCACGCCCGCGACGGCCAGCTTCGCCAGCAGGTGATGCACGAGGTGCTCGGGCTGCGCGCCGTCGAGTGTACGCGCGATCGTGAGCAAGCCCTCCGCGTCAAGCAGCGTGCCGTCGCGTTGCTGCGCTTCGACGAGCGAATCGGTGTACGCGAGCACGAGGTCGCCGGCCTCGAGGTCGAGTTCGAACTGCTCGTAGCCCGCGTCGGCCAGGATGCCGAGCGGGATGTTCGACACGCCTTCGGGCATCGCCCCGACCGAGTCGACGAACTCCCACGATTTCGTCCGCGCCCGGTACAAGAGCGGCGGCGGATGCCCGGCATTGCACAGGCTCAGCACGCCCTCCGGGCTGTAGTAGGTCATCACGATCGCCGTCGCGAATCGGCCCGTCTCGCTCAGCTCGGTGAAGCGCTCGTTCATCCGCATCACCAGCGTGCGCTGGTCGATGTGGTTCATGTAGCGCCGCATCAGGTCGCGCAGCGTGCGGGCGAGCCCCGCGACGACGTCGCCGTGGCCGGACACGTCGGCGATCATCAGCCGCGCGATCCGCCCGCTCCCGCAACTGCTCACGAAGTGCACGTCGCCGCCCGCGAGGCTGTTCTCGAACGGCAGCGCGTAGACGAACACGTCCATGCCCGGCACGCTGAGCCGCGTATCGATCGGTTCGTTGCCGCCCCACACTTCGAGGCACGCGATCGATGTAGCCGACGGGGGCGAGGTTGGCACGGCGAGGTCGGACACGTCGGTGCGATCGTACCCGTACGGCGTGCGCTCTGCGCGGATTCCGCATGTATAGGAACATCGCCGGAGATCACTTCGGGCCGGCCGGGGCATTCGATGTCGTGTCCGAGGGATCGCCCGGTATGCTCTTGACCTGCCGCGCCGACGTCAGAAGCCGGCACGGGATCGATCTCACGGATTAGGAGCACCGCGATGAGCCAGCAGTTCCCCCCGCAAGGTTACCAGGCCCCGCTTCCCTCGCCGCAGGAGTTTAACGGAAAGAAGATCGCCGCGGGCGTGTGTGGCATCCTCATCGGCGCGTTCGGCGTGCACAAGTTTATCCTCGGTCTCACTACTTCTGGCCTCGTCATGCTGCTGGTCACCATACTGACATGCGGCGTGGGTGGATTCGTCATGCACATCATCGGGCTCGTCGAAGGCATCATGTACCTGACGAAATCCGATGAGCAGTTCTATCAGGAGTACGCCGTGCAGAAGAAGGGCTGGTTTTGATCCGGAGTTTGCATCGCGATGCGAAGCGACGCGCGAGCAAGCTCGCGGCTTTGCATTGACACTGACGATCACCGCATGTCGGAAGACTCACGCCCTTCTACTCGGTCACCGTGGCTCGCGCCGATGGTCGCGTTCGTCGCGATGTCGATCGCGTGCGTCGGCTACCTCCGCTGGCAGGGACGAATCTGGTACTGCGCGCAGGGCGACATCCAGCTCTTCAGCTTCAACGTCAACTCCCCGCACAACTCGCAGCACCTCTTCGACGCCTACGCGTTCAGCCACGTGCTGCACGGCGTGATCTTCTTCGGCGCACTCTGGTTCACCCGCAAAAAGCTCAGCCTGCCGTGGCGATTCTTCCTGGCGTGCGCGATCGAGTGGGCGTGGGAGTGCCTGGAGAACTCGCCGATCATCATTAATCGCTACCGTGCAGTGACGGTCAGCCTCGGCTATGAGGGCGACTCCATCGTCAACAGCTTCGGCGACATCGTGAGCTGCGCGCTCGGCTTCTCCATCGCCCGCTGGCTGGGGCTGTGGAAGTCGATCGCGCTCTTCGTGCTCGTTGAACTCGCCCTGCTTCTCTGGATCCGCGACAACCTCACACTGAACGTGCTGATGCTGACGTACCCGATCGAAGCGGTAAGGAAGTGGCAGGCGGGGGGATGAGGCCCAGCTCTGTCTCCGCTCAACGGCACGTCACGCGTTCCACTCTTGCCGCGCGAGGGCCTGCTCTTGGAGCAGGACGATCGACGACTTCACGCTGAGCACACCCACGGCAATCAACGCTGCGCCGTTTGCAACGCCGAGCACTTCGCCGCCGACGATCATCCAGCCGACGCCGTTGCCGAGGGCCAGCGATGCGTAGCTGGCCGTGAGCGGGCCGGTAAGGAACAGCAGCAGCTGCGCCAGGTTGATACGCCTCACCCAGCGAACCGTGAGCGGCGATTCGGATCGCGACATCAGGCTGATGAGGAACATCGCCCAGCAACTGGAGACGAACGGGACGAGGAACAGCACGACCCACATTCGCGTCCACGGCCCGAGTGCGTAGCCCCCTCTCGCGATAAGAAGTGCAACCCCGACTAAGGCGAGCGATACCACACCCGTGCCGAGCAGAAACCACGAGATTGGCCGTTGCGGTTCGGGACGCCTGCGTTCGCGGCACGCGGCGACGCCCGCGTTCAGCGCGGCAGATCCGACGAGCCAGAGGGCCGACGTCGCCAGACACAGGGTCAAGCCCACATCGCGCAGCCCAGCAGCCGTGAGCGGCGCCGGTAGCAGCACGCCCAGTGCGGCGAACGCGCAACTCGCGATCCCCCACGTCATGAGCAGGATCGACATCCGTCCGACCCATTTCGGATTGCTGAGTCGCAGCCCGTCGGACGACGTGAGCGAGAGCCACGTCCGCAGGCCGCACTCCGGACAGCGAATCGCGTCGCCCGTGCCGCGCAAGCTGTAGCCGCACCGCAGGCATGGCTTTGCGATGCGAATGACGTCTGCTTCAACGATCCGGCCCCAATCCTGTGACATGACGACCTCGACGAGTCGCGATCACTTGCTGCTGGTTACCCCGAACTTCCGCACGTCGATGTACTTCATCTTCGCACACTCGGCCGCGACGATGCCGGGGTCGCCGTCTTCGAACACCAGGCATCGCTCGGGCGGGACGCGCATCAGTCGTGCGGCTTCGAGGAACATCTCCGGGTCGGGCTTGCCCTTCACGACGTCGTCGGCGCTGATCTGGACTTCGAACACGTGGCTCAGGCCGATCGCGGTGAGGGTCTGAGTGACGACGTACCGCCGGCCGCCGCTCGCGGTGGCCATCGGTCGCTTGCCGGCGTTGGCGAGGACGACGTCGATGACCGGCTTGATCGGCGGCACCTTCGGGATGAGGTCGAAGTAGAGCTGTTCCTTGTAGGCCGCCCCTTCGTCCACGGGCACGTTGGAGCGGTGCCTCTCGTTCAGCATCGCGATCATCTTCTTCGTGGTGACGCCGGCCATGTCGTAGAAGTCGTTCTCGGTGATCGCGCCGCCGAAGTGCTGCATGGCCTGCTGCCACGCGACGAAGTGGATCGGCATCGAATCGGCGAGGGTGCCGTCGACGTCGAAGATGAGGGCGGACACATCGGGCGGAATCGTGAACATCGGGGGCTGAGTGTCGGGATGGGGGCGCGGGAGGCAAGGGGGAGGGAGGTTCGCGGTTCGCGGTTAGAAGTTCGCAGAACGACGCGAAGGACTCTCGGACACTTCTGCGAACCGCGAACCGCAAACCCGTAACCGATTGACAGCATCTCCGCGCGCCCGTCTCATTTGCGACATGCCCATCGTCGGTCACGGCATCGACATCGTCGAGACGGCCCGCATTCGCGAGATGGCCCTCGAGCACGGCCAGCGGTTTCTGGATCGCATCTTCACGCCGCTCGAGCAGGCCTACTGCGACGCAAGGCCGAAGCGGTACTACGAGCACCTCGCGGGGCGTTTCGCGGCGAAGGAAGCCGTCCTGAAGGTCCTCGGCACCGGCTGGCGCCACGGCATCGCGTGGACGGACATCGAAGTCGCCAACCACGAGTCCGGCCAACCCACGCTCAACCTGTCCGGCGAGGTCGTCCGCATCGCGGGCGAACTGGGCATCACGCGGTGGTGGATCAGCATCAGTCATATCGAGACGCACGCCACGGCGAGCGCGATCGGGGAGTCGTAACGCTCAGGCAGCGGCACTTCAGTGACGCTGCGCCACCCGCGAGAAATCCCCAAGATTTGCTCCTACGCTTACCCAATCGTAACTCCAGATTGGGAACCCGCGCGCCATGTCCAAGCAAGCCATCGCCCTCATCATCCTCGCCGCGGCGACGTTCTTGATGCTCGTCCCGCGACGCCCGAGCGCCCCGGCCGGCGAGATCGCCTGGCGGACCGACGCCGACGTCGCATTGAAGCAAGCAACCGCCGACGGCAAGCCCACGCTGATGGTCTTCAGTGCCGCGTGGTGCGGGGCCTGTCAGGCGATGCGCGAACAGACCTGGCCCAGCCCGCAGGTCGCGTCGGCCGCCAAGGGGTACAACACGATCTGGGTCGACATCGACAACTACCGCGAGATCGCCCAGCGGTACCAGATCGACAGCGTGCCGACGGTGATCCGGCTCGACGACAAGCTCAACGAGGAGTCGCGCTCGGGCGGGTTCGTCGACCCGGGCGAGCTGGTTTCGTTCCTTCGGAAGTGATCGCGATCAAGCCGCCACGCTCGTCCGATCCAGCTTCAACTCCTTGAAGATCTCGATCGTCGCCGGGTGCTTGTTCAGCGTGTAGAAGTGCAGCCCGTCGACGCCGTGGAAGAGCAGGTCGCGGCACTGGTTGGTCGCGTACTCCACGCCGGCACGTTCGACGGCCTTCGGATCCTTCTCCAGGCTCTCTAGTTTCGTGAGCAGCGGGTGCGGGATCTTCGCGCCGCACATGCCGACGAAACGCTTGATCTGCGCCACGTTCTGGATCGGCATGATGCCGGCGACGATCGGCACGTTGATGCCGATGCGGCGGCAGTTGTCGCGGAAGCGGAGGAAGTCGTTGTTGTCGAAGAACAGCTGCGTGACGATCGCGCTCGCGCCGGCGTCCACCTTCGTCTTCAGGTGTTCGAGGTCGCGCGTGAGGTTGAGGCACGTGGGGTGCCCTTCCGGGAACCCAGCGACGCTGACGAAGAAGTCGTGCCGCGAGCGGATGTACTTCACGAGTTCGTCGGCGTGCTCGAAGCCGCCGGGCGTCTTCGTCCACGGGCCGCCCGACGGCGGATCGCCGCGCAGGGCGAGCACGTTCTTCACGTTGTTCGCCCAGAGCTGATCGAGGATGCCGCCGATCTCATCCGCCGTGTGGCCGACGCAGGTGAGGTGGCTCACCGTGGTGATGCCGATCTCGTTCTGGATCTTGGCCGTCAGATCGAGCGTGCGGCTGCGCGTGCTGCCGCCCGCGCCGTACGTGACGCTTACGTAGCTCGGGTTGAGCGGCTTGAGGTGCTCGATCGTCTGGTACAGCGCGGCCGAGGCTTCGTCGGTCTTCGGCGGGAAGAACTCGAAGCTGATCGACGGCACGCCGGGGCGAAGGATCTGGTCGAGGCGCATATTCACGCAGTATACATCGGGATTCTGCAGGAGTCGGCCCACTGCAGCCCCTGGCCCGATAATTCGCGTGAAATCGCGTTTCGTCACGACGCCGACGGGTTCCCGGCCACGCTCAGCACCTCGCCGGTCGTGAACGTCGAATCGGCCGACGCCAATAACACGTACGCCGACGCCAACTCCGCCGGCTGGCCCGGCCTGCCGAGCGGCGTGCCCTCGCCGAATTTCATCAGCTCTTCCGGCGGCTGGCCGCCGCTCGGCTGCAACGGCGTCCACACCGGCCCCGGCGCGATCGCGTTCACGCGGATGCCCTTGCTCGCCAGCTGCTTCGACAACGACTTCGTAAACGACACGTTGCACGACTTCGTCATCGCGTAGTCGACGAGGTTCTTCGAGGGCTCGTACCCCTGCACGCTTGCCGTCATGATGATGCACGCGCCCGGCTTCAGGTGCGGAATCGCCGCGCGGGTAATCCAGAACGGCGCGAAGACGTTCGTGTGGAACGTCGACGCGAACTGCTCGGAGCTGATTTGCATCAGGTCGTCCACCGACCGCTGCTGGGCGGCGTTGTTCACGAGCAGGTCGAGCCCGCCGAGTTCGCTCACGGTTCGTTCGACGAGCTGCTTGCAGAAGGCTTCGTCGCGGATGTCGCCCGGGATCGCGACAGCCTTTCGGCCCGCGGCGCGGATGAGGTCGACGACCTCTTTCGCATCTGGCTCTTCGACGGGCAGGTAGTTGATCGCGACGTCGGCCCCTTCGCGAGCGAAAGCGATCGCCGCCGCCCTGCCGATGCCGCTGTCGCCGCCGGTCAGCAGCGCCTTTCGGCCCGTCAGCTTGCCGCTGCCGCGATAGCTCTCCTCGCCGTGATCGGGCCTCGGCGTCATCTTCGACGCCAGGCCGGGCGGCTCCTGTTCCTGTTTCGGAAACGGCGGCTTCGGATAGCGATCGCGCGGATCGATCAGCCCGGCCGAGGGTTGCGTCGCGGGGCTGGTGGTTGCCGGGCCGGTCGTTGTCGGTTGCGTCTGCTGTGCCATCGCTGCTCCAGTCATGCCCAGCACGGCCGGTCCGGCGATCATGCCGGCACCGGCGCGCATCAGGTCGCGGCGGGTGTGGGTGTGTGGTTCAGGTCGTGTGCTCATCGGTGAGGTGCCTTTCGGGCGACAGCGTTGCACGACCTACCCTCTCCAGCGATCGGGCAAATCCCCGGCAAACGCCTACGAGTTATCGGGCTCGGATCCCTCCGTGATGCGGCCTAGCGCCACGTTGCCCGCTTCGAACTTTCCTCAACCCGCTCCAGCGGCCTGACCGATAACGCAGTCATGGGACCTTCTGCGCGCTCAACTCGCGCGGAGGTCGAGCGTTCGCGTACCTGCAGATAGACCGGGAGCATGCCGTGACCAGTCCGAGTTCATCCACACCGTCGCTCGTCGAGCTTGTCGATCGCGTCCGCGCGGGACAGCCTGTCGACGACGGCGCGTTCGACACCTACTGCGAGAGCCCCAACCAGGCCGAGCGGTTCCTCGCCAACTACGCGCGGGCGACCGTCTCGCTGCGCCACGGCCGCGAGTTGCTGATGGAATCGCTCCGCGCGGTCGACTTCGCGGACGCGGCCGTCCTGAAGCAGTACATCGAGATCAGCAATTACGTCGGCCAGCGCGAACAGAACGCCTGGGCGATCTTCAAGTACGCGAAGGCCGTCACGCAGCGCGACTGGCCCGCAGCGCTCGGCGCGATGCAGGACGCGATTCGCCTCGACCAGGCATCGGGCGGCGCGATGATCGGCCAGCGCGAACACTGGACCGACGTCGCCGGCGAGTACGAGAAGGCCGCCAAGATGCTCGGCAAGCGCAACGCCAAGCGCAAGCCCACCGGCAGCGAACAGAAGCTCACGATCGCTTACCTCACCAGCAGCGTGGTCGACGACACGCCCGCCGCGACGATGCTCGGCGCGATCGGGCGAAATCTCGATGTGCAGAAGTTCGCGATGAAGGTGTACATCACCGACGCCCCGAGCCGCGAGGCGGCCACGCCCTTCGCGAGCTTCTCGCCGATGGAGCCGAGCGGCGAGCGTGGGCTCAACACGCTCACCGCGCTCCGCAACCGCGGCATCGAATCGTGGACGCTGCCGGGCGGCGCGGACGTCGTCAGGCAAGCCCGCATGCTCGTCGAACGCATCGCGTGCGACGGGGCCGACGTCGTCTTCGTCGATGCATCGCTCGCCGACGCCGTCGCGTGGATCGCGATCGCAAACCGGGCCGCCCCGGTGCAGATCGCGTTCGTCCGCAAGCGTCCGATCGGTGCGACCGGGATCGACCACGTCGTCTGGCTCGACGATGCGCGCCGCGAACTCGACCTCTCGTTCTGGCAACAGCTGGGCGTGAAGAACACCGCGATGCGCCAGGGCATCGACACCGACATGCGGGCCGCCCCGCTCGATCGCTCGGCGATCGGCGTGCCGGCGGATGCGCAGATCCTGATGACCTACACGCACCGCCCCGAGCAGACGATCGGGCGGACGTTCGTCGACACGATCTGCGCCATCTTGCAGGCGAACCCGCAGGCGGTGTACCTGCTCGCCGGCGAGGGCGAGTTCGGCCAGGCGAAGAAGCTGTTCGACGCGGCCGGCATGGGCAAGCGCGTCGGCTTCACGGGCTCACGCAAGGACCTCGGCGCATTCCTCCGCGTCGCGGACGTGTACCTCGCCGAGTTCCCGACGACCGACCGCGCGGGCCTGATGCAGGCCGCGGCCGTCGCGCGGCCCGTCGTCACGATGGCGTCACGCGATCCGTCGAGCGACTTCCGGTTGCTCCCCGAACTCGCGCAGGTGGCGGGCGGAAGCGTGTCGACCTACGTCGCCCGCGTGAACCAACTCCTCCGCGACCCCACCGCCCGCGCCACGCTCGGCCAACAGCTGCGCACGTTCGCCATCGAACGCTTCAGCCTGGCCCGCACAGCGACCGACCTGCTCACGCTCGCCTCGCATTTGAAGCAAGACCAGGAACGGCGTGACGCGCAGGCGACGGAATCGCCTCGCGTGCGGAAAGTCGCTTAGCGAACGACAACGCGATCGCTTCGTTGAGGCGACCGACAACAATGATCCCCTCTGGCTGCCCCAGCTAAGCTGGGGCAGCCGGCGTTTGCGCCTTCGCACTCCGTCACTCCGTCACTCCGTCTCTTCGTCTCTCCGTCACTCCGTCTCTTCGTCTCTTCGTCTCTTCGTCTCTCCCCCGCTACACTCCGCAGCATGTCCCGTCTCCAGACCCACCTCCGCAACACGTTCCTCGCCGGCGCGTTCGCGGCGATTCCGGTGGTCGTGACGATCGTCGGCGCGCTGTGGGTCGAGCAGATGACGCGTGAGCCGCTGAAATCGATCGGCCTGAACATCCCGGGGCTCGGGCTCGTCGTCGCGCTGATCCTCCTCTACCTGCTCGGGCTCTTCGTGAGCAGTCTGATCGGCAAGTTCGTTCTCTCGCTGTTTGACAAGCTCCTCATCCGCCTGCCTGGCGTGGGCACGGCGTACCGCGCCTGGAAAGAGATCAGCCTGAACCCCGAGGGCTCGAACGGCATCTACAACAAGGTCGTCCTCGTCCCTGACGAATCGGGCAAGATGCGCATGCTCGCCTTCTGCTCGGGCGAAACGGTCGGCCCGGAGTCGGACATTTACTGCGTGTTCGTGCCGGGCTCGCCGAACCCGATCAACGGACGCGTCTGCTTCGTGCCGCGGAACGAGATCACGCACGTCGACCTCTCGATGGAGGAGGCATTCAAGCTCATCCTCAGCAGCGGCAACTACGTCCCGCCGGACGTGGTGAAGCAGGCCCTGAACCGGTCGCTGCCGAAGACGATCGTGAACATCGGGTGACCTCCGCGCATGTCCTTCGCAGTCCTCATCCCCGCGGGCGGCTCGAGCGTTCGCTTTGGCGCGAACAAGCTGCTCGCGATGCTGCGCGGAAGGACGGTGCTGACGCGATCGATCGAAGCGTTCATCGATCGCGACGACGTGTCGCGCGTGATCGTTGCGTCGACGCACACACCGGTGGAGACGAAGCATCCGAAGCTGCACGTCTGCCCCGGCGGCGCGTGTCGTGCGGAGAGCGTGCGACGGGCGTTGCAGGAAGTGCCGACTGATGTCGAGTTCGTCGCCGTCCACGACGCGGCCCGGCCGCTGGTGAGCGCAGAACTCATCTCGCGCGTCTTCGAGTCCGCAAGGCAACACGGCGCTGCGGGACCGGCGATGCCGGTGGCGCTTACGATCAAACGAGCGGCCACGTCGCTGCCGGCACCAGTCGAACAGACCGTGCCGCGCGCGAACCTCTGGGCGATGCAGACGCCGCAGGTGATGCGACGGGCCGATCTGCTCGCCGCGTATGAGCGGTGTCCGATTCCGTTGGAGCAGGTGACGGACGATCTGCAGTTGCTCGAACTCGCCGGGATGCCGTCGATGCTGGTGGCGGGCGAAGAGCGGAACTTGAAGGTGACGACGCCGATGGATTTGCTGCTCGCGGCGATGCTTCTCCAGTCCCCTCCCCCGCTTGCGGGGGAGGGTTAGGGTGGGGGTTCTTCGGTTGGTCAATCCGTTTGAAGTTCCCGGAAGACCCCCACCCCAGCCCTCCCCCGCGAGCGGGGGAGGGGGTAGAAATCACGCTCCATGAACCCCAAACGCCTCGCCGCCGCCGAAGCTTTGAAGCTCGTCTCCTCCGGGATGAAGCTCGGCCTCGGCACGGGCTCGACCGCGACGCACTTCATCGAACTGCTTGGCGAAGCCCTCGCCGCCGGCACACTTCGCGACATCGTGGCCGTGCCGACGAGCATCGGCTCGGAGCTGCTCGCGCGCGAGAAACGCATCCCGCTGGCCGACTTCGCGTCGGTGGCGGCGTGCGACCTCACCGTCGACGGGGCCGACGAGGTCGACCCGCAGTTGCGGCTCATCAAGGGGCTCGGCGGCGCGCTGCTGCGCGAGAAGATCGTCGCGCAGAACTCCAAGCGACTCGTCATCATCGCGGACGGATCGAAGCTCGTGACCAAGCTCGGTACGAAGTCGCCGTTGCCAGTCGAGGTGATCGGCTTCGCAAACGAAGCGCACGAGCGGTTCCTCCGCTCGCTCGGCTGCGAGCCGGTCATCCGCCGAACGAGTGGCGGGATGGTCTTCACCACCGACAACGGCAACCACATCTTCGACTGTCGATTCGCGAACGGCATCGACGACCCGAAGAAGCTGGCCGAGCAGCTCGCGAGCCGGGCGGGCATCGTCGAGCATGGCCTGTTCCTCGGCATGGCAGAACGCGCGATCGTGGCGAAAGACGATGGAAGCGTGACGACGCTGTAGGGTGCATCGAAGATGCACCCTACGTGGGAAGCGAGCACGTGACGGTCGTGCCCTGACCGACGGCGCTGGCGAGCTTCACGGTGCCGTTCAGCGCGTTGGCCGCGTGTTTCACGATCGCTAGGCCGAGCCCGGTTCCGCGAGCGCCGAAGCCGGTGCGGGCCTGGTCGACCTGGTAGAACCGCTCGAACACGCGCTCGAGGTGTTCCGGCGGGATGCCGATGCCGGTGTCGGTCACGCGGATCGCGACGCTGCTTTCGCCGTCGGGCTCGACCGCGAGCGTCACGCGCCCGCCAGCGGGCGTGAACTTGATCGCGTTCTCGACGAGGTTTTTCGCGATGAGGTCGAGCAGGCGCCGATCGCTCGTGAAGACGAGTTCCTGCGATGCGGGATCGGGCAGGAGCACGAGGTCGACGCCCTTCTCGCGGGCCACCTCGCTCCAGCTGCTTCTCACCGCGGCGGCGAGGTCAACGGCGCGGACCGGCGCGAGGTGAGGCTTCAGCGTGGCGCTCTCGATGCGGGAGAGGTCGAGCAGGTCGCGCAGCATCTCTTCGAGGCGGCGAAGGTGGCCGTCGATGATGCCGATGCAGCGTTCGGTCACCTCGACGTCGTCGTCGCGGTAGACGTCGCGCAGCGTTTCGAACGCGACCTTGATCGCACTGATGGGCGTGCGCAGCTCGTGCGAAGCGTTCGCGACGAAATCGGTCTTCATCTGCAGCGTGCTGGCGAGCGTGGACACGTCGCGCAGCACGATGAGGACGCCGCCCGCGGCGGTGCGTTCGCCGAGCGCCTGGAAGGTGAGCCGCTGGCCATCGCGGATGAGTCGGATCTCGCGGTGCGTGCTGTCGAGCCGCCCTTCGGAGGGGGAGAGCCGCAACACCGACTCGAACAATTCCAGGATCGACGCTTCGCTCACCGCGCTGACGAACGACTTCCCGACGAGCCGAAGCGCGGGCACGTCGAGCAGCCTCGCCGCGGCGGCGTTCGCGAGGACGACGCGTTCGCGCTCGTCGGCGACGAGGATCGGGTCGGGCAGCGCGTCGACGAGCAACTGTAGGTTGCCGCTCTGCTGCTCAAGCGCCGCCATCTGCGACTGCGCCTTGCCGGCGATGCTGTTCAGGCGATCGCCGAGCTGGCGGACGTCTTCACTGGCATCGTCGGCGGCCGTGGCCCGCTCGCCCCACGCGCCGAGCGACATCTTCTCGGCACTCTTCGCAAGCGATCGAACCGGCCGAACCCAGCGACGATGCATCACCGCGACGAGCACCAGCAGTGCCCCGCACACCAGCCCGGCGACGAGCGCAAGCATCACCCAAAGAATGCCAGTGTCGGCGGGGTTGAGGGAGGAGAGGAGCACAGGGTCGGGATTGCGGATTGGGGATTTCGGATTGCAGATTGGCAGTTGATGCGCGAAGCATTGAGTGACACGACGCGTGAATGCCATCGTCGCAGCTCGACAATGGTTCCCGGATTGCATCCAGCGTGCAAATCCGAAATCCCCAATCCGAAATCCGAAATCTCGCGCCTCACTCCGCGTCCGGGCTCTCGCGGAGCCGGTACCCCACGCCGCGAACGGTGTGGACGAGCCAGCTGGCTGCCCCCAGTTTGCGGCGGATGGCGGTGATGTGGACGTCGATGGCGCGGTCGGTCACGAAGACGTCGCTGCCCATGGCCTTGTCCATGAGCTGGTCGCGCGACAATACGCGCTCGCGGGCCGACACGAGGGCGGCCAGCACCTTGAACTCGGTCAGGGTGAGCTTCACGGGTTGCCCGTTCACGAGCACCTCGTGCCGCGTGGTGTCGATCTCGAGCGGGCCCGCGCGGAGGATGCCCGCCTCGCCGGTCTGGGTCGGCACCTCGGCGCGGCGCAGCACGCTCGCCAGTCGGGCCAGCAGCACCTTGATGCTGAACGGCTTGGTGACGTAGTCGTCCGCGCCCAGCGTCAGGCCGACGATCTGGTCGGTCTCCTCGCCCTTCGCGGTGAGCATGACGATCGGGATGCCCGCCGTGCGCGGGTCGGCCTTCAGGCGTCGCGTGACCTCGGTGCCGTCGATGCCGGGGAGCATGAGGTCGAGGACGATCAGGTCCGGAAGTTCGCGACGGGCGACCTCGATCGCGTCGGCGCCGTCGTAGCACGCGAAGACGTCGTAGCCGTTGCGCTTCAGGTTGAACGTGACAAGGTCGGTGATATCGCGTTCGTCGTCGACGACGAGCACGCGCTTCTTCGACCGGCCAGGCACGGCGGGGCCGGGGCGGCTGTTGGCAGGAGCGACCGGAGAACCGGCGGGTGGGTTGCTCATGTGTCCGCGGATGTTCGCGCCGGCGCGAGCGATCGGTCAAGGGGCTATCGAAATGCTAACGCAAACCTCTGAAATCCGACCGAGAACGCCGTTCTCGGCAGGTCGCCCAAGCCGATGCGACATCGTGCCCCAGCAACGACGCGACCCGCGTCGCTGCGGGTCGCAGACGACGCGGGTCGTGGTTGGACAGAGTGACGGGCGCAGACGGAGCCGATCAGAGGCCGCCGCCACCGCCACCGCCGCCGCCCTGCATGCTGCCGTAGGTCTGCAGGCCGACGCTGACGATCGCCTTGAGCGTGTTCAGCGGGAGATAGCCGTCGATGCGGATGCTTCCGGCCTCGCCGCCAAGGCTGAAGCCGAGCGGTTCGAGGTTGGCCGGGATCTGCGGGGGGTTGCGGACCGCGCCGAACATCTGTGCGAACCGCAGGCCGACCGCGGCGAACTGGTCGAGGTGGACGTAGACCTCGCCGGCGCGCTTCGAGGGGAGCGCCTTGGTGACCGACTGTACGTGGGCCAGCGCCGAGAGCGGAGCGTCGCCAGACTTGGCAGTCGTGACGAGCGCGCCGACCTGGTCGTCGGAGAGGCCCATGTAGATGAGGGCGGCCTTGTCGGTCGCGCCGACGTAGGTCTTCTGGCTCTCCGAGCCGTACATCATCTTGAACGCCTGGCGCTGCTGGTTGGCCTTCGGGCCGTCGCCGACGATGGACACGTCGACCTCATCGAACGAGACGCCGCCGACCTCCTTCGCGCCGGGCGTGGTCTTCGAGGCGATCTGCACGCCCGTCTCGCCCGTGGCGGCGAGCATCAGCTCCGACGCCTGCTGGCCGTACTCGTTGAGCTTGGCGATGGACGACTTGATCGCCTTGCCGTCGCCCTGCATGACGATCGACGCGAGGATCATCGGGTCCTGGTTGATCATGCCGGTCGGCGTGTGGATGCCGTAGCTGATCGACTCCACGCTGCCGGTCATCTTCTTCAGTTCGTCGACGTAGCCCTTGATGAAGCTGAGCTTCTCCTCGGCGGGAAGCTGCGCCACCAGCGGGTCGACGATGTCAGCGAAGATGGCGTTCGACAGCGCCTTGGAGTTGTTGATGCCGACGGTGAAGAGGTAGCCCGACTCCGGCAGGCCGACGAGCAGCGGCTTGTCGGTCTGCGAGAACTTCCCGGCGAAGCCCGCGATGTAGCTGTCGGCCTTGAACTCGCTGAGGACGAGCGTATTGATGCCGTTCTCGCCGAGCGTGATGCCCACGACCGCGCCGTCCGCGTCCCGGAAGAACGCGTCGGCGACGTCGAACAGACGGTTCGCCGCGGCCGTCGCGACGGGCTTGTACTCCTCGGGCAGGTCCTTGCCGCTGACGTCTTCGAGCGCCTTGGCGCGGCCCTTGTCCAGATCGGGCTTCACGAGCGGCGCGACCGTCTCGATGTTCGCGAACAGTACCAGGTCCTGCGACTTCAGCGCTTCCGCGCTCTTCGCCGGCACGGTGACCGCTTTCTCGGGCTTGGCCGCGATGAGCGCCTTGTTCTTTGCCATGGCGGCGTAGTCGCCCCACTGCGTCACGTAGCCGGTGTCGCCTTGCGGGGTCTTCACCTCGGTGACGGCGCCGTCCTCACCCGTCTTCGGCCACGACGCGAGGAACGCGGCGTAGTCGCTCACGGGGAGCAGGATGACGGCGTTCTCGCCCTCCTTCACGTCTTCGCTCGGCGCGAAGACGACGATGGCAGCGTCGCCCTTCTCGTTTAGGCCGCCCTTGATGCCCAGCTCTTCGGTGAAGCTGGCGAGCGGGTCGGCGAAGTTCGGGGCGATCATCGTCGCGCCGAGTTCGCGGGCGTAGCGCCCGATCTTCTGGCTCGTCGACGACAGGTCGTTGACCTTCACGACGACGGCTGCGGTGTCGCTGGCGAAATCGAGCGAGTCGGCCCGGGCCAGCCCGGTCGTCACGGCCACGGCGGCCAGCATCAGGGCGGCGGATCGGCGAAGCATTCTCATGAACGGACTCCTTGTGGATTGGCGACTAGAAAAGCGAACGCGAAAAGCGGACGACGTGGACCCGCCGACACCGCCAGGCCCCGCGGGCCGAACGAGTGGCGAAACCGCAACTATGTACCCGCGGCAGGCCGGGGATTCAAAACCCGAGCGCCACGACTGCCTCGGACACGCGAGTATACGCCCGGTTTGTCTGCCCAGCGTCTTCCGAGCGTCTTCCGAGCGTCTGCCCGCGTCCATCGCATGCGCAGAGGACCCCTGCCGAATGACAGACCTCACGCAATCGCACCACATTTTGCCCGGCGACACGTCGGAAGAGCCCGGTATGATCGTTCGCCTCGGTGATGCATCTCCCCGTGTTGGAAACATCCTCAAAAGGCGTCTCTCAGGCGTTCCAGTCGCCCGAGCCGGACCTCGCCGGCCCGCGGTCCATCCGCGCGGTGCGGGTGCTCCGCATCTCCGTCACCGATCGCTGCAACTTCCGCTGCCTGTACTGCATGCCGTCGGACGGCGTCCGCTGGCTGCCGCAGGCGGAGCTGCTGACGTTCGAAGAGATCGTCGACGTCGCCCGCGCCGCGGTCGACGTGCACGGCATCACTCGCTTCAAGCTCACCGGCGGCGAGCCGACCGTCCGGCACGGCATCGTCGACCTCGTCTCGATGCTGCGCCGCCGCGTGCGGGGCATCGAGGACCTGTCGCTCACCACGAACGGCTTCGCACTAGAGTCGCTCGCGACGCCTCTCCGGGAGGCAGGCCTCGACCGTGTGACCATCAGCATCGACTCGCTTCGAGCCGACCGATTCAAGCAGATCACCCGCACGGGCGACCTCGCCGTCGTGATGCGCGGGCTGCACCGCGCGATCGACGCGGGCTTCCGCAGCGTGAAAGTCAACTGCGTCGCGATGCGCGGGACCAACAACGACGAGTTCGCCGACTTTGCGAGGCTCGCGCTCGATCTGCCGATCACCGTGCGGTTCATCGAGTACATGCCGCTCGGCGACAGCGCACTGCTGGAGGGCGGCAACCCGTTCGAGCGCCGCGTTGGTGAGGATGGGCAGACGTACTACGTCACGCAGAGCCAGCCGGGCGCACATCGGGAGGAGACGCATCGGGAGGGCGAGGCTCCCGCCGAGCCGGTGGAGCGGAACGCTCCACCCGCGGATGCGCGATTGGAACCGCCTGAATCGCGCATCCGCATAGGCTCGGCGGGAGCCTCGCCCTCCCAAATTGCCTCGCCCTACGGTGCGCGCGATCGCGTTGTTTCGGAAGACGAAATCGGCCCCACCGGCGGATGCGGCGCGCAGGACCGCGGCGATGTGTTCGTACCCGAATCGAACATCCGCCAGCAGATCGAACGCACGCTCGGTCCGCTCGTGCCGATCGATCGCGCGGTCGAGCCCGGCGTCGGGCCCGCCGTGCCCTACGCATTCGTCGACCACCCGAGCGCGCCCGGCCGGGTCGCGTTCATCAGCGCGATGAGCGCGCCGTTCTGCTCGACCTGCAATCGCCTGCGTCTGACCGCGACGGGCGTGTTGCGGAGCTGCCTGTTCGAGGGCGGCGAGGTGGATTTGAAGCCGATCTTGCGGAGTGAAGATCGGTGCATCGGAGATGCACCCTACGCGGCGATCGCGCACGCGATGGAGGAGTGCGTGAAGCAGAAGCCCGACGTCCACACCGCCCGCGGCAACGAGCAGATGAGCCGCATCGGCGGGTGAGGCGCGGCGTCGTCGCGGGGCTGCGGCGGAGAGATTTGCGTGCCAGAGGCGCGTGGTGCGATCTATACTGCCGCGCACCATGAGCGACCCGTACGACCTTCGCGGCGAGGAACCCGACAACCGCAAGACCTCGCGCAGCAAATCGGGGAACCCAGTCCACCGCTACACGAAGCCCGCCGAGGAGCCCGAATTCGCGGTTGGCGATGGCACGCTGATCAACGCCGTCACGGATCACATTTCCAAGCACCTCGGCGAGGGCATGGTGCTGCACGAGATCGTGTCGACGACCGTCCACGTCGACATCCACGTCGTGCCGCCGACCGAGGAACGGCCGTTCTACACGCTCGTCACGAGCGGGATGGCCGAGCGACCGATGCGAACGCCCGCCGGCGTAGACGGGTGCGAGTTCGCCGAGCTGGTCGTCTGCCTGCCGCCCGATTGGCCGGGCTTCGACGACAGCATCATGCCGGGCGACGAGAATCATCCGTGGAAGGACGAGGCCAACTACTGGCCCATCCGCTGGCTTAAGATGCTCGCCCGCTTCCCGCACGAGTACGGCACGTGGCTGTGGATGAATCACACCGTCCCCAACGGCAACCCGCCCGAACCGTTCGCGCCGAACACAAAGCTGTGCGGCTGGCTGGTCGGCCTGAACCCGCTGCTGCCGGAGGCGTTCAACGAGCTGCGCATCGGCGACCGCAACATCGTCTTCTTCTCGCTGATGCCGCTCTGCGCGGACGAGATGCAGCTGAAGCTCGACAAGGGTGCGGAGCCGCTCTGGGAACTGTTCGACCAGCACGAAGTGTCGCCGGTGATCGACGTCTCCCGCGCGAGCGTGGCGGGCCACTACCGCGCGAAGAAACCATGGTGGAAGTTCTGGTGAAGCGGGCGGGACCGAACCTCAACGCTTCGCGCCAGCCTTCGCAGGCGCGGCCTTGACGGGCGCGGCGGGCTTGGCGGGTGCCGCGTCGGGCTTGGGCGTTGGGGCGGGAGCGGCCGGCGAGTTCATCGCGGCGGCTACGGCTTCCTGCGCTTCGCGGAGCGCCTTCGCCTCCAGCTCTTCCTTCGTCGCTCGGGTGATGCGGATCGCCCGCGTGCCGCGCCACTTGCCTAGCTGGCCGTGGAACTTGTTGCGGCCCTCGACCTCGATCGTCGCCTCGCCGTCGGTCGGCTTGTCGGTCGTGATGATGTCGCCAACCTGCAGGCCGAGCAGCTCGCTCACGCGAAGCGTCGTCTCGGCGAGCACGGCCCGCACCTGCACGGGCGCGGTGCCGATCTTCTTTCGCAGCCGCTTGCCGAGGTCGTCGCCGACGCTCTTCCGTTGATAGGTGAACCACGTGTTGGCCGTCAGCTTCGTCATGACGGGCTCGATCACGTTATACGGGATGCACAGACTCATCGTGCCCGCGCGGTTGCCGAGCTTCAGCTCGAACCCGACGACGACCACCGTTTCGTTCGGCGGGACGATCTGCACGAGCTGCGGGTTCGATTCGAAATCCTGAATCGTAAACGTGACCGGCGTGAGCGCATGCCACGCCTCGCTGAGGTGCGTGGTGGCGCGGTCGGTGATGCGCTCGACGAGCCGCTGCTCGATCTGCGTGAGCGGTCGCTGCGGGATGAACAGGTCGGCGTTCGACCCGCCCAGCAAGCGATCAATGATCGGATAGATGATGAGCGGGCTGATCTCCAGACAGATCTGCCCGTCGAGCTGCTCGGCCTTCAGCAAATTGAAGCAGGTCGGGTTCGGCAGCGAGTGAATGAACTCGCTGTAAGTGAGCTGTTCGAGGTGCGCGACCGAGACTTCGACGATCGTGCGGAGGTAGCCCGAGAGAGAGGCACCGAAGTTTCGCCCGAAGCCTTCGTGGAGGGCTTCGAGGGCGCGCATCTGGTCCTTCGAGACGCGCTCGGGGCGTTTGAAGTCGTAGAGCGAGTGCTCGAGGACCGGCAGCCCCCCGCCGAACCCGCCAGCGACGGACGCGAACGGATCGCCGCCACGCGGCGCAGTCTGTGCCGTCGCGGCCGGCGCAGCGGCGGCAGCCGGTTGCATCGCGCCGCTATCGACGGCCGACAGCAATGCATCGATCTCAGATTGGTCCAGAAGATCAGCCACGCCGACGCGACCTCCTTGTCACGCTCGTCACAGGCTCGTTCAGCACGCGCCGAACCGGCACACATCCGTGTTATCGGTCCGACGCCCATCTTCTCTGCAATCCGGCGGGCGGCGTCAAGAGTGAAATGTGGATGCCTGATGTCGTGAGCATGAAGACAACGGGCGACTGAACCACGAGGTCCTGCCCCCCGCGTAGCCGCGAGCTTGCTCGCGCGGTGAGAACCAGCCGCGAGCAAGCTCGCGGCTGCTCGGAGGCATTACTCACCCGCACCGCTCTTCGCGACCCTGCTTTCCCGCTACCATCCTCGCCCGAATGGTCCCGCTGCCCATCGATCCTCACCTGCCCGCGATCGTCGATGCGTTGCGTCAACATGGCGCGGTGGTCGTCGTGGCAGAGCCGGGCGCTGGCAAGACGACGCGGGTGCCGCCGGCCATCCTCGACGCGGGGTTGCTCTCTTCGAAGGAGAACCCGGCGCTCGTCATGCTCCAGCCGCGCCGCGTCGCCGCCCGCGCTGCGGCCGCCCGGATCGCCGACGAACGCCGCGTCCCCCTCGGCGGCGACGACGTCGGCTACCACGTCCGCTTCGACAAGCGACTCACCGACCGCACCCGTCTCCGCGTCGTCACTGAAGGCATCCTGACGCGGCAGCTCGTCGCCGACCCGTTCCTCACCGGCGTCGGCTGCGTCGTGCTGGACGAGTTCCACGAGCGATCGCTCGACGTCGACCTCGCGCTCGCGATGCTGCGCGAGGTGCGATCCGGCGTCCGCGACGACCTAAAGATCATCGTCATGAGCGCCACGCTCGACGCGGAACGGGTGAGCGCCGCGCTAGGCGATGCGCCCGTCCTCCGCGTGCCCGGACGCACGTTCCCGGTGACGGTCGAACACCGCGCTCCCTCGCAACTCAAGGTGTGGGACCGCGTCGCGAGCGAGGTGGAGCAGGTCGTCGCTCACGCTGACCCGACTTCGGGTGACGTGCTGGTCTTCCTCCCGGGCGTCGAAGAAATCCGTCGCACCGAGTCGCTCCTCGCGCCGCTCGCATCGCGTCTCGGCTTCGACCTCCGCATCCTGCACGGCTCGCTCGCGTTCGACGAACAACAACGCGCCCTCGAACCCGCCCGGGACGGCGCGCGACGCGTGATCCTCTCGACCAACATCGCCGAGACGTCGCTCACCATTGACGGCGTCACAGTCGTGATCGATTCGGGCCTCGCACGCGTGCCGCGGTTTGACCCGAAGCGCGGGCTGGATCGGCTCGAACTCGGGCGAATCAGTCGTGCGAGCAGCGAGCAGCGTGCGGGCCGCGCGGGAAGAACAGCGCCGGGGAGGTGTATCAGGCTATGGTCCACGAGCGAGCACTCGGCCCTCCGCGCGTTCGAAGACCCGGAGATCTGCCGGGTCGACCTCGCGCCGACCGTGCTGAGCCTGCGACTGTGGGGCGTTTCCGACCCGCGAACGTTCGGCTGGTATGAGGCACCGGACGACGCGACACTCACGCAGGCAGAGAATCTGCTGGAGATGCTCGGCGCCGTCGAATCCGCGCGCGGCGGAACCATCACCGACCTCGGCAAACGCATGGTCCGGCTGCCCGTACACCCGCGGATCGCGCGACTATTGCTCGCGGGCGTCGACGCAGGTCAGCCCGACCTCGCCGCGAGCGTGGCGGCGATCCTGAGCGAGCGCGACTTCGTCCGCCGCGAGCGGGACTTCCACGCCCGCGGCGCGCGGACGCGCACGGCGAGCGACCTATTCGATCGCCTGGAGCTTCTCGAACGCGGCCAGGAGCACCGCGACGACGTGGACCGCAATGGGCGGCGGGCGGTGCTGCGCGTGCGCGACGAGTTGCTGCGGATCGTCCGCCGCCTGCGATCTCCTTCTCCCGGTACGCCGGGAGAAGGCCGGGATGAGGGTCGGTCTCGTTCTAGCATTGGACGACCCTCACCCCAGCCCTGTCCCGGCGTACCGGGAGAGGGTGATGAAGGCGACCTCCTCCGCAAGCTCGCGCTGCTTGCGTACCCGGACCGCGTGTGCAAGCGACGCGACGCCGACCCCGCCGCCGGTGCGATGGTGGGCGGCGGCGGCGTGCGACTCGCGCCGGAGTCAGGCGTGCGCGACGGCCCGCTCTTCCTCGCGCTCGACGCCCGCTCCGACGACCGCGCGCGGACGCGCGAAGCCACCGTTCACCTCGCCAGCAGCGTCGACGAAGCGTGGCTCGACGAACTCTTCCCCGGGCAACTCGTCACTGAGTCGGCGCTGCGATTCGATGCCGCGTCGCGTCGCGTCGTCGCGCAACGACAGACCCGCTACCGCGATCTCGTGATTCGCGAAAGCAAGGAGGGCGGCGGTTCCGTCGAGCCGCACCTCGCCGGGCCGATCCTCGCGCAGGCGCTCTTCGCCGAGGCGCGCGACCTGATTGCCGCCGACGAGCACGCGCGGCCGCTGCTCGCCCGGCTCGCGTTCGTCCGCAGGCACGTGCCCGAAAAGCCCTGGCCCGATCCGACCGACGACACTTCGCTCCGCGAACTCGTCGACCTCGCCTGCGCGAACCGCTCGCGGGCCGATGAAGTCCGCTGGGCCGACGCGCTGGCGTCGATGCTCGCGTATCCGCTCGATCGCGAGTTGGAGAAGCTCGCACCGACGACCGTCGAAGTGCCGACGGGTTCGAACATCAAGCTTGATTACGACGTGACGACGGCGCCGGTCCTCGCCGTCCGACTTCAGGAACTGTTCGGCCTCCCAGACACCCCGCGCATCGCCGGCGGTCGCGTCGCCGTCGTCCTCCATCTGCTCGGCCCGAACTATCGCCCGGTGCAGGTCACCGACGACCTCGCCAGCTTCTGGAAGAACACCTACCCGCAGGTCCGCAAGGACCTCCGCGCGCGGTATCCAAAGCACAGTTGGCCCGAAGACCCGCTCGAAGCCGACCCCATCCGCGGTGCCCGCCGTCGCTCCCAATCCTGACCCACCCCGACCGGCTGCCCCAACTCCGCTGGGGCAGGCACCGCGGCCCAAGGCCCGATAATTGGAAATTCGAGCACAATCTGCTTTCGCCATATCTCGTTTTTAATAAACACCTTACGACCACAGATTTACTTGACATTAAACCTAACAAAACCCGAATATACCCCACTCGGATAGGCCAGTTGGAAACGCTTTCTGGAAGGAGCGCGGCCACCCATGGGTGTCCTCACCAACGCAAAACTAGACCTCGTCGTCGACCCCCGGCACGACCCCGCGCGGGCGATCGAAGACGATGACGAACCCGGCCAGGAAGCCCTCGATCCGGCGGTCGGCTATCGCCGGCTCGTGCGGTACCTCGCGCCGCAGCGGCGTGAGTTGCTCGGTCTGCTCGCGTCGCGATCGATGTCGCACCGGCAGGCGGCGGAGATCGTCGGCGTGTCGCCGGGCACGATCTCGCGGCAACTCGCGAGGCTTCGCCGGAACCTCGACGACCCGCTCGTCCGCGCGATCGCGATCGCGCCGGACGAGGTCGCCGAGGCGGATCGGGCGCTCGTCGTCGCACACCTGCTGGGAGGCGAATCCATCAACCAACTCGCGGCCGCCTCGCGTGTGAACGCGCGTGAGGTCAGCGCGCGACTCAATCGCCTTCGCGGCTGGAGCCGGGCCGTCCTGGCGCGGCACGCGAACACGTAGCGCCACCTGAACCACCATCCACGCACATCACGGAGCCCACGCATTGGCATGCGGGGCTTGGGGCCAGCGTGCACCTACGCGCTCGCGATCCCTTCGAAAGAGAGCATCCATGAATCACGTCGATTTCCCCTTTCGTGCGCCGCCTGCGCCGCGATCCGTGCGGTCACGGGCGATCGCGGATGCGTTTGAGCTGTCGCTCGACGTGCCGACCGACACGGTTCCGCTCAGCGGCACTGAAGTGCCACTGCCAGTTGCGGGCGAACTCGTGCTCCTCACGGGGCCCAGCGGGTCGGGGAAGAGCACGTTGCTGCGCGAGATCGCGCGGCGCGCGTTCCGCGCATCGCGCGTCGTGATCGACCTGCAGCGATTGCGGTTGCCCGATCGCCCCGCCGCCGATTGCCTGCCGGCGCGGGATTCGCTCGACGACGTGCTGCGCGACCTGAGCCGCGTCGGATTGGCCGAGGCGTGGACCTGGCTCCGCCCGCCGCGCGAGCTGTCGGAGGGCCAGCGATGGCGATTGAAGCTCGCCGTCGCGCTCGCAAGGTCGCGACGATCGTCGAACACGATTCTCGTCTGCGACGAGTTCGCCGCCCTGCTCGATCGCGTGACGGCCCACGTCGTCGCGCGGGCATTGCGAAAGTCGATCGCGGGTTCCTCGCTCAGCGCCGTCGTCGCGACGAGTCACGATGACCTGTTCGTCCCGCTCGCGCCGGATGTGACCGTCACGTGCGACTTCGGGCGCGCGGAATGGGCCATAGAGGCACAGAGGACACAGAGAGGGGAAAGGGAATGAGAATCGCCGTTGATCAGCTCCGACTTGCTGCATGCGCTCACGTTGCGTCACGCGAGCGTCCGTCTTGCGGCGATTCTCGTAGCATGAGCGTCCCGCTCATGCCGCAACCCGCTCTTGCCCATCGAGCGACTCTCTCGTTTCACCAGGTGAACTGCAGGGGCGAGACGCCCCTGCTACACGCGCAAACCGTGCGCTTCGCGTCTTCGCCCCTTCGCGCCTTCGTTCTGAAAACGGTCCAATCACGCGCACAGCCACCCATCCCCTCTTCTCTCTTCTCTGTGCCCTCAGTGCCTCTGTGGCCCAACTCAAAACACGCCCATCACCCGCATCACGCTCAGCAGCATGAAGAACGCCAGCACGCCCAGCAAAATCAGCAGCGGCTTGATGCTCTTCTTCTCGAACTCGTCGTAGTGCTTCAGGTCGACCTTGCCCACCTTCGTCTTGTCCGTCTCCTGGTGATACGCGTTGCACTTCCGGCAGATCATCGTGCCGCGGTAGTTCACGAACGCTTCGCTCTTCAGTCGGCGTTCACACTCGGGGCACTTGATCAGATCCGCTTCGGCTTCGTCGACCTCGTCCGCGCACGGCTTGCACAGGTACCCCTGCTCGTCCTTCAGGCGCGGCTTCCCGGTCAGGTCCTTGCCACACACCCGGCACAGCTTCTTGGCCGCATCGGCAGACGGATGCTCCACCGGCGCGAGCGGGATCGGCTCGGGCGCAGGCGTGCTCTTCGGCTTCGTCTCGACGAAGCACTTGCACGGCTTGTGTGCGTCGCCCGGCTGCGCGCCGATCTTCCCGCCGCAGTCGGGACACACGAGTTCATCGAAGACCTTCTGGCTCACGGCGAGGAACTCTACGCGCCGTCCACCGCACTCTCCACCACCTTACGGGAGACTCATCATGCACCCTTCGCAGCCCTGGCAGGACCTTCCGGGTCGAATCGACTTTTCCGACAGCGATCGCCGCGATTATCTGCAATTGCAGCGCTACCACTACCGCCTGCGTCCGCCGGCGACGTGGAATCGCGTGCGCGTGGCGCGGTACATCGCACCGGGATTCGCCGGCCCGGGTCGGCTTGTCGCGTGCGCGGTGCTCAGCTACCCGGTGCCGATGCTCGGCGCACGCCTCCGCATGTTCGGACTGCGCGGGCATCGCTATGGGGTCGCGCTGCGCTTCGCGAACAAGCACTTCATGACCGTCTCGCGCATCGTCGTCCACCCGCAGTTCCGCACGGTGGGCCTGGCGAGCGAACTCGTCCGGCAGCTCATTGACGGCGCGCCGACGCGCTTCGTCGAAGCCAGCGCCGCGATGGCGCGATTCAGCCGATTCCTGGAACGCGCCGGCATGACGCGCTTCGCCGACCCCGAGCCGGCCGACTCCATCGCCCGGCCGAGCTACTTCGTCTTCGACCGCTTCCCCGCCGATCCGATCCCTTCACCCGAACCGCTGGAGAACCCATGACCACGCTCTCCCCCGCGCAGAAACGCCGATTCGCCCAGAAGAAGTTCATCGACGAGTGCATGGCCACACAAGGCACTCTCGCCGACGTTTTGACGCAGTCAGGCCTGACGACGCGCCAGCTCGCCGCGTGGCTTCGCGACAAGTCCTTCCGCAGGCGACTGCATCGACTGCAGGATTTGCTGCGCACCGCGCGCCAGCTCGACATCGACCTGCTCGCCCGGCAGGCGGTCGATGCGATCAGGCCCGATGCCGGCGACCCAAAAGACGCCCGTCGTGCCGCGCTCGACATCCTCAAGCTCGCCCGCGCGAGCGAGGCACGACAGCGAACGACGAGCCGCAAAGAGAAGGTGTTGCCCGCGCTCACGCACCCTGAGGTGGACAGCGACACCGCGCGCGAGCTGATCGCACAACTCGATCGCTGATCGCCACTCCGAACAACCAACATCAAGGAGGACCCTCGATGACACACGCCTCTCAACGGCGCGCGTTGCTCCGTCCGCTGCGCGATGCCGACGATTTACATCGGTGGGTGCGGGCGTTCTGCAACCTGCGATTGCCTCGCAAGGCGGTCTGCCCGAACCACGTCGCGCCGTTCGATTACCTCGTCCGCGCCTACTTCGAGCCGACGAGCGACCAGATCGTCCACGCCCCGCGCGGCGGCGGGAAAACGCGGCTCGCGGCCGTTGCGACACTGCTCGACCTGCTGCACAAGCCGCAGGTGGCCGTCCGCATCCTCGGCGGGTCGCTCGATCAGTCGATGAAGATGTGGGAGCACCTGCTGCCCGACGTGGAACGCCTCGTGCCCGACCTGCTCGACACGCGGACTCGCTCGCGGTCAAGGCGACTCACGCTAACGACCGGCGCGAGCTGCGCCGTCCTCACGCAGAGCCAACGCGCCGTGCGCGGGCTTCGCGTGCAGAAGCTGCGGTGCGACGAGGTGGAGCTGTTCAAGCCCGACATCTGGCAGGCGGCGCAGCTCGTCACGAAGAGCCGGCGCGGCGTCGCAGGCGCGATCGACGCGCTCAGCACGCTGCACGAGCCGTTCGGCGTGATGCAGCGGATCATCGACAACGCCGAGCGCGTCGGCACGCCCGTCGTCCGCTGGTGCGTGCTCGACGTGCTCGAGCGGTGCGATGCCCGGCGCGATTGCGCTACGTGCCCCCTCTGGGACGAGTGTCGAGGCGCAGCCAAGACGTGTGCCGACGGGTTCGTCTCCATCGACGACGCGATCACGATGAAGCAGCGCGTCAGCAGCGAGACCTGGGAAACCGAAATGCTCTGCCGCCGTCCCAGCGTGCGCGGGGCGGTCTTTCCGAACTTCGATCCACGCACCCACGTTCGCGACTTCGATCCCGATCGTGACGGCACGTGGTCGCTCGCGATCGACTTCGGCTTCTCCGCGCCGTTCGTGTGCCTGTGGGTTCGCGAGCATCGCGGCATCCGAGCCGTGGTCGATGAGTACGTGCAACCGGGCCGGATGATCGACGACCACGTCGCGGAGATCGCAGCGAGGCCGTGGCCACGAGCGAACGTCATCGCGTGCGATCCCGCGGGCAACTCACGGAACGAACAGACCTCGATCAGCTGCGTCCAGGTGCTACGCCGCGCGGGATACATCGTGCGAAGCCGCCCGAGCCGGATCGTCGACGGCGTCGAGCAGATCCGCGCCGCCCTCAAGCCTGCGGCGGGAACGCCGTCGCTCTTCATTCATCCACGATGCGTGCATCTGATCCGTGCCCTACAGTCGTATCGCTATGCGAACGTCGCGGGCGTTCCTTCGGAGCTTCCGCTCAAGGATGGGGAACACGACCACCTGATCGACGCGCTGCGCTACCACTTCGTGAACGCGACGAGTGAACCGGTGCGCACGCGCGTGTACTGACTTCTCCAACCGCGCATAACGCTCTCGTACCCATGTTTAGCCGCGAACGCAGTGAGCGCCCAGCGCTCACTGCGTTCGCGGCTAACCATCCATGTCCTCGCTCCGGTGACAGCATCACGTCACTCCCATCAAAACAAAATCCCCTGCGCGCTGCGCAGCGCGCGCACAAACGCGCAGCGCGGGGGGAAGGGTAGAGGGACTCACTTTTTCGCACGCGATTCACCCAACGACGAGGACCACACGCCATGCCACTCCCGCAACTCGACGTGCTTCAGACCGAACACCCCGACCTCGCCCGGCGCGGCGACGCGCTGCTCGAGAGGCTCCGAAGGCACTACGACGTCGACGTGCCGCGGCATCGGCGCATGTGGTCCTACTACCGCAATCCGATGCTGCCTGGCATCTCCGGCGCGACGAGCGATGTCGCATCCGGCTCGTGTCGGCCGTACCGGCAGGCGCAGGAGTGGGGACTGCCGCCGCGCATCACCGGGCTTCGTTCGCTCACCGGCGATCGCGCGTTGCCCGACGGTGCGGCGCGGAAGGAGGTCGTCATCGAGAACGACATCGCGTGGCGCGTCGACGCGCTGATCGACGCCCTGTTCGGAAGGCCAATCGTTGTCCGATCGACCGCCCCGCTCCCCGAACGCTGCGCGACCCTCGATAGCCTCCTCCGCGCCGTGCTCAGCGCGAACGGCGGGATCGGCCTGCTCCAGCGGATCGCGCTGCTCGGCGCCGTTTACGGCTACGTCGACGTCCTGGTGAAGTTCGTCCCGCCCGAGCCGGCCGACGCGATGCCGACGACGACGCACGTCGCTCCCGACGCTGCATGCGACGAATCGCAGCTCGGCGGCGATGCCGGCCAGGCAACCATCGACGTCGAATCGCTCGCGAAGTGCATTCGCTTCGAGGTCGTCGAGCCCGCCCGCTCGATCCCGCTGCTCTGCCCCACGGACGGCTCGCGCGTCGTCGTCTACGGGCAGACGTACCTAGTGCCGCGGGAGCCCGAGCGTAGCGAAGCGGCGAAGACGTCCGCATGGTCGCGCCTCTTCGGTGCCGATCGCGGCGCGGAGAAGCCGCGCGAGCACTCGACGATGCTCGAACTCATCTCGCCGCACGGCTGGACGCGGCATCGCGACCAGACGCTCGTCGGCTCCGGGCCGAACCCGCTCGGGCGCATCCCGCTTGTTCACATCCAGAACGCCGCCGTGCCGTTCGAGTACGCCGGCGCGGGCGACGTCGAGCCGCTCATGCCGCTGCAGGACGAACTGAACACCCGGCTCAGCGATCGCGCGTACCGCATCACGATGCAGAGCTTCAAGATGTACCTCGGGAAGGGCCTCGACGACTTCACCGAGTTGCCCGTCGCACCCGGCCGGATGTGGAGCACCGAGAACCCGCAGGCCGAAGTGATCGAGTTCGGCGGCGACGGCGGATGTCCGAGCGAGGAATCTCACATCGCCGACATCCGCGAGGCGCTCGACAAGACGAGCGGCGTCTCGCCCGTCGCGGCCGGCGCGATCCGCGGACGCATTGGCAATCTCACCAGCGCTGCGGCGCTACGCGTCACGATGCAGGCCATGCTCGCCCGCGTCGAGCGTCGCCGCACCACCTACGGCCCCGCGATCGCGCAGATGTGCGAACTCGCCCTCGCCTGGCTCGACGCCGCCGGGCTCTTCAAGAGCGATCCCACCGAGCGCGGCATCGATATCGACTGGCCCGATCCGATTGGCTCGCTGGCGAAAGACCTCGGCCAGTTCGACCAGGAGCAGCGCGACGGCCGCGCCGCGGCATAGCTACGTGCGTCGTCTCAGTAGCTCACTCGTTCTGCGTTCACACCCCTCATTCCAAAGGAGGAATGCCATGTCCGACGTGTCTGCCGTTTCCGATCCCGCGCCGTCCGCGGGCCCGCCGCTCGCCGATCGTCCGCCGGAGGGCACCGCGCTGCCCGACCCGCGCGGCGAACTGCTGCGACTCGCCGACGCGCTCCGCGAGCGTCGCTCGGCGCAGGTGCTGCACGAGTTCCTGCGACTGCGCCGCGCCCTTCGCACGTGATCGACGCCACTTCAACGAATTCATCTTCCCTGTCGACTGACCTCTCGCCTTTCATAAGGAGCTTCACATGCCGTTCACCGGAAAGTCCACTTACGCTGCGGGCGCCACGCTGCCCGAGCTTTCCGAAGACGTAGCCGACCTCGTTTCGATCTCCGCGATTCACGACACCCCGCTGCTGGATGCGCTCGGCGATGCGACGCGCGTCGCGTACTCCACGGTGCACGAGTGGCTCGAGGATGCGCCGGCACCGCTCGTCGTGCCGATCGTGAGCGTGACCTCGCCGACGCAGTGGGTCGTCTCCGCCGCAGCGAACCTTCGGCCCGGCGACTTCGTGCAGGTCGGTTCGACGAACGAGCTCGCGCTCATCACCGCCCGTTCGGAGAGCGGCGCGAACGCAACGCTCACGGCCGAGCGCGGCTACAGCGGCACGACCGTCACGCCGTCCGGCGGATACACCGATCTGACGATGATGAGCCGCGCCGCCATCGAAGGCGCAGACGCTGCGCCGGCGCGGTTCACGAATCGCGTCCGGCAGTCGAACTACACGCAGATCTTCACCGCCACCGTCGAGGTGTCGGGCACGCAGCGCGCGGTCAACACGCCGGGCGTGCGTGACGAACTCGAATACCAGAAGACGCTGCGGCTGCGCGAACTGCTGCGCGACCTCGAGCGCACCATCGTTCGCGGCCTGCCGCCGGCGGCGAACCAGGTCGGCACGTCGACGGCGCCGCGATCGATGCGCGGCATCGTCGCGTCGCTCGGCACGAACGTCGTGCCGGCCGCCGAGCTCGTCCAGGACGCGGAGAGCCTTACCGAGCCCGTCCTCAACGCGATGCTGCGACGCATCTGGGAGAGCGGTAACGGCACGCCCGACCTGATCGTGGTCGGCGGGCGCGAGAAGCGACGCATCAACGAGTTCGTCGCGTCGAATCGCCGATTCTTCACGAGCAACGAGTCGTACAAGGACCTCGTCAGCACGTACGAAAGCGACTTCGGCGTCTGCCGCGTCGTGCTCAGCCGCAACGTGCCGGCGGGCAGCGCGCTGGTGCTCGACAGCTCGCGCATTCAGGTCGTGCCGCTCTCGGGGCGCAGCTTCCACTACGTCCCGCTCGCCACCACGGGCGATCGCGTCAGCGGGCAGCTCATCGGCGAGTACACCGTCGAGGTCCGCAACGAGGCGGCGCACGGGATCATCACGGGGCTCATCTCCTGATGGCGAATCGACCTCAATCGGGGAAGCACCTCGAACGGGGGAACTCGCACGCCCGGGGCCAAGCCGTCGCCACCACGCGACGCCCCGCGTGCACGCCGCGATGCGTCACTCTCCACGCATCGCAGCGACGCGGCGCGTCGGCCAGATCGGCCGGCGCGTCCGCTTCAAGAATCGTCGTCTACCACGCTCACTCGAAGGGAACGCACATGACGCTCTACTGCACCGACGCCGACCTGCTCAGCTGGGAACCCGACCTGCCGCGCGAGGCGTCGTTCGCCTCGCAGACGCTGCTGGCGAACGTGGCAGCATCGCTCGCGGGCACGACGCTCACGCTTGCGAGCGGCTCGTTTGCCGATTCGCGGGTGCGCGCGGGGCACGTCGTCGTGCTGAGCGGAACGGTGAGCGGCTGCTTCCCGATCCTGTCGGTCGACTCGCCGACGACGTGCACGATCAGCGCGCAGCACGAGGGCCTGCTCGACGAGCCGCCCACGCCCGCGCCGGCCGGCACGGCGGCTTCGGTGAGCGTGACGGTGCGGACGTTCGCGCCGCAGCGGATCGTGACGAGCGAGATGCTCACGCGGCTCGGCGGCGTGGAGCCGACCGGCTCGCAACGGATCACCAACGTCGCCGCGCTCCGCAGGCCCGCCGTGCTCGGGACGCTGCACATGGTCTACAGCGCGCTCAGCGCCGCCGGCGGCGACGAGTCGGCCGACCTGATCGTGCGGGCCGAACTTTACGAGCGGCTCTTCCGACGATCGCTCCGCGCGATCATCGTCGAGGTCGACACCAACGGAGACGGCGAGCCGGACCTGCGACGGATGCTGCGGAGCGCACGGCTCGTGCGGGCGTGAACGCGCATTCCGATCCCTCCCCCGCTTGCGGGGGAGGTTAGGTGGGGGCGGCGGAAGAGCGACGAGGCTGTCGAATGCTCGATGGTCCTCGGGTGATTCGAAGACCCCCACCCCAGCCCTCCCCCGCGAGCGGGGGAGGGAGTTCAAACATCATTGGAGGACCGCTGCCATGCCTTTCGATTCACTCCTCGCGATCGTCGACGCGCTGCCCGACGTCACCAGCCTCGGCGTGACCGGCCTGATTGGGGCGATGTGGCTGTGGGAACGGCGATCGAGCCTGACGCGCGAGCAGATGCTCGATGACGCACACGCACGCATTCTGGCCGACAAGGTGCAGCTGGACGCGCTCGTCGAACTCGTGCAGCGCAACACCGAGGCGCTCACGCGTCTCACGGCTCGCCTTGATGCGGGCACCAACTTCAACGGAAGGGAGAAGTGATGCTGACCGAAACCATGACACGCTCGTTGGAGGGCGGCAGTCCCCTGCCGCCGCTCGTCGGTACGCCGACGAGATCGGCGCAGCCGATGCGAGAACGTCAGACGTTGCGCGGAAGACGCATCGGCTGCGCCGATGTCGCTGTCGCGACCGGCGGGTCGGGAGACCCGCCCTCCAGAAGACGCTTCGCAATCATCGCATCGGTGATCCTGCTCGGTTTGCCCGGCTGCGCGGACCTCGTCGCGGTCGAGCGATCGCTGGCCGATCAGGCGACGCGCGGCGTGGAACTGGCCCGCTCGGCGATCGACGATCGTGATGCGATCCTCGCGCACGAGCAATCGCGCCAGCGGGCAGCGCTCGACCGCGCGTTCGACGACGACGTCCGCGCTCGCGGCCAATCGATCGACCCGGCGTGGGTGATCGAGGCGCGGAAGGCGTACGCGATCGGGCTGGATGCCCTCGCGTCGCAATCGCAATCGAACCGCGAACGCGCGGCGACCGACCGCGCGAACGTGGACGCGACGCTCGAATCGCTGCGAAGGCTTCGCGCGATCCAGGATGCGAAGCTTCAACTCATCTCGAACGTGAACGGAGGAACGCGATGACGACCGAACAAGACCTGAAGCCGTTGATCGAGTCAGCCCTGCAGCAATCGTGGAGCGAGTTCGCCGAGCGACACCCGCGGCTGGCCGGCGTGCTCGACGCGCGGGCGGTGCAGCTGAGCGCGACGCAGTCCCTCGCAGCCGACCCGGCGTACCGCAAGGCGATCGACGACGCGATCACCGCCCAGGCGACGCTGGAGACGATCAGCGACATCATCGCGACACGCGTGCGGAAGTGGTTCGAGCGGTTGGTCTAGCTTTCTCGCGGACAAGAAGGCGGGGACACGAATCTGCACGAATCACACGAATGGGCACGGATGAAGACGGCGCAATGTGGAGAGGAGTCAATCGTGAATCCCACATCTTGTTGGCTGGCTTCGTGCAGATTCGTGAGATTCGTGTCGATTCGTGTTCCTGCCTTCCCCATCAACGAAGAAGGCACGCGGGTGTTGAACCTGCGTGCCTTCGTGCCTCTTGCCTTCGTGCCTGTGACTATCGCTCACTGCCCGGCGGGCTTGGTGGCGGGGGCTTCGGCGGGGGTGATGCCGAGGAGTTCGACTTCGAAGATGAGCGTGGCGTTCGGCGGGATCTCGGGCGGGGAGCCGTTCACGCCGTAGCCGAGTTCGGCCGGGATGACGAGGCGGGCCTTGCCGCCGACCTTCATCAGGCCGACGCCTTCGGTCCAGCCCTTGATGACGCGGTTGAGCGGGAACTCGATCGGCTCGCCACGGTCGACGCTGCTGTCGAACTTCGTGCCGTCGATGAGCGTGCCGGTGTAGTGGACCTTGACGGTGTCGGTCGGGCCGGGGCTGGGGCCGGTGCCTTCCTTGAGGGTTTCGATCTGCAGGCCGCTGGCGGTGGTCTTCACGCCTTCCTTCTTGCCGTTCTCGTCGCGATAGGCCTTGCCGGCGGCGGCGTTCTTATCGCCCTGGGCGGCGCGGTCCTTCTCCATCTCCGCCATCATCTTCTGCCGGGCGGCGTTCTGCTCGGCCTCGCGGGCCTGCATGACGACGCCGAGCTCATCGAAGGCGGCCTTCATCTGCTTGTCGTCGTACGGCATGGGCTTGCCGGCGAGCGCGTCGTCGATGGCGCGCTTCAGCTCGTCGATGTCGAGCGCGATCCCCTGCGACCGCGCGTCGACCACGCTCGCGGCGACGCGGGCGCCGAGCGAGTAGCTCAGCACCTTCGCCGACGCGGGAGACAGCGTGGGCTGCGTGGACGGCTCGGACGTGGCGGGCGCGGTCGCCGGTGCGGCGTCTTCGGCGTTCACGTTCGAGGCGCACGACAGCGTGCCGAACACCACCACCGACGTCGCCAGGAGAAGGGCGGGCTTCAGTTTCATAGACCCGGAGTCGTACCACGGGGGGAAGGCAAGGGGCAAGAGGCAAGCGGCAAGAGGGCGGAAAACACGAGAGGCAGATTTGCAATGACGCAAGAGCACGAGATGGACCCGAACGCGTCGTCAGGCACGGGTGCTGTCTCTCTTGCCGCTTGCCCCTTGCCTCTTGCCTGCCCGACTCCCATCATGAACGGAATGAAGAACGCCCCCGCCGTCCTGCTGCAGCACGACGCGCTTTACCCGGCCGGTCAGCTCGGGACGATCCTGCGCGACTTCGGCATCCCGACCGAGGTCCGCAAGCTCTACGCCGGCGATCCGCTGCCGACCGACCTCTCCGAAGCGCGATGCCTCATCCTGCTCGGCGGGTCGCAGCGCACGAGCGATATCGCTTCGAGCCCGTACCTGCCGGCCGAGGTGCAGCTGGTGAAGCAGTTCGTCGACCAGGACCGGCCCGTCGTCGGCATCGGTTTCGGCGCGGAACTGCTGAGCGTCGCGGGCGGCGCGAAGGTGACCGAACTCCGCAAGCCCGGCCCGACGCCGCAAGATCCTCCCGGCGACCCGACGCCCGAGTTCGGCTGGTTCCCGGTGAACTTCCCGTTCCCCGGCGGCACCGAGCCGGTCGTGTTCGGCATGGTGGACGGCGCGCCGTTCTTCCTCTGGCATCGCGACACGTTCGCCATGCCCGCCCTGCCGCCGCCCGCCAACCCGCCACCGCCGCCCGCGCGTCCGCCGACTGGCAACGTGCTCATCGCCAGCACCCGCGCGTGCCGCACGCAGGCGTACAAGTTCAAGAACCGCGTGTTCGGCTTCCAGTTCCACTTCGAACTGACGCAAGACCAGATCGAGGCGATCGTCGACACCCGCGGCAAAGCAGAAGGCCTGAGCGCCGACCAAATCAACGCCATCAAGGCCGATACGACCAAGCACTTCCCGCGCTACCAACGCCTCGGCGCGAAGCTGGTGCAGAACTTGGTTCAGTTCCTCAAGGCATACTGATGGGACGAGTGACTAGGGACGAGGGACGAGGAATTGCGGACAGCGCCCGGTTTCTCGTCCCTAGTCCCTAGTCCCTCGTCACTCCGCTCCCCGTGCCCTCCCTCCGCGCCAAACTCCTCGCGATCGTGCTTGAGCCCAAGCTCAGGCCGTGGGCGTTGCTCACGCCGCTGCTGGTGCTGCTGATCGCGCTGCCGCTGCTTCGGCCGCTCGTGGCGCCGATGGACGTGTCGCTGCAGGAGCGGCAGATCCTCGCGACGGTGCAGTCGATCCTCAACGGCGACGGCCTTCGGCTCGACCCGGCCACGTGGCGCGGCGTTGAGGGCACCTACTCCTCCGGTGCCGAGGTCTACGCCGCCAGGCCGCCCATGTTTGCGGTGCTGCTCGCGGGGCCGGCGTGGGTGATCCAGCGGGCGGGCGTCGACTTCCACACGCAGGAAGCGCTCGCCGTGTACCTGCTGACGCTGATCGGCGTGACGCTGCCCACGGCGGTCGGCGCGGGGATGATCTACCGGATGGGCCGGCTCTTCGAACTGACCCGTCCGCAGCGGGCGCTGCTCGCGATGTGCTGTGCGCTGAGCGCCGGCTGGGTGAGCTACGCGACGGTCATCAACGTTCACGCGCCCGCGACGGCGATGCTGCTCTGCGCCTGCGCGGCGATGCTGTACGTGGCCGCGGCGCGGAAGCCGATCAACGTGGTGTGGCTCATGCTGCTGGCCGGCGCGATGGCGGCGCTTGCGGCAACGGTCGACCCGTGGACGCTGCCGATCGTCATCCCGCTGCCGCTCGTCGTGCTCGCGATGAAGTGGAAATTCTGGGACAAGGCCGTCGCACTGGGATTGCTCACGCTCGGCATGATCCCGATCGCGTGGATCCACTGCGCGTGGTCGCTCGCGGCCTACAACAGCGTCATCCCGCCCACCAGCACGGCCACGCTGGCCGACGTCGCAGGGCTCACCACCGTCGCCACGCCGACCGAGCGGCTCGTCGATCTGCTCGGCCGACTCTTCACCGTGCTGATCGGCCGGCACGGGCTCTTCCTGCACTTCCCGCTGCTCATCGCGGGCGTGGTGGGGATGTTCATCGTGTTGCGCCGGCACTGGCCGAGCCACGCGAAGATGCTCGCGGCGATCACATTCGTCGGCTCGCTCACGATCGTCATGCTCGTCGGCACGCGCGACGCATTCCTCGACGGGCGGATGTTCGCCGTGAAGTGGTTCGTGGTGTTCGCACCGCTCTTGATGTTCTGGCTCGGCGCGGTGATCCGCAGGCCGATGGGCTGGCAACTGAAGACGACGCTAGCAGCTCTCGGCACGATCGGCCTGATCGCGAGCATCGCCGGCGCGCGGGCACCGATGCCGGGCGTGCCGTATCAGGGCGTGACCGCCCTCGGCGCGATCGGCCGGTGGACGGCGGCAGACTCGGCGAACACTCCTGACCGTGCGAAGCTGGCCGAGCGACGCTGACGATCCGCAGGGCAACGCAGGATCACTTCTTCACGCGCCGCACGACGAACTCGTGCTCGATCGGCTTGCCGTCGATCGTCCAGCGCAGTCGCACCGTCGCGGCGGAATCGAACGGCCAATCGAAGGTGCGCACGGGCTCGCGCTGGTACGCCTCGAGCGGCACTCGGCCGACGCTGAAGACGCCGTCGTCGGTCGGGCTGCCGGCCTCGCTCGGTGCGGGCGACCAGCGGCTCGACTGCGCCACGCGCGGCGGGAGGATCACGCGGCCCGACACCATCGGGCCGAGCTTTTGCGGCTCGACGGGGTAGCTCGCACCGGTGGAATCGAGCAGTTCGCTGCTGGGCAGCAATTCGATCGGCGCGGCGGTCGCGTTCACGAATCGCAGGACGAGCTTGTCGTCCACTTGCCGAAGTTCGTAGTTCACGCCATCGCGAGCGGCGAACGTTGCAGGTTTCCCGCCGGGCTCGACTTGCGCGTAGGCGGGCTTGGCCAGCTCGAACCGCGACTGCGTGCAACCCGTGAGAGCCGACGACGCGACAAATGCGAACAGGCAACAAACCGTCGAAACAATCGGCCAGTTGGCGCGTCTAGGCATGGAGTCACGTCGCCCGCCGCGGGCTTCACATCGGTTCGACTCGGCACATTCAGTTGCAATCTCATCCGGCATGCCGGAAGGTTATCGACTGCCGGTCACACCTTCGAGTCGCCGATCGTGCGTCGCCTTCGAAAGGGGCTCGCGACGATCGGCCGACGTCGAAGCACGTCTCGCAAGCAAAGTGGTGCAGACATGGAGATGACGGACATCAAGGCGTGGCAATGGGCGATCATCGGAGCGCTCGTCGGCGTCCTATTGGCCGCGGTGTATCGCAACTTCGATTCGCCGATCGGCTCGTCCGCGCCGTTCAGCTTCCGCGAGTTCAACCGCGACCTCGGCGCAACGGGCGGGACGGAGAAGACGCGCGACATGCCGCTGCTCCGCAACATCGTCGTCTACCCGCCCGAGACCGACCCGAACGGCGTCGCCTACCAGAAGGTGCAGCTCGAACAGCTGAACATCCACAAAGATTCGGGCGAGCCCACGTACGTGCCGCGCGAGTTCTTCGCGTCGTCGCAGCGCGACTTCTCGACGTTCCCGAGCCTACAGCAGTGGATCGATGCGCAAGCGAAGGAACGGGCCGACACCTGGCCGGGCGCGAAGCAGATTGCCTACCGGGCGCCGCTCTCGGCGAACGCGAACCTCTACTTCGGCGCGTGGGCGCTGGGCGGCGCACTCGTGCTCGGCGTGGCTTGGCCGGTCGTGGTGTGGGGCATGATCGGCGCAGGCATCGTGCCGAAGCCCACGCCTAAGCCGAAGAAGATCAGGCAGACGAAGCTGAAGCAGCAGCCTGAAGAAACTTTCGACGACGGCGTCATCCGCGACGAGAAGAAGCGCGCGAACATGACCACCGAAGACCAGAAGAAGCTGGACGACGTGATGGCCCAGCTCGAACGCAACACGGCCGGCATGAACGCGGGCCGCGAAAGCGACAGCGTGGACGAAGACGCGCCCGCGAACGCCCCCACGCCGCCGCCCCGCGTGCTGACGCTGAACGCCGGCCCGCTCGCCCAAGAGGTGAACGCCAAGCCCGCCGAGCAGGACGAGAACAAGAGCTACGGCGGCGAGTGGTACCCGGTGGCGCGGCCGACGCATAAGAAGGAGTGAGCGGATTTCGGACTGGGGATTTCCGATTTCGGATTGCAGATTGCGGGTTAATGATCGGTCGCGCCTTGCGCTAGCGGCTTCGTCGCAGCATCACGAGTTGAGCTTTCGTCTCTCGTTTCACGCATTCCGAATCGCGCATCGCCAGTCCGAAATCCGCAATCCCCAATCCGCAATCCAAGCCCTTGCCCCCGACGCGCCGTTCCCCGATTCTTCCCGGCATGCCCCTGTCTCTGGTCGAGAAGATCGGTCGCGACACGAACAACACGTTCGCCGCGTTCGGCGACTTCTGCCAGTTCGTCTTCCGCGTCTTCCGCTGGCTTTTCCTGTACGGCTGGCGCTGGCGCGGCATCAAGCTCGTGCTGCCGCTGCTGTACGAGGTGGGCGTTCGCTCCGTGCCCGTCGTCGCCGTCACGGGCGGGTTCATTGGGATGGTGATGGCGATCGAGACCATCCAGCAGTTCCGCACGTTCGGGCAGGAGCAGCGGATCGGCGCCGTGATCGGCCTGACGGTCGTGAAACAGATTGGCCCCGTACTGGCGGCCGTCATGCTCGCGGGCCGCGTGGGCGGCGCGCTCACCGCAGAACTGGGCACGATGAACGTCACCGAGCAGCTCGACGCGCTCCGCGTCATGGGCAGCGAGCCGATCCGCTACCTCGTCGTGCCGCGATTCATCGCGTGCGTGCTGCTCTCGCCCGTCCTGACGATCTACTCCGACCTGCTCGGCGTACTCGGCGGGTGGCTCATCGCGACCCAATTCTTCGGTGTCCCGTCCGACCCCTACTGGTTCTACAGCGCCCAGGGCATCGACACATGGAGCGTGATGGAAGGCCTCACCAAAAGCCTCTTCTTCGGCGGCGCGATCGGGCTCATCAGCTGCTACAAAGGCTTCACCTGCGGCCCCGGCGCCAGCGGCGTCGGGCGGGCGTGCACCGATAGCTTCGTCACCAGCTTCCTCGCGATCATCGTCCTGAACTTCTTCTTCGCGAAGCTGAGCCAGGACGTATACGTGGCGATCTACGGGAACGCGGGGCTGTTCGACTAACGCATCGCCGCGATGTGAGCCGGCAAGTTCGTCGTGGGATCGATCGCAACCTTGCAAGCCGGCCCGTAAATCGACTCGATCACCTCGATCCGCCCCACGAAGTGTCGATTGAAGTCTTCGAGTTCCTCGGCGGGCACCCACAGCTCCTGATGCGCTCGGCCGCCTGCGTCTTGGACCGGATAGCGTGATGCGAACGCGTCGTCGACCTCGAACCGTGTCACAAACCCGGCGTTGCCTGATTCTCGCTCGGGCGCATTCCAATCGACGCAAATCTTCCGCGCGTACGCGTGCGTGAGCACCGGATAGAAGATCGGCTGCTCCGGCAGTCGCGGTGGGAACGCTCGCCACTTCGCCTCGGCGATGAGTTCGAGTTCACGCAGGCCGACGGGTCGAAACAAGATCACGTGCGTCTCCCTCTCTAGCGGCTTCAACCGCGAATCAGCCGGTCGTACTCTGCGTGGTGCCCAATCCAGAACCAGACAAGCGTATCGTTGGTCTGAATCGCCAACGCTCGGTAGTGTAGACCAACCCGAGCGGACCAGAACTGCCCCACCTTCTTTAGCTGGATCGACGGATGTCGTTCGTCTGCGACCATCAATGCGTGTGCCTGATCCGCGAGTAGTTGAACGTCGCGGGGTAGCGATCGAAAGCACTCCCAAAAACGTGTGGACGCGCGATGGTTCACCTCGGCGTACTCCGACCCGTACCGAACTCCGCAAGCGCCTCGGCCCCCAGTGCGTCAAGCTTGCCGGACATTACGTCGTTCTCAAACTTCTGATCCCACGTCTTCGCATCCTGCTCGACAAACCATGCGCGGAGCTCGCGCAGCTCATCCTCGCTAAGACGCTGGATCGCCTTCTCAATCTCGGCCACGGATGACATAAGTGCATTCTAGCGTGCAAATCAGTGCCGTGCAGCACAATCTCACCCCGCCGCCCCCAGCAGCAGCACGATCACCTGCGCCGCCAAGATGCGGAGCAGCATCACCATCGGGTACACGGTCGCGTAGCTCACGGTCGGCGCATCGGAGCCGGTCACCTGTTGGCTGAACGCGAGGGCCGGCGGGTCGGTCATGCTGCCGGCCATCAGGCCCGTCAGCGTCATGTAGTTCATCTTCATCACGCTGCGCAGCAGCACGCCCATTGCGAAGACGGGGATGAACGTGATCGCGAAGCCGAGCGGCACCCACGTGAGCCCGTTCGCTTTGAATGTCTCGACGAACGTCCCGCCGCCCTTCAGGCCGACGCAGGCCAGGAACAGCACGATGCCGCTCTCGCGGACAAACTGGTTCGCGCTGTTCGGCATGTACCACACAAGCGGGCCGACCTTGTAGATGCGGCTCAGCAGGATCGCCACGAGCAACGGCCCGCCCGCGAGGCCGAGCTTCAGCGGCGCGGGCAGCCCCGGCACGACGATCGGCATGCTGCCGAGGATCACGCCGAGCGCGATGCCGACGAGGATCGGCGCCAAGAGCGGCTTATCGAGCGCCTTGGGCGAATCGCCCAATTCTTTCACAACGGCCGGCAGCGACTCGCGCTCGCCAACGACGACGACGCGGTCGCCGTACTGCAGTCGGCTCTCGAGCGTGACGGGCAGTTCGAAGCCCGCGCGGTGGATGCGGGTGAGTTGCACGCCGAAGCGCTCGCGGAGGGCGAGTTCTTCGATCGTCGGGCCGACCGCTTTCTTGTGGCTCACGAGGATGCGCTGCACGTCGACATCGCTGCTGACGGCGCGCGCGTCCACTTGTGCCCGCTTGCCGACGATCATCTCGAAGTCGCTCAACTGCGTCGCGGGGCCGACGGCCGTCAGCACGTCGCCCGCCTGCAGCGTCGCGTCGGGGCCGGCCACTTCCACTTTTCCGGCGCGGAGCAATCGCGTCACCACCACGCCGCCCGCGGAGAGCGTGGGCACGTCACGCAGCATCTTGCCGGGGAGCGACGGGTTCACCACTTCCAGGTTTCGCACTTCGAGCGTGGGGTGCGATTGCTGTTTCGCGAGCGCGCGCTGCTCGCTGCTCAGGTCGATGCGGAAGACGGCGCGGATGGCGATCATCGCCGCGAGGACGCCGAACACGCCCAGCGGGTACGCGACGGCGTACGCCTGCGCCATCGTGTTCGAAGCGCCATTCGACAGGCCGACCGTCGTCAGGGCTTCTTTCGCCGCGCCGAGCGACGGCGTGTTGGTGACGGCACCGCTGAGCAGACCGACGGCCGCGGGCAGTTGCGTTCGCGCGCCACCGAAAAAGACGAAGTAGTTCGCCACGGCGATGCCCACGCCCATCAGCACGATCGCCGCCGCCGCGAGGTTCAGTGCCAGCCCGCTCTTTCGCAGCGACGCGAAGAAGCCCGGGCCGACCTGCATGCCGATCGTGAACACGAACAGGATGAGCCCGAACTCGCGCACGAACTCGATCACCTCATGGTTCACGTCGAGCCCGATCGCGCCGAAGAAGAGCCCGACGAACAGCACCCACGTGATGCCCAGGCTGATCCCCTTCACCTTCAGGTGCCCGAGCGCGATGCCGATCGCGGACACAATGGCGAGGATGAGGATCGCGTGCGCAACGGCGCTCGTGCCGTGCGCATCGTTAACGAGCGAATAGAACCAGTTCGCCGCGGCTTGTGTGGTCGGCTGCGTCGTGGCGGGTTGCGTGCTGCTGGCGAGGAGTAGTGCACTCATGATGACGATCCCGAGCATGTCGATTCGACGCGGCGGCTCAACCGCCAATGTGTCGCATCGGCGTTTTGGCATCGCCTGCGTGGGGGAATGCGTCGCGATGTCGCAGGCCGATTCGCTTTGACACGCTCAGGCAGGACTTCGGAACCGCGTCACGCGAATCTTCCGCAGTTCGTGCAGCTCGACCTGTTCGAACTGCTTCGAGAGATACGCCCGTACACGCCCCTCGGGGTCGGCCGTCGCTTCGTGACATTCGATGAGCACGACTTCACGCCACGCATGAGCCGCCAGACGCTGGTTCAGCAACGCGAGGTCCGCGTCCGACCGCACCGCCATGAGCGGCCGAGGTGGATCGGCGTCGAAGAAGCCCGCCGGTGCGCCCGTGCGCGGCTCGCGCGGTCGATCGCGGTCCTGCGACACATAGTGCATGAACGCCAGTTCGCCCTCGTTGGCGACGAACACGAGAAGCCGATCCCGCGACGCCGGCATCGACGCGACGGTCGAGTACGCGCCGCGCCAGTCTTCCTTGTCTAGCTTGGCGTAGAACGACGCGAGCGAGATGGCTCCTCCGATCGCGATCAACGCGACGCACACCGCACCGACCAACCGCGCGGATATTCCGCGACCGGGATCGATCGCAGCCGCGAGCAGGATCGGCACGACCGCCCCGCCTGACACAAACGCCCGCGTCGCGAAGATCGGCTGACGGACGAGGCTGTAGACGAACGCGAGGGCGACTGGCACGAAGGCGATCGCGATCAACGCGATAGCGCGCTGGCGACCGTCCCGATCCGGTGCGAGCACAACGGCCAGCAATGCCGACAGCACGACGACGGCCGCGACGACCTTCGCGATCGTCGTCGCCGGCCAGAACGAGCCGGTGGTGGTCATCACGCCATTGCTCACAGCGTACATCTCCGTGCCGGCCAGCGTCGCGACGACCTGTGCGAAATCGTCGCCACCGGGCGTGGCGATCCAGAAGTTTCCCTGCGTCCAACGAACCTGCTCCAGAGTGATCGGCAGCCACGGCAGGTATGCCGCTAACGCAACGGCCAACACGCTCGCCCCGTCCTTCACGCGCCGCGTGAACGGTCGCTCACCGGGCCAGACGAGCCACGCGACTGCGAGCCCGCTCAGCGTGAACGGCGCCATCGGGTGCGTGTAGAGCGATGCGATGGCCGCGCTCGTCACCAGCGCAAACGTCCACCACCGCGGTCGCCGTGCTAGCGATGGCACGCACGCGTACGCGATCGCCATCCACAGCGATTGCATCGCGTAGCAACGTGCCTCCTGCGCGTACATCACCTGTAGCGTGTTGCCAGCGAACAACGCGCACGCCGTCAGCACGGCGGCGGTCGAGCGAAGCGATTGTCTGGCGAGGAGAAGAAATGGGACGAACGCCAGCGTGCCGCAGAGCGCCGACAGCGACCGCATGCCGATCGCGTCGTCGCCGAGGTGATGCATCCACTGCCCGAGCAGCAGGTAGTAGAGCGGGCTCGAAACGTCCGCGCGCAGCACGTGCACGAGTTGCGACGGGGAAAGCGACGCCATCCACCACGAGTAGCCCTCGTCGAACCACAGGCTTTCGCGACCGAGGTGCGCGAAGCGGAGCGCTGCCGTCATCGCGAACAGCGAGAGGAGGACGACGCCGTACCAGCGTCTGGCCGGTCGATCCGACCGCACATCGACGACCGGATCGGCCGATGTGCTGGACGTCGTCACAAGTTGTATTCCTTGATCTTCCGGTAGAGCGTCCGCTCGCCGATGCCGAGCGCCTTTGCCGCGAGTTCGCGGTTGCCGTGGTACTTGGCGAGCGCGGCCTTGATCTGCATCACGTTCAGCTCTTCCTGCGTGTGACTGGCGAGGTCGTTCAGCGCGTTGGATGCGTCGTCGGTCGCGGCCGCTGTCGGCACGACGGTAGCAACGATCGGCGTTGCAGTCGAGCTGACCGATGAGTTCGCGCCGCTCGGTTTGATGTCGCTCGGCAGGTCGTGCGGGCGGATCGTTTCGCTCTCGCACAATACGACAGCGTTCTCGACCGCGTGGCGAAGCTGCCGCACGTTGCCGGGCCAGGCGTAGTGCGTGAGCATGTGCTGCGCTTCGGGGCTGACCGCCTTGATCTCCTTGCCGTGCTTCTGCGTGAACTGCTTCAGGAAGAAGTAGACGAGCAGCGGGATGTCCTCCCGGCGCTCGCGAAGCGGCGGGATGCGGATGCTGATGCCCTTGATGCGGAAGTAGAGGTCCTCGCGGAAACTCTTGTCGGCGACCATCTGCTCGATATCGCGATTGGTGGCGCTCACCAAGCGCACGTCGACCCGGCGCGGCTCGTTCGAGCCGAGGCGGACGACCTCGCCGTTCTCGAGGACGCGCAGCAGCTTTGCCTGCATCGTGCCGGGCATGTCGCCGACCTCGTCCAAGAACAGCGTGCCGTGGTTGGCGTGTTCGAAGCGTCCCTCGCGGTCGGTGCCCGCGCCGGTGAAGCTGCCGCGGACGTGGCCGAAGAGTTCGTCTTCGAGAATGCTCTCGGCGAGCCCCGCGCAGTTCAGCGCGACGAGGCGGTTCTTTCGCCGACGACTGTTCTCGTGAATCGCGCGGGCGATGAGTTCCTTGCCCGTGCCGGATTCGCCTAGGATGAGCACGGGGATGTCCGAGTTCGCGACCTGCCGAGCGGTCTTGATGACCGCCATCATGCCGGCCGATTGACCGATGATGCCCTCGAAGCCGGACGTTTCGAGAACCTTGGCTTCGAGGATCTCGTTCTCCTTGCGAAGCTGGCTCTTCTCGGCCGCGCGGTTCACCTGGGCGCGGAACTCGTCGAGATCGAGCGGCTTGACGATGTAGTCGTACGCGCCGTGTTTCAGGGCTTCCTTGCTGGTGGGCACATCGTTGATGGCCGTCACCATCAGCACCGGCGGCGGCGGTTCGAGAGACTTGGCTTGTTCGAGCAGCTCCATCCCCTCGCGCCGGCCGTTCATGATGAGGTCGGTGACGATGACGTCGAACTTCCGCTTTTCGAGCCGAGCGCGGGCGCTGGCGAGGTCGTGCGCAACCTCGGTCTTATAGCCGAGACGCGCGAGGGCTTCAGACATCACTTCGGCGTGATCGGTCTCGTCGTCAACGACGAGCACGCTGAGCTTGCTGGGGGACAACTCGGGCATGACGCCGATGGTAGACGGTTGCGAAGCGACGGGCGAGGGGGAAACGCGATGCGACGAAGGGCAGAATTGAGAGCTTGCGAGAACCCTGTGACTCCGTCACAGCGCGGTCAGCGTGACTCTCGGTTGATGACCCAGTCTCAGTCGAGCAAGCGACTCTTGCTCCGCGTTCCGCCGTCGACTACCGTTCGCGACCCGCCCGCACTTTCTTTCCCGCACTTTGGGAGAATCTACATGATGCATGTGACTGACAGAGGTGTCGAGTTCTCGTTTCCGGAGGTCGGATCGGCCGCCAATCTGGTGTTGTCGTTTCGACTCTTGCGTAATGGTCCATCTGAAGCGCCGCTCCCAGTAAGGACGCATCGCGGAAGGCTGTGCATTTATGCCAACGAGCCGCTGTGCATTGGCCTCCATGATTTCGCCGCGCGCACGCCCCCAGTTCCGATGCTTGCACATCCGATCGCAGTGATGCTCCACATCAACGGCGTCAATGCGCTGACGGGATGCCGTGCGAAACTGATGTCACGAACGCCGCAGAACTATTTCGTTGTCCCGCCGCAAACGACAATCGATCGGGCATGGGACGGCAAACGCATTGCAAATCACATCACTGCCGGGCTCTCCAACGAGCGCTGGCTCCGACTGAGCTTCTTGTTTGTCCCGCTGAAACAAGATGTGTACGTCGACATGACGGACAGACTGAAGCTGATCGGGCGGCACTGGCGGCCGACGTGGGACGTCACGCTGTCAGATTGCAGCAAGGGGAGAATCGAGCCGATTTACGAAGATTTAATGGGTCTCGGCGACTGGAATGCAGCGGAGTCGACACGCTGCGAGGTGGTAGTCATCCAAGACTCGAACCGCACACTTCGTGCTCCCCGAAAGCGTTCACTCACTTCTTCAGCGGAAACCGCAGCGTGAACCGACTCCCCTTGCCCGGCTCGCTGCTGAGCAGGATCGCCCCGCCGTGCTCTTCGGCGATCCTTCTCGTCATGGGCAGGCCGAGCCCGGTGCCGCCCTTCTTGGTGGTGTAGTACGCCTGGAAGATCTTCTTCTGCGCGTCGGCGTCGATGCCGGGGCCGGTGTCGACGACGTCGACGAACGCGTTGCCGTCGATCTTCCGGGCAGAGACGATCAGCTCGCCGCCGGCGCGGTCGGGGGCGTTGGCGATCGCCTGCGTGCCGTTGAGCATGAGGTTCAGGACGGCCTGTTTCACGAGCTTCGGGTCGACGTCGGCCATCACCGGAGCGGACGGCGCGTCGACGCGGAGCTTCACGCCCTGAACGCTCGCTTGAGGAGAGAAGAAATCGCCAATCTCTTCGATGAGCTTGCCGAGGTCGGTGGGCTGCTTCTCGACCTCCATCTTGCCGGCGTAGCGGAGGAAGTCGTCGAGGGTTTCGCGGAGGCGCGACGCCTCGCCGCGCACGGTACGCAATCGATTGATGACCCGCGCGCCGACGACGGATTCGCCCGGCAGGTCTTCCTCCAGCAGCTGCAGGTTGAGCTGGATGGTGCTGAGCGGGTTCTTGATCTCGTGCGCGAGCCCGCCGGTGAGGGAGCCGAGTTCGGCCAATCGCTCGGCGTTGCGGGCGCGGTCGCGCAGGATGACGAACCGCTGATACGCCCACGCGGCCAGCCATGCCGCCAAGGCGAGGCAGACCGCGAACCCGAGGATGAAGCCGACGGCGACGTACAGCATGCGAGTCGCCGGTCAGGGTAGGCTCACGGTGTTGCGGACACAACGCTCGGCGTATCGGAGGAGGCGTGCGGATGAAGCGAACCCCGGCTCCCCAAAGGTGAGCGAGGTCACGCCTTCGGGCTGCCGTCGAGATGCGGGCTGCCGTCCGCGCTTGCGCCACCGCCGCCGCCGGGCTTCTTCAGGCGGATGACGGCTTTGGCGTGCAGACCCTTATCCCCAGTGGTGAGTTCGTATTCGACCATCTCGCCGTCCTTGAGCGTGCGGAATCCGTCGCCCTCGATGCTGGAGAAATGTACGAACACGTCTTTGCCTTCCGGGCCGACGATGAAGCCGAAGCCCTTCTTCGCATCGAACCACTTCACTGCGCCACTCAAACGACTCATTTCAGCTACCTCCGACGCGCCGATCGCGCCGGGCAGGCCGCGCGCGGAGGTCATCCGGACGGCCGTGAGGCGCAGGGCTTGTCGATCTAGATTGCGCGGGCGCGAGGCAACTCAAGGCTGGCCCGCACACGCGCGCGCTCTCAGACGCACGATCAACAACGGACGGCCAACCGTTTTCGGGTCGACCGCTGTCGGGCGCACGAAGGCAACTCACCGACGGACACTGACTTCACGCAAACACGAAAGGCAATCGTTCGATCTCGGCTGTTCATTCGATCGATCGCGGAAACAACCTACGTCACGCTTGGAGACCTACAAGCTGGGCGACCGACATTCGGCGGTCACACCTCGCCTGCGACTCCGGCCGGCAGGGGCTAGTACAGATGAGCACCGCTGCTGTGCGACCGAACCGGCGAGGAACCTCGCTGCTGTTGACGAACGCGGCACCGCATTGACCACAACGCAGTTGCGTGATGATCGGCGCACCGATCGATCGCTCTCTTGAAGGCCTGCACGCACCGCCAACGCTGCATCGCGAAGAGCGGGAACGGCCAGCAAGTCGACGCGCATCGCACACAACTCGGCACACCCGCGCCGCGGGACACGCCAAAGCCTGCTAGCGTTTACACGAAACACCGTTCGCGTTTTCGCGAGCAGCCGCGTACGTCGGGTACTGTATGCGTCGACGATCTGTCCGACTCGCGAGGATCGACTCGTGTGACCCGGATGCGGGTAACTCCGCACCAAAACCGGGCCACGCATCCATCCTCGCAGCCGTTAGCGCCGGGCATGCATCGGCAGAGCAGTCGACGTCTGCGCGATGGCACCTATGCAACCATCGGCCGCCTCAGACGAATCCGAGTTGTTTCAGACCGATCCGCACGACCATGCACCCGCCAAACAACTCGCGCTCGCACGGTCAACGATGCACACGACCCGTCGTCACACTTCGGCACTTCGACCGGCCCGCCGCGGTAACGTCACACTCCACACGCTCACGCTTGATTCCGGCTGTCACGCCCGACGGCGACTCTTATGGAACATACCCAAAATAAGGCCGTTCGCTACCCCGCAAGCATGTGATTACTTACGGTCAACCACAGTACGACCTGTCCAGTTAAACGATTCACCGCTGGTAAATAGGTATGTATCCGTACGGAACACTGAGTATCGAAACGTAAACACTTGTTGCGTAGACGTCGTTTTGCCCCCTGCCATCGAGAGGCTCCCAATAGGCGAAGTCGCCCTGCTGCTTGGCTTCCTTCACGAGCCGATCGTGCACGCGCTTGTACCACTTCGACCAGACCTCTCCGCCCTGCATGTAGTTTGCCGGTGCTGCGTAGAAGTTGCCGTAGGTGAACCACTCGGTGTCGCGGTCGAAGCGATCGCTCAGGAATTTCACGCCCTGCTTCACGAGCGGATCGTCGTAGAGCCCGCACACCTGTAGCGAGTAAACGGCCGCCGCCGTTCGCGCGAAGCCTGCTCCGCCGGCACGGGCCTGATAGCTGAAACCGCCCTCGCGTTCGACGTAGCAACGCCGCACGTACGTCACGCCGTCGTCGAACACCTTCTGCGGAACGGCGATGCCGCTGTTCTTCGCGACGCGAAGCGCGACCAGTTGCAGCACGGTGACGCTGATGTCCGCGTCGGCCGGGCGGGGTTGATAGCGCCAGCCTCCCTCGTCGTTCTGCGCGTTGATCGTGCACTTCACGGCTCTCTCGAGCGCATCGCGGACGCGCGCGTCCTGCGTCTGCCCGTACACCTCGCCGAGCACGGCCGTCGCGATGCCGTGGCCGTACATGTTGCTCTGGCCCTTCGTCGACGCGACGTACCCGTCCTCGCGCACGCAGCCGATGAGGAAGTCGACCGCCTTGTCGACCGTCTTCTGATAAGGCCCCTCGCCCGGCACGTGCCCCGCCGCCATGAATGCGTGGATGACGTACGCCGTGATCGCGGCCGCATGGTCGTCGCCGCCGGTGGTCCACGAGCCGTCTTCGCGCTGGCGGCTCGCGAGGAATCGCAGCGCGCCGTCGATCGTCCTGCCCGTCGCCTCGTCGACGACGACGTTGTCCTGCACGACCTTGGGCAACTGAGCCGCCGGCGGGGCAGCGGGCTGCGCGTTGGCAGGCGATGCATGGAAAACCGACGTGACGTGAAGCGAGGCCGCTACTACAGCAATAGCGAGTCTTCTCGCGAACCGTGTCGCTGACGCGCGCGCGCCCTGGAGGGCGGCAGTCCCCTGCCGCCGATCGTCGGTACGCCGACGATATCGGCGCAGCCGATCCTGCGCCCGGTCGAACGTGAAAGCGATGACGCGCCGTATGCCCTCCCCGGCGGCAGAGGACTGCCGCCCTCCAGCGCGGGCCTCGGACTCTTCTCGCGCAGTTCGCGTCACTTCTTCTCCTCCCCGCCGCCCGCTTTCGCACTCGACTCGTCGCTCAGGCTCTTCAGGTACGCCTCGATCACGTCGGCATAGTCGGGCGAATACTTGTCGCGCTGCGTCTGCCGGAGCGCGTCTCGCTCGCGATCGGGAAGCTGCACGATCTTCACGTCGCGCCCCACGTCGCGGTCCGCACCGGTCTGGCCGTCGGCGGCACGGTCACCCTCGGCCTGCTTGCTGTCCGACGCGCCGGGCGTCGCCCGATCGGCTCGCGCCTGTGACGGCTGCTGCCCTTGCTGTCCCTGCTGTGCCTGCTGGGTTTGTTGCGCTCGACTCAGCGCCAGCTGCGCCTCTGCGAGCGCCTGCTGCGCGGATGCCGTCGCTTGCGAGGCCTGCTGATTCTGCCCGGCCTGCGCCTGCGCCGACGCCTGCTGCAACGACTGCACCGCCTGCTGCATCGCCTCCGAGAGCGACGGCTCGCCCTGAGCTTGGCCGGGCTGCTGGCCTGGCTGCTGTGCCTGCTGCGCCGCGGCCGCCTCGGCGAGCGATTCGGCGAGTTGTCGCGCCGCATCCTCAAGCTTCTGACTCGCCGCGTCGTTGGCCTGCTTGCTGCCGCCTGGCTGGCCCGGCTGGCCCGGCTCGGTCGGTTCGCCGAGTTGCTGTTGAGCGTCCTTCGCCTGCTGCTGCGCCTTCTGCAGGGCGTCGGCGACCTCCTGCATCGCGTCGGCGATCGCGCCCTGTGCCGGTCGATCGAGTTCAGCCTTCGCCTCGGCGAGTTGCTGCTCCACCGCGCGCGTCGCTTCCGCGAGTTGCTGCATGGCCTCGCCCTGCTGTTCGAGCGCAGCATCGGGCTTGTCCTGCGCGAGCTGCTGCTGCGCCTTCTGCATCGATTGCTGCGCAGACTGCGTTGCCTGTTGCGCCTGCTCCGAAGCCTGTTGACCTTGCTTCGATGCCGAAGCCTGCGGCATCGATTCGGCCGCCGCCGTCGCTTGAGCCTCGGCCTGTGCCTGCAACTTCTGCGCCTGCTTCTGGGCGGCATCGGCCTGTTTGTCGGCCTGCTTCTGCTCGGTGGACTCGGGCTTCGCCTGGTCGCCCTTCGCCTGCTGGGCCGCAGCCTCCTGCGCGGCCTGCGAGGACTGTGCCTGATCCGTCATCGCCTGCTCGAGCCGATCGCGCGTTCGCTCCAGCGCCTCGGCCCGACGCTCCGTCGCTTCGAGCTGACCGACGCGCTCCTCGATCGCGCGCTGCGCCTGCGCGAGCTGCTGATCGGCCTCCTGCAGGTTCTGCTGCGCGTTGGCGAGTTGCTCTCCCGCCCTCATCGGGTCTTCCGTGCCGTCGGCCTTGGGCATGTCCTTCGCCGCGTCGGCGACGCCCTTCGCGGCACCGTCGAGCGCCTTGCCTGCCTCGGCAAGCGCGGCCTTGTCGGCAGCTGGCTTCTGCGGTTGGTCCGCGCTCTGCCCCGCCTCCTGCTTTGTCCGCTCGGCGATCTGCGACACCTTCTCGCCGAGCGCCTTCGTCGATTCGGTCAGGTTCGGCACGTTGCCCTGCTGCACGTTCTGAAGATCGGCGCGGGCTTGCTTCGTCTGGTCGAGCAGGTCGCGAGCGCGGTCGAGCGCGTCGGGTCCGTTCGCGGCGCGGTCGACGGCTTCCTGTGCGTCCGCGAGCGATCGCTCGGCCGCACGCTGCTTCGCGACGGCTTCCTTCTGATCGCCCTTGCGGAGTCGATCCTGCGCCTCGGCCATGTTGCGGCGGGCATTCTCCACCGCGTCCTTCGCCTGAGGCGTGGCAGCGCTGCCGAGCGTGCGCTCGGCTTCATCAAGGCGACGTCGCAAGTCCTCCTGTTCGCCGGCCATGTCCTTCACGGCGTCCTTCGACTTCTGCGCGGCGACCTCTTCGCGCAGATTCTTTTGGTCGCGCGCCACCTGCCCGAGTTGGTCGGCCGCGTGCTGTGCTTCCTGCTGCGCAGCGCCGGACTGCTTCAACTTCTGCGCGAGCTGGTCGAGCTGATCGCCGAGCTGCTCGCCGGCCTGACGTGCGGTCTCCGCTTGGCCCTGTTGAGCGGCGTCGGACGCCTGCTTGGCGAGGTCGGCGGTCTTGCCTTCGTCGAGCAATTGATCGGCCTCTCGCAGCTGCTCTTTCGTTTGTTCGGGCGCGCCGCCAGGCTCTTTCGACAGCCGATCCACTTGGTCGGCCAGCTTCGCCACCTGATCGGCGATCTGCTTCTGCTCGGCAGCCTCGTTCCGCATCTTCTTCGGCTCGACGCCGTTGCCGCCCTGCTTGGCACGCTTCTCCAGCTGCGCGTTGAGCGTCGCCTGCCGCTCCGCAAGTCGCGCCGCCTCGGCCGCGAGCTGATCGACCGATTGCCCGCGACGATACTCCTTCAACAGCCCGCGCAGCCGATCGATCGCCGCCACCTGGCTGCCGTGCGCCCCGCGCAGGTGTTCGCTGGCTGCGTCGCCGCTCCGCGCGTCGCGCGCCTGTTGCAGCAGCAGGACCGCCTGCTGCATCTCGGCATCGGACAGGTTGCCCAGCGTAGACCGCACCTCGGCGAGCGTTTGTGCATCGCGCCCGGTCGTGAGCCCCGACGCTTCCAGTTCGTCGATGACGGCCGCGATCTGCGCCGCGAGTTCCTTCGTCCGCGCCTGAATCTGCTCCTGCCGCGCCTGGCCGTCGTGCAGCCGATCGGATGCGTCCTCGACGATCGCATACACGTTCGCCGAGCACAGCGCAACCGATGCGACCGCGAGATGGATGATGTGGCGCTTCGTCATGGTGCGAACCCTTCGGGGTCACTTGTCCTTCGTCACTTGTCCTCTGTCATTGGTCATTGGTCCTTCGTTCAACTTCTGACGAATGACCAAGGACAACTGACAAGTGACTACTCTCTCATCGTCCCAATATCTTCCCGATCTCCGTCGCCAGGTCTTCCTGTCGTTTTTCGACTTCGTCGATCTGCTGCATGTAGTCGCCGAGCCGGTTCAGCACATCTGCACGCACTTCCTCAGGCGATCCGATGCGGATGACGATGGGCTTCCACTTCCCGACACCGGGGCCGGTGATGTCGTTAGCGTCGACGGCCTCCACGATCGCCGTCAGCGAATCGCCCGGGGCGAGGCTCAGCGGTGCGAGGTCCCAGCGCCACGTCGCGTCGGCCAGCTTCGGGAGCGGGTCGGTCGACTTCAGCGTCGCGTCGGGTCGCCACGCATCGGTCGACTTCATCGCGCCTTCGATCGCCCTTCGTGCAGACGCCTCGTGCGGGAAGAAGCTCTGCTTCGGCACCGTCGACCAGCCGCGGTCGCCCTGCCGCCAGAGCAGCTTACACCGGGCCTCGCCGCCGAACTCACGGAAATCGACCCGGATGGGTTGAAATCCCGCCTGCAGCTTCAGCATTTTCGTGCTCTCGCGGCGGTTCTGGTCGACGAAGGTGTCGATGACGACGTCCTCGCCGAAGAAGACGCGGGCGCGGTCGTCGGCGTCGATGCGGAACTGATATTCGCCCGCCTGTGGGACGAGCAGCACGCCGGACCAACGCACGGTGAAGTCGTCGCGCGGGAAGTCCTTCACGGGCGGGTCGCCGCCCCAGTTGGCATCGACATTGGGGACGACGCGGACGTCGGTCTTGCCGGTGAAGTCGCGCTTCGCGAACACGGTCTGCGTGATGCCAGCCGCAGCGCTCTCGGGGATCTCCAGCCGGCTCTGGCGCGTCACGAAGTAGCGCACGCGCACGCCGGCCAGCCCGATGTCGTCGCTCGCATCGAACGTGATCGGCACTTTCGCCCACGGCGTGACGAGCAGCTCGGCGCGGTCGGGCTTCGCGACGTTCACGACGGGCGGCTCGTCCGGCACGACGGATATCGGATAGACGGCCGCGCTGAGCGAGGCGAAGCCGAGGTCGTCGACGAGATGCACGCTCGCGCCGGTGACGCCCGCAGGGAGCGACGCGGGCATCTCGAGGCGAAGCCGCGTCGGATCGGCCGGATCGGCGACGAGCGGGATGCGCACCTCCGCCGGGCCGTGCAGCAGCAAGTGACTGCCGCGCGCGACGGGCTTGCTGGCGCCGACGGCGAGTTCGAGCTTGCTGCCGGCGAGCAGGTTCAGATCGCCCGGCGACTTGTCGAGCCGGCCGAGCCGCGTGTAGCCGGGCGACGCCTGCGCGAACTGCAGGGACTTCACCGCGGGCCGATCGACGACTTCGACGTCGAACGCGCCGGCGACGCCGTCCCCCAGCGTGACGGCGAACTTCACCGGCTCGGCCACGCGGCGCAGCGTGACGAAGAACTCGTCGGTCGTCTTCTCATCGCGGGCGAGGTCGATCCGCGAGCGGGCGTCCGTCTCGGTGAAGCGGACGTCGAGGAAGCCGGTGGTGGGGATGACGCCGGTGGTGCGGAAGCGGAGTTCGACGTCTTCGCCGCGCGCGACGCGGATGGGCTGATGCGTGACGAGTTCGATGCCGGTGCGGGCGGGCAACTCGACACCCGGGACGAGGAGCGCGCGTTGGATGAGCGCACTGCCCGTCGGGCCGAGATAGGCGAGCGTTCCGATCATCGCGACGGCGAGTCCGAACGCCGTGCAGAACGCCGCCACCACGCCGTCGGTACGGACGACGCTGCTGAGGTCGCGCCCGGCGACCATCTCGTCGGCTTCTCGCACCAGCGCGCCGATCATGCCGGGCGACACGCCTGGCGGCGCATCGCCTCGCGTCAACTGAATCGCGCTGATGAGTCGATTTCGTGCACCCGGAATCTCCCGCTCCGCGAGCAGTGCGGCCTGATCGAGATCGGGCGTGCGAAGCAATCCGCGCACGAGATATCGCCACAGCAGCGCCGCGACCACGAGCGCGACGATGAACAGGATCGTCCCCCGTTCGGCGAAGCCCAGCTTCAGGTTGAAGTCGAGCGTCATCGACACCGTCAGCCCGATCAGCACGGCCAGGCCCACGATTGATCCGCCGAACGCGAACTGTGTGAGGATGTGCTTCCGCCGGATCGATGCGACGCGATCGGCGAGCAGCCTTCCGGCGGCGGCGAAGTTGTCAGGGGTGATCGTCGACATGCGAGTTCGATCGGCGTCACTTCAACTGCCACAGCCTCCGCAAGAGCCACTCCGTCCCCGCCACCAACAGTAGCAGGACGAACACGAGGGGGCTGGACCACAGGTGCAGTTCGACGTTGCTCTTGATCGGGGCCCGCTTGGCTTCGATCAGCTCGGGCAGACGCGCGAGGCCTTCCTCGCGGACGTACGCGCCGCCGGTCTGCTCTGCGATCTGTTTCAGCAGCGATTCGTTCAGCGCCACGTCGGCGAGTTCGCGCGTGCTCTCGATCGCGTCGACAGCGAGTTCGCCCGGCTCGTCGGAGTCGACGACGCTCAGCGTGAAACGACCGGCCGTGCTCGGCAGGAGTTCGCCGCGATACGCGCCGGCCTGATCGGGGACGGGCCAGAGCGTGACGTCCTGCTTCTTGCCATCGGGTCCGGTCGCGACCGCGCGAACGCCTTGCGGCTTTACGATCGGCTTCAAGTTCGCATCGAACAATCGCGCGGTGACGACCACCGATTGCCCCGGCTCGACGAGCTGCCGGTCGGCCGACAACTGCGTGCGCTTGCCGCCGCCGATGAGGTGCGCCAGCGCGAGCCGCTGCACGAACTGGCCCCACAGGCGGGCGTAGTACTTGTCGCCGACGTTGCGACGCCACCGCCAGAGATTGTCGGTGCCGACGTACAACGTCTGACCGAGCCCGTACTGCTGGATCGCGATGACGGGCGTGGGCCTCTGGCCGCTAGTGCCATTCGGGGCCAGTCGCGTCTGCGCGAGCACCTGTGCCGCGGGCTTCGCGCGATCGACAGGCAGGATCCACTGCAGTTCGGGCAGGCGAAGCCACGTCTGCGTGTCGTCGGATTCGTCGTCCTGCAGGTCGAGGATTCCGCTCTCCACGCCGGCGGGCGTGCGTTCGATTCCGAAGCCCGTCTCGTCGCCGCCGCGCGCGGCCAAGCCGGGGCCGGTCGAGAGTTCGATCGGCAGCAGCTTCGCGAGCGGCGTGCCGTCGAACTCGAAGAGGTCGCGTCCCTTGCCTGCGACGACCGCAAGCCCACCGCCGAACGTGCTGACGAACTCGTGCAGCATCTGCTGCTGCTCGACCTTCAACTCCTCCGGCCCGACGTCGCCCAGGATGACGAGGTCGTACGTCGCGAGGTCCTTCAGCTCGGCGGGGAATGACGGGAGGAACGGCGAGTTCTCCGCCCGTGCCATCTCCGGGTCGGCCTCGATGAGCCAGAGTTTCAGCTCGACGCGCCGATCGCGGAGCAGTGCCGCCTCTAGATACTTGAAGTCCCATCGCGGTTGGCGATCGACCAGCAGCACGCGCAGCTTTCGGCTGCTCACCGTGACGGGCTGCTCGCGCGAGTTGTTCGCCTCGACGGTCTCGCCCTGCATCGGGCCGACCTGCACGCGGAGGGGCTTCTCGCCGTCTTCGGTGGGCTTGAAGCGAAGAAGTTCTGTGCGCGAGCCATCGGTATCGAAGGTGACGTTCTTCGACGCCACTTCCTTCCCACCCAGCGTGACGGCGACCTTCGTCGACCTACCGCGTGCACCGGTCGACCGCAGCTTCACAGCCACGACCAGTTCGTCGTCCTTGAACGCGAGACGAGGGACCTCGATGGATTCAATGGCAATGTCGAACGACTTCGTCGTGCCTACGCCCCACACGAACACGGGCAGCCCCGCCCGGGCGGCCTGGCGCGCGGCGCTGATCGCGTCGACCGTGCCGGCGTTGCTCGCGCCATCGGTGATGAGCACCACGCCCGTCGCAGGACGGCCCGACGTCTCGCCGACGGCTTGCCGGAGCGCATCGCCTAGCGCCGTGGAACCGGGACCCGGCTTGAGCGAATCGACCCACGTGAGTGGATCGGGCGGCGTGACGGCGACAGGCGTCACGGTGCGGTCGAACGTCAGCACCTGCAGCTCGCTCGTCGCACCGAGCTTGCCGAGCAGGTCGAGCTTCGGCTGCTTCAGGGCCGCCTGCACCACCTGCAATCGCGAGAGCGGCTGCGTGGTCGGCGCCTCGGCACCGCTGACGAGCGTGACCCGCTGCTGGTCCTCCACATCCTCACGCCGGTCGGCCACGCCCATGCTGGCGCTGCGGTCGATCATGACGACGAGCGATCGCTTCACCTGCCCGAGCAGTTCGAGGCGTAACACGGGGTGCGCGAGCAGGAGCAGGACGAGCGCGATCAGGATGACGCGGAGCGTGCCGAGCGTGACTCGACGTCCGCGCGAGAGCGACGACTCGCGCCGATACAGCATCCACGCCGCCCCGCCCAGCGCGATGAGCAGCAGCACGACGAGCCACACCGGCACGCCGGCAATGCCGAGCGAGGCGGACGAGACCTTCGTCGCGCTGCCGGCGGCGTCGTAGCCGAGAAGTTGGAGGAGGCGGTCTAGCACGCGGGGTTAGCCACAGAGACACAGAGGACACAGAGAAGACGAGCACTTGCCATCAATCTGTCATGCTGAGGTACGCCGAAGCATCTGGACGACTTGTCAGCACGCTCGACGACAGCGACCGTCGACCAGTCCGCAGCTGCTTCACTTCGTTCAGCATGACATCCCTGCGCATTCTTCTGCTGTCCCGGTCCTCGGTGTCCTCTGTGTCTCTGTGGCCAATCACTTCGATCTACCGAACCGTTGCGCCAGCAGCAGTTCGAACATGACCAACAACAACAGCGCGCCGAGCAGCGGTAGCGACAGCTCCAGTCCGGCCCGGTCATCTCGCACCGTGGCGCTGAACGCTGCGTTGCCCGCGTCATACTTCACCACGCGCGCGACGGCTACAAGTCGCTGCCGATCCGCGTCGGTCATCGGTGCGAGGTCCGATTCCGACTTGTCCGGCTGCACCGTGAACCGTGCGATCGATGTCTGCTTCTCGTCCGACAGCAGCGCGACGTCGTACGCACCGGCGTGTTCCGCGCGGGGCCAGCTCGCCACGCGGCGGCCGGCGATCGTTTCGGCGACGACGTCGGGGTCGCTCTGCGACTCGGCCAGCGACAGCTTCGGCCCGACGATTTGCAGCGGCGTCTGCGGGGCGACGTCGTCCGCGATCGGCACGTCGATCCGCGCGCCCGCGACGCCCGTCGGTTGCTCGTTCTGCTTCAAGAGCGCCTGCCCGATCGAGCGATACACGAGCGGCACGAACACGCCGGCGCGGACGGGCAGGTCAGTCCAGCTCGCATCCGCGGTCGTCGAGACGAGGCACACGTAGCCGCGTCCCTTGAAGGCGTCGACCACCGCGGGGGAGCCGTCGGCGTACTTCAGCACGGTCCGCGCGCCGGCGCGATTCGTCAGCGGCGTGTGACGCCGAATCTTCACCGAATCCAGCGGGCCGGCTGACGGATCGGACCAGATCTCGGCGATCGGGTGATCGAGCGATCGCGTGTCGAACCGCAGCGCCTTCGCTTCATCGGCGGCGTCTCCCGTCGCGGGCGCGAGCGTGGCGGGCAGCAGGTCGAGCCGCGTGGCGAGCGTGTCGTTGTAGAACGGCACGCGCGTCCGCTCGCCCGTGAAGACGATCAGACCGCCGCCGCGATCGACGAAGGTACGGAGCTGCACGGCCGCGTTCTCCGAGAGGTCTGGCACATCGACCATGACGACGACGTCGATCTCGTCGAGGCTGGTCAGGTCGAACCGCGTGGGCGAGACGACACGCGTCTGCACGTAATGCCGCTGGGCATCGACACCCGTCATCGGGACGAGCACGCGCTGCAGGAAGAAGCTGTCCGCCTCGACGCCGCGACCCGCGAGGTCGCCGTCGACGATGAGGACGCGCACCTTCGGCGTGGCCGCGAGGAGGATCGATCGGCGGTCGTCGCTCGGCACGCGATCGGCCTCGGCGAGCCGTGCCTCGACGACGTGAGCGCCGGGCTGGCGAAGGCGGGCGACGAGCGTGACGGACTTCGTTTCGCCCGGCGCGATGCGGTCGATCGACTGCTGATCGACGACGTTGCCGAGGTCGTCCGCGCCGGGGAGCGCCGTGCCCGGCGCGTAGGCGCGGAGCAGCACGCGGACATCGGTGGCGAGCGTGGTGCCCGCGTTGAAGACGGACGCGACGAGCCGTGTAGGCCTGTCGACGACGGCGACGCCATCCGCGGCGCGAAGCTCGGCGATCGCGAGATTGGCCGGCTCGGGGCGATCGACGACGACGAACGTGGCGCTCAGTTTCTGTTTGTTCGCCTCGAGCAGTTCGACGATGCCGTCCAGCTTGCGGAAGGCGAACCGCTGCGCATCGGTGAGGACGAAGACTTCAGATTTCCGATCGGCCGGCGCGAGTTCGGCGAACCTCGCCAGGACGGCGTGCAGGTCGCTCGCGCGGTCGGTGACGTGCAGCTTGTCGAGCGAAGCGCGGACAGCGGCGAGGTCGCCCGTTGGATCGGTGATAACCGGGATGGCCGCGTCGCTCCCACGCCACACGGCCACGCGCGAGCCGACGGGGAGCGATTCGACGATCTTCTTCGCCGCCCCGCGGGCGAGGTCGAAGCGGGTCGCGGCACCGTCGGTCTGCGACATGCTCATCGAGTCGTCGAGGAGCAGATAAGCCCGGTGCTGCCCGCCGACCGCGTCGCCGATCCAGCCGGCCGATCGGAGCATCGGGCGCGCGAGCGCGAGCGCGATCAGCGCGACGATCAGGCATCGCAAAATCAGCAGCAGCAGGTCCTCCATCCGCAGCCGACGCTTGTGCTTCTCCACCGCCTGCTTCAGGAACCGCATGGCCGCCCACTTCACCGGCCTGGGCGGCGTGCGCGTGAGCAGGTGGATCGCGATCGGCAATCCGATCCCGGCGAGGCCTGCGAGAAGAAGAGGGTTGAGAAACATCTCTAGTGTCGAGGGACGAGGGACGAGGGACGCGATCGAACCTGCTCGACCCTAGTCGCTCGTCCCTCGACCCTATTTCCTCACCCTCGCCCGAAACGCCAGGTACGCCCCGACGGCTTCGTGCAACGGCCGGGTCGTGTCCATGAGCACGTAGTGGCTGTTCGTGCGCTCGCACCCCACGCGCACACGCGTGCGGAAGGCGTCCAGTTCGGCGAGATAACTCTTGCGGATTTCGGCAGGCTTCACGAGCAGCTCGTCGGGCACCTCGAGGCCCTCGAAGCGCACGGCGCCTTTGAAATCGAAGTTCAGTTCGTCGCCGTGAAGTATGTGGAAGACGATCACCTCGTGCCCGGCGAAGGTGAGGTGCCGAATGCCTTCGAGCACCGTTTCTTCGTCGTCGAGCAGGTCACTGATGAGGACGATGATGCCGCGCCGCGTCGTCTCGCTGGCGATGCGGTGCAGGATCTTCGGAATGCTGGTGTTCCCCTTCGGTGCCGCACGCGAGAGCGTCGTCAGGATGCTGTGGATGGAGCCGAGGTTGCCCGTCTTCGGCACGACGGCGTTCACCACTTCGTCGAAGATGCGCAGCGAAACGCTGTCGCGCTGCTTCAGCACGGCGTAGCACAGACACGCAGCCAGCTTGCGGGCGTATTCGAGCTTGTTCGCGTCGGCTTCGCCGTACGCCATGCTCTCGCTCGCGTCGACGAGGACCTGGCAGAGGTAGTTCGTTTCCTGCTGGTAGCGTTTGACGAAGTACCGATCGGATCGGCCGAGGATTTTCCAGTCGAGGTGACGGAGGTCGTCGCCGGGCACGTACTGGCGGTGCTGGCTGAACTCGACGGAGAAGCCGTGAAAGGGAGAGCGGTTGTCGCCGGAGGTCGGCCCCTCGACGATCTGGCGCGCGTATAGGCCGAGTGCTTCGGCGCGGGCGAGCGTTTCGGGGTCGAGAAGGGACATGGGGGCGGGAAGTTCGCAGTTGGCGGTTCGCAGTTCGCACTAGCGGTCTGCTGCAAACCGCGAACTACGAACAGCGAACTGCTCACTGTTTCTCATCCTTCGGAATGCTCGCGACGATCTTCGCGATGATCGCGTCGGGCGTGACCCCTTCGCTCTGGGCTGTGAAGTTGCAGATGATGCGGTGACGCAGCACAGGTGCGGCGATCGCGGCGACGTCGTCGCAACTGGCGTGGTGCCGGCCGCCGAGCGCGGCGCGGGCCTTGGCGGCGAGGATCAGGTTCAGGCTGGCGCGCGGGCCTGCCCCCCAGCTGAGGTACTTCTTGCAGAAGTCGAGCGCATCGCCCGTGGTGACGCGCGTGACGCGGACCAGCTTCTGCGCGTACGCCAGCACGTGATCGGCCACCGGCACGCGCCGCACGATCTGCTGAAGCCTCACGATGTCATCGCCGCTCAGCACCTGTTGCGGCTTGCCGAGCCCGGCACCGGTGGCCAGCTTCATGATCTGCAGCTCTTCCACGTTGCTCGGATAATCGACCTTGATCATGAACATGAAGCGGTCGAGCTGCGCTTCGGGCAGCGGATAAGTGCCCTCCTGCTCGACAGGGTTCTGCGTGGCCAGCACGAAGAACGGAACGGGCAGCGCGTGATCGACGCCGCCGATGCTGACCTTCTTTTCCTGCATCGCTTCGAGCAGCGCCGCCTGCGTCTTGGGCGGCGTGCGGTTGATCTCGTCGGCCAGCACCACGTTGCTGAAGACTGGCCCCTTGAGGAACTTGAACTGCCGCTCTCCCGACGCGGGGTCCTGATAGATGACTTCGGTGCCGGTGATGTCGGACGGCATCAGGTCGGGCGTGAACTGGATGCGCTTGAACCCGAGATCGAGCGTGCCGGCCAGACTGCTGATGAGCAGCGTCTTCGCGAGCCCGGGCACGCCGACGAGGAGCGCATGGCTGTTCGTGAGCAGCGCGATGAGCAGCTCGTCGATCACCTGAGACTGCCCGACGATCGCCTTGCCCAGCTCGGCCTTGATGGCGCTGTGGGCGGCGCGGAGGTCGTGCAGCGCCTGAAGGTCGGCGTCGCCTGCGGGCTTCGACGGTGGTGGTACGGCGACGGGGTTGGCACTCATCGGCGGCTCGTTCTCCTCTGCTCAAATCCAGACAACCGGGCGAGTCGGTCCGTTGGCTCGCTGACAAGGAATGCGCACGAAGGCTTCACAGGCGGGCCGTCGAGAACCCTCCATCGACGGACACCGCTCACCCCGCCGTCTTATCTTCGAAACCTTCGCTGGCGTACTTCTTCGCCAGTTCCACGTAGTGCGGGGCGAGCCACGACATGTATTCCTTTTCCTTGTCGTTCGTCGGCCGAACCACCTTGCCGGGCACGCCCATCACGACGTGGCCGTCCGGGACGACCATGCCCGGCGGCACGACCGCGCCGGCGGCGATGAGGCAGTTCTTCCCGATCTTCGTCTGCCCCAGCACCGTCGCCGCCATGCCGATCAGGCTGCCGGCCCCGACGTGAGCGCCGTGCACCGTCGCGTTGTGGCCGATGACGACGTCGTCCTCGATCACGTTGGCGACGCCGCTATCGCAGTGGATGACGGCGTTGTCCTGCACGTTGACGCGTTTGCCGATGACGACCGGCGCGACGTCTCCGCGGATGCAGGCGCCGAACCAGACGGACGAGTCTTCGCCGATGGTGACGTCGCCGACGACGACGCCCGTGGGGGCGGCGTACCAGTTGCCAGAGGTCTTCTTGAACTTCACGTTGCTCACGCGGGGGATGATAGCGTGAGGCGGGGGCGGCGCGAGGTGCGGTGTCGCAAAAAGCACCGTTCTGACGTGGCAGGGGTTTCCGTGGCACGGGTTTCCAACCCGTGATTGATCGCGAATGCACCAGACTGAATCGGCTTCGCCGATGCTCGCTGCGCTCGTCCACGGCTTGGAAAGCCGTGCCACGAGGAACCTCCGCCGCTCACGGGGCACGCAGGTCCAGGTCGGCTGCTGCGTTGATGGCCGCTTGTTTCTCGCTGTCTGTGCCGTTTTCCATCGTGCTGACAAACGCGCGCAGTTCGTCAGTCGTCGCCCTGCGTGCGAAGCCGGGAAGATGCGCGATCCGCTGATAGTCCACGGCTCCCGATGCGACAGCAGTGATTCCGCCCCAACCAAATACGTTGCGACCTTCCCTGAGCCAACTACGTCGAGTCCGCTTCCACTGGATCTGTTCGCCGGCCAGACGCTTCTCCAAAGGTGACTGCAGATGGACCCATTCGCTGCTCTCGAAGCCGAAGAGCCAAATCGACTTCCGATACTGTGTTCCCGTCACGACGTCGACCGATGTCTGCACGGTTCGGACATCAAAGAGGTTGAGGAGCCAGAAGACGGAACTCAACGCGATCAGGATCACAATTGAGCGATGCAGACGCGCATTCTGCCACCAAGCTGGTCGCGACGATGCGTAGTCTAAAGGCGTTCCCACCGCTCGCCATCCTACCGTGGCACGGGCCTCCGGCGCGTGCAAAGTTCAAACGCGAAGCGACCGCCTGGCTCCTTCGCGGTGTCGGGCGGTCGCTTTGCTCTTGCTGAATCGGCTTCGCCGATGCTCGCTTCGCTCGTCCACGGCTTGGAAAGCCGTGCCACGGGAAGTCACTCCTCCGGCCCGATAAGCTTCACCTCGTCTCGCCGGGTGTCGGCCGCGTGGGCGGGGACGGTGGGCAGCGGGTGTTCGCTCAGGGCGGTCAGCTTCGGCGCGGGGGCGAGCTGGTGACGCGCGAGCCAGTCGACGATCGACGCCTCGATGCTCGCGTCGAGGTCGGCCAGCACGTGTTCGTTGGCGCCGGCGAGGTAGTTCGCCTCGCCGGTCTTCTCCAGCATGCGCCGACGCATGCCGCGGACGACGTCCTCGGCGTGGTGGTCGGCCATCGGGTTCACGGGCTGCTTCTTGCCGACGTAGACGGCTTCGACGGCGCCGCCGAGCTCGTCGGCGGCCTTGAAGCCGGCCGCGACGGCCTGCTCGCGCGTGGCGAAGTCGCCTTGGAAGGTCTCGCGATCAAAGCTGTACGAGAACCGGTTGACCTGTGAGAGCGCGGCCGGGACCGCGGAGGTGGATCGAATCGACATGGACTTCTCTTCCTCGTTGTTCCGCCAACTTCGGCTCGCGACGCAGGCTCTCGATGGGGTATCCATCGGCCGCGCCGGAGATGGGCTTCGGTACTCATGAGTATAGCTGGATTATCGGCTACCCCGCGACGGCGGCTTCCGCCGGGTGCGACGAATTCGCCGCAATCCGTTTCGATTCCGCAGCTTGCGACAAAACCACGATCGCGGCGCCGGCCATCAACACGAGTCCTGCCCGCAACAACGAAAACGCCCCGATCGGCTCGCCTGAATAGCCACCGACGCAGCCGCAGGCGATCTCCAAGCCTCGCGCGAGCGCGCTGACCTGAGCACCGAAGAAGACCAGCCCCAATGCGCCGGCGATCCAAGCCCCAGCAACTACGGTCCGTCTATTAATAAGTAGTGCGACGCCGCAGACGATCTCCAGCCAGGGCAGGATCGCCGCGACGACGATCGCGATGCGCGGGCCGACGAGTTCGTACCGTAGCACCGCATCGAGGAACGCGAACGGTGCGAGCGCCTTCGTCGCGCCGGAGTAGATCAACCCGACTGCGAGCGCGGAGCAGAGGATGAAGACGAAGACTCGCATGTACGCGCAGGATGCTAACACCTCACCGCACTCGCGCCGCGCGCGTTCACGCCGGAGTGCTGTGCACCCGGATCCGGTCGCACAGCGACCGGCGTGACTGCTCGACCGGACAGATGCGTCATCGATCTGATCATCATCGCTCCGTCGAAAGCCTCACTCCATCGCCCTCACCAACTCCTCCCACAACGCCTCCATCGCATGCGGGATGATTCGCACGTCCCCCACCACGCTGATGAAGTTCGTGTCGCCCGCCCATCGACTCACCACGTGCTGGTGCAGGTGCCCCGGCAATCCCGCACCGGCCGCCCGGCCGAGGTTGATGCCGATGTTGAACGCCTGTGGGTTCATCACCCTCTTGAGTAGTCGCACCGCGCGGGCCGTCTGGCGTTGCAGGTCGCAAAGTTCGTCGTCGGTGAGCGTTTCCAGTTCTGCCTTGTGACTCTTCGGCGCCACCAGCAAGTGGCCGCTCGTGTACGGGAACTTGTTGATCAACACGATGCTGTGGTCGCTCGTCCACAGCACGAGCCTCGCCATCCGCTCGGCAGCGTTCTCGCTCGTCGCGACGGCGTCGCAGAGGAAGCAGCCGGTCTTGCTCTCCGTCTTCCCCTCGAGCGAGCGGATGTAATCCATGCGCCACGGCGCGTGCAGCGGTTCGAAGCGGGCCATGCCCGGAGTGTATCCGCCCCGACGCCTTGCGTGGCACCGATTGCTTTCCGCGGCACGCGGTTCGATCATCTTGGTTCGCGCCGTCATGACCGAACACCGCAAATACGATCTCACCACCGCCCTGCCCGTCCTCGCGATCGCGCTGCTGGGCTGCGTCGGCATCCTGTGGATGACCCGTGACGGCGTGGGCCTGTCGCCCGACAGTCGCGGGTACTTCCACGCCGCGGAGAACTTCGCCGCCGGTCGCGGGCCGCTCATGCCGGCAGGCAACGGCGAGATGACGCTGCAGACGCACCTCGCCCCAGGGTACGGCGTCTGGCTCGGCACGATCCGCGCCATCACCGGAGCCGACGTCCGCGGGATCGGGCGGTTCTGGAATGCGATCATCTGGTTCGCCAACGTCGGCCTGATCGCGGCGATCGTCTGGCGCGGCGCGAATCGCAGACGCGGACCCGTCCTCATCGCCGCCGCGCTCGCAGCGCTGTCGGGGCCACTCCTGCTCACGCACGTGATGCTCTGGAGCGAGTCGACGTTCATCGCGTGCCTGCTGGTGACGTTGCTCGCGCTGTCGTTCCACATCGGCAAGCCTCGCTGGCAGACGGTGGTCATCGCAGGCCTCGCGACGGCCGGGGCGCTGATGTGCCGGTACGCGGGGGCATCGCTCGTCATCGTCGGCGTCTGGGCGATCTTCGGGCTGTGTGCTGCGTCGCGCAATCGCCGCATCATTGATTGCGCCGTCTTCGGGCTGCTCGCGTGCGGGCCCACGCTCGCGTGGATCGTCTACGGCAAGCTGAGGACCGGCACGACCGCGAATCGCGAGCTCGCCTTCAAAGGCTTGCCCACCGCGGAGCACGTGCAGAGCTTCTTCAGCACGCTCGGCTCGCTCTCCACGCTTTCGATGGGCAGCTGGTACGCCTGGATGCCCAGCGCGCTGCTGACGATCAGCATCGTGAGCGTCGCGCTCGTCGCGTGGCTCTTCGAGCGGTTCACGCGCACCAGCACACAGGCGGCCGACGGGTCGCACGGGCGGCTCGCGCCGGCTTGGCTCTTCGTGTTCGCGTACCCTCCTTTCCTGATCTTCTCGATCTGTTTCTTCGACGCCCACACGCCGCTGGACGCTCGCATCCTCGCGCCGTGGCACGCGGCGCTGATCGCCGCCGTCGTCGGCTCGCTCGCGGCGGGAGTGCCCACCTGGCGACGCCTCGCGGGCTACATCGCGATCCCGATCCTCGTCCTTCAACTCGTCGGTGCGGTCACCTTCCTCGGCAACCGCAATCGCGATGTGCTGGGCTATTCCGCCCAGTGGTGGAACCGCTCGCCGGTGCTCGCGTGGCTCCGCACGCTGGACAAGGACACGCCGATCTACGCCGACATCCCCGAGGCGGTCGACTTCCTCGTCGACGACCTCTGGGCGAAGCCGCTCATGCGCACCGAGAACCCCTCCACGAAGAAGAAGGCCAGCCCCGCCGACATCGACAAGGCGCTGAGCGGCATTCGGCGCGAGCTCGGCCTCTCGCCTGGCCGCGGGTACGTCGTCTACTTCAAGCCGAAGCGGGCCGAGAAGATGAAGACGATCTCCGCCGCCGAACTGACGAAGCGGCTTGGCCTTGCGGTGGCGAAGACGTTCGAAGGCGACGACGCGATCATCCTCGGCCCGACCGATGCCACCCGCCAACTCGCGACCGAGAACCGCGAGAAGGACCTCTGGTACGCCGGCCAATCCGCCACGCAGCCCGCGGACGCGAACGACGACCCGGCCGACGACCGATAAGTCGCACCGGGTCGGGATTTTCCGAATCTGCCGCTCGTGCTGGTTAAGCACCTCCGAGCAACCGCCGATGCTCGTGACGATGGCCGATTCCCCGGCGAAGCTCGCAGGCGTCCCGCGCGCAGAAGCTGCTACGACAGCTCCTGCGTCGTCGTCGTCGTCGTCGTCGTCGCACGCGCCGGCCCCCGCCCCCGCCGTCGTACCGCAGCCGCGCGTGCGGTCGACCTCGCCCTGGCCGCGCGTGATCTGGGCGGCCGGCGTGTTCGTCCTCTTCACGGCCACGGTCGCCCTCAGCACGTTCATCCTGTCCACCTCGGGCGGACGCGTCGAGGTCACCGTCTCGCTGCTGCTGCTCATCATGCTCATCATCTCGCTGCTGCTGCTCGGCGGCGTGACGCGCGAGGTCCTGCACTGGCGACGCCCGCAGCGCCAGCTCTGCCGCACCCTGAACGACATCCGCGCCGGCCAGGTCCCGATGGCCGACCTCGACCACTGCCAGGGCGGCGTCGAGCCCGTCGTCGAGATCGTCCGCGCCATCCTCTTCGATCTGAAAGACCAGAAACGCATCATCAACGAGATGCGCGAGGAGATGCGCACCCGCATCCAGAACCGCACCGACGCGCTCGAACGCCAGCTCGGCGTCATGCAGGCGAAGGCGATGCGCGACGCCCTCACCGCGCTCGGCAACCGCGCCGCGTTCGAGACGATGCTCCCGCGAACGTATGGCGCAGCCGTCGATGGGAACGAGGACCTCTCGGTCCTGATGATCGACATCGACAACTTCAAGCCCCTGAACGACACGCTCGGCCACGCCGCCGGCGATGACCTGCTCCGCAAGATCGGCGAGATCATCCGCAGCAGCATCCGCGACTACGACAGCGCCTACCGCATTGGCGGCGACGAGTTCTGCATCCTCCTTCCACGCTGCCCGCGCGACCCGGCGGTGAAGCTCGCGACCCGCCTCGGCTCGCTGGTGGACCAACTCGCCCGCACGATCAAGGTGCCCAACCCGCCACGCCTCAGCATCGGCGTCGCCAGCCGATCGGACGCCCGCCTCCCCGACGCCGCCGCCCTGATCGCGCTCGCCGACAAACGGCTGTACGAGATCAAGGAATCCCGCGCCGACCAGCGCGTGCGCCGCGTAGCGTAAGAGTGACCGGCTCGATCGCACATCGCGTTTTTTTCCGTCCCCTTGAGGGAGGGGTACGACGACTGAGCAGAACGACGCTCGAACGTCGATCTGCTGACTCGTCCTACCCGCCACCCCCGTCCCGTCACTCGCCCGCGGGCCGAAACGAGAAGTGTCGCATTTTGTAACACTCCTCCGAATCTCAACTGATTTTCGAGAGATCGATGGTGCATTCATGGAACATTTTGGAACATTCCGGGTGCGCCGGGGAGCATCGTCGGTGCAGTCTGTCGCATGAGATGCGTCGCGCGCGTCACACGGCGAGCGCCTGCCGTCGACCCGTCCGACGTTGAGTTGCCAATGAGCCGTCCGCACGCGATCCGATCGCACGCGAACGCCCCATCATGCGCACGTGTTCGACGGAATTGGAAGCGCAATCACGCCGACCCCGTCGGCCCAACTACCGGCCGCGTCATCACTTCGGCCGGGGGCGGAAGAATTTCGAAGAATCGCGTTCTCAATCTGAAGCTGCTGCCGGACTTTCAGCGAGGAGTAGCGCGCGCGGCGAGCGTGTCGTGATGTGTCGTGGCACGGGCTTCCAGCCCGTGGATTCGCGCAGCGAACTTCGGCGAAGCCGAAACAGACCGAGCGAAGCGACCGCAGGGATCGCTGGGGCATCTTCGATTCACGAGCAGTGGATCGACGCGCACCCCCTCTCCCGGTACTCCGGGAGAGTGCAGGGTGAGGGCCGTGTACTTCGCTGCGCAACTTCACGGATGATCGCGGTTCGGCCCTCACCCTAGGCACTGTCTCACGGAACTCGTCAACGATTCGAAAGACGCCGCTGCGTCTTCGGCGAACGATCTCGCATGGCGCAGCGATACGAACTCTCCGACGAGCAGTACGCCCTCATCGA